>Ga0065720_1004109_pt1 | contig 10270 bp, 6 predicted proteins | sample Thericmetagenome_FD_59107 | JGI IMG/M metagenome (GOLD analysis project Ga0065720, IMG submission 59107) | Thermophilic microbial communities from the Joint Bioenergy Institute, California, USA of rice/straw/compost enrichment - eDNA_2 v2... | ecosystem: Engineered > Solid waste > Grass >... | reverse complement strand
AGGCCGTCGACGACCTCGACGAGCCGTGCCGTACCCTGCTGCGCCTGCTGGTCACCGCGCCCGACAGCGGCTACGCGCGGATCGCCGCCCGGATGAACATGCCGATCGGCAGCGTGGGCCCGATGCGGGGGCGGTGCCTGGGCCGCCTGCGCAAGATGTTGGAGGCCGTCCGATGACCGACGAGACGTACCTGCTCGCCGCGCTCCGCCTCGGCGCCGGCGTGGACCCCGCCCCCCTCTCGGTGTCCGCCGCCGCCCGCGCCGCGTACGCGCTGCGGCTGCCCGGCGCGGTGACCGCGCAGCCCGTCCCCCTCCCCCGCCCGGCGGGCGCCCGCGCCCCCGCCGAGCCCCGGCTGCACCGCTTCCGCGCCCCCGGCCTCACCATCGACGTCGAGCTGACGTACGCCGAGGGCCGCGTCGACGTGGCCGGGCAGGTGACGCCCTCGGGGCACGACGCCGGCCTCGGCGGCGGCAGCCGCATCGAGATCCGCACCCTGTACGAGCGGTGGACCCGGATCCCCACCGAAACCGGCTACTTCGCCGCGACCGGCCTCCCCATCGGCTGGCTCAGCATCGCCTGCCACCGCCCCGGCCACCCCATCGTCGCCACCCGCTGGCTGCACACCCGGGACTGACCACGCGGGGCCGCCGGGCGCGTGCGGAACCGGCCGCCTGCGGGGCGGGGACCGCCGCGGCGGGCGTACGGCTCCGTATCCGGCCGGTACGCACGGCCCTGTCCCACGGCCCTGTCCCGATCGGCTCGCCGGCGCCCCGGCCCCGGCTCGGACGACTTCCGGACGACTTCCGGACGACCTCGTGGAGGCACACATGGCCGCCCAGCAGGCCGAACCGCCCTCCCCGGGCACACCCCGCGCCGCCGCACCGGGGCCGGCCGCGGTGACCGGCCTGGCCGCCGACCCCACGCCGGACGGCGACGGGGTCCGGCTCGTCGCCGCGGCGGAGCAGGCGATCCGGGACTCCGTCGTGGATCCGCGCGTCGCCCGGGAGAAGGCCCGGCGAGTGCTCGACGAGGCGACCGCCCGGGGGCACGCGGAGGCCGCCGCGGTGGCGCTGCGGGCCCTCGCCCTGGCGGCACGCGAACTCGGCGACCTGCCGCTCGCGGAGAGCCACCTGCGGGAGGCGATCCGGGTGGCGGCGGCGGTGCCGCGGCGGCTCGCCCAGGCGCGCATGTCGCTCGTGTCGGTCCGTACCGAGCTGGGCGACCCGGCCGGGGCGCTGCGGATCGCCGCCCAGGCCGAGGCGGACCTGCCGGACGAGGACCGGCCCGCGCTCGCCGTGCAGCGGGCGATCGCCCTGGTACGGCTCGGCCGCCACGGCGAGGCCGTACGGCTGTGCGACGAGGCGCTCGCCGGGCCCGCCGCACCGGCCGACCCCCGGTTCCGCTGCGCGGCCCTGCTCAACCGCGGGCTCGCCCTCACCTATCTCGGCGACCACGCGGCCGGGGCCGAGGACCTCACCGCCTGCCTGCGGATCGCGGCCGAGGCCGGGCTCGACTACGTGGTCACGCTCGCCCAGGCGAACCTGTCGTTCAACGCCGCCCGGCGGGGCGACATCCCCGCCGCGTTCGCGTCGTTCGCCGCCGCCGAGCAGGGCCTGGCCGGGTACCCCGAGCGCCTCGCCGCGCTGCGCGGCGACTTCGCCGAGGCCCTCGTCGCCGCCCACCTGCCGGGCGAGGCGCGCGCCCTGCTCCACGCGGCCGTGCCGGAGCTCGCCGCGGCGGGCGCGCTCGTCCACCTCGCCGAGGCACGGCTCTTCCTCGCCCAGGTGGAGCTGCTCGCCGGCGACCCGCACGCGGCGCTGGCCACCGCACGGCTCGCCCGCGAGGAACTCGCCGGGCAGGGCAGGCACGCCTGGACCCCGCTCGCCGACGACGTCACGGTACGCGCCCGGCTGGCCCTCGAACCCGCCACCCCAGGCCTCCTCGGCGAGGCGCTCGCCTGCGCCGACGCCCTGGACGGCACCGGATGGACCGCCACCGCCGCCGCCCTCCGCCTCGCCGCCGCGCGTCTCGCCGCCGGCCTCGGAGACCGGCCCGCCGCCGAGTCCCAGCTCGACCGCATCATCGCCACCTGCCAGGCCACGCCCGCCCGGGAGCCGCGGCGATTACCCCACCACCGGCATCCGGCGTCACCGGGACCGCTGTCATCGCGGACCCTCACCCTCGTCTTCCACCACGCGGTGGCCCTGCGCAGGCGGCTCGCGGGCGACCACGCGGGGGCGCTCGCGGCGGTCGACGCCGGTCTGCGGACCGTCGACGGGCGCGCCGCCCCGTCGGACATCCGCGCCCACGCCGCCCGCCCCGCCGAGGAACTCGCCGAACTCGGCCTGGAGCTGGCCCTGCACACCGGCGACCCGGCCGCCGTACTCGCCTGGGCGGAACGGTGGCGGGCCTGCGTACGCGCCGAGCCGCCCGCCCCGTTCCCCGCCGACCGTCTCCGCCGGGCACTCGGCGACGCCGTCCTGCTGGAGCTGGTACGGCACGGCGACGCGCTGGCCGCCGTCGTGGTCACCGGCCGGGGCGATGCCCTGCACGCGCTCGGCTCCTACCGCGCCGCGGTCGAGGCGACCGTACGGCTGCGCTACTGCCTGCGGCGCAGGGGCCTGCGCGACACCGGCTCGGGCGACGGCATCCCCCGGGAGGCCGCCGAACTGACCGCCCTGCTCCTCGCGCCACTCGCCCATGACCTCGCCGCCGGGCCCGTGGTGGTCGTCCCCACGGGGGCGCTGCACACGGTGCCATGGCCGATCCTGCCGCCGTTACGCGGCCGCCCGGTCTGCATCGCCCCCAGCGCCGCCGCGTGGCTCGCCGCCGTCACGAACGACGCCCCCGGCCGCCCCACGCCCGCGCCGTCTCCCCCGGCGCTCGGCCTCGCCGGGCACCTCAGGAGACGGCCGGTCACCGACGCCGCGGCGGAGGCGGTGCCGCCGTCGGACGCACAGGAGGCGGTGATCGGCCCTCCGCCCCGGTCCCCGGCCGGCGGGCCGCTCGCGGCGGCAGCCCCGGCGGACGACGGCGCGCCCGGATCTCGCGTCGGCCACGAACCCGGCCGTCCGCCCGGGCGGGAGAACGCCCAGGCGCGCGACCGTGGCCCGGCGAGCGCGGCAGGCCACCCCGGTCGCGGGCCCGCGGCGACCCCCGATCCCGCGGCCTCGGCGGCGGCCACCGGCCCGGCCGCCGCGACACCCGCCACCGGGCGGGTCACGGCGCGGCCGTCTCGCGTGCCCGCCGCCATGGAGCGGGTCCCGGTGGTCGCCGTCGCCGGGCCGGGGCTCGCCCACGCCGAGGCGGAGGTGGCGATGGTGCTGCGCACGCACCCCGGTGCGGTACGGGTGCCCGCGCGCGCCGACGCGGTGCTGGAGGCGCTGCGCGTCGCCGACGTGGCCCACCTCGCCGCCCACGGCATGTTCTGCCCGCACACCCCGCTGCTGTCCAGCATCACCCTGGACGACGGCCCGCTCATGGCCTATGACCTGCTCCGGCTCGACCGGGCCCCCAGGCTGGTGGTCCTCTCGGCCTGCGAGTCCGGCCTGGCCCACACGCCGGTCGACGGCGCCCCGCTCGGCCTGGCGGGCACCTTCCTCGACCGCGGCGCCACCTGCGTCGTGGCGGGCCTGGTGCCGGTACGCGACGCGGAGGCCTTGACCCTGATGACCGCCTTCCACCGTCTGCTCGCCACCGGCGCCGCCCCGGCCGAGGCGTTGGCGGCCGCCGCCGAGGCGACCGCCGTCCCCGGCTTCGCCTGTCTCGGCGCCGGCCGGTCGAATCCCGTGTCCCTCGCCCGTTCGCGGGCCCGCGGGTGACCGCGAGCGGGCGAAGGCCGGGAGGTCACTCGTCGCCGGTGGCGATGGGGCGCCCGGGGTCGGTGATCCAGTGGGACCAGGAGCCGACGTAGAGCGCGGCGGGGATGCCGGCGAGGTGGAGGGCGAGGACCTGGTGGGCGGCGGTGATGCCGGAGCCGCAGTAGGCGCCGACGTCGGCGCCGGGCGTGGCGCCGAAGGCGGCGAACCGCTCCCGCAGCGCCTCCGGGGGCAGGAACCGGCCGGACGCGTCGACGTTGCCGCCGGTGGGGGCGCACCGGGCGCCGGGGATGTGGCCGGCCACGGGGTCGATGGGCTCGACCTCGCCGCGGTAGCGCTCCGGGGCGCGGGCGTCGAGCAGGATCTTGGTGGCGGCGGCGCCGTCGGCGTCGAGCAGCGGCATGCCGCCGGGCACGGCGGTGAAGTCGCCGGGCTCGACGGGGGACACCTCGTCGGTCACGGGCAGATGCGCCTCGGTCCACGCGCGGAAGCCGCCGTCGAGCACCCGGACGTCGCCGTGCCCGAAGTAGCGCAGCGTCCACCAGGCGCGGGCGGCGGCGGTGGAGTCGGCGTCGTCGTAGACGACCACCGGCCGCGAGCCGCGCACGCCGAGGCGGCGCATCGCCCGCTCGAAGTCGGCGGGCTCGGGCAGCGGGTGCCGCCCGCCGGGTCCGGGCGGCGCGGCGAGGTCGCGGTCCATGTCGCAGAAGACCGCGCCCGGGATGTGGCCCTCGGCGTAGGACTCGGCGCCCGGCGGGCCGCCCAGCCGCCACCGCACGTCCAGCACGGTCACCTCGTCGAGGACCGCGGCGAGCTCCGCGGGGGTGACCAGTGTGCTCATCTCGTGTCCACCTCCACCAGCGGGATGTACTGCTCCTCGGCGGTGAGCGAGCCGTGCATGCCGACCATGGCGGCCTCGAACGGCTCCTGCCGCGAGGCGATCACACCGCAGTCCCCGTACGGCACGGCCACCACGTCCCCGATCCGCCCGAGCCATTCCCGGCGCACGACCCGGCCGAACCACCCGGCCGCGATCGCCTCGTCGCGGGACAGCACCCAGGCCCGGCCGGCGAGCCTCTCCCGCCAGGTCTCCAGCACCGCCCCGGCCGCGCCGGGCTCGGTGTACAGGTGCCGGGCCCTGGCGTCCCCGCCGAGCATCGCCACGCCCTCGCGCAGCTCGGGGACGAGGTCGACGTCGACGCGGTCGGTGACGTTCACCATGCCATGGTCGGCGGTGACGTACAGCGCCGACCCGCCGGGGAGCGCCTCGGCGATCCGCTCGGCCATCCGGTCCACGATGGCGAGCTGCTCGCGCCACTCGGGCGTGTCGGTGCCGACGCGGTGGCCGGTGAGGTCGAGGTCGCCGTAGTAGGTGACGACGTAGGCGCGGTCGGCCCGCAGCGCCTGCCGTACCCCCTCGACGCGGTCGTCGACGCCGTCCGCGCCGACGTAGTGCACGCCGCGGTGCACCGCCCGGGTGAGGCCGGTGCCGGCGAACATGGCGGGCCCGACGTACACCGGCCGCACCCCGGCGGCCTCGGCCCGCTGGTAGACCGTGGTGGCCGGCTGCCACGTCTCCGGGTCGACGTCCGGGCCCGCGGTGGTGGTCCAGCGCAGGCAGTTGAGCATGCGCCCCTCCCCCGGTACGGCGAGCTGCACGCCGAGCATGCCGTGCTCCCCCGGCGGCACGCCGGTGCCGAGGGTGCCGAGGCTGGTCGCGGTGGTGGCCGGGAATCCGGCGGTGAGCACGCGACCGAGGTGCGCCGACAGGAACGGGGCGAGGCCGGCGTGGGCGCGCAGCAGCCGCTCGCCCAGCCCGTCGACGAGGAACACGCAGACCCGCCGGGCCGGGGCGAGCCCCAGCGTGTTGGGCGGGCCGTCGATGCCGAGCGCCGCCAGGGCCGACCCCGGCAGGTCGGCGAGGGACGCCTCGCCGTAGGCGGGGACCAGGGGGGCGGCGCCGCCGGTAGGGGGAACCATGCCGCGAGGTTACGGCGCCGCGGGCGCGGTCGCCTCCGACAGGGCCTTGGCGAAGGCGAGCACCTGGGCCACCGCCTCCGGCCCGTCGGCGGCCTCGCTCACCCGCAGCTGCAGGTCATCCGAAGTGATCGCACCGGTGTAGCCGTGGTCGGCCTCGCAGTTCTCGTCGCCGCAGGTGGCGGGCTCCAGGTCGATGTGGGAGATGGCGCCCCAGCCGATCGACAGGGTCACCTCCGTGGGCGGGACGCCCGGGACGTACGCGGCCGGGTCGGGAACGAGCCGGGTCACCGCCACCGACTGGATGCGGCTGAGCGGGATCGCCTCGGTGGTCGTGGAGGCGTGCGCGGTCGGCACGCCGTCGGCCGGCGGATGCTCGTCGGTGTGGCAGACCAGCAGCCGGGTCGGCGACAACACGACCACCGTTATGTGCCTGCGCACCTCCATGCCGGGGTCGAAGGTGGCCTCGTGGTGCACCACGTAGGCGACGACCGGCTCCTTGCCCAGCGCGGACTCGACGGCGTCGGCGACGAGGTCGGGATAGTAGCCGCTGTGCTCGATGGCCTCGCGCAGCCCCGCGGCCGAGACTCGGGTTTCCCTCATGGGTCCATCCTGCCCTGTACGGCGGGGCTCTTTCATCCCGGCACCTCGCTTGTGGACAGCCGTGCCGCCCCGGCCTCCGGCACCCGCGGGCACGCCCGGCGACGAGCACGGCAACCTGGCCAGACGGGACGGACCCTGCCCCGGCGGGGCCGCTCGCACACCGCCGCGGGCCGACTTGTTCCGCCCTGTCCGGATCCCCCGGCCACCACGCGATCGGACGCCGTTCCGGCTCGCCCGGCCCGCCGGATCGGCCGGAGCTCACCGCAACCGGCGCGGGCCGTGATCGGGCCGCGGGCCGGCCGGGCGCCGCAGCAGGCCGCGCGCCCCGAGCACCGTCACGCCGGACTCGCTCACCAGCACCGGGTCGAGGTCGAGCCGGGCCACCTCGGGGAACTCGTCGGCGAGCAGCCCGACCCGCACCAGCAGCCCCTCCAGCGCCGCCACGGCCACCGGCGGGTAGCCGTACCCGCCGAGCAGCAGCGGGGCCGCCCGGATGGACCGGACCAGGTCGGCCGCGTCCTGCGTGGTGAGCGGCGCGAGGCGGTACCCCTCGTCGCCGAGCAGCCGTGCGGTGATCTCGCCGAGCCCGAAGCTCACCACCGCGCCGAAGCCGGAGTCCTCGATCACGCTCACCACGGTCGGCACGGCCGGCTGCGGCGCCATGCGCTGCACGACGATCCCGCCCTCCGGCCCGAACCTGGCCGCGAGGCCCGCGTAGGCCTGCCGTACCGCGTCGGGGGTGGTGAGGCCCAGGCGGACGGTGCCGGTCCTGCGGGCGTCCTCCGGGTCGGCCGGTTTGACCACGACCGGCCAGCCGTACCGTTCGGCGGCGGCGACCGCCTCGTCCGGCGAGCGGACCACGGTCGCGGGCCAGACCTCGACGCCGAAGCAGGCGAGCAGCTCGGTGCCGTCGAACTCGGCGGAGTCCCGCCCGGCGAGCCGCCGCTCGACGATCTGACGGGCCCGGGACACGTCGACGTCGTCGAGCCGGGGGACGTGCCCGGGCGGCTGCTCGCGCCAGCGGGCGTAGCGGACCACGTGCGCCAGCGCCCGCACCGCCTCCTCGGGGGCGGGATAGGACGGGACCGAGCCCCGGCCGGGGTCGGCCCGGCCGTGTTCCGGGCCGCCGGGCTCGGCGCGCAGCGCGGCGGGGATGCCCGCCTCGCCGCGGAAGCTCGCGAGCAGCGGCTTGCCCGCCTCGCGCGCCGCGTCCCGGAGCACCGCCGCGACCGCCTCGTCGTCGCCGGGGAGCGGCGGCATGTAGATCGCCACCACCGCGTCGACCTCGGCGAGCAGGGGCGGCAGCGCCGCGCGGTACTCGGCCGCGCCCGCCGTCGCGCCGAGGTTGACCGGCGGCCGGGGGTCGAGCCCGGCGGCCTTGCACGCGTCCACGGCGAGCTGGGCGAGCGCGTCGGAGTTGCTCAGCACGCCGACCCGCGGCCCGGCGGGCAGCGGCTGGTGCGCGAGCAGCTGGGCGACGTCGAAGAGCTGGTCGAGGTCCCCCACCCGGATCACCCCGGCGTGCTCGAACAGCGAGCTCAGCGCGGTGTCGGGGAGCCGCAGCACGGGCGCGGCGTGCCCGGCGGGCACCCCGCCNAGGCCGCTCTTCACCAGCACGATCGGCTTCTTCCGGGAGATCCGNCGCGCCAGCCGGGCGAACTTGCGCGGNTTGCCNAGCGACTCCAGGTAGAGGAGGATCACCTCGGTCGCCGGGTCCTCCTCCCAGTACTGCAGCAGGTCGTTGCCGGAGACGTCGGCCCGGTTGCCCGCCGACACGAAGGTGGAGATGCCCATGCCCCGCTGGGCGACCCGCTGCAGCAGCGCCGTGCCGAGGGCGCCGGACTGGCTGAAGAAACCGACCCGGCCCCGGCCCGGCATCGTCGCGGCGAGGGTGGCGTTGAGCCGTACCGCGGGGTCGGTGTTCGCGATGCCGAGGCAGTTGGGGCCGACCACGCGCATGCCGTTCGCGCGGGCGATGCGCACCAGCTCGTCCTGCCGCGCCCTGCCCTCCGGCCCGGTCTCGCCGAACCCCGAGGAGACCACGACGAGCCCGTGCACCCCCTTGCGGGCGCACTCCTCGACGACCTCGAGCACGCCCTCGGCCGGTACGGCGAGCACGGCGAGGTCCACCTTCTCGTCGATCTCGGACACGCTGCGGTAGGCCCGCACCCCGGCGACGGCGCGCACGTGCCGGTGCACCGGGTAGACCGGCCCGGTGAAGTCGGCGGCGAGCAGGTTGCGCAGCACGGTCTGGCCGACGCCGCCGGGCTCCCGGCCCGCGCCGATCACCGCCACCGACTCGGGGGTGAGCAGCCGCTTGATCGAGCGCGACTCGGCGACGTGCTCGCGGGCGGCGGTCACCTCCCGCGCGGTCTCGGTGAGGCTCAGGTCGAGCGTCATGCGCACCACGCCGTCGGAGAACTCGGTCTCGGCGGTGTACCCGGCCTGCCGGAACACCGCGAGCATGCGGTGGTTCGCGGGCAGCACGTCGGCGATGAACCGGCTGATGCCGCGCTCCCGCGCCGCGGCACGCAGGTGTTCGAGGAGCACCGAGGCGACGCCCCGGCCCTGGTGGGCGTCCTCCACCAGGAAGGCCACCTCGGCGGTGTCTCCTTTGCCCTTGTTGTCCTCTTCAGTCCCATTGCCCGCGTCGCCGCGCTCCGCGGTCTCCGGCGCCTCGTCGCGGATCCGGTCGTACCGCGTGACGGCCACCATCTCCGACCCGATCGTGGCGATCAGCGCGACCCGGTCGTCGTAGTCGACGTTGGTGAACCAGGTCACCTCCCGATCCGACAGCCGCGGCCGCGGGCCGAAGAACCGGAAATAGATCGACTGTTCTGACAGCCGGGAGTAAAACGCGCGCAGCAGATCGGCGTCCTCGGGGCGGATCGGCCGGATGTGGGCCGTGCCACCGTCGGCGAGGACGACGTCGGCCTCCCAGTGGGCCGGATACTCGTACGCCACAGCCGACATGCTAGTTGTGACCTGCTTTTCAGCCATGCCGTACGGAATGGGCTGGTTGGGCAACGCTTGTGCATCGAAGGCCGGCGGGCATCGCCTCTCTGCCCCACATTCCGGCCGAGAACTGTTAGGTTTTCGACGTCAGGCCTTCTCCTCCACGCAGGCACACAAGGTGGTGACATCATGACTCGGGTGGTCGTGGTGGGCGATCTGATGACCGACGCGGTCGCTCGGGCGCGCTACCCATTGGCCCGGGCCAGTGACACACCGGCCACGGTCACGATGCACGGCGGCGGGTCCGGCGCGAACATCGCCTCCTGGCTGGCGGTTGAGGGCACCGAGGTCGCGTTCGTGGGTCGTCGGGGCGCCGACATCACCGGCCGCAACCGGGACATGGAGCTCATGGGGTACGGCGTGGACGCCCGGCTCGTCATGGACCCCGACCGGCCCACCGGCACCTGCGTGGTGCTCGTCACGCACAAGGGCGAGCGCACCATGCTCTCCGACCCCGGCGCGAACGCCGCCCTCACCCCCGACGACCTCCCGCGTGACCTGTTCACGCCCGGCGCGCACCTGCACCTGTCCGGGTACACGCTGCTCAACGAGGGCTCCCGGCAGGCGGGCCTCGCCGCCCTCGACATCGCCCGGCGCGCGCAGATGACGATCTCGGTGGACTGCGCGTCGGCCGCGCCGCTGGAGCGCACCGGCGCCGAGCCGTTCCTGGAGTGGACCCACGGCGCCAAGCTGCTGTTCGCCAACGCCGACCAGGCGAAGGTGCTCACCGGGCGGGAGGATCCGGAGGCGGCCGTCAAGGTGCTCACCGCGTGGTTCCCCCAGGTGGTGATCAGGCTCGCCGCGGAGGGCGCGCTCTGGTTCGGCGGGAACCGGTCCGAGCCGGTCCGGGTGCCGGC
>Ga0065720_1021542_pt1 | contig 10272 bp, 10 predicted proteins | sample Thericmetagenome_FD_59107 | JGI IMG/M metagenome (GOLD analysis project Ga0065720, IMG submission 59107) | Thermophilic microbial communities from the Joint Bioenergy Institute, California, USA of rice/straw/compost enrichment - eDNA_2 v2... | ecosystem: Engineered > Solid waste > Grass >... | reverse complement strand
ACGCTAACTTAAAACCTCATAAGTTCTAGTTGTTTATCCAAGAGAAAGAATAATAAGGGTATTTATATAAAATAATAGGTGTTTCAGATCGATTTAAACAATCAAAAGACGGTACAGCATACTTATATACTATCAGCTCATTGAGAAAAACTTTAAACATAATAAGATATAACACAAAATATTTATACATGCAAAGTTGAGCTAAAATTTCTTTTTTCTTCTAAACTCCAGTGACATATCAACTTTTGGATTCACAGCTAGAACTAAACTTTTATATTTACTTCTAGCTTCAGCAAGTCTGGCCTGATTTTGATGATGTTTCTCCTCTAATTCCTCAATTATTTCAAGGATTTTAGCATTTTCCTAAAGAATAAGTGGACTAAAATTCATTATACTTTTTGATAATTCTTCTTTATTTTTTTGACACAATCAAAGATCTCCAGCTCAAATTGAGAAACCTCTTCTATCAACGTTCTCTTAGTATTCTCATTCTCATTCCTTAGTTCCTGTAGAGCCTTTGCGAATTCACTAGCCAATTTAGCTGATTTCTCTTTCCAGAAGACGACAGACTCACTTAAGGTTTGGCATCTTCTCTCAAAGATTTCATTAGGGTGGGAGAAGGCTTGGCTCAGGATCTTAGCATCAGCTTTGTTTAGTAAATTCTAACTGTTTATGAAACTTTAAGTCATATGTACTCTGAGTTGATCCTCAAGGTAAGTATTCTTTTCAGCCAGGAGGAAGTTTTGATTTTCAAGTTCGTTTATCTTTATTTGAAGATTTACAACTACGTCATCCAGTTTCTTGCTTTTATCTCCTTTATTCTTACTCTTTGAGCCGGACTTTTGCTTCTAAAGGTTTAGGCAAGTTATTGCAAATTTTACATGTGGGGACTTCGTAGAGAGTCTTCTTTCAGGTTCAAGATATTTCTTTACAGCATCGACTCCACCCTTGCTCACAAGGCTTATTGCTTGGTTCTCTCTTTTCAGACTGTCAATCAAAAATTTCTTTTCCTTTAATTCTTGCTTGTATTTATTTTCTAATTCCTTGGTAACCTTTTGAGTGACATTTTTAAGATCTCTTTCCAGACTTTCAATTTTGATATCAGCTTGTGATTTTTTCTCGATCATATCTTCCAAATGGGATTTTAAGAATTTGATGTCAGTTTCAAGTTGCCTGACATATTGATCTTTGGTGATAGCAGGATCTAAATTCTCCATTCCTACTCTATGCAGAGCATAATTTCTTCGAAGTTCAAGCTCCTATGAAATAAGATATTCTTCGGAAGGAACAAACTTGTTGAAGGACTTTGATTTGGTTCTTGTATCCTTCTTCCTTAATTCTGAATTCTTCTACAATACTCTCCAGATGGTCTCTAGCACTCTTCTCATTATGTCTTGTCTCTTCTAATTGAGCATTTAACTCTGTTATCATCTTCTCAAGCTCCTCGATTTGACTTTTATAAAAAATGGTATTTTCTTTTAAGAGTTCCTCGCTCTGTTTGTCAAAAGTCATTGATCTTTTCTATATCAATAAGTCTTTAGAACACCCTGAATTACATATTCTTCCATTCTGGCACCCAAAATTTCAATTTGCTTCTTATGGAAAGCTTGCTCTTCCTCTAATCTCTTTCTCAAGATCTCATTTTCCTAATAAATCAACAACAATAACACCCAGAAACTCTCTGAAAATGAAGAGCCAGCTTCTCAAACCGATCTTTATTGTCTTGAGTCGACAAAACTTCATCGACATTAGATCTAAGCCCTGTAGTCTTTAGCGCTTCAACTCTACTAGTCTCCTAACCCATTAAATAATGAATGAAATATATGTACATATTTGGAGTTCGGGCTTCTATCACTCAACAGTAAGTCATCGTTAGTGTTTTTCTTGTTAGTTGTTGAGAGTTCTTTCAAAATATCATTATAGGACTTATCAGCCAAATTTTGAGAGTAATAGTCCTTCGTAGGGCTGGACTCTAGATCTGCGTGGAGATTGGAAGTGGGAGGGTTCCCAAAAGTTGTTCCAAAGGGACGGGAGTAATCCTTTTGAGCAGGAGCGTTAAGGCTAATGTTGGAAATATACTTAGAGAACTCGTTCACAGACTGGTTATCCCTGCTTACGGTCTGATAGTCTGTGAACTTGCTTTTGTTGGGAGAGTTCTCTTTAAATAGCTTTCCGTTCGCCTTAGACTCTGACAGGCCTAGACTTAGTCTTAATTGGGTTAGTCTTTTGGATATTTCTTCGGAATCATCAAGGGAAGCTCTGTTATTCTCGAACCAATTTCTAATACATGAGCCATGAATTATAAAAAACAATACTTGGAAGTGATCTTTGATTCTCCTGTGACAAAATTTGGACTTCTTTCCATTACTCCTGAATAATTCTAAAGATTGTTATTGATTTTGGTGATTTCAATACTAGTATATTGGTTGCTGAGCTATAAGGTCTATCCAGCTCGGCACTATGGAGTTAGAAAATTAAGAATGAGCAAACCTGTACAAGCTTCTGTATTTATTTGCCATGTCAATGCACAAAGTTTTAAAATAGAATCGTTAATTTTCAAATTAATTGCAACATAACATTAGTATCACTTGTGATCTTTATTACAAATTGTACTCAGATATATAATATAAGCATTCGACTATAAGAGAAAATTCTCATTCAGATCCAATAAATATTAGATTAAGAGATCTAAGTTTTGTTCTTTTGGATATGAATCTGACAACACATACATTCTATATAAATCTAGAAATTTGCATATTAGTAAACATAGTACTACCCGAAACTAAGTTCAGGACACTTAAAAGTGAATTATTTATATTTTTCTTGATCTTCAGCTTTTCTTTCGTATTACTCAAGTTAAACTAAAATTTACTGCATTTCGTCTCTAAAGTCAGTGTCATCATGTCTGTTATTTGCAGCTGCGAATGTATTGGCAAAGAACATTTCCCTATCAAAGCTATTTTGAAGGAAAGCCTTCTTATCAACTTTTCTTTGGCTTTCAATTCTATTTTGTTAATCATATTTCCTATCATTTATTTACATATCCGCTTCTTGCTGTCTGAATTCCTGTTGTCTCTTTAATGCAGCTTCACCTCCCAATCCCCAAATTTCAATATACTCAATCTTGAATTTCTTTAAAACTAAATAACACAGGACTTACATTGTATTTCCTTGTAGCAGGATCAGCTAAGTATCCTTTTTCATAAGTGGTATCATCAGCATTAACGTAGCTGCCGCTTTCAAGATCATCGTCCAACCAAAGTCTATAATTCTTGAAATCCTGACCACCAAATCCTATAACTCTCAACTTTAGGTTTCCCTAGATTACCTAATCCAACCTTGTATTTTGAATTCTGGATCTTCTTAGTATTGAGGTATCGATAATTTGTTCCTCCTTCTCCCTTGTGTGTATAGAAAGCTTTGAATTTTGGATATAGAGAGAAAACATAGGATTCGCTTTCACCTTGGTATCCTAATTCATCACTCCATTCTGAAACGGCAAAGCCTCCGAAGATACACTCCTTAGGCTGATCAGGATTATATTTCAAGTCTTCTTCTTTAGCAACATGCTTAACTAGGATCAAAGTAGGCCCTCCATATCCTATTATTTATTTTCACAACTCTCTATTTATACCTTTGATTGCATAAGCTATTCTATTGAAACTGGTTCCGGACATCACAGTGGAGTACAGCAAGTTAAGTGTTGTAGGAACATGGAACAATGCATTACTTAAATAGAATAGTCCAAGAACATCCGGTGTAAGAATTTTGGAATTGGAATCAAGGGCTGGCAAACGAAGACCCAAAGATGTATCCAGGAATTTTCCAATCATGTATGATCTTACGACTTTATTCATCTGAGGAAAGAAAGACTTCATCAAATAATTGAAATCGCTCCAAGTGTATTGTTTATCTCCATATACTATACTTTAAACCATTGAATTATGGATATACTTTTGAATGAGTTAAGGACAAGCTCGGCAGTCTTTTCCTGACCAGAAGTCTCGCTATGATAGAAACATTTTAGAATGTCCTATTCTCTTAACTTTTTTGACTAATGTTTTACTGTCAGAAATTGCAGAGCCTCTGCTTCAGTGACCAGATTGATATCTGAAAGGTCCTTATTGTTGCTGATAGAATAGAAAAGCTGATATTTGTCGAAACTGATAGTATTATAGCGAGCAATCTGATAAGAAATTGAATCTCTTAAGAAAAGCTCCACTAAAGTTTAGAAAATTTCGCCGTATTCCTTACAAATTCCAACAAGAGTCTCAAAAGTTATATTGGTTTGGCCTGTCCAAGTGGCAAACTTGGCTCCAAAAGCCTTATTCTCTGGGAACTTAGATACAAGAGCAGAACTAGGAATTATTTTTTCATTTTTTCCTCTATTCAAAATTATCAAGAAACAAAATGACGAACTCTGCACTAGGAGATGCTAATTCATTAAAAATCTTCTTAATTTTGAGAAGTTCATCCTCAGAGAAGGCAGAAATAGGTGCCTGAGATGATTCTTTACTATTTCCTTTTCCCATAAAACAATTAACAAAGATTAAAAACAATCTAATTTAAGAGTTCAATTCATTTATTACTATATCAAAGGTTACAAATAATATGAATTATTTGGTTTTGCTCTCCAGTTTCTCCTTGCTGGCAGCATCATCACTTTTTCGGAATCTCACAATAAACCCAAGCCAGAAAGTGAAGCATAAAACTAAAATTACAACGAAGGTAACTGATAAAGCATGCTCTTTATCCTTTTCCTTCTGTGCATTTTCACTCAATAGATAACTTTCTAAGCCCTTTTCTTGTGCCTGAAGGAACCATTCATGTTCCAAAGAGTGATGAGTCTCAATATTACTGATAACTATGCTTTTAATCCAGCCCTCATTTGGACTTTGTGGAAGCTTTACTCTCACTTCCTTAGTACTAGGAAGGTTTATCTTAGAAAGTAAAGAGTTGATGTATTGGAGATATAAGCAGCTATTCAAGTATTCTTTCTTTGTTCTTGATCCTGAGACCCTTTCACCTTCTTCAGAGAAGAATCCTTTACAATAATCTTCAATCTTCTCAACTAACTCTCCAACCTTTAGAGGGTAGTATGACTTATCTGTAGTTTCTTTTTTGAAAAGTTCCTCTAGATCTTCACTTTCAATGTATATTGTAGCTTCTTTAGCTAGATCAGAATTCTTCAAACCTTCTAGGGGCCAAGGCATTTCATATGTAGGCAGGCCAAAGTTCTGAACATTTTCAGCTCTGACATAGTTCTTATTCATAAACTCCTTGACTTTTTCCTTGCAGCCCTCCAAGTCACCTGAACCATGAATCATGATATTTTCAAGCTTTTCATGATAAAACTTGGGATAACAAGGATAATTCAGACTAATTTGTTGGGTAGCATCAGCCTTGTCAGTCTCTTGCTTGACAAAGTAGTATAGCATATCATTGGCGAATCTTTCAAGACTTCTTTCATAATATGCATTTTGCACAAATTTTTGAACTTCAAGTTTGTTATTGTCACAGACCTGGTGCTTGATAATTTTGTCATCTTCGAGGGTTGTAGGAGCTATATCAAGCGGATATGCTAAGAATATAGCTTTTTCGTAGAATCCAATGTTAATAACAAGTTGATCTTGGACTCTGGAATATACATTATCCAGGTTATCATCTTGACTAGTAACACCAAACCACCCTCTGTAGGCATATTCATCAAAGGGAAGGACATTCTGACATTCTTGGCAGTACTTCACGTTAAAAGCTGGGAAGTCAACCCTAAGATTTTCGAGTTTGTCTTCAATGATAGCAGCTGGATGGAAGGTGAGAGAGGGATGAACTGTGATAAATAAGGGAATTTCTTGCTCTTCTTCGTATTTGGTATACTTGTAGGCTTCTTTGATAAGTTGCTCAATAATAAGTTTGTATTTCTTGCTGGGAACAGATTGTAAATTGAATAGGTCTCCTTTCTTTTGATTGACATTGAGAAGTTTTAGGCCTTCTACGCTAGGCCCACAACTTGTTAGTACGAGTTCGTATTGGAAGGTATAAAGAGAAACTCCCTTTTCGTCAATAAGGAATAAAAATGCATATTTAGACTCAATTCTGATGGTGACTGGAGAGTTCAAGGGGTACTTGGCAAAAGCTTCTGTCAAGTTTTTGCTCTCTTTGAGGTCCTTGATAATTATTTCGTTCATTAATTCTTCATAAACCCTTTGATGGGCTTTCATTCTCTTGTCTGTGAAGGGAAATTCATGGAATAAAGTCAAATTTGGACCGCTTGTACTTGTATTAGCAATTGTATCGCCAGGACTTGATGAGCCGAATTTAGTTCCCCTTTTATTATTCTCTTTAGCTTCGAAAGATAATGCACATATGATTAAGAGGGCTAAAATAGCTAGTTTTTTGGAAATTTTTGTCATGGATTAATTATTAATTTCACTTGATATTGCTAAATAAAAGGTTCAATTAATAACTGAAAGACTTTCAAAGGACTTTCTAATGCTAAAGAGAAGTTTCAAACAAATAAAATGATTACAATAAACACTAAACTGAGAATATTATATTAAGAGATATAAGAATATATGTTGTATGCTAGTTATTTTCTTTGAAATCTTCAAGAATGTTTTCTAATAAACATTAACACTTCAGCTAACTAGTCTTACCATTTAATGCATCTTTCTTGAAAATCTTTGATTGAAGACTGGCCTCAATCAATTCAAAAACTTTCGATAGTTTTTCTTTATCATCCATTTTATCTTCCATGATATGCTCTCTCATATTCTTCAAATTGTTCTGCAATTTTTTTATCTCATCCTCAAGGCTACTCTTTTGCCCTGGTGATAGTTTTTTCCCAAGCAAGTTAGATTTTTTGCTACCGTATTTCATAGAAGGACTCAAGCTCCTCAATTCCTTACTCTTGCCCTTTGAGAACGACTTGTCGCCACTTCTGTGATTAGTATGCACAACTGCAAGTTGATCGACGAAACTGAAATCAGGCTCGACCTTTCCCCTCCTTGCGACAGCGTCATATTCTCTGGCATGTGCATTATTCAGATCATAGTATCTCTTCATCCACTGAGCGAATTCTAGGTTGTCCTGGTATTTAGCCTTGGCTAGTCTTTCGATCTAGTGTTATGACTCTTTCGGTTGATGGACAATTTTACCTCTATGTGTTTATTAAGGCTGCATTTCAAAAAAGACTGTTGCAATATCTTGAGATTATTAATAAACTCCCATTCTAATTTGGCCTTCCAGTTGACTTTTGACATATTGACTTTTCCTGGATGAATTGCATCCAAAATCTGACAATATACGGCTCCTGTTCCAAGTTGTTCAATTTTTGTTAGATTTAACTAAAAGGATAAAAAGTTTGATAAACGTTCGCACCTCAAAGGTTTTGTTTATCCATTGTAGTAGCTCTCCACGAGACACGAAGAAAGCTCCCTCCATCATACCGATCACTTCTGTCATTTTTTGTAATCGAGTCAAACTCTCAAATTTAAAATTGTTTCTGCACGATAATAAAATTTAAAGAAGTTTCATAGAGGCTAAAATATAAAAGACAAATATCTAATGTCTCAACAAAATTGAAATTTACAACTTGAATTATTATTCAACTAACAAGAAAAATCTATCCGTCCATATCGTGAGTTATTTTTTCCAGCTTATTTTCCAATTTTTGTATTACCTAAATTCTCAATTTAAAACCCCCAACACTTACATTTCTAAATCTATTCAAGAATTGTGTCTGAATCTGGTCAGGACCCTCAGTATCTACTACAGAAGACTGTTTAGCTTCTCTTTCTTTATCAGATGGCTGATATCTTAAACTTGTCTTGTCATCAATACTAGGGGGAGCAAATTCACTCACCCTCTTTTCTGGTCTGCTGAATGAATAGTTCTTTTCTCTGCTGCCAGACCTAGTATATGATAAGCTATGACCCTTTTAATTTGTACTTAAAATTCAGTGTCTGAGCACTGTCTACTCTGATTGGGGATTTGTGGATATTGTCTAAACTTTGATGTCCAGAGTATAAACTACTGTGATCTCTGAGGTCAAGGGCCGAATAGTTCTTTTTTTGACTTCTATCCCTTCTTTCATCTTCATATCTCACAGGAAGTTCATGCTTGATTGTTCTGGCATTCTTCTTCAATTGCATTTCAAGCTCGAAGAACTTTTCTTCATATTCCTATCACTAAGAGAAGGTGTGATAAAGTGTACTCTAAGCTGAGATTCAGTATGCAATCTTCTTTCTCTTTCGTGCTTTAATTCCTGAGAAATTTCATCAATCTTAGTTTGGAGAATTCTGTAGAAGTCTCTTTGATTGTCCTTAAGATTCTCATTTTCATTGATAAGTTCGATAATCTGAGTCTGAGCTCTTGAAAGCTCATCAGCAACTTGCTTCTTGGTATTTTGAAGATTTTCAATTTCACTCTTTTTGCTTTTATTTGATTCCTTCGCTTTCTTAAGATCAGCTTGTAGATTTTCAATCAAGAGCTAGTGGATTGATTCAAAGTAAATTATATGATACATTCTTTTCTGCCAAAAGCTTTTCTTGTTCAGCCATTCTCTTCTGTATTTGTTTCTGTTTCTCTTCTTCAGCATGAAAAGTATTCTTAATTTCAGCCTGAATGTTCAGAAGTTCTTGCTGGCATTCTTGGAGCTTATTATTGAGGTAATTGTTTTTCTATCATGTCTAGATCAATAAGGAAATCATTACATTTTTCAAGTCAATGATGTCTTCCTTGAGTATGTTATTTTCGTTGAGTAAGTGACTGACTTTTTCACTGGCTCCAATCTTCTCCTTCTCAATCATCTTCTCATACTGTTTTATCAATTGGTTTTGTTCGTCACTGATTGCTCTAATCTTCTCAATTTCATCATTTTTGGTCCTGATAATTCCTTCATATTTCTCACTAAGACTATGACTCCATCTCTTGTGTTCGAGCTCATATTGTTGAGCCCTTTCCTTCAAAGACTTAATTTCATCCTTGTAATGATCTCTCTCAACTTTTACCTAAAAATTATTCATTTTCCTGAAATCTTGAGTCTACTGAACTCAATTCTTCAGTCAATTTTTGGTTGATTTCTCTGATCTTGTTAATTTCATTATGCGCTTCTTGCTGAATTTCTCTCAACTTATTTTCAAATTTCTCCCTGAAAGCTTTTTCATTTTGTTCTCTCTATATTTTGTTAGAAAGAAAATCCCCAGAATACCTCCTTGTTGAGTTTTTGTTCTTGAGCAACTAAGTCGAGCTTGTGATTTTCATTAATTATTTCAATTTGTCTTTCTTGTCTTGAAACTTCATGCTTGAGTTGTTCATTTTCCTGGAAATTAGTAAATAAATTAAGTATTGTACAAATTTGAGGGTTTCAATAGCTCTATTCTCTTGTTCTAGCTGAGTCGTGAGTCTTTCAATATAATCACACTTCTCTTGTAAAATGCTATTCATTTGATCTGATTCATCCAACAGGCGCTTCAATTTTTGATTATCAGACAGTAACTGCTCTCTTTCTTTTTTCAGTTCAGCATTCTCACTTTCTAATGAGACAATTTTGGCATCGATTGACTCCAAAGTATCATTCCAGTCTCTAGCAATCTGATCTCTTTTTTTGATTTCCTGATTTAATTCCTCGATCTTAATCTTCATTTCATTATTTGCCAAACAAACATTTTGGAAATTTTGCTGTAATTCAGCGTATCCAGACTCGTTATTAGAAGCCATTCTAACTTGATGTTCAAGCTGGGCTATGGTTTCATTCAGAGAAGTTATTTTCATATTGAGATTTCTTATTTCGTCTAAACCATTCAGTCTTTTTAAAAAGCGTTATACCGCTATACTTTTCCTCTTTGTATTGCAATTCACGAATTTTGGAATCTTTCTCAAGAGTTTCCCTTTCCAGCTTCATAATAGTCTCCTCATTTTGCTGTCTGACCTTCTTTTCTTCAGCTAATTCTACATGCAATTCTTCTATAGCTTGCTTGCATTTTACTAAAAGGACATCTCTTGTTCCATAGGCAAGAGCATTCTCCTTCTCCTCTCTGGACTCATCAAAAGTACCTAAGTTTTATAAGGGATGTGCTGCTATGGCGCTTACTACCGAATTTAGATACTCTCTGATTCCCGATAGAACTATAATTGAGAGCAGAGGGCTTTAGTGGCTTATCTTCGTCAAAGGAGGTGTAGAAGCTTTTGGACATGCCGAATATTTAAATAAAATGTGCTGTTAATTTATTTAAATTTTGAAAGAAAATGTTAACTTTTTAAGTACAAAGA
>Ga0065720_1004136_pt1 | contig 10280 bp, 7 predicted proteins | sample Thericmetagenome_FD_59107 | JGI IMG/M metagenome (GOLD analysis project Ga0065720, IMG submission 59107) | Thermophilic microbial communities from the Joint Bioenergy Institute, California, USA of rice/straw/compost enrichment - eDNA_2 v2... | ecosystem: Engineered > Solid waste > Grass >... | reverse complement strand
GATATAACAGTGTTCCTCAATAATTGTTTTTTACAGGATATAGCATTTTTAGATACAATGCCATTGTTCATTTAGCAAATATGCTATTTTTTATTAAAACAAATAAACAGCATGGAGCCTATATATGATACAAGATATTTGCATGCAATATCAAATATAAATGGGCAGGCATAAAAAATGCCCCCTGATTAATGGACAAGAGGCGACCCAAATGTTTTAGTTCACGAGCTAACTAATTGTTTCATGGCGTTAGTGTGGGTTTTGATGGAACTTAGAACCGTGAAGAAAGATACACAGCAAGATTGAAAATTTCAGTGAATCGCTTGTTTGTCATCACCTGATGCAAAGTTCGTACTAGCAACTACTATTTTTTGTTTCGTTTTAATGATTGCTTTATTAAACTTAAAATATATTCCAAATCATCGTCCGAATTCACTTGTAATTCATAATCTCCATTGCCCCAATGTCCAGTCTGTGAAACATCACGACAAATTCCTTTTGGATCATCAAGGTGTCCTTTAGGCAAGTTGATCCACATTTTTAATCCACTTCGTTGTAAACGAATATCCACCACATTTGTATTAGCAACAAAGGCAATGTAAAGTTTTTTCGGCTTAACTTCTAAATCATCTAGATTAAGAATAGCATTTTTGAATTTCTCGTAAAGCTCTTTTACTTCGTCGGAAATTCCCTCTAAGTGTTCTTGTTCTGTGAAAACTTTAATTTCCCTTGAGACTTTTTCAATCGTTTCATTTTGCCCACTGATTGTTCGTATACTTTCTTGCGCACTAGATTTCTGGATTTTATTAAAACTAATTGTATTGTTGCTATAACGTTTAACTTCCCAAAGTTCAATAGGCAAATCTTTAAAGTTTATGGCTTCTTTTTGATAGGTAGTAAAACTGGGCGATATAAATATCACTCGTGATTGCGACCAATCCACAGCATCACGTCTCAATGTGTTTTTATTGTTTTCGTTATACTCAAGAATGAAATCCGCTTTGTTGTTAAGCATTAGCGATAAGTAGGCGTACCCTTGATCGACAACACTAAAGTTTTTGTCTCGCTTATATTCAATGATTACAAAACTGGATGTGTCTTTGTCAAATGCCAAAGTATCTATTCGAAAGTTTCCAATTGGAAATTCGGAACGAACAAAGTCTAACCCAAAAATAGTAGCCAAATTCTGTTCAGTTAATACTTGAATTTCCTTTTCAAGTTTGAAAGGTAATTCTTGAATGGAGCAAAGATTGTTATTGCTGTCAATTTTAAATAAAGCCATTTCTAATGTGTCTTCGTATATATTGTTGTTAAATAGGGGCTGCTAACGAACCGGACATTTACCAAAATTCTAAATAAAAAAAAGCTCGTTAGCTAGCATTATTAGATTTGGAATTTATTGTTTATCAGTATATAAAGTTAGAGCATTTTTAATTTTCACAAGATAGCGATCCCACTAAAAATGGCTGTTTACCAAGCTAGTCGGTCGTAGTTTATGAGTTCTTCTTCTCTAACATAGAGACCGGAAAAGAGATACACCGTTTTAGGAGGTCTTAGCAAAATGCAAATGTTGTATAAGCCTTTGCATGTTGCTAGAGTGGCAGGGCGATGTACTTTCATTTAATCACACAAGTAGATGCGAGGTAGAATGATCAGTCATCCATTTCAGCCACCATTGCGTCCAATCGATGTTACCAGCTGGCGTTCTTGTCCTCCTGCATGTATACCATTATTGTGGGCAGGTTCGTGATTTTGTAGCGGTTGGTTAATGTGTTCACACCTGAGCGTTGGCTTGTTTTCAAGTCATCAAACTATCTGCTAACAATGCTGCTTGTTTTAATACTGTGTCCACAGCCTTTTGTTGTTTGTCCGGCGGATAACCGTATTTGTTGAGGGTACGCTTTACAATCACCATCAATCTTGCCCTCGCACTTTCTCTGATGGTCCAATCGATAGTGGCGTTTGCTCTGACTTTTTCAGCAATTTCTCTGGCTATTACTTTCAAGGTCTCATCGCCCAAAACTTGAACAGCGCTGTCATTTACTTCCAAGGCATTGTAGAATGCCACTTCGTCTGCACTAAGCCCTAGCCGCTCTCCTTCTTTATCTACTTCTCTTATTTCCTTGGCAATCTTGATGAGCTCCTGAATGACCTCTGCGGTTGTGAGCAAATTGTTTTGGTAGCGCTTAATAGCTCCTTCGAGCATCTCTAATAACTTCTTACTCTTAACAAGATTTGTTTTGGATCTTATTTTAAGTTCGTTGTTTAGTATTTTTTTCAACAACTCAATGGCAAGATTCTTATGTTGCATGCCCTGCACCTCCTGAAGAAACTCATCCGATAATATCTCCAACCCGGAAATTTCCGGTTTATCCACTCCGGCAGCATCAAAGATGTCTACTACTTTATCGCTGCTCAGGGCTTCATCCACAATCTGCTTGATTGCAGTTTCAATCTCCTCGTTTGATCTGCCTTTTCCTACGGGTGCGTCAAATTTTTGTAACCTCGCTTTTACAGCCTGGAAAAAGGCTACTTCCGGCAGATGAGGTTGAACCTCTTCCTTATTAATGCATAGCGATAAAGCCTGACTTAATAAACCAACTTCCCTGATAAATCTATTTTTACCATCTTGTAATCCTAAGATATGTTCCTCAGCCTGTAGAATTATGGATAACTTCTGTTGAGCATCAGCTACAAAAAACCTCCGGTAGTTGAAGCGGGTACTATTTTGATAGTAAGCTTCAGGCTCTGCGGCCAATAATTCTTCATAGGTTGAAGCTTGCTCATTAAACATTTGCTGCACTACCTCCAGCTTCTCTTGAAATACTTCAAATGCTTTTTCAATACTTTCTGCCGGATCGCCTTTACCACCGGCTTCGCCGTAAAACGAAAGTGCTTTTTTCAAATCTGTACCGATGCCAAGGTAGTCCACAACCAGTCCGCCTGGTTTGTCTTTAAATACACGGTTTACCCTTGCAATGGCCTGCATGAGGTTGTGACCTCTCATGGGTTTATCTACGTACATAGTATTCAAACATGGAGCGTCAAAACCTGTGAGCCACATATCACGCACAATTACAATTTTCAGTTCATCGGCAGAATCCTTCATTCTATCGGCCAGTTCCCTACGTTGTTGCTTAGTCGTATGATGTTTTGCAATTTTGGGACCGTCCGCACTGCTAGTGGTCATCACCACTTTAATAACTCCTTTGTTCAAGTCGTCGCTGTGCCATTCGGGCCGTAGCGCAATAATTTCATCGTACAATTCAGCCGCAATTCTCCGACTCATGGTCACAATCATGGCTTTGCCATCGAACACGGACTGACGCTTTTCAAAATGCGTCACGATGTCTCTTGCCAGATTTTTCAGGCGGCTGGGATGACCGACAATGGATTCAAGTTTGGTCCATTTAGCCTTTACTTTTTGCTTCTCCGTGATTTCTTCGTCTTCCTCCAACTCCTTGTCGAATTCTTCAATCAATCTTCTGCCTTCTTCGTCAAGGTTTACTTTGGCAAGACGACTTTCATAGAAGATTTTCACTGTTGCACCATCATCAACAGCATCTTTGATATCGTATCGATCGATATAGTTTCCGAACACCTGTGGTGTATTGACGTCTGTGCCTTCGATAGGCGTACCAGTAAATCCAATGTAGGTGGCATTCGGCAAGGCATCGCGCATGTACTTGGCGAAACCGTATGCAATGCGTTTGCCGATTACTTCTTTGGTTTGCTTGTCCTTTTCGTCAATTAGTTTAGCTTCAAAGCCATATTGGGTGCGGTGCGCCTCATCGGCAATGACCACTATGTTCCTTCTTTCTGAGAGTGTAGGAAACTTATCGCCCGATTCGGGAAGGAATTTTTGAATGGTAGTAAACACAATGCCCCCGCTGGCTACTCTCAGCAATTCCTTCAAATGTTCCCTATTCTCAGCTTGTACCGGTTCCTGACGGAGCAATTGCGTGGAGGCGGCAAAAGTGTCGAACAACTGATCATCCAGGTCGTTGCGATCGGTGATGACCACAATGGTGGGGTTTTGCATTTCGGGAGAGGTAATGAGTTTTCCCGCATAGAACACCATACTCAGGCTTTTGCCGGAGCCTTGTGTATGCCAAACCACGCCTCCTCGTTTGTCGCCTTGTTCGCTAGAGGCATGGATGGTAGATTGCACGGCCTTATTGACTGCATAGTATTGATGATAGGCAGCCAATTTTTTTACCGTTTGGATTTGTATCAAGCCCGTTTTAGGGTCTTCTTTTTTTGATTTCTCAAATACAATGAAATTGCGCACCAGATCCAACAATGTGGCAGGCTGCAACATACCTTTCAACAGAGTTTCTAATTGCGGTTTAAAGCGGGATGCTTCTTTAATGCCATCTGCGGTCTTCCAGGCCATGTACCGGTTTATGTCCGCCGAAACACTACCTGCCTTACATTCCAGACCATCGGATATGATGCAAATGGCGTTATAGGTAAACAGGCTGGGTATAGTGGCTTTATATGTTTGTATTTGCTGATACGCACTTTTGATATCTGCATTTTCACCGGCAGCATTTTTAAGTTCAATCACCACCAGCGGCAGACCATTAACAAACAGCAGCACATCCGGGCGTTTGTGCTGATTGTTTTCGATGATGGCATATTGATTGACGACTAAGAACTCATTGTTTGAGATGTTTTCGAAATCTATCAGCGCCACTTCGTGGCTGCGTTCGAAGCCGTTTTCCCGGTAGGGTATTCTTACTTTCTCCACAAGGAGGCGATGAAACTCCTCGTTGTTGTGCAGCAGATCGGGCGAGTTGATGCGCAATACCTTTTGGACTGCAGCCTCTTGTGCATCCAGGGGAATATTGGGGTTGATTCTGGCAATAGCATTTCTTAGCCGGCTGAGCAGTACCACCTCACTGAAACTGTTCCTTTCACAAAAAAGTCCTTCGGGTGATATATCTTTCCCATTGGCGTATTGCCATCCCTGGGACTGTAGGATTTCAATCGCTGATTGTTCGATGATATTTTCGGTAAGTGGTTTACTCACTTCTTGCTTTCTATTTCAATAATTCTTGTTTTAGAATCAATTTAGTCAAATTCCACAGGCTTCATAAATTGTCTACCTACTGAGTAGTGAATTAATCCTTTGTGCTGCAATCTTCCAATAATTATAGCCGGATGCGTATTGAATTTTTCAGCAAACTCAATGACATCTTCTTCAGTAATTCTGTGCAGTTGTAATATTTCTTTTTCTTCTTCAATGGAAAGCGTCCACTTTATGGCAAAACTGTCAGCTTCTTTCTCTTTTTCTAAATCTTTATCAGAATAATCGACAGCTTCCAAGAAAATGTCTTTTTTGCGATGCAGTAATATGTGCCCTGATTCGTGAAAAAAGGTAAACCAAAAGTTATCATTTCGGTTGTATCTTCCTGATAGTTGAATCAAGGGTGAATCATTCAGCCAACGGGTACTTCCGTTAATGGGTGCTTTTTTGATGCATGGTGTATGTACTACTTTTACGCCTGCCTCTAAGCATAATTCCTGCAATTGCTTAAAGAAATTGTCAGGGTGCTTTGCCATAATGTCTTTTATTTCGGGCAATGCTTCTTTAAAACGCTTTTCATCATAGGGTTTAGCTGGCAGCTCAGCTGCTTGTAATTCGCCCTTACGCAACCAAGCAGAAATAGCATAAGGTTCTTTGGTGTGAGCCAGGGAAATGCGGAATGCCACTTTTAGCTGTTGATTGAAATAATAATCTTCCCAGGCTGTATGATTGCTGATGCCGAAGAAGTTGAACAGCTCCGATACTTTTTCCTCAATGGGAGTTCGTGCCGGAATCCATCCCTTTTTCACCATATCAGAAATTGGAAATTTCCTTGCCCACTCGGTTGCCTTCGCTAATAGTTCTTTACGTTCTTCGCGAGCAATGAATTCATCATAACTGCGCTGCATGTTTAGCCAAAAATGAGCCGGTATTTTTAGAACATGCTCAAATTGAACTGCCATTTCTGGTGTAATGCTGCTTTTCCCTTTTAATATGGCTATAATTGTTTTTTCAGGTTTCCCAGTTCGGATAGCAAACTCCTTGGGTCCCATGCCCAATTCCTCTAACTTTTCAGCTAGGGTTTCACCCGGATGAAAAGCTATTTGTGGATTGTATTGATTTTTTTTTGTTGCCATGGTACTGTGGTTTGCTTATTTGCTGTGGTAATTGGTAATCTCTATAATTTCTACACCTTTAATTTCAAGCCAAATGAATTTGCCATCATTATCGGTCGGTATGGGCTTTTCATGTGGTTCAAATACCAACCGATAAGGTTGGTCAAGGTCGCAAGCCCATTGTCCTTTGCGGTCGCCTGTAAGTTCGTGATAATGACCCGGTAGATGGCGAACGTCTTCTAGTGTAAGAGCATTGCGAAGGTCGCCAAGGCGTTTGTTGTAGAGCTTTGCACGGACTTGCCCCATTTCCTTCTGGCACTTTTTATAGTCATTCGCCAGTTTCCCCAATTTTTTATCTTTAAAAGTTATATCCACCGCAAAGATAGAAATATTTTAATTAACAGCAAATGTAAGTCAAAAAATATAACCAGTCACCCTTACCTCCCCACTCATCAACTTCGGCAATAAGGTATCTCGCAGTTGTGTGAGCGTGCGGATTTGTTGTTTATTCTTATTTATCTTTTCAAAGTAAACTGATATTCTTTCATTAAAAGAAAAGATTATTTCATTTTTTTTGGGCAAAGGGAACTTTAATTCAAAAAGTAAAAACTTATAATCAAGATTCTTTATACCTGAACTTCCATTTTCAAGATTGAAAAATTCATCTTGCTTGTATAGATACTGAATATATAAATAGAGAAAATAGGAATATGCCTTTTGTTTTGGTCGTATTAGGCGGCAAAAGTTAGAATACACAAGAGGATATGGGAACAACGTTCTATTCAACTCATTGATGTAAATGGTTCTTCCAGTAGATTGGTCGTCTGTTCCGCCTGATATTTCCATAATTAAATCCCCGTCAAGTGGTTGAATATTTACAAATTTTTTCTCCTTAATAAAACGTACTGGTGTACGTTCAGCTAGTCCGACTTGTAAATCAGCTATATCTGTTCCGCGTATACAGCATACTTGCTTGGTAAACTCCCCTTCTATCGATTCTTTGCCCCATTCACCACCTAGAGTTGTTTCAATTAGAGTTCCTAGAGGTTTGTTTTCAGTAATGCCATCCGCCTCTTCAATAAACCACTGCCTGAAAAGGGTTTCGGCTAATTGCTCTAAAGTTTTGTTTTGGCGGTGCAGCAGGTCTATCTTATCATCTAAACTGCTAAGCACTTCGGCTATGGCGGTTTGCTCTGGGAGAGGGGGGATACATACTTCTACTTCACTTAAAATAGTTGTATTTATTGAAGGCATTGTAGCGCCTACTGCTACCATTTTAATAGTTTCTTTAAAACTCTCTTGTCCAAAATAGAAAGATAAGTATCTGGAATCTACTATTTCATTATTAGCTCTAACCCTCAAACAACGACCAGAAAATAACCAGCCTTCCTCATTCTTACGTACATAGGCTCTTCTATCAACCGAACCTACACGACTAAAGACAATATCTCCTTCTCTCAACGTGTATTTAATGAGCCTTTTCCTGTCGGCATCTCCTACCAATGGAAGATTATTGTGAAGAATCTTATTGTCTCCTAAATGTTCAACAGTAATAATTGGAGTCCCTTCTGCTTTATAGTCACTCATATGCAGTTGGCTTCCGAATGGACCTGTTTGGACTTCAGCAATCTGCCCCAATTTATATTCCTTCCACTCGCTCATGACTTCACTTCAATTTTAATGTTCGAAAGATTTTTAATAATGCGTTTGTTCAACGCATCTTCTTCCTCCATCTGCTTTTCCAACTCCGCTTTCAGCGCGGCAAAGCGTTCTGCAAAATTGAAATCATCATCTTCCTCGGCCAGTCCTACGTAGCGACCGGGGGTGAGCGCATAGTTCAATGCTCTTACTTCGTCTAAAGTGGCGCTTTTACAAAAGCCTTGCTCGTCTTTGTATTCCCCTTCACCGGTACGCCAGTTGTGGTAGGTGGAAGCTATTTTCTCAATATCATCTTTGCTCAGCTCCCTGGTTCTGCGATTGATCAGATGCCCCATATTACGGGCATCTATAAACAGGATTTCTCCTTTGCGCTGCTGTTTGTTCTTTTTCATAAACCACAGGCAGGCGGGAATCTGGGTATTGAGGAACAACTTCGTAGGCAGATTCACGATGCAGTCTATCAAGTCGGCCTCAATAAGGTTTTTTCTTATTTCATATTCCCCTCCTGTGTTGCTGGTGAGCGATCCCTTTGATAACACAAAACCGGCTCGTCCGTTTGGCGCAAGGTGGTAAAGGAAATGTTGTATCCAGGCGTAATTGGCATTGCCTGCCGGGGGCTTGCCGTATTGCCAGCGGGCATCGTTTTGCAAAAGCTCACCGCTCCAATCGCTGTCGTTAAAGGGAGGATTGGCAAGAATAAAATCCGCTTTGAGGTCTTTATGAGCGTCATTGAGAAAACTGCCCTCGTTGTTCCACTTCAGATTGCTGCTGTCAATACCTCTGATGGCCAGGTTCATTTTGGCCAGGCGCCAGGTAGTTTGGTTACTTTCCTGTCCGTATATGGAGATATGGTCGGCCGGGTTTAGCGAAAGCTTTTTGCCGTTGCCTTTTTTCTTGTAATAATCCTGATGCGCTTTGATGAATTTTTCACTTTGCACGAACATGCCACCGCTTCCGCAGCAAGGGTCAAACACTCTGCCCTCGTAGGGCTCCAGCATTTCTACGAGAAGCTTCACAACGCTTTCAGGTGTGTAGAACTGTCCGCCCTTCTTGCCTTCAGCCAGGGCAAATTCACCAAGGAAATATTCAAAGACCCGACCAAGAATATCTTTGCTTTGGGATTCCTTTGTCCCCAATACGGCCGTACTGATAAGGTCCACCAATCCGCCCAGACTGCCTTTGTCCAGTTTTTCCTGAGCGTACACTTTGGGCAATACGCCTCTAAGTGAGGGGTTATCCTTTTCAATGGCATCCATGGCATCGTCGATGTCTTTGCCGATGGTAGGCAGTTTGGCTCTGCCTTGCAGCCATGACCCAACGAGCCGATGGAGGTACATAAAATACCTTTTCGGCAATGTATTCGTTTTTGTCCTCGGGATCGGCACCTTCGTATTCTCCCTTGCCTTCCTTTAGTTTGCTATAGAGCTCTTCAAAGGCATCGGAGATGTATTTGAGGAAAATCAAGCCCAGTACCACGTGTTTATACTCGGCTGCATCAATATTTTTCCGGAGCTTGTCGGCTGCTTTCCACAGTTTCTTTTCCAGGGGTTCTTCAACAGAGTCTTTTACTTTTTTAGCCATTTCTTATTCCTTATATATAAATCTTTTACAATCCGCTAAATTAAGTTTTATAGTTTCATTGTCATTATAATTGCAAGGATAAAAACGCCTTTAGCTTTTGCCTATGATTTGCTTTGTGCGTTGGGACGAAAACCAAATGCTCGGTGAGGAAATAAAAATACAGAAGGGTCGACAATACGTATCGGCCTAGTTCTTGTCTAGGGTCTGTATGTTGGTCTCCCGTCAAATGGTTTGTTCTTATGTGAATGTTCAATTTTCAGTCGTCTGTTCCATGGTTGCAGTGTCGTTTTATACTGGCTGCTAACAAACCGGACCTTTACCAAAATGCTAAATAAAAAAAGCTCGTTAGCTAGCTTTATTAGATTTGGAATTAATTGTTTATCAGTATATAAAGTTATAGCATTTTTCGTTTTCACAAGATAGCGATCCCACTAAAAATGGTTGTTTACCAAGCTAGTCGGTCGTAATTTATGAGTTCTTTTTCTCTAACATAAAGACCGGAAAAGGGATACACCGTAAGCGTAGACATTGAAGAGGTGATAAACTTGTATACCTTTTAATATACGCAAGTCTACCCTATCATAATTATTACATTTACAACCGCACCCCTCCCCAAAATTACCATAACCTATCACAACTAAAAACCTTATAGAATANATAAAGCCCAAACAACAGCCCTAGTGAATGCCTAGGCGTGNTTGTTGCTTNGACTTTTATTTTGAAAGTTGTACGTTACAATACCCATTACCACAGGATCAAAAATGTATTCGATTTACGGCTGCGGTAACCAATCTAATAACTGTTGCTGCATCTCCGCCGAAAAACGATTATAATCGTTTACGTACACGTGAGTGAGCATATTAGAAGCACCATAGAGGCGATACACTTTTCCC
>Ga0065720_1004834_pt1 | contig 10283 bp, 8 predicted proteins | sample Thericmetagenome_FD_59107 | JGI IMG/M metagenome (GOLD analysis project Ga0065720, IMG submission 59107) | Thermophilic microbial communities from the Joint Bioenergy Institute, California, USA of rice/straw/compost enrichment - eDNA_2 v2... | ecosystem: Engineered > Solid waste > Grass >... | reverse complement strand
ACGATGACCGTCGGCCCGGCCCCCGCGCGCCGCAACAGGGCCGTGGCCACGAAGTACACCGCCGACTTGCCGAACCCGGTGCGCTGCACCAGCAGCACCCGCCGCCGGCCGGAGACAAGCGCATCGATGGCCGCCCACTGGTCGTCTCGCAGAACCGCCTGCGGGCCGGCGAGCCGCCGCAGAACCTCCTCGGCCGTTTCTTGCCCCACAGCGATCGTCGCCTCCCGCCCCCGGCCCTCGCCCGATGTCATGCCGCCTTCCTACCCGATCCGTCCGACAATCCCGGGTCGACGCGCGCGCGAATGGCCGCTTTCCGTGACCAGCGGCTCTCGTCGAGGACCGCGCCGGTCGACATTCCCACGCCCGTCGAGCCAGTTTGCTCGAGCACGACAACCTCCGGTGGGAAGGGCGAATGATCAGAACGGTCACCAGCTGGTCAGTCGTCGCGGGTGAGGATGAGGTCTTTGTCGGTGGTGACGGTGAAGGTTCGTCCACTGGGGATGGTCCAGGTGACGGTGCCGCCGGTGCGGGTGATGCGGATGGTGGTGTGGTCGCGCAGATGGTGGTGGCGTTTGCAGCGGAGGTCGACGCAGCCGCGGTGGGAGGGTCCGCCTTTGGCGTATTCGATGCGGTGGTCGAGTTCGCAGCGGCTGGCGGGGACGTGGCAGTGGGGGGCGCGGCAGGAGCGGTCGCGGGCGCGGATGAAGGCTTCTTCAACGGCGTCGGGCATGCGTTGGGTGTGGCCGTGGTGGCGTAGGTTGCCGTGCTGGTCGGTCTGGTCCCATTTGCCGGGTGGGTTGAGTCGCCGGTCCTGGTCGACCTGGGCGGCGATGTCGGCCAGCACCGGCTGCCAGCCCGGCACCCGGCCCGGATCGGCCAGCAGCTGGTGCAGGGTGGTCGGGGTCAGTTGCAGTTCGACGACCCCGCGCCGCCGGCCCGGATCGATCCGCACGCAGGTGCAGGGTCGCACCGCCTGGTCGCCGGTGGGGTTCAGGTCAGGTTTTCCGTTCTGGAGAAGCGGGTCCGACCCGGCCGGCCACCCGGTGGGCGGCTGGGTTTTCTCGTTGTGAGAACGGGATTGCGGTGCGGTGGGGCGGGCGCGGGTCAGGCCGTGGTGCAGCAGGTGACCGTGGCTGTCGAAGATGGACCAGCGCCAGGTCGGCCGGGTGTGCGGGTCGAACGCGACCTGCCGGGCGATAGCGGCCAGAGTGACGCCCAGCCCGGGGATGAGCGCGGGGTCGTCGTCGAGCCCGGCCAGGGTGGTCAGCTTGACCTGCACATCCACCACCCCGGGCCGCACGGTCAGCCGGCCACCGCAGCCGCACCGATCCCCGGGCAGGATGTCCCACGACAGCACCGCCCGATCGAACAGCGCGTCCGCCTGCGCGGCCGCCCACACCCGATCCTCCCGATCACCCCCCGCAATCCCGTTCTCAAAACGAGATTCCACCCGCGTCGCCTGGCCGGCCGCAGGCGTGGGCTGAACTCCTATCGACGTAGGCCTGCCCGCTCCGACCGGCCCAGGCCCGCCCGCCTCGACCAGGTCCTTCGGGTCGGGTGCCGAAATCCCGTTCTCGGAACGGGATTCCGCCCCGGCTGCCACCGTGACGCGCCCGCCTGTGGGTGGGGGCTGGGCGCCAACCGGCGCAGGCCCGGCCGCGGCGGCCTGGTCCTTCGGGTCGGGGGCCGGATTCCTGTTCTCGAAATGGGATTCCGCCCCGGCTGCCACCGTGACGCGCTCGCCTGTGGGTGTGGGCTGGGCTCCGACCGTCCCGGGCCCGCTAGCCGCGAGGTGGTCCTCTGGGCCGGGTACTGGATTCCTGTTCTCGAAACGGGATTCCGATCCGGCCGTCGGCGTCGCGTACCCACCGGTCGCGCCCGGCTGCCCTTCCGGTGGCGTGGGCTGGGCTTGGGGTGGTGTGGGTCGGGTGGGGTGGCACAGGTGCCACCAGTCGGGGGTTTCGTCGTCGGCGGCGCCGGGTGGTTCGAAGCCGATGTCGGCCCAGGCCCGGTCCTCATCGGTCACACACGCCCGATCATAGTCATACAAATCAATGACCCCGGTCGGCTCGTCCTCCGGCGGCACCGGCGGCTCCGGCCGCTGGCCACCGTCGGCATCGCTGGTTTTCGTGTTTGGGAAACGGGATTCGGTGGGCCAGTCGGGAACCGAGCGGACCAGGTCGGGGTGGTGACAGGCGGCGGCGTCGGCCTGCGCGGTGATCGGATCGGTCCCCGGGATCAGCTGGAACGGTATCCCGGCCAGCACATCACAGAACGCATCCGCGCGCAGTTGAGCCAGGGTGCGCACGTCCCCGCTGGCCCGAGCAGCCCGGGCGATGCGGTCGATCCGGTCGTAGGCGGCCGCCGCCCGATGCGGCGCCAAACCCTGCGCCGACACCGTGGCCGTACCGTCCGGGTCAGCCTGCAACCACACGTCCCGCCCGGCCACCGTGCGCCGATACCGCCGCCGCGCCGCCTTCGGATCGGCCTTGTCCACGTGATACCGCAGACTGCTACGCAGCTCGGTCAACGTCCACCTGCGTGCCTTCGGCAACAACCGGGTCGCGATCCGCGCCGCCGTCTCATCGTTGACACAGGCCAGGGCGTCGGCGAACGCCTCCGCCTTGGCCTGACAGATCTGCCCCTCCCGCACCGCGGCCAGCACCATCGGCAACCGCCGCTGCAACGCCACCGCAGCCATCACCTGACCCTGCGCATACCGCCGCGTCCAATGCAGCGTCCACCCGACCAGCTCACCCACCGCCGCCACCACCCGATCCACATCCTCATCAGAGTCGGGTCGGGCCGGCTCGGCCGCCAGCGTCGCCTCCACCACCCGCGCCAGATCCGCCAGCAACTCACCCTGCACATGCCACAACAGGCGGGCCCGCGCCGCGACCACATCCAACATCGCATCCGCCCCGACCGCCGCCCGGTCGATCGACATCAACGCCGAAGCCAACCCCGGCCCCGGCGCCACCGACGCCAACCCGGCCACCTCGGCCAGCGCGGTGCAGCCACCGTTCCCCCGTGACGCATCCATGCTCCCGATTCTAAAACAGGCGTTCTATCATGTCGAGCACAACTTCACGTGGCGCTCGGGGAAGTCGCCGGCACACGCCACCATAAGTCCACTGTGGATTACGCAGGTAGGCGGCCCGCCGGCACCGTACGGAACGGCATCAGGGCGGTGACCAGCGCGTACGGCCGCACACCCTCGCGGTCGGTCTATCCGGACGGGCGGTCGGCCGGTGGCGCGGTGGGGCCGCGGCTTCCTGGCACCGTCGCCTTGGGTGTTCGTCTGGTCCAGTCGGCCGGCTTGGCCCCTTGGCGCAGTCGGTGTGGTCGTGCCAGCCGCCGGCTCACCCGTTCGAGAGAGCGACGACCGTTGCGCCTCCGCAACCGCGCCCGTGGCGATAGCGTCATGCCCGCAGAAGACAGGGCCAACGTCAGGACAAGGCCAAACGTCAGGACAGAGGCCAACGTCAGGAACAACGAAGCGCGGCGAGGGGCAGAGCGCTGGGGCTGGGAGGCGACGGTGCTGGTCGTCACGACCGAGAGCATTCCCGGGTACCGCGTGCACGCCGTGATGGGACAGGTTGTCGGCGTCACCGCTCGCACGTTCAACCCGTACCTTGAGGGCATCAAGTCGCTGGGCGGCAAGCTCAACCCGCAACTGCTGCGACTGCTGGCCCAGATCCGCCAGGAGGCGATCGCAAACATGATCGCGGCCGCCGAACGTCGCGGGGCCAACGCGATCCTGGCCATGCGGTTCGACAACCGCGACGTGACGCCCCCGTGGCGGGAGATCTGCGCCTACGGCACTGCGGTCCTCGTCGTCGCCGCCGACAAGCCGGAGATCACCGACGAGCCGTACGCCCCGCAGCGACCCGAGCCGGACACGCCGCCGTACCCCATGCCGGTGAAGGCCCTGCAGCCCTGACGCCAACCCGGAAGGCTCCCGCCCAGGCTGGCTCGGAGCGAGCCTCCCGGCCCTCAGACAAGGCCGTGTTCGTACGCGAAGACCACGATCTGCACCCGGTCGCGCAACCCCAGCTTGCGCAGGATGCCACCCACATGGCTCTTGACCGTGGACTCGCTCGCGAAGATCTCCCGAGCAATCTCCACATTGGACAAACCCCGGGCCACCGCGGCGAAGACCTCGCGCTCCTTCTCGGAGAGCGACAGATACGCCGCGGGTGGCTGCCGGGGCGCCCGGAACTCGTGGTCGAGCAGGGTGGCCAGGTCGCGGGGAGCGAGCACGGCGTTGCCCGAGTGCACGGTCCGGATCGCCTCGGCCAACTGGGCCGGGGTGGTGTCCTTGAGGAGGAAGCCGCTGGCCCCGTGCCGGATCGCCGCCGCGGCCCGGTCGTCGAGATTGAATGTGGTCAGCACGATCACCCGGACCGGCTTGTCCCGCCGGTTGACCCGCTCGGGGGCGAAGATCTGCCGGGTCGCCTCCACGCCGTCCATCTCGGGCATGCGGATGTCCATGAGGACGACGTCGGGGGTGAGCCGGTCGACGAGGCTGACCGCCTCCCGGCCGTCGCCGGCCGAGCCGACCACCCGCATGCCGGGCTGGGCATCGACGATGATCCGTACGCCCTCGCGGAACAGCTCCTGGTCGTCCACGAGGAGCACCTCGATGTCACCCGCCGACACGCGACTCCCCCGGGAGCAGTTGGCGCACCGGAACCCGCGCGGTGGCGCAGAACACCTCGCCCGCCTCCTCCTGCCGGCGCTCCACCTCGAAGCGGCCGCCGACGGCCTCCAGCCGGCGCCGGATCCCGACGAGCCCCTGACCGCCGCTCGGCGCCCCACCGACGCCATCGACATCCGTACCATCGATGCCCGTGTCATCGACCACGTTGCGTACGACGATCGTCAGCACGCCGCCGGTGTCGTCCCGGGCCGGCCAGTGCTGCTCGACCACCACCGGCTGATCGCGGCGACCGTGCTTGATGGCGTTGGTGAGCAGCTCCTGCAGCACGCGGTAGGCCACCGTGTCCAGTTCGGGTGGCAGCGGACGGGCCACGCCGAACTCGGTCGACTGCACGGGGTGACCGCTGGCCCGCACCGACTCGATGAGCGTGTCGAGACCACCGGTGCCGCGCGCCGCCCCCGGCGTCAGCACCTGCCGGACGTCCCGCAGGGAGCTGCGGGCCGAGGCCGCGATGATCTCCATGGTTCGCTTGAGCTGCTCCGGATCGTCCACGTACTGCGCTGATTCTGCCTGGGCGAGGATGACGGTCAGGGAGTGGCCGACGACATCGTGGACGTCCCGGGCGAGCCGGTTCTGCGCCTCCTGCAACCGGGCGATCTCCTGAGCCTGCCGTGCCTCGCGTTCGGCGGTCGTACGCGCCTTCTGGGCCACCTGCGCGCGGTCCAGGGATCGCAGGGTCAGGCCGGCGAGATAGGGAATGGCGAACACCACGAGGCCGAGCAGTAGCAGCCGGGTCCCGCGCGCACTTTCGGTGGCCGCGCCGATCACCGTGCGCAGCACCTCGCCGGCGAAGCCCAGATTGATCCCCGCGATGCTCGCCCAGACGAGCGCGATCACAGGTGCCAGAACGGCGGAGATGCCCGCGACGACGACCGCGCCCGAGCGTCCCCACCGAGCCGCCGCGAACAGCACGAAGACCAGCGAGGCCTCGGTGAGCAGGACCGGTACGCCCCCGACGACCTGGAGCAGCCCGGCTCCCCAGGCCATGCCGAGGGCGAGCTCGGGCGCCCAGCGAGCCGCGCCGACCGCCGCGCCCAGGCACAGCGCGAAGGCCGGCCCGACCAGCGGGCTGCGGACGAACACGAAGGACTGGCTGAGCTCGACCATGGTCGCGGCCACGATCGCGATCCCCACGACCACGGCCGGCAACCAGCGGCGAGCGCTCACCTCGGGGCCCACGCTGAGCCCAGAGCCCGCGCCCATCCCAGAGCCCGCGCTCATCCCCGGGCCCGCGTCCATCCCATGACCCGTGCTCATCCCATGACCCTGGCCGGCCGGGCCGTCCGGGCGTCGGTGATCAGCAGGTCCAGCAGGTCGGCGTAGCCGATGCCGGCGGCCGCGAACATCCGCGGCACCTGGGAGTGTTCGGTGAATCCCGGCGTGGTGTTCACCTCGTTGAGCACCGGGCCCGCGTCGGTCAGGAAGAAGTCGACCCGGGCCACGCCCGCACAGCCGAGGGCGTCGTAGATCGCGATCGCCGCCTCCTCCAGTTCCCTGCGTCGAGCCTCGGGCAACGGCGCGGGCACGAGGAACCGCGCCGACCCGTCGTACTTCGTCGCGAGGTCGAAGATCCCGGACGCCGGAGCGAGAATCTCCAGCGCTGGAGCCACCATACGGGTTCCGTCGGGCCGGCCGAGCACGGCAACGTCGATCTCCCGGCCCGCGATGACCTCCTCGACGAGCACCCGGTCGTCGAGAGCGAAGGCGGCCTCCAGCGCCGCGACGAGCTGCTCGGGCGTACGGACCAGATTCACCCCGTGGCTGGAGCCGGCCGAGACCGGCTTGACCACCACCGGGAGGTCGGCGACCAGCAGGTCGGCGATCTGGCGCGGCTCACCGCGCCGGACGAGCGCCCCGCAGGCGGTCCGGACCCCGGTCGCCTCGGCCACCAGCTTGGTCACCCACTTGTCCATCGCCACCGCACCGGCCCGTACGCCGGAGCCGACGTAGGGTACGCCGGCCAGCTCACACAGCGCCGCCAGCGTGCCGTCCTCCCCACCGAGGCCGTGCAGCATGGGCACGGCGACGTCGCACGACTGCAGCGTCGCCACCGCCTCGGCCAGGTCGAGCGCCCGCCCGTCGGCCGTCCGCCACGTGCCGCGGCGGTCGATGGTCAGCGACTCCACCGCGTACCCGATCGAGGTCAGGGCCCGCGCCACACCAGCGGCCGAGGCGAGCGACACCTCGTGCTCGCAGCTCGTGCCCCCGCCGATGACCGCGACCCGCCCGGAGCGGCCCGGCCCGTCCGCGCCCGGTCCCCCGGCGACCCGTACGTCGGCGACCCGTCCCATGGTCATGCCGGCACCCCCGTCCCTGAGTTGCTCGCAGATTCCGCTCCGGCGAGCTGCGCGGAGTTGCTCGCAGATTCCGCTCCGGCAAGCTGCGCGGAGTTGCTCGCAGATTCCGCTCCGGCAAGCTGCGCGGAGTTGCTCGCAGATTCCGCTCCGGCAAGCTGCGCGGAATTGACGACCACCCGGCGNAGCCGCGGCCCGAGCCGGGTGACGATCTCGTGCTCGGAGGTGCCGGCCCAGCGGGCCCAGTCGGCCACGGTCGGCTCGCCCTCCTCGCCCCACCCGAAGATCGTCACCATGGTGCCGACGTCCGCCGGGCAGGCGGCCGAATCCGGGCCCAGATCGACGACAATCATATCCATGGATAGCTGACCGACCACCGGTCGGCGGACCCCGCACACGAGGACCTCAGCCCGGCCGTGGGCGGAGCGCGGCAGCCCGTCGGCGTACCCGACCGCGACGAGACCGAGCCGGGTCGTGCGGCAACTGGTCCAGGTGTGGCCGTAGCCGACGGGAGTGCCCGGCTCGACGGTCCGCACCATGACCACCGGAGCGACCAGGCGCAGCGCGGGCCGCAACCGTACGGTTCGAGATTCGTCGATGCCAACCAGGCCGGCGCCGATCCGGCTCATGGTGTGGTGACTGGCCGGATCGGTCAGCGTGGCCGCCGTGGCGGCGAGGTGGCGGTCGGCCGGCCGCAGCCCCATGGCCCGGGCCACCTGCACACCCCACACGAACCGCTGCCGGCCCCGCTTGTTGGCCGGATGGCCGGGCTGCGCGGCGCACGGGAGATGGCCCATGACTCCGACGACGGTGACGAGCCCGCGCTGCTCGGCCCGCCAGGCGGCCGCGCACAGCGCGGGCCACTCCGTCGGCGACGCGCCATCCCGGGCCAACCCGGTGTCGAGCTGGAGGTGGATGCGGGTGCCCGGGGCCCGGCGGACGATCGCGTCCAGATGGGCGCGCGACGGCACGGCGATTTCGACGTCGCGCGCCCGCGCGGCGGCGAAGTCGGCATCGACCGGGTTCAGCCAGCTCAGCACCCGCTGGGTGAACCCGGCCTCGCGGAGCGCGAACGCCTCGTCGAGGCTGGTCACGCCGAACCGGCTGGCCCCGCCGGCGAGGGCGGCCCGGGCGACGTGAACCATCCCGTGGCCGAAGCCGTCGGCCTTGACCACCGCCATGATCTCGCCCGGGGTGTAGCCCCGGATCGTCGCGACGTTGGCCGTCACGGCGGCCGTGTCGATGGTCAGCGTGGGTCGGCTCACGGTCGGCGCGTCGAGGGTGAGGGTCATGCCGCCCACCCGCCCCACCGGGCGTCCCCGCGGCCGTCCACATTGCTCAGCCCGTCCACATGGGCCAGCCGGTCCGCCTGATCGAGCCGGTCGAGGTCGACCACGGGCCCGTAGATCGCCGCGTCGGCGCCGGTCACGAGGGCCCAGTAGCGGTCACCGTACGACCAGTGCCACCACTCGCTGGGGTAGTTGACCAGGCCGGCGTCGGTGAGAACGCGGGCCAGCAGGGCGCGCCGGTCCCGTACGTCGGCGGACAGGTCGGGCGAGTCGAGGTAACACCGACCCTGCGACTCCTCCGGCGTCGCATCGATAGGCGTACCCATGTCAAGCGGTAGGCCCCGGCGGTCGACCAGGGTGAGATCGACCGCCGCCCCGGCGACGTGCGGCGCCACCTCCAGCGGCGCCACGAACCGGCTCACCAGCTGCTGCCGTTGCCACGGCGCGGCCTCCGGGTACGCGTGGCGAACCTGCGCGGTGTAGCGGTCAATGATGAGCTGCTGCTCAGCAGCCGAGCGATGGCCCTCCACCACCCGCAGGCTCACGCCAACCGGCAACGCGGCCTGGGCCCGGCGGAGCCGGGCGGCCAGACCCGCCCGTACGCGGGCGCGGGCCGGGCCGAACGAGGCGCCGAGCGTGACCAGGCTCTCGTACGACTCGTGGACGGGGATCGCGGCGACGCGCGGATCGGCGAACAGGATCGTCATGCCGATCACTGTCGCCCCCGCAGCGGCCCCGTGACCTCCATCTGAGGTACCGACGGGCTGCCCTCAGGTACCGATCGCGGGTACCCGGGACCGGCCGCACGGCCAAGCCGGGCCGTCCCAGTCCGATCGCGCGATCGGGCCCGATCGTCCGAGCCGGCCGACGCGATCAGGCCGACGCGATCAGGCCGACGTGATCAGGCCGACGTGATCAGGCCGACGTGATCAGGCCGACGTGATCAGGCCACGCGGACGCCGCGGGGCAGGCGATCGGTCGGGGTACGCAGGCGGCGGATCGTGACCAGGAGCGAGCCGATCCCGAGCAGCACCGAGAAACCCAGGCCGTACGGCCACACCGGCTTGTCCTCCGGATCCGGCGGCAACGACCAGTCCGGTGCGTACATGAACCAGTAGTCGGGCGACCGGAGCCGGCGTACGTCATTGCTGATCATGCTGAGTGGGTCGTAATGCTCGACCTCGATCACCTGGCCGGTGCGGGTGATCCGGGGCGGTACCCGCGGCGCGGCATCGGCCACGATGACGAACGGATTCGGGGCCAGCAGCCACCAGACGCGCTCCGGGTGGCTCTCTTCGACCGTGTACTGGTAGCCGTCCCGGTTGGTGACCACGACGCGCTGCTCGGTCAGCGGAAGCGCGAGCGCGAACGCCACCAGCGTCCCGACGGCCAGCGTCATGGTGACCACATAGGACAGAAGTGCCGAGGTGATGCTGCGGGCCAGCAGCGCGGAGAGAGCCTGGGCGACCGCGCAGACGGTCCCGATGAGCAGCGCCGCCACGCCGTAGACCGCGGCGACCCGGACCACGGTGATGCCGCCCTGCGTCATGGCGTAGCCGGCGAACGGAATGGACAGCGCCAGGGCGACCAGCCCGACGCTCCAGCTCGCCAGCAGCTTGCCCAGGGCGATCTCGGCCGGGCGCAGCCGGGTCACCTGCAGCGTGGCGAGCGTGCCCCGCTCCCGGTCGCCGTTGATGGTCTGGGCCGTGAGCGCCGGACTGATGATCAACATCGATCCCAGCACGAAGAACATGAGGAACCCGAAGATCGGCACCCCGCGCAGGGAGTCGTCCGGGACGTAGGAGTAGCCGGTCTTCAGACCGAGGTCGAGCAGGAGGGTGAACAGGGCGAGCAGGACCAGCCAGGCGCCGAGCAGCCAGCGCCACCGCCCGGTGCGCAGCCGGATGCGGAACTCCTGCGCCACCACGAGCCACACGTTCGCGGGATTCATCACCGACGCTCCTCGGTCATGGCCAG
>Ga0065720_1021539_pt1 | contig 10288 bp, 7 predicted proteins | sample Thericmetagenome_FD_59107 | JGI IMG/M metagenome (GOLD analysis project Ga0065720, IMG submission 59107) | Thermophilic microbial communities from the Joint Bioenergy Institute, California, USA of rice/straw/compost enrichment - eDNA_2 v2... | ecosystem: Engineered > Solid waste > Grass >... | reverse complement strand
CCGGTGGACGCCGTGGCGGGCACCGGCGCGGCCGTCCGCGACAGCCGCAAGACCCACCCGGGCCTGCGGGTCCTGGAGAAGTACGCGGTCCGCTGCGGCGGCGGGGTCAACCACCGCTTCGGGCTGGCCGACGCGGCCCTGATCAAGGACAACCACGTGGCCGCGGCCGGAGGGGTGGCCGAGGCGGTGCGCGCGGTGCGCGAGCGCTTCCCGGACGTGCCGCTGGAGGTCGAGGTGGACCGGATCGACCAGATCGAGCCGGCGCTGGCGGCGGGGGCCGAGGAACTCCTGCTCGACAACTTCACCGTGCCGCAGTTGCGGGAAGCCGTCGCCCTGGTGGCGGGGCGGGCGCGGCTGGAGTCCAGCGGCGGGCTCACCCTGGACCGCGCGGCGGATGTGGCCGCCACCGGAGTGGACTATCTTGCGGTTGGCGCTCTGACGCATTCCAGTCCCGCACTGGACATCGCGCTCGACCTCCGTGAGAGTTCCTGACCGTCGGCACGAATCCCCTTTTTGGTAGGCCCCCATGCTGCTCACGATCGATGTCGGCAACTCCGACACCGTCTTCGGTCTGTTCGAGGGCGAGGATCTACTGGAACACTGGAGAGTCTCGTCGAAGGGACGGCGGACCGCCGACGAGTGGGCCGTGGTCGTGCAGAACCTGGTCCACTCCGGCACGACGGTCAGCGACCACATCGACGGCATCGCCATGTGCTGCACCGTCCCGATGGTGCAGAACGAGATGCGGCAGATGTTCCGCCGCCACTACCGGGACGTGCCCGCCGTCATCGTCGAACCCGGAGTCAAGACGGGCGTCCCGATCCGCATGGACAACCCCAAGGAGGTCGGCAGCGACCGCATCGTCAACGCGCTGGCCGCGGTGAAGCTGTACGGCGGCCCGGCGGTCGTCGTGGACTTCGGCACCGCCACCACCTTCGACGCGGTCAGCGTCCGCGGCGAGTACGTGGGCGGCGCGATCGCCCCGGGCATCGACATCTCCGTGGAGGCGCTGTCGCGGCGCGGCGCGCAACTGCACATGGTGGAGATCGTCAAGCCGCGGGCGGTCATCGCCAAGAACACCACCGAGGCGCTGCGCTCCGGCATCGTCTACGGGTTCGCGGGCCAGGTCGACGGCATCGTGGACCGCATGGCCCAGGAGCTCACCGACGACGTGGACGACGTCACCGTGGTGGCCACCGGGGGACTGGCGCCCCTGGTGGTGGACGAGTGCGAGACGGTCGACGTCCACGAGCCGTGGCTGACCCTCATGGGCCTGCGCATGGTGTTCGAACGCAACACCTGACCCGCGCCGCCGCGGCGGCCGGAGCCGCCCCGGCCGCCGCCTGCCGCCGTCCCGGCACCCTCCGCCGCGGTCCCGGCGTTTCCCGAGCGCAGATAGGATCGTCTGCGTGAGCGAAGTACTGGATGATCTGCCGGAACAGATGCGGGTTCGCCGCGAGAAGCTGGACCGACTGCGCCAGGAGGGGGTCGACCCCTACCCGGTCACCTTCCCGCGCAGCACGACCATCGCGGAGGTCCGGGCCAAACACGGCGACCTCGCACCGGACACCCACACCGGGGAGCGCGTGGCGCTGGCCGGGCGGGTCATGCTGTACCGCACCGGGGGCAAACTCTGCTTCGCCACGATCCGGGACGCCTCCGGGGACATCCAGGTCATGCTCTCCCTGGACAAGGTGGGCGCCGACCGCCTGGCGGCCTGGAAGAGCGACGTCGACCTGGGCGACCACGTCGGCGTGGAGGGCGAGGTGATCACCTCCCGCCGCGGTGAGCTGTCGGTCCTCGCCGACTCCTGGACGCTGACCGCCAAGTGCCTGCGCCCGCTGCCCGACAAGCACAAGGGGCTGACCGACCCCGAGGCGCGGGTCCGGCAGCGCTACGTGGACCTCATCGTCAACCCCGAGGCGCGGGAGATGGTCGTCCACCGCTCCCGCGCGGTGCGCGCACTGCGCGACGGGCTGCACGACCGCGGCTACATCGAGGTCGAGACGCCGATGTTGCAGCAGGTGCACGGCGGGGCCACCGCGCGCCCCTTCGTCACCCACATCAACGCCTACGACCTCGACCTGTACCTGCGCATCGCCCCCGAGCTGTACCTGAAGCGGATGGTGGTCGGCGGGGTCGAGAAGGTCTTCGAGATCAACCGGAACTTCCGCAACGAGGGCGCGGACTCCACGCACAACCCCGAGTTCACGATGCTGGAGTTCTACCAGGCCTACGCCGACTACAACGTGATGGCCGAGATCACCCGCGACCTCATCCAGGAGGCCGCCACCGCGGTGTTCGGCAGCACGGTGGTCCGGCGCGGCGACACCGAGGTGGACCTGGGCGGGGACTGGCCCGAGATCACCCTGTACGGCGCGGTCTCGGAGGCCCTGGGCGAGGAGGTCACGCCCCGGACGCCGGTGGAGACCGTGCGCAAGCTGGCCGACGCGCGCGGCGTCGAGTGGAACCCGGCGTGGGGGCCGGGCAAGCTCGTGGAGTACCTGTTCGAGGAGCTGGTCGAGGACAGCCTGATCCAGCCGACCTTCGTGCGCGACTACCCGCTGGAGACCAGCCCGCTGACCCGCCAGCACCGCGAGGACCCGCTGCTCACCGAGAAGTGGGACCTGATCGGGTTCGGCATGGAGCTGGGCACCGGCTACTCGGAGCTGGTCGACCCGGTCGAGCAGCGGCGCCGCCTCACCGAGCAGTCGCTGCTGGCCGCCGGGGGCGACCCCGAGGCGATGCAGTTGGACGAGGACTTCCTGCGCGCCCTGGAGTACGCCATGCCGCCGACCGGGGGCGTGGGCGTGGGCATCGACCGGCTGCTGATGGCCTTCACCGGGAAGAACATCCGCGAGACGATCCTGTTCCCGCTGGTCCGCCAGACCCAGTCCTGACGTCGGACGGCCCGCCCGCGTGCGATCCCGCACGGGGCGGGCCGTCCCGTGCCCGCCGCAGCGGTACCAAAATCCTGGAAGGGCCGTCCGGAAGGCCCGACCGTGACCTCGGGGGAATACTCTTTGATCTTTTGCGGCACCCCCTGGTCGGACCGCCCCTGACATTGTCTTCGCAGGTCAGAGCTGCCAGGTAGGTGCTTGCCCCAATCATTGATCACTGTTGGTGTCTACCAAATCACCTTTCGTGTCCAAATGGCTCTTGACGCTCTGTCGCCTGCCGCTTAGCGTTTTGCGGGGAGCGGAGAAATCCGCGTGTTTGTCGTAGAGGGCCACAGCAGATAACGAGGGGGCGAGGCGGTCACGGCCGTTTCGATCACTGTTTGGTGAGCACGTGTCCGCGCGGAGTCTGTCCGTCCCAGACCGCTGCGTGCGAGCGCGCGAAAGTCCGACCACCGCGGCTCCGCCGTCCCGGCGCCGGGAGAGGGCATGCGGTCGATATGGCGCAGAGTTTCAGGAAAAACACTGAAAGTGCGAACCAAAGGGCCTCGTAATTCATCTGAATGTGTGTCTTTGCGGCGATGAGTCGTTGTTCCGCACTCACCACGATGGATGAGGGAGGACGGAGTGGAACAGGCCACACTCGTACGTCAGACGACCGGTAAGGAGCAGAACGGGTCGGTCCTGCGCGACTGCTGCCTCGTGCCCGCTCAGACCCGGAAGCACGACCCGGAGGAGGGGCGTGCGCACACGACCGTCCTCAACGAGGCCGACCTCCGGATGCTGGCCGAGATCGCCACCGGTGTCACCACCGACGTGGCGGCGCGCCGCCTGGAACTCAGCGCGCGCACCCTGCGCCGCCGCCTCCGTTCGGTCTGCGACCGGCTCGGGGTCAACACCCCCATCGAAGCGGTCGTCTGGGCCGCCCGCCGGCACCTGATCTGAACCACCACCGCCGATCCGCCGAAACCGCTCTTCGCGGAGACGGTGCCGACCACCGACCCGTGCCCGCGGCGACGTCCGCCCCGCGCCGCAGCGCACGGCAGAACCGTTCCCACATCCGACGGCGTCGCATCCGTGTTGCGGATAAGCTGACTCGGCGATGACAACAGAAGAAAAGATCACCGTCCGTCGGGCGCGCACCCGAGACGTCGTCCACATCCGCAGGCTCATCGACCTCTTCAGCGGGGAAGGCCGGGTACTCGGCAAGAGCACGGTCACCCTGTACGAAGACGTGCAGGAGTTCTGGGTGGGCGAGCTCGACGACGGCAGGACCACGAGGGTCGTCGGCTGCGGTGCGCTGCACGTGCTCTGGGAGGACCTGGCCGAGGTGCGCACCGTCGCCGTGGACCCGCAGGTCCAGGGCCGCGGTGTGGGACACCGCATCGTCTCGGCGCTGTTGGACACCGCCCGCGAGCTCGGAGTGCGCCGGGTCTTCTGCCTCACCTTCGAGACCAAGTTCTTCGCCCGGCACGGCTTCGTCGAGATCCAGGGCACCCCCGTCTCCGCCAGCGTCTACGAGGAGCTGCTGCGCTCCTACGACGAGGGCGTCGCCGAATTCCTCGGTCTGGACCGGGTCAAGCCGAACACCCTCGGCAACACTCGCATGCTGCTGCACCTGGACCGCCCCGGGGCGGAGGACCGCGCCCGGGGCGGAACGGGCTAGAGCAGCCGAAGCTGCCGGTCCCGGGGACGCCTGCGGGTCGCCGACTCCGCGTCCACCTGCATGGTCAGCTCGGGGCTGATCGCGGCGAGGAACGGCGAGGCCGCCGCCTCGTAGGTGCTCCCCCGCCGGGTGCGCCGCCGGGCCCGGGACAGGTACAGCCGGTGCTGCGCCCGGGTGATCCCCACGAAGAACAGGCGGCGCTCCTCGGCCTCGTCGCCGCGCTCCTCCCCGGGGAAGCGGAACGGCAGCAGCCCGTCCTCGCAGCCGACCAGGAACACCACCGGGTACTCCAGGCCCTTGGCCGCGTGCAGGGTGAGCAGCGACACCCGGTCGGCGCGCGGGTCCAGCGCGTCCACCTCGGCGCCCAGCGCCAGCGCGGAGAGGAACTCCGACAGGTCCTCCCCGCACCGCTCGGCCAGCGGGGCCACCAGCTCGCCCGCGGTCATCAGGTCGGTGACCCGGCGCTCGTGGTCGGCGTAGCGGCGGCACAGCGCCCCCACCGCGGAGCGCACCCGCTCCACCACCGGGCCCTCCGGGTGGTGCGGCAGCTCGGCGGTGAGCAGCCGCACCTCCGGGCGGGCCAGCAGCCGGTCGTGCGAACGCTTCTGGAACGGGATGCCCGAGGTGTTGAACGCGCTGATGATCGCCTCGCTCTGGGCGTCGGTGCGGTACAGCACGCAGATGTCGCTGAAGGACAGCGAGTCGTCCCCGTCCTCGGTCACCCGGCCGCTGTCCAGCGAGTGCAGCGACGTCCCGCCGAGCAGCCGGTCGATGGCCCGGGCCACGAAGGCCGCCTCGGCGTGCTCGTCCGCGGCCACGTGCACGCCGATCCGCGGCGCCTCGCCGAACTCGCCGACCGCGCGCAGCTCCCGCCCCGGCACCAGGGACGCAGGGGCGATGGCCTGCACCGCCGCGTTCACGATGGTCGAGTTGGACCGGTAGTTGCGGCCCAGCCGGACCGTGCGAGCAGTCGGGTAGTCCTCGGTGAACCGCAGGAAGAACCCCACGTCGGCGCCGCGGAAGCCGTAGATGGCCTGGTCGGGGTCGCCGATCGCGGTGAGGTCCGCCTCCGGCCCGGCCAGCAGCCGCAGCAGCGCGTACTGCGTCTCGTCGACGTCCTGGTACTCGTCCACGCTGATGTGCGTCCAGCGGCGCCGGTAGGACGCGGTGAGCTCCTCGTCGGCCGACAGCAGCCGCACCGGCAGGCGCACCAGGTCGGTGAAGTCCACCAGGCCCGCCTCGCGCAGCCGCGCCTCGAACCGCGCGACCTCGTCGTCCGCGCCGTGCGGCTCGGTGTCGCGGCGGGCCAGCAGGCGCCGCCCGGCGGCGGCCGAGCCCGCCACCTCGGCGGCGATCTCCTGGCGCAGGCTCTCGTCCACGACGGTGAAGTCCGCGCCCAGCCCGGCGCGTTCGTGCTGCTCGCGCAGGATCAGCGCGCCCAGGCCGTGCAGGGTGGTGACGGTCATCGCCGCGGCCTTCTCGCCCAGCAGGGCCTCCAGCCGCTCCAGCAGCTCGTCGGCGGCCCGCCGGGTGAAGGTGATGGCCAGGAACCGCTCGGCGGGCACCCCGCGCTCGGCCACCAGGTGGGCGATCCGGTGGGTCAGCGTGCGGGTCTTGCCGGTGCCGGGGCCGGCCACGACGAGCAGCGGCCCGCCGGTGTGCTCGGCCGCCGCGCGCTGGTCCGGGTCGAGCCCGTCCAGCAGGCTCTGCGGCCGGGGCCGCAGCGCGGTCTCCTCCTCCGTGAACAGCACGGGCTCGGCGGGCTCCCCCTGCTCCGCCGTCCGCGCCGGGGCGGACGGTTCGGGGCGCTGCTGCGCACGGGGGGCTCGGGCCGGGGCGGGCTGCGGCGCCGGGGCGAGGTCCAGCTCGCTGAAGAGCGCCAGCGTGTCGGCCTCGGCGCGCAGCTCGTCGGGGTGGAACATGCGGATGACGCCGTACTCGCCGTCGTATCCGGCCTCGCGGACCACCTCTCCGCGCCGCAGCCGGGCCACCGCCTCGCCGAGCAGTTCGCCGCCGACCCTGGTCACCTCGTCCAGCGGCACCGAGGTGAGGATGTCCAGCTCCGGGCCGAGGGCGGCCACCAGCCGCGCCACCTCGCCCAGGACGCGCTTGCTCTTGGGGCCCACCCCCTCGATCTCGCTGACGATCTCGGGCAGCGGGACCAGGCTGGTGAAGTCCGCGGCCCCCTCCGGCCGGTAGCCCTCGGGACGGTCGGCGAGCTCGTTGACCCGGTGGAACACGCCGACCGTGACCGGCTTGCCGCACACCGGGCAGCGCCCCTTGAGCTCCCGGGTGGCGGCCGGGTCGAGGCGGACGCCGCACTTGCGGTGCCCGTCCAGGTGGTACTTGCCCTCCTCGGGGAAGAACTCCACCGAGCCGCGGAAGCCCTCCCCGGTCTCCAGGGCCCGGCGCACCGCGTAGTAGTCCAGGTCGGTGTCGAACCGCGTGGCCTCGCGGGCCAGCATCGGCGGGGAGTGCGCGTCGGAGTTGCTGACCAGGGTGTAGGAGTCCAGGGAGGACACCATCCAGTTCATGGCCGGGTCGCTGGACAGCCCGGTCTCCACCGCGAAGATGTGGTCGGCCAGGTCGGCGTAGCAGTCGGCGATGGCGTCGAACCCCGACTTGGAGCCCAGCGCGGAGAACCACGGCGTCCAGATGTGGGCGGGCACCAGGTAGGAGCCCGGGTCGCTGGAGAGGGTGATGTCCAGCAGGTCCCGGGAGTCCAGGCCCAGGATGGGGCGGCCGTCGGAGGCGAGATTGCCGATCTTGGCCAGGTCGGCGGTGATCGCCGCGGCGGCCTCCAGCGACGGCGCGTAGAGCAGGTGGTGGACCTTGCGGGTGCGGTCGTCGCGCTTGTAGATCGTGGAGATCTCCACCGACAGCATGAACCGGGGCAGGGTCTGGCAGTGCGGCGGCAGGGTCCGCAGGATGCGCGACTCGATTTCCGGGCGCAGCCGGAACAGCCCCGGCTCGGCCGGGACCAGGTCCCGTTCCAGTTCGGCCCGCCAGGCGGGGTGAGTGAAATCACCGGTCCCCACCAGAGCGATCCCCTTGCGGGCGGCCCACCAGGCGAGGTGTTCCAGGTCGCAATCCTTGCTGCACGCCCGCGAGTACTTGGAGTGGATATGCAGATCGGCGTGGAACTCCACGAAGAGGTCCTCTCAATGCCCAGGGAGGTGGGTGTCCCGGCACACCAGTTGTCGGGGCCCGCCGGTCCGTCCGGCCACCCTGCAACGATCCCACAACTTCCGGGCGGGACGGACCCTAAAGCCGGGGGATCGGCGGTGGGATGGAGGAGGTAATCTGTGCGATGCGGACAAGAAGCCGGGCGGGGTTTGTCCATACGGGCTGTTGCGGAACGCTTTGTGGACGCACTCGCTTTAATACGGTCCGTGTGGTGAGGGGTGTTTGAGTTCCGCGGCGGCTACACGCCGTCGCCTTTTGGTCCGGTGTGCCGGGTGTTTTAGGCTGAGCGGGATACCTGACGGGTCTTTAGCCGCTCCCGCCGGGGGCTAAACGGAGCCGCACCCCCCGGGAGGAACAGCCGGCCGGCCCGCCTATGATGACCTGGGCCTGTCAGCCGCCAAACGGCCGTCGCGCCGCGTGGCCGACCAGACATCCCCTGCCTGGGGTAATCGTTGTATAAAGGAACGGCCAGGAGAAGGGTGCGTCTGATGTGGGACGTATTGTCGGCACTGATCCCTCCCGTTGTTGTCGCGACGGTGTTCTGTGTGGCGGTCTACACACTGCTGCGTAAGGAGATGGCCCCCAGGACTTCGGACGGCAGACCGGTGGAGGAGAGTGAATCGGTGACGCGTGGGACGCCGGACGGCAAAGCCGCCGCCGATGCCGACGCAAACAAGGCGCAGAGCGCTTCTGAGGAAGTCCACGGGGCCGGGGAAGAGGCCGGGGGACGCTAAGCGGCACCGGGGGAATGCCCTCCCGTGTCTCCTTATGAACGGCCGGGCCGGATCTGCCGGTCCGGACCCGAGCATGCCATGAATGTTTTTCCCGTTATCTTGTGCCGGAGTGAAAGTAACTTTATCGGGGGCGGAGCGAATTGTCTTTCCAATGAATGAGGTATAGCTTTGCATTCAATGGATTGCTAACACGCTTCTCTACCGAGAAAGGACTCGGGCATGGCACAAAAGGTGCAGGTGCTCCTCGTCGACGACCTCGACGGGGGCGAGGCCGACGAGACCGTCTCCTTCGGAATCGACGGTTCCACCTACGAGATCGACCTGAGCGTCGACAACGCGGCCAAGCTCCGCGCCGCGCTCGCGCCCTTCGTCGAGGCCGCCCGCAAGGCCCCGACCAAGCGCAACAGCTCCCGCAGCAAGCAGCGCAGCGCGCCCAGCCGGGAGCGCAGCGCCGAGATCCGCGCCTGGGCCAAGGCCGCGGGCAAGCAGGTCAGCGAGCGGGGCCGCATCCCCCAGGCGATCATGGACGAGTACCACGCCGCCCAGCGTTGACCGACGGCGCCCCACCACCCCGGACCTGGATCATGCCTCGCCGCTGAGGGCGTGACCCGGGCTCCCCGCGGGACCCGGACCGCCGCCGGAGCGCTGGGACGAGTGTTCGCTCAGAGCAAATAACACCGCGAACACGCATCACGGCCCGTGTTCTCTCACGTCATGGAGAGGCACGGGCCGTTCGCTTGCGGCGTACTCGGAACACATGAGGCTCCAACAGTAGTTGGATGAGGATGAACGCCCTATCGTCGGGGAAAGTCTCTTGGCATGGCACCGTGTGAAGAGATCGGTGGTGTGGGTGTAGTCGTGTGGCCGTCCGGGCAGCCGGTCGGCGCGGTGTAGACGGGTGCGAAAGTGCCCCCGGAGGTTCCCTTTCGCCTCGGGGGGCCGATCGGCGGAAAGTGAGGGTCGGAACTTCCGTCCCTGCCTGACCGCTCTGTGAGGAGCGACGAGACATGTTCGAGAGGTTTACCGACCGCGCACGGCGCGTGGTTGTCCTGGCGCAGGAAGAGGCCAGGATGCTCAACCACAACTACATTGGCACGGAGCACATCCTGCTCGGCCTCATCCACGAGGGCGAGGGCGTCGCGGCCAAGGCTCTGGAGAGCCTCGGCATCAGCCTCGAAGCCGTCCGCCAGCAGGTTGAGGAGATCATCGGGCAGGGGCAGCAGGCCCCGTCCGGCCACATCCCCTTCACCCCCCGTGCCAAGAAGGTCCTGGAGCTCTCGCTGCGCGAGGCTCTGCAACTGGGACACAACTACATCGGCACGGAGCACATCCTGCTCGGCCTCATCCGCGAGGGCGAGGGCGTGGCCGCGCAGGTGCTGGTGAAGCTGGGCGCCGACCTCAACCGGGTGCGCCAGCAGGTCATCCAGTTGCTCCACGGCTACCAGGGCAAGGAGCCGCAGGCCGCCGGAACCGCCTCGGAGTCGGCCCCCTCCACCTCCCTGGTGCTCGACCAGTTCGGACGGAACCTGACCCAGGCCGCCCGCGAGGGCAAGCTCGACCCGGTCATCGGCCGCGACAAGGAGATCGAGCGGGTCATGCAGGTGCTGTCGCGGCGCACCAAGAACAACCCGGTGCTGGTCGGCGACCCCGGCGTCGGCAAGACCGCGGTGGTCGAGGGGCTGGCCCAGAAGATCGTCAAGGGCGAGATCCCCGAGACCCTCAAGGACAAGCAGCTCTACACGCTCGACCTCGGCGCCCTGGTCGCGGGCAGCCGCTACCGCGGCGACTTCGAGGAGCGGCTGCGC
>Ga0065720_1021538_pt1 | contig 10289 bp, 9 predicted proteins | sample Thericmetagenome_FD_59107 | JGI IMG/M metagenome (GOLD analysis project Ga0065720, IMG submission 59107) | Thermophilic microbial communities from the Joint Bioenergy Institute, California, USA of rice/straw/compost enrichment - eDNA_2 v2... | ecosystem: Engineered > Solid waste > Grass >... | reverse complement strand
GAGAGAGAGAGAGAGAGAGAGAGAGAGAGAGACCAGATGTCAACGGCCGTACCCACCTACCCCTCGGCAACGTGCTCCGCCGCGTCGGCGTGAGTGTGTGCCATCCCATCTCATCCCGGTCGGGTGGTTCTTCTGTTCTATCTGGGGAAAAGAAAGGAAGAGCCTGAACAAGGGGGCTCGGCGGTGCTGTTGTGTGGCTGCCGCTCAACGGCCAGGGCAATGCGGGTATACGGCAAGGCTGGGTACTGTCTGGGACTACCGTATGCAGTTTTGTCCACCTACTCATATATGCTGCATACATTGTAACAGCACTGTACACTGAGTAGCTGCAGCACAGCACGCGAAGATCGCCTCCTTTGTTGGTAGGGTAACCATTTTGGATCATCATCACGACGGGCTTTGGGATGTTGTTTCATGCCTCTTTCAGGGATGCTTTCAAAAGAGCATTGTGGGGCATCTGAGATAGGATAACAGTACATAGAAGAGGTAGGCAAGCGTGATATGAGTTGTCAGTTGGGGCACAGCATACATCCCGGGGCTACAGCATCTTCGGATCCATTTCCAATCGTAAGGTGGTACCGTATCCTATGTTCCTGCAGTGGTGTTGTCTACCCGGCCCTCCAGAGCCAAATCCCGGTCTGGGCAGTTGGTAATAATTGGTTGATTGGTGGGGCAAATAGGAAAAAAAAAAAACAAAACAAAAAGACGGGGCTATGCCAGAATGTGAGAATACAAGGTACCACATTTAGCATGTTGCTGTGTCGTTGGGGTCCTCTCTTTCGGTTTCTCCACAAAAACGCCACATGGAGACATGCGCGGCAGTGCAGTGCCGCTGGAGTGCTTGGCTCATCTACCACAAGTAAGCTAGTCATCGCTCGTCGCTGTGTTGCGCCGTTTAGGCGTCAGCAGCCCGAAGGGGAGACCTGCTGTTTTGTGGCGTAGCGGGGGCACCTCGTAGCTCGGGTTGATCCACGCTTGTACTGGAGATCACTATCATCATCATCATCATCATCGCATTGTCTGCATTACATACGAGCCGGTTCAGAAATCGCCACATCCTTGAAGGATTCCCAGCCATGGCATTTTACACGCTCTATACCAACACAACGCAACGGTATTAACAAATCCTTTGATGCACATCTTTGAGCCTTCCAGTGTCAAAGAAAAGAACCGTTGGACAGAAATCTTCCTTCCAACATGCCTGCATGCATGCATAGTATTCCAAGTTAGCACTGTAAGCGCCGCGATGAAAAGGCAGGTGAGAGAAACGAAACGAAACAACTGGCTTGGGATCTTGCCGAGCCCGAAAAGCGGTTGCATATGTTACACAGAAGCACAGCCTGCCTAGCTCGCTTGTTGGTAGTGGAGCGCTTGTGTTGTGTGCCGCAACCAACCACTCACTGAACCCAACCATCCAAACATCAGGTGGAGCGCTGGGGCAGGGAGCAAACTGTCCCAGTGCAGGCGGCTGCTTGCGATGTGAAGTGGATGAATACATGGTTCCAACAGTTAGTCTGGAGTCGTGAAACAAATAGTTGGGGTCTGGAAATAATGGCAAGGCATATTGCTTGGATGGGTGGGATTCTCTGGTGAGGTTTACGGTGCGCGGGACATGAGCATCCGGGATCATTTTGTCATCCTCACCCAGGTATTAGTCCATATGCTCTGCAATGGAAAAATCCAAATCCACCATCTCATTCCCGTCCGGCTCGGAGCCAATCCCACCATATATGCCAAGCTATCGTGATGTTAATGCTCATATGGAAGATAATGCTTAACCCTTTTTCTCTAAACACTGGGCAAGCGGCAGATCTCCAACCCAGTAACATCGCCAAGCCTGCAATTTCATGGTGTCGAGTTTAGAGGTAATGCAAATGAGAGGTACGGCTAATCGCTAATGTTGTGCTCCCGTATATGAAAGGTTTGTGGTCACGGACTACAGCCCTCTGATGTTTGACACCCGGGGGGCCAGCCGGAGATCTGCCATGGTGGCCTGCCATTTCGGATGCGAATCTCCGAGTCGAGAGTTTCTAGTTCACTTAAAGTATAGAGCAAGCTACTCCTATTGCCCAGTCCGCTCTCTGTGATAGCTCGATGACAGAAACCGATGCACCTGAAAGGTAGAGTCCAAAGCTCACGCAAGATTTGAAGGAGAGAATGCATTGTCAGATGGCATTAGGAAAGTATTTGACAAAGCATTTGTGGTCATTTGCTAGTTTTGGGAACCGGTAAGAACCGGTAAGAATGGCTATAGTCTTGATCCATACTTCGTCTTGCGGTTGTGGGCGAGGAGTGTATGCTGTGTTACAGATCAATGACAACGGAAGACTGCCAGACTGGTGCAGTGTATTTCCTCCAATTCCGCGGAACAACCGACTGACTGCAGAGCAATGACAGCAATCTTAGCTTAACCTTGCTCAGTCTTTGTTGAGAACCTCTTTGTCCTAATGTTATCCATGGCAGAAAGGCGTCCAAATGCATCCAGAGAGAGAGAGAGAGAGAGAGAGAGAGAGAGAAGGGCTTGAATTGCAGCCTTGCCCCTAAAGCCCTGAACCCATAAGCTTACTATACCAAGAAGGTTACGTCGACCGGGTGTCTACAGATGCCAGGTTTCAATCTGTAGCAGTTAAACATCCAGCACGTGCTGCAGTACATGGCTGGATCATTCTCCCGTTTCCAGCCCATCATTCTGGAAGCCTTTCCTACCAGCTTGCATTCTAGACGCTAAACATTCCATCCGCGACGTGGCAACCTACCTACAAGTCAGAACTTTTCGTAGTACGTATAGGATCCATCAGTTGGAGCATGTCAGATCTAAGACCCTTGATGGCAGTGCTGATCGGCCCGCCCGGCGGCCTGAGCTTCAAAAGGATGCTGCCCCAGTAGGATGGTAAAAATAGGCATGTCGCGGATGGGGATTGGTTGAAGGGGGGCGAGCCATGACATGAGAGAGGTGCTGGCGCGAAGGGTGTATGGGGGTCCAGGGTGAGGGTTGAAGGTCCTGTAATAAGCTACTCGAGTCGTTGCTGGAAGGGTAGTAAGCTATACGGGGTTGAGAGCGAAGCTTGAGACTCGTGAGTTGATAACGGCGAAAATTATCCTGGGGCATCGGAGGATCACACGGTCACAAACCGTAGAATTGCAGATTTCCATTATTACGAGTGCACATTCCAGTTCATCTATTTCGAGTGAAGTAAAAAAAATGATATGGAAATCCAATAAACTCTGCAAGATTGAATGCAGCAATGGTCGTATCAAGTTTCAGTGCATCTGGCAAGCTGTGAGCTGGTTGAAGATGGATTTTCAGCCAAGATCTCAGGATCTCGATCGATCTCTTGCGATTCTGGCCGAGAGGGTCTGATTACGTAAGGGAGCCCAAATTGGTGGGTCCATAAATGGCTAGTCTTGGCGTCTTGGCTTTCTGTCTGTAAACTTCACCTTCACAGTAAAACCATCATCAAACTCATCGCTGACTGACCCCTAATCTCATATAAATTCTACTCAATATCGTCAATTAAGTTCTGATCCCCAATTTCAGCGACTTAACTCCCAAATCTTTTTAATACAATCAGAATAGGACTTCGAGAAGTTAAAAAAATGGTCCGCGAAAAACGCCCCTCCAAAATCTCAAAAACCAAGAAAATATCCCCCCTCGACCACCATCTCCCTCTGACCGATGAGTGTCTTCATTTCGATGACATTAGTGAAGTCCCTCATGACCTGAAGCGGTACATCCTTCATTCATGATATCAGCACTTCGACTCGATGCTAACAACAAACCAGATACTTTCACCAACGCCACAGTCTCTTCCTCCACTACGCCTACGACATCCGCCTTACCCCGTCAGCCTGGTTCGGCGTTACCCCAGAACCCATCGCCCGTCGAATCGCGGCCGACATCCCCTCCCATTTAGGGTCTACCCCCTCCAAGGACACCATCGTCGACCTGTTCGCCGGCGCGGGCGGGAACACCATCGCGTTTGCCTTGGCAGAAAAATGGGCCCGGATTATAGCGATAGAAAAAGACCCCGCCACGCTGGCGTGCGCGCAGCATAACGCGGCGGTCTACGGGGTCAGTGAGTGTATTACGTGGGTTTTGGGGGATAGTATGGAGTACCTCTCTCGCTTACGCCGCGCCCGACTCGAGGGGAAACCCCCCGAAGAAGTGGGCGTGGATGACAGATTGTGGCTTGACCCAGCAAGGACGGTGTTATTTGCGTCGCCGCCGTGGGGCGGGGTCGGGTATCGCGAGCAGGAGGTGTTTGATCTGGAGGGAATGCAGCCGTATGGATTGAAAATGTTGCATGGGATGTGTTGGGAGATGGAGCATGTGCTTTATTTGCCGAGGACAAGTGATTTGAGGCAGATTGCCGCGTTGGTGGGGGATGGGGAAGACAGAAAGATCGAGTGCGTGCAGTATTGTATGGATGGGGCGAGTAAAGCGCTGGTAGCATATATACCTGCCGAGAGGGGAGATCAAGACCAAGATGGGGGAGGGGGGAGGAGTGATGAATGATACCTCCTAGGAGAGGGGAGACGATGAAGTTGGGGATGTATGATGAATAAAAAAAAAAGACGGATGGATGCGTTATATTAGTGTACTACAGTACGAAATATACTTAATCCTAATTACCCAGGGTGAGAGCGACCTTGAGGAGGGAGGTATGAAGGAAAGAAAAAGGCTGTTATTTATTATTACTACTAAAACTCTTTAATCCTAATCCCATACCCATCCGTCTACAACGCTCTAACAATAGTCCTCTCATCAAACACATCCTTCACCAAGCCCTCCACACAAGCCTCCACATCTACCTGTCCCATCGCATACGTACTCTCAAAAGCATAAATACTCAACTGCCCAAAGAACGGCCTCAGCACCTTCGCAACCAGCTCATCCTTCCTCTCCAACCCAACCTCATCACTTATCCCCCCCGGCGTGCCCAACAACGGCCTCCTCGCCCCCGAAATACCACCAACCGTTTGTGTCTGCACCTCTCCATCACGGAAGGGGATACTGACGGCGCCTAACTCCTCACAAACCTCATCCACCATCGCCACCAACCTCCCATTCCCTTCGGCACGATACACAGCGTCAATCGTATCCGTCACAAACAGCCACTCATGCACCTGCCAACCCTCGGGCGCGACACACACCAACAAATCTAACAACTTCGCGGCGCCGAGCAACGCCGCACAGCCATACGTATCTGCGGCCACGGAATGATCCGGTGCAACAACCGCCGCGAGCGCGGCGTGCAGTTCGGCGTTCAACACCGGCCAGAGAGGCGCAAGATGCACGGCGCTGATGCGCAGGATCAGCGCGCGGAGGAGTAGGTAGATGTCAGAGCGGGTCGTCGAACTTGGTGAGCTCGTCGCCGTCGCCGTTAGGAGCTCGGTCAACTTCTCGATGAGTGCGGGTAGGTCCGAGACGAAGGTATCCACAGGACACGCCAGCACCAGGGTTGCGATCCTCCTCAGGTTGAGCTGCGTTTTCCGATCGGCCTCTAACCGGGCCGAGGTGGCCCCCACGCCAAAGACAATCCCCGCCGTGGAGGGAGGTGTGAGGCGCGATAACAGCTCCGGCATGCGTTCCTTGTCATTGGCGCACCACTGCCTAATTAGGGGTAAAATCGACGAGGGGATGAGGGACAGCGGGCGGAGGGAGAAGAAACGCGGGTCGTTGAAGGCGTCGGAGACGTCTTTCCTCCAGGGGGCCTTCTGCCCTGCACTACTGCCACTTCCTGAAGAGCTGGAGGAGCCTGGCAGTGGCAGGCGGGAAAGTTCGTGTAGCAACGAAAGGGTTGAACGATTGAAAGTGTCGGGGAAGGACTTAGACCGTAAAGCCGGGGCCAGGACGTTGGAGGAGATAGAGGAGGCGGCGGCGAGCACGCGGTCAGGCTCAACGAGGATTTTGGGGAGGGAGGGGACGATGGAAGCGAGGATGCCTACGACGTCGTCGGCACGGTCTTGGGGAAGACGGGGGCTGGATGTGGTACGGGTGGGGGGAGAAAGAGGGCGTTTGGAGGAGTCAGGGATGTCCGAGAAGCTGATGGGGCGGGTCGTGAAGATTGCTGTGAGGAGGCGGAGGAAGAGGTCCTGGTATAGTTAGCATACTTTCCTTGATAAAGATATCGAGATCACGAAGAAAAAAATAAGATAGGGAAAAGGGGAGAAAAAGAAGATGAAAAGATGAAAAACAAAAAAAAAAAAAAGAACTTACCGCCAATTCTCTCCTCATTCTCTTCTCCTCCCCAAACCGCGTATTATCCACCTTCTCGCCAATAACAGCGGCAAACTCCAGCAAACATGGCAGCGTCGCCCGATGCGGAAACGGATTGCCCAACAAATCTCTCAAAAAAGCCATACAATCCCCCCATATCTCATCCATCGTATCGTCCTCCAGCTCCCTGATATAGTCCACCAAAAACACCGCCAAATCCACATCCGCCAGATCAATCGTCAGCGTGCTTCTGCGCGAGGGGTCCAGTGCGCTAGGATTACTCCGGCTGTAGATGGCGTTGAATAACGCGGGCACGGTGTGCTTCGGTCGGGAGCCGTCTAGTGCCGGGAGCAGACGGAAGACTTCTGACGCCAAAGACGGGTCTGGGGATTCGAGGGTAGTCCGCCAGATGTGGATTGCTGTTTCCAGACATTCGAGGGTTTCGGCGGCAAACAGGTGCTCGAGCAACCTCCGAGCCCGGTTGCGCATCCGGAGGGAGGTGTAGTTCAGACTCGCTGCGCTGGTCATATCCACACCCTTACCCTGCCCCTGGCCGGGATGCCCCCAAGACCAGATCGTAAAACATATCCTGACTGCATCCTGAAAGGCCAGTAACACTGTGAGTCTATCGTTGGCGGTCGCGCTCCTCCCCTGGGCACCGCCAGACCCTCCCCCAGAGGAAGTGAGGTTCGTACTGGACGACGACGATCCCTCTGATGAAAAGACTCCAGACACCATGTTCCCGAAAAAGCCTTGCGCTTGTTCAGGGTGCTTGGTCACCTGCGCCTTGGCCTCCTCCGTCAGAAGTCTGTCGTGAGCATGAGCCAGCACCTGCTCTAACCCATTTAGCAAACTTATGAGCGTCGTCTCCGGGCCTGCCTGCCCCCCATTGTGCTGATGGCTATGATTAACGGAGAAGAGCTTCTGTAGATGCGAGAACGTATTCCCAATCTCCCGACACAACGTCTCCACAAGCGGTATCACAACCTGAAATATCCCCCCCTCGTACATAGGCAAACACGCCGTCAAAAACCCCACCCAGCTGTCCAGCACTGGCCGGCTGCTACTGGCCCCCAGGCCGGTGAGGATACACTTGAGCAGGTTAGCAGGCGGCGCCTTGTCTGAGGGTACAACAACCCCCGACAAGGAGCCCCGACTCCCCCTTCCTACATCCCCCGCAGCAGCAGCAGCCTTCTTCTCGTTTAGTGCCCCGTCCGAAGCTTCGTTTTCCTTGGTGCCCGACGACGGGGCCAACTCCCTCAACTTTAAGCTAGCATACACCACATCCAACAACAGCACCTGCACATGTGGGTCCGTGCCGACCGCCAACGCATGCGCGAGCTTGTCGAGCAGGATTGTGTCGAGGCGCAGGCGAGCGAGGGGCTCGGCGTAGGGGGAAAGCAGGATTTGGTGGAGGAGGGTGAGGGATGCGCGGTGTAGTTGCGTCGGAGGGGTGTCTGTGGCACCATCAGAAAGGGAGGTTGTGGGGGGGTCATGGGCTAGGCAGGCGAGCGCGACGTGCAGGAAGAATTCTTGGAGGGGGATGTCGGCTTGTGTGCCGGCTATGACATTTGTTAGCGAGATGAGAGGAAGAGGTGGTGAAAAGGGGACGTACTGATTTCGGAGAGGGGAGGTTGGTAGGCGTCAGACTTGACGAGACGCTTCGCGAGGACTGTCCATATCCCCTCCGGCGCCCAGCGAAACACGCTAGAGAGAGAGCGGATGTAGTACAGCGCCATGTCGAGGTCATCGTCTTCGGCAAACGGGGTCGGGCAGGCAGACGGGCCGAGTTGGCGGCGTCGCAGGAAGGAGATTGAGGCGAACTTAGAGACGAAGATGGTGAACATCCTGACAAACTGTTAGCCTCTCGAGCACTCCTCAAGCCACAGTAAAACCGAAGCACCTACTTCTCTACTCCCACCATCCCACCCAACCAGCCCTTCACCGTCATAAACAACTGCGCCTTCTCTTCCGCGAGAGCATCGAGCATCAAAAACATCGGTCTTGTCAACATAACCTCATAATTCTCCGCACCGGCCAGTCTCCCCCCTTTACTCTCCCCCTTCCCCTTCTTCTCCGACCCCACCGAACTCCCATAATCCTGCAACGTCATATTCCACAACACGCAAAACCTTCTCCCCCTCTCGGCCTCCCTCCTACAAAACGTCCCATTCATTACCTCGCCTTGGATCATCAGACTACAAATCGCCGCCTCGATGTCTCTATTGTCCTTCCCCAGCGCGGTTTGCAGTGCCCACAGGCTTCTCACAACCTCGACGTGGTATTTAGGGTCGGAGGGTGACAAAAATGCCCAGGCATGGCGCACCAGGGGAGAGACTAGCTCCGAGAGGGAGGTAAGATTGATGCGGGAGACGGAGTAGAGGGTTGAGGACAGGAGAATGATGGAAGTGTATGTTGGGAAGGGGATAGTTGTGGGTGAAGATAGGCTGTCGTAGAGAGACTGAAGAAGAGTTGGGGTGTTGAGGGGGGTTGTTGAGGGGGATTTGGTGATTGCTTGGGTTATTATCCGGGTCCGGAGGGAGATTTGGGGGTTGGAGGGGGATCGGAGAGAGGTGCAAACTAAGGAGGAGGCTTTGGCCAGGAGGAGGGAGGATAAAAGAGCAGGGGGGAAGGGAGACGGCGAGACGTCGAGGTTGCCCTGGTCGGAGAGGTAGAAGGAGCGGATTTTGTCGAGAAGGGAAGGGATTTCTGGTGTAGAGGTGACCGTGGCCTCAGTCTTGCTGGTAAATGCCCTCTCCGGGACCATATCAAGCAAGCTGGAGGTAATATTAAGCGCCTCCTCGACTAAAGTTGGCGCTAGATCCTCCGCCTCCTCAATCATCCCCAGGACGGCGAGCACCAGCAACGGCGCGTGTATCGTGACCATGTCCTCCTCGCGCACATTGAAATGCTTCAGCATAAACCTGACCAAGTCCAGCTTTGCACTTCTTTCCCCCTCACTCAGCTCTCCCGGCCCAATAGCCTGCGCCATGAGCGTCAACATCTCACTATAAATCAAGCCACTCTCAACCCCATCAAAAAAGACGCTCGCACTCCTTAAAACCTCCGCAAAATCGGCCTTGTTCGCCGCACGTCCCTTAAACGCGCGCACGCTGTCCACAATTGGGAGAAACAGTTCAGGTACGACCAATCCCCCAATCTCCCACCTATCCATCAACGACAAGCAAATCTTGTACGGCCTAGCCCGCTCAGTAGGATTCGCATCCTTCTCGTCGGACCGAATCATACTCAACAACGCCCTCGTCAGCGGCCGTAGCCCAAACTTCTCAAAGTACTCCGTCCGTGACGCCAAAAACCCCTGCGCCGCCGCTCCCGGATGCGAAGGCGACTCTGCCGTCGCAGCCCCCTCCCCATGCCCCTCAACCGGCGGTTCTGGCCCCAAAAGCCACGTCCATAGCCGCCGGTTCAAGCTCATATCCCTTCTTACCGTCACCCCAACCGCCGCCCGCAGCAACAATTCCAAATCCCCCGGCTTCGCTTTCCTCTGCAATATCTCCGAATGCAGCGGCAGGTGTGTCACCAACAAATCCAAAAACCCCCTCTGAATCAACAACTGTTCGTCCGCCAACCCAGCCGAAAAACATCTTATCAGCAGCCCCGGCTCCGGCGAAGTAACCAGCTCGGCCAGCCTGGTCGCCGTCTCGACCTCATCCTGCGAAATCTGCTCCCCCGTTGCGTGATATGGCTGTCCCAAACGGGGCAAACACCGCGTCAAGTACGCCAACGCCCCCGGCCGCCTCGACGACCCTGTAATCCCCGCCAGAAAGAAACACTGCCAGAAGAAATCATCTCCCGTCCAGTGCACCTCCGTAATGGCATTAGTCGTGCTGGGGCGTATCGAGGCCTTGAACCGTTCCACGAGCCTCAGCGTGCGATCAAAGTCCTCGCTTGTTTCCTCCTCCAGGCCCGGGAGCAGCGCAAGGATGATACTCTTCATCGCGGGGCGCAGGGCGCGCGGGTCGAGGTCGACGAGGTACCGCTCCAGCAGGTCCAGAAACGGCGCACGCACGGAGAGGGAGGCGAAACTTAACACTGGTGCTAAGCCTGG
>Ga0065720_1021537_pt1 | contig 10289 bp, 7 predicted proteins | sample Thericmetagenome_FD_59107 | JGI IMG/M metagenome (GOLD analysis project Ga0065720, IMG submission 59107) | Thermophilic microbial communities from the Joint Bioenergy Institute, California, USA of rice/straw/compost enrichment - eDNA_2 v2... | ecosystem: Engineered > Solid waste > Grass >... | reverse complement strand
CCCACTCGGTCGCGCGAGTCTCTCGGGTCATAGACATAGTCAGTGGCTCGGCGACGAGTCTCATAGTAGGCATCGTCATCGTCGTCGTCGTCGCCATCGCGTGCCCCAGGCCACCTGGTCAGGCGGTCGTACTCGTACGCTACTGAAGTCATGGACGGGTCCTGAAACGAGCCGCTCGTGACTGGGTACGGCGGAAGGGTGTCGGCAACTGCAGAGGCCGCGCGGGGAGAAGGAGGGGGCCGCGAGCGGTAGTCGTAGTCATTGTAATCGCGGGTATAAGCATGATCACCACGGCTGCGGTCACGGCTGCGGTCACGGCTGTGGTCACGGCTGTGATCACGGCTGCGGTCACGCTCACGCTCACGTTCCCGATCAGAGTCACGATCGCGGCTGCGATTGTCCCGGGTGTCTCTCTCTATTCTCTCTAGCTCGTCGATGTAGCGAAAGCCCGGCGAGTGCGATCGGGAGGGGCGATGCCCACTGTCATCGACCTGAAGCGACATGCTGGGCGCGATACCAGATGCCACAATGCTCCGTAAAGCGTTCCTAGTAGGGCGCGATGCAGATGTTGTTCGTGTTTGTGGCTTGCGAAGTTGAAAGTTGCGCGGGGGCGCGTGTTTGCTTTGTGCTCTTTGGTTGCCCAAAACCAAAGCTGCAGAAGCGGGGTTGGAAAAAGGTCGCCCAGAAGGCTTCGTCTTAGGTCTCACGCGACCTGCAGCCTTGGGCTGAGTGGTGAGTGGTTCCAACAGCAGGAAGCAGCTGGAGCCTTGGAGGGCTAGAGGGGGAAGATGGGGTTCCGTTCCAGGTTCTTGGCGTGATGGCTGGGAAATGCAGCCTGCAGCCCGCAGCACAACAGATGGATATCTTCACTATGTGAAAACGACAACTATGCCCCGAGATGGATAAGGGCAAGATGGAAACGTCGCTCAACTGATCGAGGAGGATCTGGGCAGCTCTGAGTAGCCATCCAAACAGGACGAGGTCACAGTTAAGCGGACGGGCCGAACAAATAACAGCGAGCAACCAGCAAGGCTGGCGCCTCGCAAGGATGAGGATGGGTATCCAGCCCTCGAACCCACGAAATAATAGCCTTGGAATTCTTAAACCTGCATGTCATGCGGAGCTCGTTAACAAGGTTGGATGTGCCCGCGACCTGTCCGGTGCTGCGATTGTTCTGACCAGGTGACTGACACTACTACATACTTGTCAGTAGCGCAGCCACCGCAGCAGCAACGGTTAGGTAAGCAGGTACAAAATGGACATTGCAGCGCCGCATAACAGCATGCCCCCTGCGCCCACCCACATGCATATGCTCGATTTCCTCCTGTCGGTCGGTCAGTTAGTCTTGCCTGCGGCATGAATGAAACGACGCCACGGGGACTTGGGAGATACAATTACAATATTTCTCCCCTCTCTTTGGTGGCTATTTGTTGCATTCTCCGTGAGCTGAGGAATAGCCGTGATCTTTTGCCTCATCCATGATGTTTTCCAGCCACCGCACCACCCCCTCCCCCTTCCTCCCTTCCGGCCCAACCAACTTATTACTTGTACATACGACCAGTTTATGGCTTACATAGTACCTACATACCGGAGGTACATGATACTACTGCTCGGGTAGAGAGGTATAAGGTAACCCCCCCGATGACGTTACCAACTTATCTGTATCCTCAGCCGCGGTTGCTACTCCCCACTCCGAATCTACCCAAACTACTCCCCTGCAGATCCCAGCAACCTAGAAAGATGAACGATGGAACTGGATTCCTGATCGAGAGGCACAATCTCTTGGCTTCGAAGTTTGGGCTGGTGCCAGGTAAGCCAAAGCACTCAGGCCACCCGATCGTCACAGTAAGGGGACATCGCGTGCTTGGCTCTGGATGATCTTTCCCTAGTGCACATACTGCCTACTGCCGCTTTTGTCTCCTAGAGCACGTCGTGAGGACCCACAGTCCATCGGACCGGATCTGGTCCTTAAGTGCCGAGATGCTTGTTTTCCATAACACGAGCTGTGTCACACTGTTGTATGTCGCACACAAAAGTGCTCCAAACATGCGCGTCTAGCCTTGGGAGGCTGTAGCGTCAAGCTTTCATTGCATCATTGCGCACATCACTTACGGACAGTGGTACACACTACACAGCAGTGGCTGCTCCTGCGCTCCCACCGGGAACGCAGAAGTTATTTACTTACAGAGTGTCACGGAATATTGCTATTCTCAGTCTTGTCCGTAAACGCAGGTTATCTGCCTTTTTGTGCTGACGACCCACTTCCGGATCACCGCATATCCTTGAGGTAGGCTGCGAAGTCAGGGTTACTCAAGCCTTGGAGGCTAGCAGCCAACCCATTACTGTTCTCTATTGACTGGGTCGAGTAAATTCTTGTGATCAGCGGGAATAAAGCATCGAAGGAGGAGCGACAAATGATAAGAGGGCGAACTGATGCCACATTTACCTGGTTTATGGGTAGGCTTTGTATTATGATGTAGGATAGGTTCTAAATCCCAGTGAATACAAGATTATGCATTACATATACCGATAGGCCCTTCTTTTCATCTCTTGTAGTTCATGCCGCGATTGTTGTTGGCTATCCCAAGAATATTAAAAAAGAAAAAAAAAAGTTTGATTCCCTCGTAATGTCTGCTTCATTACGTTCTTGTTTTGATGTTTTGACACTCAAGCGAGATGAAGCCGGCAGTGATACTCTGACGAGGGGCTAACATTTACGATATGTCTACATGGATGGAATGCCGGGAAGGGCCGTGTTTGTAGTAGAGGGGATGGTGCGATGGTCCTCATCGGGAATGAGGGCACTACATGCATACCATACATATGGTTTGCATATCGTATTACATCAATTGTGAAGCTCTCGACAGCCGGTACACTACAGACACTCAGCAACTCACTTCGGGAACCACATTGCTCTCTGCATAGTTTAGATTGCCCTGCAGACAGTTCATGAAACCTGTCAGCATCTGGATGGCTGGAAATGGGACTGCGATTCTCGGCGAAGAGCCCACAAATGTGACCTTGAAATTGCAGACTGAAGCCCAAGTCGAAGCCATAATGAAATGGGGGTAAAGAGAAGCAGCTTCCGCCGGATTGTTAGTGGTCCTGTGTCATACATGGTAAGGAATATAGGGAAGGGCGTCTTGCTTTCAAGGCTGCCAGTTCGACACCCAAAAATCTCATGGCCATCTTGACCCTATGAAAACAATCAGAAACTAATCTCTCAACCTGATACTGCACTCCAAGACTAGGATCTTTTTTCTCATCTGAGAAAGGAAGTTGGCCTAGACAGTTTTGGCAGCATCACTCTGCCTTGGGTTGTTCGATAGGGATGGAGGTTTGGCTTGCACGGCAATCTTTCCATTGTTATTCTGCGAGACTGAGATCACACTGTCAAAGTTGGAAGAGCGTACCTTACTATGAGATAGGGAGACAAGATCATGCAAGTGGGTTGCCTTCTAACAACCAGAGACCGTGCGCCAATGACGCTCAACCATTACTAACCCTGAAAGTCGCGTCAGCTTCGTACTGTTGAAGCTTCTAAAACCGAAAACGAAGAAATTACCACCCGAACTTCCGAGTGTTGACTAGTAGTAAGGGATGGCTTGGATCTGGCTACTCACCACAGAGCCCCGTAGTCCTCAGCCTGTTGTCTCGAAAAGGCATCAAGATCTATCTATTGGCTGTTATAACCTATGAATTGCTCATGGCGCCTCAAAAAAAAAAAGGTGGTATAGTAAGCATTAGTGTACAAGTACCGAGTGGTAGAATTAAGAAACGCTAGTTGTACCTTTCGTGGCATGCGGCCGTCGTCGCGGGCTGTTGGGGCTAAAGCCAACACCAAAAGGAGCCTGTTAAAACAATGCAACCTTTCTTCTTTGGGCTGTATCACGTTCTTGAACCAGGCAGAATGCGTCACAACCAATGCAGGCTATGGTTAAGTGGCCTATATGCTCCCGTCCTGTTACTCGGACAAATCGGCAATGGAACTGCTGGTGGTACGTAAAAAGGTGGCCCCACTACCATGGTTATAGCCCAGCCAAGTAGCTGTTATGAGAGTGTTGGAATTGTTGCAGATAACTTGGTGACCCACGGCGAAATACCTAGGCCGCGATTCTTATCACTGCTGTACGCTCACAGCCTCGGACCTGAGCTCCAGAATGGAACGCGACGGTGCCAAATAAGATACGTCCCTGCATGATGAAGCATTGAGCTAGCCGGTGCGGATGCGACTGCGCAGGAAGCTGAGGCTAGCCACAGGCTAAAGAGATGGCATTGTTCTCTGGTCTTGAGCTTCCGCCCGGAACTTTCAGAGGAGAAAGCTCCTTCTGAATGGCCATCACGGGACCTGTGTGCGGCCGGCCGTAGTCAGTCCAGGCCTGACTGCCACTGCTGCGGCTATTGACATTTGCTCATGAGCTGGGCGTACAATCAAAGCTGCTGTAAGTACCCCTTTCAGTTGAGCTTCTTGCAATATCCATATCCTTGCTCCGCTGCAAGCTAACAGTGTGTTATGGGTAATGTCGAATAGGCACTTGAATTCGCGGTAGGCGAAGTGTCAAATTTTCTAGAATATATGTGCATCTCTGCTGGATAGCCGTATTTTTTTTAGGTGTCCTATTGCTATTTCTCTAAAGGACAAGTCCGGAAAGTTTGGGCAACTGTACGACCTCGCTGCGATCTATCTTCTTATACCATTGCGGGCAGCATATCGTGATATGGTCCGTGCGTAGGAGGCTTGCCCCAGCGACAAGGATCTCCTCATAGGGCTCCACTTTGGGCGCCGCCGTTGATTTACAGATCCTGGTCTCGAGCTTCGCAGGTACGTACCTCTGTCTGAGTCCCACACCTCTCCCACTCCCACATGATCTCCCGACAATGAAAGAAGACGACTCGGAAACGGCGCAGCTGTGTCTCTTTCTAAGAGCGCCCCGTGATTTGCGAAGCGTGTTCAATAAGGCGAGAGGCGCATTTATGTCCCTTGAGTGGTTTGACGTATCCTCTGCGTGTGAGGAAAAGCTGGGGTAAACGGTTGTCCTAGTGTGAAGCCGCCCGGTGCTAGAACATATTGAAGTCGCCAGCATCACCATTCCGATCATGTTTGCCATTGTGCAGGAATTTGGGTGCCCTGATTCAAGATGCCTAGCTACACAGCTGCCAAACTCTTCTCTCATCGGCGCAGTCGTGTCCGAGCGGGTACTGAGATCTTCCCGAGCGCGATGCTAGCTTTCTGGCCTGAACGCCGGCATTTGGATGTCCGTCGTGCATCTCCGATTCCCGGGTGTCTTCAGTGTTTGCCAAAGAAGCGCTGAGCGCTGTCTGTTACAAGCGTTAATCACTAGGAATTTGGTGTTTTTGTGAGGTAATGTGGAACTGGCTCCCGCAGGCCGAATCCGCGACGGAGTCGACGTTGGCGTGCTGCGGAATGGGGGCAACCTGTGCAGCCTTTCGCTGCCCGTCACCGCGTCGCATTGGAGACCCTGTTTCGGTGGGTTCTGTGCAGTGTGGGGAGGGTGTATGAGGTCCGCGGGCAATTTTCGTGCTGCCCCACGTTAGTAACCTCACCAGTCGGAATTTCTCGGAACTTCGTATAAGTGGCTTGGGTAAATGGAGTGGGAACACGCTGTGGGAGAACAGAAGAGCGAGCAATCCCTCCCGCTGTCGGCGGCGTTTGGGGTTTATGTAAGAGCTTTTGCTTCTACCCGCTGCCGGAGCAGTTGATGAACCGTCTGAAGCCTTGTGCGACACAAAGACGGTCATGCTCGTGAACAAGGCGTCGGGTTGGACACCCAATGTTTGCTGCAGCATCTTCGGCGGTGTTGCTGATGGCTAAGCAGACTGTCCCTCCAACTTTTTCTTTTACACACACGTGTTTGAAAACCAAATGGGCTGACTGCGCGGCGGCACGCCGATGTCGGTCAGCGGGCAACAATCTCTCAATTACAAGCTGCCTACGTAGATGGCTGGCTAAGTGGTGCTCCAGAAACGTGCTGATGCAGTAGGTAAGGTAGGTAGGCAGGTCGGTAGGATGACTCTTCCGTTCTCACAGTTTGGAAGCAGTGGAGCAGAAATTCAACTGAGCTGCAGAGGCGGGCCGGATGCTTTTTCTTTAAGACGAAAACCCGGCCCCCTTCTCCGTTCATCTTGCACATGTCTTCATGCAGACTGGGCTGTAATGGATCCCCCCCCACGGTGTGGGCCTCTGAAAGGAGGATTGCCGGGGTGTTGAAAGGGAGCTGGCTAGCGCTGGCTACCTCTCAGCTCACCTAGGTCTGCCCGGAAAGAAGATGAGGGCGGGTGATGGGCTTAGGGATCGTAGCAGATTAGTAAAATAGGTCCGTAGTCATCTGACGACGGAAGGTTCACAGCTAGCGCGCCCGAGGGCTATCGCAAAACTCCAGTGGATTTGTCAACAAGGTATCCTATATAATCTGGACGCTGCAAAAGACAGCGGCTAGAGTATTCGAAAAGCAGCGAGCAGCATGCACCATCGGAAACTCTACACTACGCCAAATGTGCAACGTTCCACCACAGGCTACAAACTCTGCGGTCTGCAAGGCGCCGACATGCGGAGGAGTGGAATGAAACTGCTCAGCGACCCGACCAAATTCTCCACTACTCACTCACAGCGGTGGCCAAAGACACCATTATGGTGTTGCGGATGACAGGACGGAGAGGAGCTAAAGGGTCACCCCAGGCTCACAGAGAACCGACGGAGGATGTGTTTGGAAGGCCTTGGCTTCGCTACCGTCCCAATGTGTTCCAACCGTAAAGCTACCTAAAACGACCCGAAATCCCTGTTCAAAAGTTCATCCCGCGCTTCCATAGGCTAGGGGGATAAGACTACTTGGCTCCACCCTCTGCGAGATAAGCTTGCTAGACTGCCCCACGCGCTCTGTGATTGGTGAATTGCAGCTTGCTTCAGATAATTCTTTTTACAGCACCCTTTTCGGCCAGCTCGCCGGTAGCCTCTGCACCCGCGGCACCTTGAACAAAAGCGATGCCCAAGACGGACGGCCGGCCTTCCTATACTGTATTTCGATGCATATGAGCTCGTTTATGGGGGGCCGGTTGGGATGTGCCTTTCTCCAGCTGGAGGTCCGTTTTGCCGGCCCTACTCAGGGGAAAAACTCATCTCTGAAGCCCCATGCCATCGGATTGCGCAGGTCGACTGCCATGGACGGACGAGAATCCAAGACGCCATATCCCAGGGGATTCCGAGACCCTGACTACTTGGGGAGACTGCCTGGCGCCACGCCGTTCGCAAAATCTCATTCGACAGAGCCAACAGCCTAATTTCACGACGTCAGGACGCCGAAATATCCTACTTGTATAGTGCCTAATCGTGAGGTATGACAGGGCTGTTGTGGGTTAGGTAACTGTCTGTTCTGTCTTCCCCTGCACCGGGTAACTTGTGGGATCGCCCCGGGTGATCGCAACTCAGCCGCCGACGAAGGGCTGCCCGCACCGGGGACCGCCGGGAGCATGGCTCGCTGCCCAGTATACCATCTTGGGACCCGTGTGACCAATGAGGCTGGATTCTCACCTCGAATGATGCCGGCTGACGGGGTCGCGTCTCCAGAAACTTTCTCCGTCCGGGAAGGATTGACGTCTGGCAGGCGACATCGGCCTCGATGTCTTTGAAAATGACAGGCTTTGATTGGTTTGTGGACAATGGAAGTTGACGCAACGCAGTCGGGGGCAGCAGGGATCCTAGCGTGCAGTGGGGCCTCATCGCATGCATGCGCAGTAACCCATGCTGTGGATCTTACACGCCTATCCGTCCTGGAAATGCAAGATGCAGGCTTCGGTGTGGGGTGCAGTTGTGAACAAGCTGTTTCGCCTGTTGTTTCAATGGCGAATAACTTTTACACACGGTATTTTTTGTGCTACTCTGGGTATGTCTCAATCCCGTTTCTCTCTGGGGCCAATGGAGGGCTTGGGGAATTGCTGGGAGCTGGGAAAGTCGCCCGACAAGGCAAACTTCCGCCAAATGGTGAGCGCTGAGAACCGTCGTACAAGATACTGCACGGGTAATTGGCAAGCTGAGTTGAAAGATCCTCTAAACCTTGAGGCTTTCAGGAAAAGCACGAATGTTGAATGCTTTGGAGACAGATGATTGGCGTATTCGTACTTTTCCCCCTTCCACGTTGTTTCGGGAGAGTGCTCCACTGCTGTAATGTCAGGTCCGGTACTTGTACCGTATGGTGACCGTAAGTAATTTGTAAAGCCGATTCTCAGCGAAGCTTCCTCATCCCCCCAAATTCCGCCTATGGGGATGGCATAAACACCCGCTCACAGATGCTTTTCCAACAAACGCAAAAATCAGAAGACTGCTGTAGAATAGGTAGGCAATCTGAAACCGGAAGCTAGAGTCTTTGTTGGATTTGTTGGAGAGGTGGCAGAGATTGGCCATTCGTAGAAGTGCAGGCGTCATCTGCTTATCACGGTAAGGCCCCCAGTGTTGATTAGCACTGCGGGGAGTAGGCATGATTGACTCAGTTGGCAAACTCGAGAGAGCGGCAAGCCAGCTGACCAACACCCTGAACTCGTCCCTAGGCACCCACTATAAACTGAGCGATCAATGGAGTGTAAAGACTTTTCAGGGGAATTGTCTGATAGTTGGGATGATTGTTTGGATGCTGTAGTGCTGTTAGAGGCGTCAAACAACGGTGTGCCAGAGCGCAATGGCCTGACGGCCGAGCAGAAAATGTGTGTTCTGTAACGATGCAATACAGAACGGTATGAACACTACCGAAGCCCTGGACTCCACCAAAGGGGGGTGGCGCCAAGTCTGTGTGCAGGGAAGGGCCTAAGCCGGGAGGAAACTCCACCAATACACCCCCCACTTGCATCCCAGAGTGACGTGCCAGGTCAGGACAGAGGTCGCGCTCCCCCAGCACCGTGGACATGTCAGTTGCCCAGCGGGCAGGCAGTCACACACACCAGCACAGTCGCAGGCCACAGGCCGCAGTAGGAGCAGTGCTTCATACGACTCTTCCCTGCAGCTAACTATGTTCTGCTCCGCTCCGGTCTCCTCAGACCAAACACCCTGAACCCCGCAACGGGCAATTGACCAACGAGACATCGCAGAATTCGCAAACGGAAAGTCGTCTGGCTCCCGGATCATTGGAAGGAAGTCCTTGAAGAGCCTGCATGATTGCTTGCTCGTTTCATCCCACATTGCATGCCCATGCCCATGGCCATCCATAGTCCCATACCTGGACCTTAGCCCATACCCATCGACCCATCCAGTGACTCCCGGACTCGTTGATAAAAGGGCATCCATTGCCACTCCTCCCCAGCTGTGCTCTCCTCCCTTCTTCTTTTTCTCACCTTCACGACTTCGCGATTCGAACCTCCCCCCTCCCACGTCAGTCTCAGCGGCCCAACCAGCGTGCAAGCAACTTTTGTTGAGCATTGCACTCCAGAGAAACTGGTAAGTGTGCTCATCACCCATCCCGTCGTTCTGCCCATGCAGCCTCATCCCACGTCCCACTCCTCGTATATTGCCAGTGCAATGCCAGCGCCGCCAGCAGTGGCCGCCACAAGACGGGGGGAGGAAGAAGTGAAGACGAGACAAGACCACGGAGTAAAACAAAACAAAACAAAACAATAAGGAAATTGCAGCTACATCTTTGGACCTGGAATTTTCTGCGCAAATCAGCCTCTCTTGCGAGCCATGCCTCAGTCCGCCACCGACCTGGAGCACCCGAGCAAAATGGAGCGCTCTCGCCAGTTCCTGCTACCCACTATCCACCCAGCTACCCGGGCAACCCAGAATCCACCAGCAATGTGTCCCGCACCCCACCATGAGCATTTGCAAGGCCATGAGGTCCTAGCGACGAAGAAACAGGCCAGAGATAGCGAGCTGGAGCATTTGCCTCAATGAGGCTCGACTGTTGCAGCACATGACACGCTTCCTCTCACACACAACAAGAGACATTTGGAGAGATGCATACGGCCGTTCTGGGGAGCAAGCCGAGACGGGAAACCCGCGCGCCAAGGTTCACAGGCTGCCAGACTGCTGGATTACTTGCCTACAAACGTACCAGGCTTGTTTTTCACATGTTTGGCCGTCTTGCTGCGTTTGGGTTGGGGTTGCAGGTTCAAGGTTACATCCGCGGAGAGTGGGGGCCACCCCCTTGCCTACCCCTCCCCTGCCCTACCTTGCCCCGCTTGCCCGCAGGGCCTGTCCCCTCACCCGTCCACTGCTTCCACTGCTCACTCACACCCTCGGCCACATCCATGTGCGCCTGCACTCCGCCGCCCCCCCCCCCCTTCCCCCC
>Ga0065720_1005536_pt1 | contig 10291 bp, 10 predicted proteins | sample Thericmetagenome_FD_59107 | JGI IMG/M metagenome (GOLD analysis project Ga0065720, IMG submission 59107) | Thermophilic microbial communities from the Joint Bioenergy Institute, California, USA of rice/straw/compost enrichment - eDNA_2 v2... | ecosystem: Engineered > Solid waste > Grass >... | reverse complement strand
ATGCAATACCAGCCTGCAGGGCAGTCAGTTTACCTGCAGCATCCACAACGGCCGTAGCTGGATCAAGGCTTTTCCAAACTGCTGATTGACGAATCGTTGCATTTTGCAACTGTAAAGTGCCCTGATCGCACACAACCAACTGATTGGTGGCTGATGTAATCGGCTGCATAGCGGGCAAGGCATTTACCGTCATGGTAATATTGTTGCTTTGTGCCGTATTTGACGTAACACAACCGGCGTCTGCCGCAACGGTCACCAGGCAACTGATCACATCGCCCTGCTGCAAGGTAGCGGGAGTATACTGGTTGCTGGTAGTTTCTACCTGCCCATTGCGGCTCCAGGCAAGCACGGGGTTGGTACCCGCATTGCTGACATTGGCCGTAAAAGTAACCGGTGATCCCGCACATATTTCAGTAGCCGTGGCAGCTATGTTTACAGCAGGCGTGTAGTTTGCGTTAACAACCACACTGTTTGTCGTGCTCACGCAACCTTCCTGCGAAGTAACTACCGCATGATACGTACCTGCATCAGCTGCAGTAAGCGTACCGGAAGTTCCGGACGATTGCAGCGCGGCGTTGTAATACCATTCCACTGTAGCCACATTTGCCTGCGTGTTAACGGTAAGCTGACTGCCTGCGCATACCGGGCCCGGGTCAAGCGATGCTTCAGGGCTTACGTACATGGTGATGGCATTGCTGGTAACAGGTGTTGGCGAAACGCACATGGCCGTACTTGTAAACGTGCATTGCACTACATCACCATCGTTCAGCCCGGTACTGGAAAAAGCAGGGCCGGTACCTGCCGGGTTGCCATTGAGCATCCATTGATACTGGTGATAAGCTTCATCACCCGGGTTATGCCCGGCGTCAGCGGGGGTTGCAGTAAACGATACGGTAGATCCGTCACAAAACACATTGGTGCCGGCATCAGGAGATATGGTAACGGAAGGATGTAGTGTGTTTAATACCGTTATATTGAAATTCTTCGCTGGTGAAAGACAACCATTGCTGCCTTTGGCCTGAACACTGAATACGCCGCTGTGCGAAGGGGAGACGTTGTTGATTGTTACATTCGCGCCTTCCTGGTAAAATCCACCGGGACCGCGCCAGACATAACCAGCGTGACCACTGGTTCCTTTGAGGGTTATGGAAGTACCCTGGCATGCTACCTCCGGATAGGTATAGGAAGGTTCCGAAATGGAAGGCATCACTTCTATCCAGTTGGAGTATTTTACCTGCCCGTCAAGGTAAGTGACCTTTGCCACATACCTGCCGGGTTCCGTAGGTCGAAAAGCAGCATCTACGGAGGGTGTCAGTTTTTTAACGCAACTGGCACCGTAATCGGTAACAAAGAGATTTCCCAGCAAATCGCCCTGGATACCAAAGTGTCCCCAGTCAAGCAACTTTCGGGGTTGGGTTTCACCCACTGCCAGGATATAGGCACCGCTAACGCTGGTAAAAAAGACGTTGCCATACAGATCGCGCCATACTGAAGAACCACGGGAAAACGAAATGTTGGAGACCAGCACCTGCCCGGGAAATCCTTCCACGCTGTAGTTCGGAAAATACATGAGCCGGCCATTTTCTTCATCAATCACCCACATGTTGCCGAGCAGGTCTGTGTGCACATCAATCGGGTAACGCAGCTGGTTCGGTTGATTGCCGGCCTGATTTGTAATTCCCGCCTTTACGACAGTAGGAGATGATGCCCAGGGCGTGCTATGCATTTGTATACGATGTGCTGCATAATGTGCTACATACAAATTTCCCAGGGCGTCCACGGATATGCCATCCGCGCCGGCTCCCACGTTGATTATGGTAACACTGGTAGTACTGTTTGTCCACAAGGCAACGCGTTTCCCCCAGTGCTCAGAAACCACTACATTGCCGAAGAGGTCCACATACACATCTTCGGGCCAGTCCAGGCCGGAAGCCACTGTAACGCCCGCAGTGTACGGCGGGTCCCAACGCTGTACGCGGCCATTTCCGTGGTCAACCACGTATACCGACCCCGTATTAGTAACAAAAATGCGCATGGGCATGAATAGCTCCGTATAGGAATTACCTGACTTCCCCTCAGTACCGGCCACTACAACAGGGTTTCCCCATTCCCGGTAGGCTGTTTTGTGAAGGGTGGTACCATCCCGCAACCATTCTATTTTGGAGACCATTGAAGCGTCGCCGGTAAGAGAGAGTGTGGCGTCATGAGCACAAATGGCTGCCTTGTCGGCGACAATTGTCTGGGCGTTTGCCCAAAATGGGAAGAGTACGATCAATAAAATGCTGCGATAAATCAAACCTGGTATAGTCTGGCTCATGGGATATCTGGAATTTTTTTTTCAAAGAGCAAAATATAATGAATGAAAAGTCATTCAAAAGAAATTGAAGTGACCACCCGCATTTTTGTATGTGAACCATCTTTTTTTTAGGTGTGAATGAATTATCGACGATGCGGCTTCCGACTATCTTTGTATTTTTCAATGTCGATTCCCTGTTTGCATGATCAACCCCTGCCCGTCCCGACTGATAACCTGCATACTGGTTATTGTATTGTCATGTAGTTCGTGCCAGCACGATCACAAGCCGGTTATTGCCATCCCGCAAAGCAAGCTGCAGCCAATGATTGATTCGCTCAATGCGGCATCGGAACGTTCGCGGCGCCGGCCCAACGACTCGCTCCTGGCAGTGGCCGACACTCTGCTGCAGATTGCTGCGAAGGAAAACGACACCTTGCTGGAAGCTACGGCCAAAAAATACCTCGCCCGCCATTACTGGGATGCCGGCAATCACAACAAAGCAATGGAGTATGCCTTGCAAGCATTGCAAATCGCCGAAAAATATCAGTTGCATGGCGATGTGGCCAGCCTGTATGCCATCATCGGCAACCTGCACAAAGAAAAAGCGAATTACGCCATGGCCTTCGAAGCAACCGATAAGGGGTTGGAAGCAGCTATACGTGCCCGTGATACATCAAAAATAATTTATCACAAGCGGCTCAAGGCCATGTTTACGCAGGGATATGGCGTATTGCAGCAGGATGAAACAATCCGCGACCTTTCACTGGAACTGCATCTGGAAGGATTGAAGCTGGCTGAATCGAGTCCTGCCTGGGAACGCGATCGCATTGCTTTCTATTCAAACATCTCGCAGTTTTATGTTAGCCGTAAAGATTATGAAAAAGGATTGTACTACGGCAACCTCGGCATTGCGCTGGCGAAGAAATACGATCAGCGCATCTCCCTTACCTATTCTTACAACTGGGTAGGATGTGCCTACTATTACATGGGGGAACGTGCGAAAGGTCTTGAATATATGGAGAAGGCCCTGGCTGTTGCACGGGAGCTGAAACTGCCGTTTCGGGAAATGGAGCTGTATGGATCGTTGCATGACCTCTATAGTTCATCAGGACATTATAAAGAAGCGCTGCATGCGTACAAACGCATGTCGGTCATGCACGACTCGCTGAAAGTACTGGACAACGTAAAGCAGATCGGCCAACTGGAGGTGGAATATGAAACGAAGAAAAAAGACGATGCCATCAAAACCCTCGCCAGCATCAACGAGGCAAGGGGAAAGCAGGTAACCTGGATGCTGATCAGCCTGGTCATCTTTGCTTCGCTTTCTGTGATCCTGTTTTTTGCGTACAAAACCATTCGTTCGAAAAATAAAGCCATTGAGGAAAACCACCGGCAGATAAAAGAGCAGAACGATAAGATGGAACTGCTCATGAAGGAATTGCATCACCGGGTAAAAAACAATTTGCAGATTGTTACCAACCTGCTGATGCTGCAATCAAACCGGCTAACCGATGAGGAATCGAAGCACGCCATCCGGATGGGACAACAGCGCATTGAAGCCATGGCGCTGATTCATCGCAGCCTGTATGAACAGTCGAACCCCAAACTGATCAACATGCAGGAATATGTTCCCGAGTTGCTCAGCAGCATCCGACAGGCATTTGGCGACGATGACCAGGACGTAGCCGTACAGCTCGATGTGAACGTAACCGAGCTGGATGTAGATGTAGCGTTGCCGCTCGGACTGATAATCAATGAATGGGTGACCAATTCGTTCAAACATGCATTTGGGTATGTGACGCAACCTGAACTGCATTTGCTGTTGCACAAGAAGGCGGAAGGGCTGTTAATGCACATACGCGACAACGGTCCCGGTTTGCCGGAAGAGCTGTGGCAAAAGCCGCAAAAATCGTTTGGACTGAAACTGATTAAAGTACTCGTGAAACAACTACAGGCAACAGCAAACGTTCAAAATAATCAGGGCGCACAATTCATTGTACAAATACCAACAGATCAGCTAAAGCTTTCATCATAAAATATGAATGGACAAGTAAACATATTGATTGTAGAAGACGAAGGGATCGTGGCGATGGGTCTGGAAGAATTTCTGGAATCTGAAAACTATTGCGTAGTAGGCATTGTAGACAACGGTATAGACGCGCTTGAAATTATAAAAACCAAACCCGTCGATCTGGTATTGCTCGATATCGAAATCAAAGGCGAATGGGATGGCATTGAAACGGCCAAACAGATCGCGGCGCAGGCCGATATCCCGTTCATTTACCTCACTGCATACAGCGACAAAAAAACAATCGACCGCGCAAAAGAAACTTTTCCGGCAGCTTATCTCACAAAGCCCTATTCGCCGGCCAATATTCGCATCGCCATCGAGATGGCACTGCACCAGTTTTCCGTGCGCAAGGGACCGGTAGCAAAGACTCCCATTACGGAAGTAACCGGCAAACCCGGTACCGATTCGATCCTGTATTTCAACGGCGCCATCTTCATCAAGCAGAATTACCGCTTTGTAAAAATCAACTTGTCGGAAATTCTTTACCTGCAGGCGGAAAACAATTACACCAACCTTGTTACATCGGAGAAGAAATTTCTTTTCCGTACTACGCTACAGCTGATCTTGCGACGATTAAATGATGATCGTTTTATGCGCGTGCATCGTTCGTATGCGGTGAATATGGAGTATGTGACGGGGTTTGCGGAGGATTCGGTATCACTTGGGGAGGAGGTGATTCCGATTAGTCCGAAGTACAGGGAGGANTTTTTGGGGAGGTTTGATGCGTTGTAGGGGGAGATGTTGCTTACCCTCCTCCATCCAACTTCGANTTTGGCTACAACAAAAGTTGATATGGCTACAGCTGCTTCTTGATTACNGCAAAACTTTGCAGTANCAAAAAGCAGTAACATGAATATCGTTATCACCGGTTCGTTAGGTCATATCAGCAAGCCATTGGCTGAGAAATTATTACAGCAAAAAAATACAGTAACCATTATCAGCAGCAATCCTGCCAGGCAAACCCAAATTGAAGCTTTAGGCGCAAGGGCTGCCATTGGCGCTGTGCAGGATGCAGATTTTCTCACTAAAGCATTCACCGGCGCAGATGCCGTGTATTGCATGACGCCTCCCAATTTCAGTCATCCCAACCAGATTGCTTATTATGAGCAAACCGCCCATGCCTATGCTGGTGCTATACGCCGGTCAGGGGTGAGACGCGTGGTGTATCTCAGCAGCTATGGCGCACACCTGCCTTCCGGCACAGGCTTCATTACTGGTTCGTACAAGGGAGAAAATATTTTGAATGCTATGGAAGGCATCTCCCTCACCCATATACGCCCCACCTATTTCTACTACAACCTGCTTCATTTTATCCCAATGATCAAAAACGCAGGGTTTATCGGAGCGGCGTATGGAGAGGAAGACAAATTGCCGATGGTGTCGCCCAACGACATTGCAGAGGCTATTGCGGAAGAACTGACTACTACACCAAAAGAAGGAACTGCCATCCGCTACGTTACCAGCGACGAACGTACCTGCAATGAAATCGTGCAGGTATTGGGCAAAATTATCGGCAAGCCAGACCTCACCTGGAAAGTTTTACCGCCGGCAAAAGTATTGCAGGCGCTATTGGCTAACGGCATACCCCAAAATGCAGCTGAAAATCTTGTGGAACTGGGTATGGCTACGCACACAGGCATTTTACGGGAGGAGTTTGAAAAAAACAAACCAGCTTTTGGCAAAGTATCCCTGGAAGATTATGCCAGTGAATTTGCCGCCATCTATCATCAATCAACCGAAGTACATCAACATTAAAAATAGCAACCTATGAGTACGCAGCGTAAGATCGCAATTGTAACAGGAGGCAGCCGTGGCCTCGGCAAAAACATGGCTATTGCATTGGCGAAGAAAGGAATCGATGTCATCATCACATACAACGCCAATAAAACTGCTGCTGATGAAGTAGTGAAAAACATCAATGCGCAAGGCCAAAAAGCGCAGGCCTTTCAACTGGATACCAGTAATATCGGCCAGTTTGAACGTTTCGCCACCGACCTATCCGCCTACCTTACACAAGCATATGGTCAACCGAAATTTGATTTTCTTATCAACAACGCCGGCACAGCTTTATATGCACCCGTTACGGATGTNACGGAAAAGCAGATGGATGACATTTACAACATTCACTTCAAAGGNGTTTTCTTCCTTACACAGCAATTGTTGCCCTTGATGAACGACGGTGGCGGCATCATCAATATCGCTTCGGGCTTAACGCGCATCATCGTTCCCGGTTCATCGGTATATGGTTCCATGAAAGGTGCCGTGGAAATGCTCACCAAATACATGGCGAAGGAACTGGGACCCCGAAAAATTCGCGTAAACGTAGTGGCGCCCGGCGCTATTGAAACCGATTTTGGTGGCGGAAGGGTACGGGATAATAAAGAAATCAATCAACAGATTGCCGGTATTACCGCCCTCGGTCGGGTGGGAGTGCCCGATGATATTGGCGGCGTGGTGGCCTTTTTGTGTACCCCCGAGGCCGGCTGGATCAATGCCCAGCGCATTGAAGTGTCGGGCGGACAAGCCATTTAAATACCTTTGCAGTATGAAACCATTGCGTATTAAAACCATCAGCGAGTTTCACAAGCTGCACTTGCTGGAACCACCGGATCACCCGTTGATCAGTGTAGTAGATTATGCAAAAGTGGCGGCAGCAAAAGGCCCGCATCCAATACCGTTTGTGGCAGATTATTATTCTGTATCGGTAAAGCGTGGGCTCAGTGGCAAGATGCGCTATGGTCAGCAGGAGTATGATTTTGATGAAGGCATCATGTATTTTATGGCGCCGGGACAGGTGCTGCAACCATCCCCGCCCAATACAAAGGGTACACAACCTTCCGGATGGATCTTACTGATTCATCCGGATTTTCTCTGGAATACACCACTCGCCAAAAACATCAGGCAGTATGGTTATTTCGATTATGCCATTCATGAAGCCTTGTTCCTTTCCGATAAAGAAGAGGCCATCATCAACGGCATTGTGCAAAACATTCAGCAGGAAGCGCGCACCAACATCGATCGCTTTACGCAAAACATCATTATATCCCAACTGGAAACCTTGTTCAATTACGCAGAACGGTTTTACCAGCGACAATTCATCACGCGTAAGGTGAGCAGTCATAAAATACTGGACCGGCTGGAACAATACCTGGACAATTATTTCAGACAAGGGCAGGTGCATGAAAAAGGACTGCCAACAGTGCAAAGCATTGCCGATGCGTTGAACACTTCTTCCAGTTACCTGAGCGCCTTGTTGAAGTCATTAACCGGACAAAACACGCAACAGCACATTCACAACAAGCTTATTGAAATAGCAAAGGAAAAACTGTCTACTACTGATTTATCAGTAAGTGAGATTGCNTACGAATTGGGATTTGAACATCCGCAGTCNTTTAACAAGTTATTTAAAGCAAAAACNTCTTTGTCGCCGCTGGCATTCAGGCANTCGTTTAATTGATGGGTGAAAATTCTTTCGATACNGCTGATCTTTCAAAATATACTTCTCCCCAAACCTGGATACCTTTTTTCAAACCTCCACAATTTCTGGAAGTGCTTATGCTCCTTCTATTTGAACTTGTGCAATTTTTGCACTAGTTGCCAGCCCTTTCACACCGCACTCCTCTTTTCGCCCAGCTGCTCCGCCAACCCAATCAAAATCCCTTCCGGCCCCCGTACATAACACAGCCGGTACATATCCTCATATCGAACCACGTCTCCCACCAGCTGCGCGCCTGACTTTTGCAACCTGGCAAGTGTATCATCTATATCTGCAACGGTAAACATTACACGCAAATAACCCAACGCATTAACCGGAGCTTTGCGATGATCNGCAATAACAGGTGGTGTTATAAATCGCGNTAGCTCCAGCCGGCTATGNCCATCTGGCGTGACCATCATGGCAATCTCTACNTGTTGGTTACCTAATCCGGTAACGCGCCCGGCCCATTCGCCTTCAATGGTGGCACGGCCTTCGAGCGTCAGGCCAAGTTCCGTGAAAAATGAAATGACAGCATCGAGATGCTCAACCACAATGCCGACATTGTCCATGCGGATTAGTTTGTTTGTTGTCATGGCAATGATTGTTGTTTAAAAACATCTTCCGTGGATAACCATTTCCCAATATGCTCCATCCGAGAAGATGCTTGTTTATAAATTTACATCCTATATAACAGACCGTAAACGATTTCAGGGGAAATAGTACTGAAACGAAGAAAATACCGNGGGTAATCATTCACATGCAAACATCGGTTAATGCTGCCTGCCAAAAAAATAAAAAAGCCTGGTTCTTAGTTTTGTACGTACTGCTCAACAACGGCACTTTNAGCCAGGCAGAAATTTTTACATTGAGTTTAAAGCAACTTAATAACGTAACCACACTCGGCAGCACCACAAAAGGTATGCTTGCCTATGGAAGCAATTATGGCAAAAGAGAGCGACTGCCCAGCGGAAAATTGGAAATCCACCCTACTGACNTGAACAGCGGCAGGGCATTGTTGCAGTATGAAGATTATGGCATTAACCCGGATATTACGTTAAGTGATAACCGCGACTGGATTGAACAGGTGGTTGAAAGGATCAGGAAGCCGTAATCTGCCTGAATCTTATGCGCGCCTGCCACGGGGTATTATCAGGATCGGGCATAAAAATTTTCTGTCTCCGGCGGCTGTTGGACCATTGAGCCAGGATCATTTGGATAATATGGGAAGGTTCAGGAAAGAACAGCATGCTTGATTCTTCCGAAAGTTGAATCGGGTGGTAAGCATTGTTTATGCTTTTATTTAATCAATCCTTTCTTTTTCATTTCTTCCAGGAGCTTCTTTGGTATCGGCCGGCAGGCGCAATGCTTTTGATGCGCCAAATGCCATTGTACACGCTGTTCAAAGCGCGCATTTTTAGGCATGCGGTTTTTTTCGTGCCAGGATTTGTTGAGTGGCATAATCGTTATTTTGCGACTGCAAAGATAAACAACAGGATGCTGAATTAATTGTAAAAACGAACCCCTGAAAAGTACCTGGAGGTATTATCAGCAAGTCCAGGAAACCTGCTATCTCAGTTTAATAATTTAGTCGCAAATCCCCCTTTCTTTTGGCGCTAGACCACCCTTTATATGTGATGTGCGGTGTCTACTTTCGTATCAACGTTCTTCAAACACAAAAAGCAAGCAACATGGCAAAAACTGATTACAAAAACGTAGATGAATACATCAGCGCATTTGAGAAACAGGATCAACAGGTATTGCAAAAGATCCGGGAAACGATTTTAAAGGCCGTGCCCGATGCAGAAGAAGTGATCAGCTACCAGATACCGGCTTACAAGTATCATGGATGGGTCTGTTATTTTTCTGCCCATACCAACCACTATTCCATTTCCTGTCCGCCACCATTTACAGTTTTTGATGTATTTGCAAAAGAACTGGCGGCGTACAAAAAATCAAAAAGCACTGTACAGTTTCCCAAAAACAAACCTTTTCCCTATGATCTGCTATCAAAAATGGTAAAGTTTCGGGCGAAGGAAAATTTGGAAAACCCGAAGCGGAAGAAATAAAATGCAGAACAGATAAATAAATGCTGTTTAACAGGTGAGCCGGATAATGTTGTTATCCGGCTCATAGCAATATTTCTTCGCTCCTGGACAATGACTGTTCGCATACAAATTAACTGTATATGAGATGTATAACGCCCATTGGTCATGTCATGTATCCAATGACAAGGTACAGGTTAAATACACCACTTCCCTGATTAAAAAACCACGCAAGCAATTCACACTGGACGTTGTGACGCCAAACATGGAGGTAGTGAATCGCAACGCTCCTTCTTGTTGCCCGCAACCCTTTACGGGCATTTTTACCCCGAAAGATGCAGTTGCCCGGGCCGGGCATGAATTTTTTGTATCAGCCCATAATCACAATCGTAATCGTTCATGAA
>Ga0065720_1000217_pt1 | contig 10299 bp, 10 predicted proteins | sample Thericmetagenome_FD_59107 | JGI IMG/M metagenome (GOLD analysis project Ga0065720, IMG submission 59107) | Thermophilic microbial communities from the Joint Bioenergy Institute, California, USA of rice/straw/compost enrichment - eDNA_2 v2... | ecosystem: Engineered > Solid waste > Grass >... | reverse complement strand
AACTCGACCTTGCGGGCACTCGTCTCGAACAGCGTCACGCCGCCGTCCGTATAGAGCACCATGTCGTTGTTCTCACGGGTGACGACGTTGACGCCGATCTCCTCCGAGATCAGCGCCAGCACGCCGTCGCGCTTGTCGAGCAGGTCAGTGACGTCGGCGCCGGTCGCCGTACCCTTCACCACGGCACGGTTGAGCTCCTCGAACTGCGACAGGAGGTCGTTGAGCCGCTCCACCGACCGCGCGATCTCAGCATCCGCTTCCTGGCGGGTCGCGGCCACGGTGTTGGCCGCATCGTTCAGCGTCGTGACGAGCGCACTGGCATCGCTCAGCACCTGGCCGGCCAGCACCCTGTCCTGCGGCGCGTTGGCATAGAGGTTGAGCGAGTCGAGCAGCTTGCCGAGCCGCGCGGCGGGCGAGCGCGCATCCTCCGTGTCACCCACCGTCTGGTGCAGCCTGTCGAGCCCGTTGAGCTTGGCCTGGCTCGCTGCCGCGCGCGAGGTGGCATCAAGCATGCGGTAGTAGAGCTGGGCATCGGCCGCGCGGGAGATGGTGACGATGCGCACGCTGCCGTCGCCGGTGGTGACGGACCTTGCAATCTTGCGCGAGTAGCTCGGATCGAGCGCCCCGGACGTATTGGCTCCCGACACGGCGATCTGCGTCGCCGTCGTCAGAAGCGACGAGCGAGCCGTGTTGAGGGCTACGGAAAGACTCATGACAAGGGCTCCGGCAAGACTAAAGAAGACCTTCTCGTCAGCGCTTCAGGTTCATGAGGACGTCGAGCAGCTCGGAGCCCGTCTGGAACACCTTGGAATTGGCCGTGTAATTGCGCTGGGCCTCGATCATGGCGGTCAGCTCCTCGCCCATGTCGACGTTGGACTGCTCAAGCGCACCGGAGAGGATGGAGCCGAGCCCCGACTGGCCGGGGAACGCAACCTGGACGTTGCCGGACTCGATGCTGGCCGAATAGACGTTGCCGGCCTCCGGCGTCATCTTGTCCGGGCTCGGCACGGTGGCGAGCGGGATGCGATAGGTGGCGATGCGCGTACCNTCCTCGTAGACGGCATAGACCGTGCCGTCCTTGCCAAACTCCATCTTGTCGACCTGGCTCGGCGCGTTGCCGTTCACAATCGGATCGAGCGGCGCGTAATCGGAGGCGAGCTGCTGCATCGTCGAGACGTCGAGCGTCATCGCCTGGCCGTTCGGGATATTGATCGGCGTCATGGTCGCGCCGGTGACGATCTGGCCCGAGGTGTCGAACTCCAGGGTGAAGGGGCCCGCCGACCAGCCCGCGGGGTCGACGCCTTCGATCCTGACCTCCCACTGCTGGTTGGCCGGGGCCAGCGGGTCGAAGTCCGACTGCTTCTCGAAAATAACGTTGAACTGAACCTTGTTGCCGACGTTGTCGTAGACGATGAGCGAGGACTGGAACGTNTCACCCATGGCCGCGCCGATCGGCAGATTGCCGCCGAGCGAGGCGNTCGTCGTCGGGTTGGCCGACATGGCGAGATTGGCGAGGTTGACACGCTCAAGCCCGTCGAGGCTGTTGAGCGTGACGTTGGGATTGCCGTTCGCCAGCGGGTAGCCCATCAGATAGTAGCCGGCGGTGTTGACGAGGTTGCCCTCGCTGTCGGGCACGAAGCTGCCGGCGCGCGTCAGATAAGGCGTGCCGCCTTCGTCCGACACCACGAAAAAGCCGTTGCCCTGCACCGCCAGGTCGGCCATGGAGGTGGTGAAGACGAGCGGGCCCTGCTGGCTGATGGAATAGCGGACGTTGGTGACGACGGCGCCCGAGTTGTAGCTGCCCTTGCCAGAGGAAAGGACGAGCGAGGAGAATTCCGTCGAGGCACGCTTGTAGCCCGTCGTGTTGGCATTGGCGATGTTGTCGGCGACGGTGCCAAGCTTGTTCGACTGGGCGTTCATGCCGGACACGCCGGTGCGCAGCACACCATAAAGGCTCATGGTACCCTATCCTCGCTTTCCGTAGTTCCCCCAGTAAACGGGCAGTAGCTTGCGTGAGGCTGCCCCTTTCCGCCGCCTGGCCCCGGCCGGCGGCCATTCCTCGTCGCTACTGGCGCAGAACCTGCGCCAGTTCGGCGAAGGCATCGACACTCGGCGGCATGCTCGGATCCTGCCGCAGCGCCTCGTAGATGCGCGGCACCAGGTTCACCGCCTGATCGAGCGCGGGGTCGGAGCCAGCCTGGTAGCCCCCCATCAGCCGCAGGTCCCGTGTATCCTCGTAGCGGGCGATCATGCCCTTGAGGCGCAGCGCAAGCTCCTTCTGGTCGCTCGTCCAGATGTGGTCGGCGAGACGCGAGATGGAGGCGAGCACGTTGACCGCCGGATAGCGCCCCTGGTCGGCGATAGCCCTGTCGAGCACGATGTGACCGTCGAGCGTGCCGCGGATGTTGTCGGCAACGGGATCGTTGTGATCGTCGCCGTCGACGAGCACGGAGAAGACCCCCGTAATGGTGCCGCTGCCCTCCTCGCCGGGCCCGGCACGCTCAAGGAGCTTCGGCAGGTCGCTGAAGACGCTCGGCGCATAGCCGCGCGCCACGGCCGGCTCGCCCGCCGACAGCGCAACGTCGCGCGCCGCGTGGGCGAAGCGCGTCACGGAATCGACGATGAGGAGGACCGATTCCCCCCGATCGCGGAAATATTCGGCGATACTGAGAGCCGTCCGCGGCGCGAGGCGGCGCATCATGGGGCTCTCGTCGCCCGTCGAGACCACGGTGATGGCTCGCTCGCGGCTCGCGGCGAGCGGGCCTTCCAGGAACTCGCGCACCTCGCGGCCGCGCTCGCCGACAAGGGCAACGACCACGGTATCGAAGCCGCTGGCGCGGGCCAGCATGGACAGGAGCGTCGACTTGCCGACGCCGGAGCCCGCAAAGATGCCGATGCGCTGGCCTTCGCAGATTGGCATGAACAGATCGATGACGCGCACGCCCGTGCGCAGTGGCTTCTTCACGCGGGCGCGCGTCATCGCCGAAGGAGGCGGCGCGTCGGCCGGCATGGCCCGCTCGCCCGCGCCGAGGGGCCCGAGCCCGTCGACCGCCCTTGCCCAGCGCGTTGATCACCCGCCCCTTCCAGCTCTCGTGGGGATAAAGGGCCATGGTGCCGAGACGGTAGGCGCGTGCGCCGATGCCGATGTCGACNGAGCCGTCAAACGGCTTCACTGTCGCCCCCGCATCGTCGATACGCACCACCTCACCCGCATGCTCCCGCCCGCCGGCGCAGAGCGNGACACGGTCCCCNAGCTTGAGGAAACGGGAGAGGCCGGCGACGCGGTAATAGGTCGGCGTCACCTCGCGAACGACGCCGCCAATGCGCACGCTCGGCATTTCCTGCGCTCCGGCCGTGACAACGGCGGCCAGCCGCTCGAGCGTGTCCATGGCCGGATCAGGTCGACGGGCCGAGGCTGCGGATCGCCTCCCGCAGCGAGGATTCGCCGTCGTTGACGGCCGTCGAGGCGTTGTCGAAGGCGCGGGAGACGGCGATGAGCTTCGTCATCTCCATGATCGGATTGACGTTCGACTCCTCGACATAGCCCTGCAGCACGCCGTTGGCGACGAAGTCCTGTACGGGCGCGACGCCGGTCCTGGCAATGACGCCGGACGCCTCGAAACGCTCCAGTTCGGCGCCCGGCGCGATGGTGAAGAGGCCGATGGCGCCGATCTGCTGCCCGTTCTGCATCAGCGTGCCGTCACGAGCGACGGTCGGCGGGCCGGCCTGCACGTCGAGCATGATCGGCGCGCCGGCGATGTCGAGGATCGGATAGCCCGTCACCGTGCGCAGCAGGCCATCGTTGCCGATCTGCAGGCGCCCGTCGCGGCTGTGCACGATGCCGGCCGGCGTGGCGATGGCGAACCACGCATCGCCGTCGATGGCGAGGTCGAGCGGATTGTCGGTCTTGGTGATGCCGCCCTGCCGGCGCGAGATGTAGTTCTCGCCGCTCGTGGCAAAGGCAACCGCATCCTTCGCCGTGCGGGACAGCACGGTCTCGAACTTCACCTCCTCGGCGCGGTAGCCCGCCGTCGACATATTGGCGACATTCTGGGCGATGGTGTTCAGCCGGCGCTCCAGCGCCACCTGCGCCGAAAGGCCGACATAGAGCGCTGCTTGCATCCTTACAGTCCCGTCTTGATCTTCTGCAGGCTCATGAGGAGATCGACCCCCATACCCGCCGTCTGCGCGCTGTTGCCGAACAGCGTTAGCACGGGTGCCGAGACGGCCAGCGGCATGTTGGTGGCATCATAGGCTGCCGCGAAGCGCTGCAGGAACTTGTCGAGCTTCTCCGGATCCTTGAAGTCCTCGATGTTAAGCNTGGCCTCGATCATCTTGGCCTGCACCTCAATGTCCGCGGCCGAGGCCTCCGCCGGAATGCCGAGCGCGGTCTGAACCACCGCCAGCAGCGCCCGGTCGGCCAGGATGCCGTAGACCGACTTCAGCTCCGGCGCCTTGCGCTGGAAGTAGAGGGCAAGGCGGACGCCCTCGTTCTCGGCCCCCGCCTGCTCCTCGAGCAGCTGGCGGACGTAGCGCTCCACCGTGCCCTCACGGGTCGCGGAGAAGGCTGTCGTCGTCTCGCCGTAGCGCGCGAAGTTGAACGTCTTGGCAAATTCCGCGAAGCGCTTGTCGGCAAGCCGGTTGGCGAAGCTCTTGCTGTCGTCGACGCCTTCCGTCAGCACCTTGCGCATGTAGGCCTTGGCATAGATCATGTCTTCCAGGCCGAAAGCCTTCATGGCAAACGAATAGACACGGTGATCGCTGAGGAAGTCGTCGATCGACTTCACCTTCTGGATATTCTCCAGATAATACTTGCTGTCGCGCTCGACCTGCGGCGAAGACGCCGTGCGCTGCAAGGAGCGCGTCAGGTCCTTGGTGATCATCCGATAGCTGACGAGGGTGGACATCATGGCGGCAGCCTCCTGCGGGAAGGTTGAACCCGCTAGCTTGCCCGAGCCTGACCTGCCCTCCAGCCCGGCGCTTTTCAGCCCCGCGCAAGCCTCGCGCGATAGGAACAGTCATTAGGCCCCAGCAGGAGGACTGGGACAGCACAGCGCCGGCAAGCGGAGGAGATCGGACTTGAGTTTCTTCATCGGCCTGATCATCGCCATCGGCTCGATGCTCGGCGGTTTCATGGCGCTCGGCGGAAAGGTTTCCGTCATCTGGCAGCCGTTCGAATTCGTCATCATCGGCGGCATCGCTCTCGGCATCTTCATCATCGCCAACCCCATGCCCACGGTGAAGGACACGGGCAAGGCGATCAAAGAAGCCATCGCCGGCGACGTGCCCAAGCGCGAGGACTACCTCGCCGTGCTGGGCCTCCTCTTCAACCTGATGCGCGAGCTGCGCGCCAAGGCCCGCAACGAGGTTGAGGCACATATCGACGATCCGCAGAACTCGCCGATCTTCACCNCCTTTCCACGCGTGCTGAAGAACCCGGAACTCACGAACTTCATCTGCGACTACGTGCGTCTCCTCATCATCGGCAACGCCCGCCCGCATGAGATCGAGGCCCTCATGGACGAGGAGCTGACCACCATGCGCCGGCACAAGCTGAAGCCGTACAACTCGCTGACCGTGGTGGCGGAGGCACTGCCGGCACTCGGCATCGTCGCGGCGGTGCTCGGCATCGTGAAGGCGATGGGCGCCATCGACCAGTCACCGGCCATCCTCGGCAGCCTCATCGGCGCGGCCCTCATCGGCACCTTCGTCGGCATCTTCACGTCCTATGCCGTGATCACGCCGCTGGCACAGAAGATCAAGGTGACGCGCGAGAAGCAGGCCCGCATCTACATCATCGTCAAGCAGACGCTGCTCGCCTACATGAACGGCGCTCTCCCGCAGATCGCCCTGGAACATGGCCGCAAGGCNATCTCCGCACCCGAGCGGCCGACCATCGACGAGGTGGAGAACGAAACCGTCATGGGTCGCAGCGAAGCGCCGGCCGCCGAGGCCGCCTGATCCATGGACAGCAACATGAACCAGGCCGTCAGCAACGACATTCGCGACAGGCTGCTCGACGCAGCCGGCCTGTCGCTCGACCGGTTGCCGATGCTCCATGTGATCTTCGATCGCATGGCCACATACTGCGCCGACAATCTGCGTCACCTCTCAGCCTCGCCATCCTACTTCTCGCTCTCGACCATCGAGAGCGGGCGTGTCAGCGACATCCTCGAGATCTACGAGGCGAACGCCGTCGCCGGCGTCTTCAACGTGCCGGAGTGGGACAGCGAGATACTCGTCGGCTTCGACCGCGACTTCGTCTTCACCATGGTCGAGGTGCTGCTCGGCGCGGACGGCTCGGAGCCGCCTGAAGATGAGGAGCGCGGCTTCACCAACATCGAGATGCGCATCTCAATGGCCATCTTCGAGCAGGTGGGCAAGGCACTGCAGGCCTCCTTCTCGATGGTNTCGGACGCGCGCTTCAAGTTCGAGCGGCTCGAGACGCGCATGGACTTCGCCGTCATCGGCCGCCGCAACAACCTCGCCGTCGTCTCCAAGTTCCTGCTGCAGGCGCTCAACCGCGGCGGCGAGATGTTCGTCATCATCCCGCAGTCGGCCCTCAACCCCATGCGCCAGACGCTGGCGCGCGTGATCTCCGGCGACAGCTCCACCCGCGACCCACGCTGGGCGGAGCAGATCCGCAACGAGGTGAGCCGCACGGAGGTCAAGCTGCGGGCGGTCCTCGAAGAGCGGGAGATGACGCTCGGCGAAATTGCCGATCTCAAGATCGGGCAGGTCATCGAGCTGCAGGCGACACCGCGCAGCCGCGTCAAGCTCGAAGGCAACGACCAGCCGCTCTTCTGGTGCCGCCTCGGCCAGTCAGACGGGTCCTACATGCTGCGCGTGGAGGACTACTTCGATCAGGAGCAGGAATTTATCGATGACGTCCTCTCTCGTTGATTACGTCCTTCTCGCCGCCCTCGCCCTGACGAGCGCCTGTGTGCTGGCGACCTACCTCAAGCTGCGGAACTTCGACCGCAATCACTACGACTACAAGCGCACGCTGGAGGCCACGGCGGACGCGCTGAAGACGGCCGGCCATTCCATGGGCAGCTTCACCGCCGACGGCCAGAAGACGCTGGTGGAGCTTTCCCTGCGCATCGAAGANGCGCGCAAGACGCTNGCCAGCCTCGACGCCGGAATCGCCGCCGCGCGCGAGACGCTGGCGAAACTCGAGAAGGCCGCCCAGCCTCAGGCCGGTGGACGNGCCGCCCTGCGGCTCGTGGGCGACGACAAGACGGCGTGACGCCCTNCCCGGGGCGCAAGACGAGGAAATGATCGAATGAACCAGAAGTCGGACGACGACCTCGAAGGTTTCGGCGATACCGCCACCCACGACGAGGCCCTGTTCGCCCAGGGCACCGAACCGCGCAAGGCAGCCGACAAGGACGAGACGCTCGGCAGCCCCCGCAACCTCGACACCATCCTGCGCATCCCCGTCGTGATGCAGGTGGTGCTCGGCTCGGCGACGATGCCCGTGGCCAACCTCATGAAGCTCGGGCGCGGCGCCATCGTGCCGCTCGACCATCGGGTGGGCGAGCCGGTCGATGTCGTGGTGAACGGCCGCGTCATCGCCCGCGGCGAGGTGGTCGTGGTGGAAGACGACAACTCCCGTTTCGGCGTGTCGCTGACGGAAATCGTCGGCCCGCCTGGATCCGAGCTTGGTAGCTGATGGCTACGACTGCAATCCCCTCGAAAGCGCCACAGCCCATCGTGCCGCGCGCGACGCTGACGCGGGGTGTCGAGAAGGTGGCGGCGCTGCTGCTCGCCATGGAAAAGCCGACCGCCGGCCGGCTGCTCACGCATTTCACGTCCGAGGAGATCAAGGAGATCACGCGGACGGCGGCCGAACTCGGCCCCATTCCCGCTTCACAGATCGAGGCCCTCGTTGAGGAGTTCGCGGCCCAGTTCGCCACCGGCAAGAACCTGTTCGGCACGGCGAGCGAGGTCGAGAAGCTGCTGCAGGGAGTGCTGCCGCCGGAGCAGATCGCCGAGATCATGTCCGGCCTCCTGGGCAACTCCAACCGCTCGATCTGGGACCGCATCTCGAACGTCTCCGAGAACGTCCTGGCGAGCTACCTGCTCAAGGAGCACCCCCAGACCGCCGCGCTCATCCTCTCCAAGGTCAAGCCCGCCTGCGCAGCCAAGACCATGAGCCAGCTGCCGCAGGATCTGCGCAACAACATCATGCGGCGCATGCTGACCTTCAAGCCCATCGTCGACGAGACGATGCGCATCATCGAGCGCACGATCCATGAAGACTTCATGCTGAACTTCTCCCGCAACGCGGGGGCGGACACGCACGCCAAGATGGCCGACATCATCAACAAGATGGAGCGCGACCATATGGAGGACGTGCTGAACTCGCTCAGCGTTACGCGGCCGAAGTCGGCGGAGATCCTCAAGGGGCTGCTTTTCACCTTCGACGACATCGTCAACCTCACGCCGGCGGCGCGCACGCTGCTGTTCGACCAGATCCCCACCGACAAGATCGTGCTGGCCCTCAAGGGCACCGACCCATCGTTCCGCGAGGTCATCCTGTCCTCGCTGGCNTCGCGCGTGCGCCGNATGGTCGAGCACGAGCTCAACGGCCGCGAGCCCGCCGCCCAGCGCGACGTGCTGGAGGCGCGGCGCAGCATCACCGATCTGGCGCTGGAACTCGCCGGGCGTGGCGAGATCGACCTCAACCCCGAAGGAGGAGACGACGCCTTCATTCGCTGAGCCGGACCGGCAGGCGCGGACGTGCCTGCCGCCGGCCGTCGACGGCGGAGGGTGAAGGCGCCGTCAGGCGCGCGCCATGGCCGAGCAGCCCGATCAGGACAGCAAAACCGAAGAGCCGACCGAGAAGAAGGTCCGCGACGCCCTCGACAAGGGCAACGTGCCCTATTCGCGCGAGATGTCGATCTTCGCATCGCTCGGCGCGATTCTCGTCGCCTTCTCGTTCCTGACGCGTGAGAACGGCGCCCGGCTCGGCGAGCGCCTGACACGCCTCATCGACACGCCCGGCGGGTTCTCGCTGGCGAACGGCTATGACGCATCGCTGCTGATGCAGGCCGTNTTCTGGGATGCGGGGCGGTTCGTGCTGCCCATCGTCCTCGTCATCGCCATTGCGGGCACCTGCGCATCCCTCTTCCAGAACACGCCGCGCATGGTCCTCGAGCGCATCCGCCCCAAGTGGCAGCGGATCTCGCCGAGGTCGGGCTTCAAGCGGATCTTCGGCAAGCAGGGATTTGTTGAATTTTTCAAGTCTCTATTCAAGTTCACCGTGGTCAGCCTGGCGTGCCTCATCCTGCTGGGCTCGGAACAATCGCGGGCGATAAATGCCATGTTCACGGATCCGAGCCTTCTGCCGGAAACCCTGCTGACCATAGCCCTCAGACTCGTCTCGGCGGTCTGTGTCGCCACCATCCTGCTCGTCGCCGCCGACCTCGTCTGGGCGCGGCTTCGCTGGCACCGCGAGCTGCGCATGACGCGCCAGGAGGTGAAGGACGAGTTCAAGCAGACCGAGGGCGATCCGCTCGTCAAGTCGCGCCTGCGCTCCCTGGCGCTCGACCAGTCGCGCAAGCGCATGATGGCCGCGGTGCCGAAGGCCACCGTGGTCATCACCAACCCCACTCATTTCGCAGTCGCCCTGCGCTACGTGCGCGAGGAAGGCGGCGCTCCCGTCGTCGTCGCCAAGGGCCAGGATCTCATCGCCCTCAAGATCCGCGAGATTGCAACCCAGCACGACATCCCGATCGTCGAGGACCCGCCGCTCGCCCGCGCGCTCTACAGCGCCACCGAGGTCGACCGCATGATCCCGCCCGAGTTCTTCAAGGCCGTGGCGCAGGTTCTCTACTACGTCTACACCCGCGAGGGCGGCCATGGCGCCCAGCCGCAGCCGCAGACCATGGACCGGCCGCTGCTGAAATANGCGGCCGCTTCNTTACAGAAAGCCGATCCACCGCCCTGCCACGACCGCGCCGGTCCAGACGACGAGCGACAGCGCGGCCGCAAGCCGCACGCCGGCATCGACCGGCCCGCCCGACGCGGCGTCCCGCCACGCCGCCCGGCGGCGCAGCAACAGGGCATTGGCGACGCCGACGGCAATGAGGCCTAGCTTGGCAAGGAAGGCCGGGTTGCCGGCGTACTCGACCGGCCGCACCGAAAAAAGGAGCGCGCCCGTCATCAGTGCACACGCCATGCCCACTGCCGCGCAGCGGGACAGGAAGGGCGCCAGCACCGCGAGCGAACGGCGCCGGAAGAGCCCGAGCAGCCGCAGGTCGAGCGGCACGATGGCGCCGACGACGAGGCCGA
>Ga0065720_1021533_pt1 | contig 10304 bp, 10 predicted proteins | sample Thericmetagenome_FD_59107 | JGI IMG/M metagenome (GOLD analysis project Ga0065720, IMG submission 59107) | Thermophilic microbial communities from the Joint Bioenergy Institute, California, USA of rice/straw/compost enrichment - eDNA_2 v2... | ecosystem: Engineered > Solid waste > Grass >... | reverse complement strand
AGGAGCTGACAGGAAGCTCCAGTTCGAGTTCTATGGGATTTGGAATCGAAAAGGTGCTATTGACGCCTTGTGATACACTTTCCTGTAGGGCATCCCGTTCGGCAGTCCTGAAGATTGCAACTCCGTACTGAGGTGACGCGTCTACTCAGGGGAGACAGACAACTCCCGCGGGGTAATGGGAGAAGCTTAGGTAATCACCATGTCCGAGCAACTGAGATCTTCCAACAATGGGAACCCTTCCGGCGGGGAGACGAACCAAGCAGCAGCAGAGGTTCACCTGTCACGGTTGCTGGCAGTTGAGGAGTCCACGCCCTGGTTTATTTCGCTGTACCAAAACGTTAAAGAACTCATCAATCCTCCGAAACTCCCACCTCTTGAAGTAACCTCAAGGCCCGTAGCCGTTAAGGACATCTGGCAGAATGACTCCTCGCAACGCCGCAAGGCAGGATTGATCTCGGCGGCCGTGCACTTCGGCGCGATCGCGCTGATGTTCTCGTTCGCTACAAACCAAGTAGTGCAGCAGAAGGTCCGGGAGCACGTTACGCTCATCGCCCCCGACCTCGCCCCCTTCATGCCGGAAGTCAAGCCCAAGAAGTTAACGATGCAGGGCGGTGGCGGCGGCGGTGATCGGTCGCCTTTACCGGCGAGCAAGGGTCGTGCGCCCAAATTCTCTCCCAGGCAGTTTACCCCGCCGATGGCCGTGGTAAACAATCCAGAGCCGAAGCTCATCATGGAGCCCACTCTGGTCGGCCCGCCCGACGTGAAGATGCCGAACGTGAACATGGCGCAATATGGCGATCCGTTCGCCAAGATCGTGCCCCCCTCGAACGGCCCCGGCTCAGGCGGCGGTATCGGCAGCGGCTCCGGCGGAGGTGTCGGCCCCGGTAAGGGCGGCGGACTTGGCCCTGGAGAAGGCGGCGGATTCGGTGGCGGGGTCTACCGGATTGGCGGAGGCGTTTCTGCGCCCGTTCCCATCTACAAGGTAGAGCCCGAGTATTCGGAAGAAGCCCGCAAAGCGAAGTTTCAGGGTACCGTTCTGCTGGCGATCGTGGTTGACGAAAATGGCCGGACTCAGAACATCCGCGTTATTCGTTCCCTCGGCTTAGGCCTTGACGAGAAGGCCATTGAAGCCGTCCAGAAGTGGAGATTCCGCCCTGCATACAAGGACGGAAAGCCAGTGCCCGTTGCGGCAAACGTCGAAGTTAATTTCCGTCTCCTGTAGCGATGCGATAGTTGGAACTTGAGGCCGGGCACGCGCAGCGTGCACCGGCCTTTTCCTTTTCTGCCCGCCTTTTCATTGACCAGCCTGTTATACTCTGCACGGGATTTTCATCCTGTTCGGAGGCGTCAATGTTCAATTCAGTCGTTTTGGAAGTAGCGATCGGGCTCGTGCTGGTGTATCTGTTGCTCTCCCTTCTATGCTCCAGCCTCAACGAGTGGATTGCCCAGGTCTTGGGTCTGAGGGCAAGCACGCTCAAGCAGGCGATTCAGGGAATGCTGGGCGACCGCACGGATTTGTTCTTTCAGCATCCCCTCATTCGGGTCCTGACGAACCGGGCTGGCGGCCCCTCCTACATCCCGGCTGCCAACTTCGCGTTCGCCGTTCAAGGCATCATCACCAAAAACGCAGCGGTCGCCACCATAAATGATCTGCGGGACGCGATCGCAAGCTTGCCCGACGGAGACTTGAAGACTTCCCTTACAACCTTGCTTCAGGATTCCACGCTTACCCTTGAGCAGGCGCGCCAAAGACTTCAGCAGTGGTTCGATGAGGTCATGAGCCGGGTCAGCGGATGGTACGCCAGGAAGATCCGGTGGATCACGTTCGGTATCGCTTTCACGGTAACGCTTGTCCTCAACGTGGATACCCGGGAGGTGGCGATCAAACTCGCCAACAGCACAAGCCTTCGCCTCACCGCGGTCGCTCTTGCCGAGCAGCGTGTCGCTGCAGGAAGCGCCGAAAACGGGAGACCGCAGACGCAGTTTTCGGTAGCGGAGCACGATCTGTTTGGAAACATAATCGGCGCCAACGACCGCTACGAGCGATTCGGTGAGCACTTGCCGGGATGGATCGTCACGGCAATCGCCGTCTCATTTGGCGCTCCGTTCTGGTTTGATCTGCTTAATAAAGTAGTGAACCTGCGTTCTTCCCGGCTCCCTGTGAGTCCGAAACGGTGACGAAGCTGGACGCAACGTGCGTCCTGTCTTAAACGCTCTTGCTGCGGCACTCAGGGCACGGGCAGAGCCGGCGGAAGAATTCCCAAGTATAAATGCCGGTCTGGTGCCCGTCGCTCCAGTGGATGCGCAGAGCGTAATTTCCGACTTCTTCCACAGAGAGCATCTTCAATGCAGGCGTGAAGATTGGGAATGGGTCCGACGAGGGGTTGGAATAGTTCGATTTCTGAGGTGGCGTCCCGTGAGCGCCAGTACAGGTAGCACAAGGGCATTCGTCGCGCAACAGAGCCAGCGGATACTCGCTGCGGTGCCCGTCTTTCCAATCAATTTTTACGCCCCTGGACTTTGAAATCGCTATGTGCTCCGGCTCAAATTCGGCCGGATTCTGCGCGCTGCCCGGCATCTCACTGCACTCTTTCAATATCTCTTACCCCTGAAATTCTCCGAATTGCGGCGACGATTCTTTCAAGTTGCTTCTTGTCGCGAATCTCAACCGTCATATCGACGATCGCGCCGTCTCCGCCGCGCTTGTCGTCCGGCCGCGCCTCCAGGCTCCGAATGTTGCTGCTCTCATTGAACAGGATCGACGTGAGCTGGTTCAGCATGCCCGGCCGGTCGTCGGTATAAATTACCATCTTCACCTCGAACGCGTGCGAGGTGCTCCGGGCCCATTCCACGTCGATCTTGCGCTCCACCTCGTACATAAGGTTCTGCACGTTGCTGCAGTTTACGGAGTGAACAGCAACGCCTTTGCCGCGGGTGACATAGCCAACGATGGCTTCACCGCGGATGGGATTGCAGCATTTGGCCCGGTAAACCAAGAGGTCGTCAACTCCCTTTACTCTGATGACAAGATCGTTCCCGCCGGCCGGTTCCGTCTGTGCTGGCGGAGGCGCGGTCTTTGCAGCCTCGTGCGTCTCCGGCGGAAGCTGGTCGGGCGCGAGCTTCTGCAACACCTGTCTCGCCGAGAACTTGCCGTAGCCGAGCGCCGCGTGGAGGTCCTCCAGCTTGCTGCAGCCGTACTCGGAAGCGACCTGCTCGATGGTCGCCTTACTGATGCGGCTGAGCGCCACCCCGAGCCGCCGGGCCTCCTTATCCAGGTACTTTTGGCCGATCTCGATGGCCTTCTCGCGCTCGGTCGCATTGATGACGTGCTTGATCTTGTTGCGGGCCCTCGAAGTTTTGACCAGCGAAAGCCAGTCCTTGCTCGGCAGATGCCCAGGCTGCGTCAGGATTTCTACGACGTCGCCGTTGCGCAACGTGTATTTGAGAGGCACGATCCGGCCATTGACCTTCGCGCCAACGCAGGTATTTCCAACGTCGCTGTGAATCGCGTAGGCAAAATCGATGGGGCAGGCGTCACGCGGAAGGACAATCACTTTTCCCCGTGGCGTGAAGCAATAGACCTCTTCGGGATACAGGTCCACCTTCAGCGTGGACATGAACTCGCCGGGATCGCGCATTTCGCGCTGCCATTCGACGAGTTGCCGCAGCCAGGCGATCCGGTGATCATCTTCGCCGGGCCCGCGCTTCCCTTCCTTGTACTTCCAGTGCGCGGCAATGCCTTCTTCGGCGACCCGGTGCATCTCCTCGGTTCGAATCTGAACTTCGAAAGTGATGCCTCCCGGACCAATGACCGAGGTATGGAGACTCTGATAGAGGTTCGGACGGGGGATGGCGATGAAGTCTTTGATGCGTCCGGGAATAGGGTGCCACTCGTTGTGGATGACCCCCAGAGCGGCATAGCAATTTCTTACGGAATCCGTGATGATGCGAAGCGCAAGCACGTCGTAAACCTGGTCGATTCCGATCTTCTGCCGCTTCATCTTGAGGTGAATCGAGTAGGCTCGTTTCACCCGGCCCTCGATTCGGGCGGGAATGCCCTCCCGCGCCAGTTTTGTCTCTAGGGTCTGGCGGATCTTGTTCAGGCTCTCCTCGCTGGCCTGCCTGCGCCCCTCCACCTCGCGCATAATCGACGCATAGCTTTCCGGCTCCAGGTAGGCGAAGGAGGTGTCCTCCAGCTCACCGCGGATCTTGCCCATTCCCAGCCGGTGAGCGATCGGCGCATAGATTTCCAAAGTCTCCTGAGCAATCCGCTCCTGTCGTTCCCTTGAGAGGTTGCCCAGGGTGCGAATGTTATGGAGCCGGTCAGCAAGCTTGACGAGGATGACGCGGATATCCGTCACCATCGCCAGAAGCATCTTCCGGAGAGTCTCGGCCTGCCTTTCCTCCCGGGAGTAGATGTGTAGCTTGCTCAACTTTGTGACGCCGTCGACGCATCGCGCCACGTCCTCGCCGAAAAGTTTCCGGAGCTCCTCGAGAGTTGCGCCCGTATCTTCGAGAACGTCGTGCAGCAGACCCGTCTGGATGCACACCAGATCCATCTGCATGTCCGCAAGAATCAGCGCGACGTGCAAAGGGTGAACCATATAAGGCTCACCTGAGGCGCGTGTTTGGAAACGGTGCCGCTCGGCCGCGTATTCAAACGCCTGGCGCAAAGAAGTAAGGTCCTCCTTTGGCCGGTCGGCGCGGACCCGCTGCTGGAGCTCGCGATAGAGTTCCTCGAGTTGGCCGGTCAGAGGAGTATCGGCGGGAGCGGAGGGCGAAACAACCTGGCCAGCAGACACCTCAGTCGACTCAGGAGACATCAAGACCCTATTTCTAGCTTAGCTTACACATACCTTGGCGAAAAGCTTCAAGACAGGCTGCGGGAAGGACGGGCCGCCTGACTTTCACGATTGCCGCAGCAGCAGGCGGAAGCGCCGACAAACGTAGTCTCTTTCGGTGTTTGCCGGAAGCGGTTTCCTCCTATTCTGTAACCGCAAATGACAAAGCCGGTCAGCTTGTCACTGACCGGCTTTCTTATAAGGGGTAGTTGGGGATGTTCCTTACCGCGCACCGGCAGGAGCGTTCGCGGCGCGAGCGGCCTTGATCTTCTTCGTCTCAAGGGCCTTCGACACCCAGTTATCCGCGATTTCCACTTCCTTCTTGTACTGCTCCGAATTCTCGGCCAAGTCAGCACGCTCACGAATCAGCAGGTTCAAGTAGGCCATCGCGTCGTCGTACTCCTGGTCAATCTCAAGGGCCTTCTCCAGGTTGCGGATGCCCTCTTCGATCAACGCTCCGTACTTCTCTTTCAACTCGTCACGAACCTTCTTATCCTTCAGCGGACCAGGCTCTTCAGGCTTCATGCCGAGTTTCGCACGTTCAGCCATTAGCGCGGGGTACCATTTCGCCCACGCAATCACGCCGAGGCTGTAGTATGCCTCCTTGTTCTGCGGATCCGCGCTTGCGAGCTTCTGGTACCACTCCTTGGCTTCGTCGAGCTTTCGCAGCTTCGCGTCCAGATCTACGATCCCCTGGGCCTCGCTGTAGTGGAGAGAAGCAAGGGACGCCAGCGCCACAGTATTGTTCGGCTCTTGCTCGAGGACCTTGAGGAAATTCTCCATCGCGGCCTTCGACATCCGCAGGTTCTCCTCGGACTGAGCGCCGGGGATGTATTGGTTCATGTAAGCGGTGGCAAGATACAGCCGGGCCGTCGGGTAGCCCGGATCCAACTGCACCGCAGCTTGAAAATGGTCTACCGCTTCCTGGTATTTCCCGTTCTTAAACGAATTGACGCCCTTGTTCAGGTGATCGCGAGCCTTCAGTTTTTCGCAGCCCGTACCAATTAGGGCCAGAACGCCCACGGAAAGGGCGGCAACAACGATGGACTGGCGCTTCATTGTCTCATCCTCTAACCTAGAGTCCTGCCTCGACCTTCGCCGTCATGAGGCCGATCTTATCGATGCCGGCGCCCTTGGCGATATCGATCGCCCGAGCCACCACCTGGAACTCGATATCGGGATCGCCCTTGACGAAGACTACGCGCTCAGCGCGGGTCTTGAAGATCTCTTCGAGACGCGGTCCCAGCCTCTGCTCGTCTGTCGGCTCCGTGTTGAGCATCATGCTGCGATCCTTGTTGATGATGATCACGACGGTGCGATCCTGCGCCGGATTCGGAGGTGGTGCGTTCGGCGGTGGCGGCTGAGGCACCAGAGCTTCAAGGCCCTTGGGCTTCAGCGGCGTAACCACCATAAAGATGATTAGCAGCACCAGCAGCACGTCGATCAGCGGCGTCATGTTGATTTCAGCCTTGGGGCCGCCACCCCCGCCAACTGCCATTGCCATAAGAATTACTCCTTAATAAGGTCTTACACCAACGCCTTACAGACCGCCTGCTGACGCCTGGCTGGCTGCAGCGCCCTCCGGCTTAATTTCCTCTGTGAGCAACCCGAGCTGATCCACACCACCTGCCCGGAGATTGTCAACAACTTCGACAACTCTCTCGTAGCGCGCACGGGCGTCGCTCTTGATATACACCATCCGGTCCAACCGGTTCGTCAAAAGATCCTTCACCCGGCTTGGAAGCTGATCCGGAGGCATTGGATCCGACCCGAGATAGGTCTTCCCATCGCGCGTCACAGCGATAAGGATAGCGTCCTCTTTGTCGGCCGCATCCATCGGCGATGGGTTATGCGCCTTCGCCATGTCGACCGAGACACCTTTTGACAACATCGGCGTGATGACGATGAAGATGATCAGCAGCACCAGCATGATATCCACCATCGGCGTCACGTTGATGTCGGCCATTACATCCGGCGCTTTCGGTTTTCTCATATATCGTCCTCCAGCTGCCACACCCGGCGCTCAGGGGGCCGAGCTCCTGTGTTTTACAGGAGCCCGGACGGACTGACTCGCAGGTGTGTCTCTCGGAACTATCTCCAGGCTGCGATTACTTCGCCGCGCGGCTCTGGGAAGCCCGCTTCAGGAAGTAATCAATCAACTCCGAGCTGGAATTCCCCATCTCCACGTCAAAGGCTTCAACACGGTTGGTGAAGTAGTTGAACATCCAGACCGCGGGCACCGCGACGAACAGACCGATAGCTGTTGCTACGAGCGCCTCGGCGATACCGGCCGACACAGCACCCAGACCAGCGCTCTTCTCGGTAGCGATGCCCCTGAACGCGCCGATGATGCCGACGACGGTGCCGAACAGACCGACAAACGGAGCGGTGGAGCCGATGGTTGCCAAGCTGCTGACGCCGCGCTTCATCTCCGCACGGACAATCGCCTCAGCCCGCTCCAGCGCACGCTTGGAAGCTTCGACTTCATCACCCGAAATGTCGTTGCTCATCTGGTGAGCGCGGAACTCCTGCAAACCGGCAACGACGACTTTCGCCAGGTGGCTCTTCTTGTACCGGTCCGCAATCTTGATGGCCTCATCGAGCTTGCCATCGCGCAGCGCTCCGGCCACGGAGGAGGCGAAGAGCCGAGACTGCTTTCGAGCGGCGCCAAAGGCGATCAGACGGTCAATCATGACGCCGATCGACCACGCCGACATGATGAAAAGAGCGATAACCACGCCCTTGCCAACCGGGGTCATTGTTGCCCACATGTGGCGCGGGTCGAAGCTAACGACTGGAGCGCCCTCCTGGAGCAACATCATTGCCCATACTTGAAGCTGAAGATACATTGTGTTCTCTCCTGCGAGTTATTCCCTTGCTTGAAAATGCTGACTAGACTGTCCTACTGGCTCAACGTGAAGTTCACGTCGATTTGAGTCACTACTTCGACCGGCTCTCCATTAAGAAGCGTCGGCTGGTAGACCCACTGCTTGACTGCCTCTGTTGCGGCCTGCACCAGAAGCGGATGGCCGCTGACGAGGGTCAAATTCTGAATCGTGCCATCCTTGCCAATGATGGCGTTGAAGCGAACCGTTCCGGAAATTCGCGCCTGCTTCGCCAGAGGCGGATAGATCGGGCGGGGCTGCCGGATCAGCTTCGCTTGCTGCACGTTTCCACCCACACGGATTCGCTGCGGCGTTGCCGGCTTCGGCTCCTCCTTCGGCGGCGGCGGGGGAGGCGGCGGAGCGGCTGCCGGAACCGATCCAAGGATGCCTCCAATTACGCCCCCAGCCGTGCCTCCCGGCACGCCTCCGGGCACTCCACCGACGACACCCACGGCACCCTCCATCGGAGGCGGAAGCTCGTCTTCCTTAATCATTGCGATCTCTTTCGGAATCTGCTTGGGAGCCATCAGCCTCCCCGCGTCAAACTGACGTGGAATCACCTTCACTACCTTCACGGGGGCTGCGGCAGCAGGCGGCGGGGGAGGTGGCGGCGGTGGCGGTGGCTGAATCAAAAGACTGGTGAGCTGCGCCTTGGGGAGCACGTCCGGGTTCAGAAGCGGTATCAATATCAACACGGCTATGACCCCAATCTGGAGCACGAACGACAGCATCACCGTCCAGGACTTGTTGGTCTTACCTGTCCCTTCGACGAAGGTTTGATCGAACATAGCGTTGTCCTTTCCGAGCCGCTCGGCTGGGGGCCCCGGCGCTCCGCGTCCCGCGCACGCCAGACCCCAATCGCCGGCTTAATCACTTCATGTCAGTTCACCTGACCGACTTAACCGACGGTCGCCGGGCAGATTCCCTGGCCGCGGCGCCTGCCGCGGGAGTCGCTCTCTTTCGCTTCTCCTGGAAATCGTGCCAAAAGACCAGTATCGGGCTGGCGATGAAGATCGACGAATACGTGCCTACCAGAATCCCCACCACCAGTGCGAATGAAAACCCTCGAAGCACGGGACCGCCGAAGAGGAACAACGCGAGCACGGTAAGGAACGTCAGACCCGACGTCATAACCGTCCGGCTCAGCGTCTGGTTGATGCTGCTGTTAATGATTGAATACAGCGATTCCCGGCGTTGAATCTTGAGATTCTCACGGATCCGGTCGAAGATCACGATCGTGTCGTTGATGGAGTAGCCCACCAGAGTCAACAGGGCTGCAACCACCGTGAGAGAAATCTCCTCGTTAAATACTGAAAAAAGTCCAATTGTAATAATGACGTCGTGAAAGATGGCCAGCACCGCGGCGACACCGTAGATCCACTCGAAGCGGAAGGCGATGTACACCAGCATGCCGCCGAGAGCATAGAGCGTAGCCAAAACAGCCTGACGCCGCAACTCCGCTCCAATCTTCGGTCCAACCATCTCCACGTTGCGGATCGAAAACGGAGCAGCGTACATCTCCGACTTGATTACAGACAGCACTTGCGGTGTTACGCCCTGAACCGCGGACAGTTCATCGAGGCTCTTGACCAAGCCCGAGTGCGGCGCAGAATCGCGAAAATCCGTCAGCCTCTGAACCAAGCCCTGCAGTTCCTGCTCAGACATACCAACACCAGCGCGCTGGAGCGGATCCCTTAAGCGATCCGCAATCGCCTGGACGCCTGCATTGTTGAAGTCTAGCTTACCTTCCTGCGCTCCGAAAGTCGCCGCGAGCGTTTCCACCATCTGACGGCGCGCTTCTGCCAGTTCGCGCTCGTCTCGCAGTTCCGTCGTCACAATCACTTCCGACGTACCGGAGATATCCTGGACGCTGATCTCGCCCGGAATCCGCGCGGACAGAGCCGATCGAATCTGATCGGTCGGCGGCTGCTCAGCGAAGCGCACATACATCAGCGCGCCGCCCCTGAAGTCGATGCCGTAGCGCGGCCCGCCCTTGATCACAAGGCTGCCAACCGACACCGCCAGAAGCACCAGCGAACCGATGATGAAGGGCCACTTCTTGCCCAGAAAATCAAAATTTGTGTTCTTGAATAATTCCATGCAACCTGTCGGACCGGTGCTTGAAAGCTTTAGACACCAGCCTCCCCGCGAAGGTTCCCGTAACCGTGATTCAAAACGTTACCACAATTCCCTTAGATACTCAAAGACGTGACTTGGCGCTTCCGCGCGATCGACGTCTCGAACAGAGTACGGGACACAAAGACCGCTGTAAACAAGTTAGCGACCAAGCCAATGACTAGCGTCACAGCGAAGCCGCGAACCGGCCCGGTACCGAAAATGAAGAGGAAGGCGCAGGAGACGACCGTGGTCACATGCGTGTCGATAATCGTGAGAAAGGCCTTGTTAAAACCTGCCTCGATGGCGGCCATGATCGCCTTCCCTTCCCGCAACTCCTCGCGTATGCGCTCAAAAATCAGCACGTTGCTATCAACGGCCATACCGACCGTGAGAATGATGCCTGCGATACCAGGCAGTGTCAGCACAGCCTCAAAGTAGGCAAGCGCGGCGATCAGGATGA
>Ga0065720_1021532_pt1 | contig 10304 bp, 5 predicted proteins | sample Thericmetagenome_FD_59107 | JGI IMG/M metagenome (GOLD analysis project Ga0065720, IMG submission 59107) | Thermophilic microbial communities from the Joint Bioenergy Institute, California, USA of rice/straw/compost enrichment - eDNA_2 v2... | ecosystem: Engineered > Solid waste > Grass >... | reverse complement strand
TATTTGGACTTACCCCCCCCCTGTAAACCCCCCTTCCCAAAAAAAAAAAAAAAAAATAAGGTCGCCAGCTCGTTTTCCCTTTCGTTTACTTTTCTCCTACGCATACTGTATACTGCTCACTACTTGAGGCCTTTCATTCATGTTCTGTAAGAGCAGCAAGACCATTTTTCAGCGCCACCAAGATGGGATGAAAACTGAAAGCGCTTCCATTCAGCGCTACGGTAGGGCAACGTACGGTAGTCAGCATCAGGAGGTAGGAGATGGGTTTTTTTTTTCCCTCGTGTAGCTGTCGTCTACCGGACCGTGAGAACTTGAGTGCCGACACGGTTGCCCATGTTTGCAGAAAAAATGCTCAACAGACGCTGGCCATGCAGTTCGCGGGAGGAAGTTGTGTGAGGGCATTGAAGGACCAGTCTCATATGAAAATTCATCTGGAGTTTTGAACCTGGGACTCAAACGACCTGGCCGGCCCGGTCCAGCTGAAGTGTGTGGGGTTGACCGCTCCCGGGATGTGGTGGGCTAAGCCCGATGAGGCGCTAAGTGGATCTCCTCGCAGGCTTGATTCCGGGGCATCATGATGCTTGGCAAGGAGAGCGCTTGAGCGATTAGCGGTTGGACCAGGAGAAAATCAGATGTGTTTGTGTTGCTGCAACGTCCCACATGGTAGGAGCTTTACTTGTCCCAGTACACTTGAGTACCACTGGACATGAGATGGACGCTAAATTCTTTAGCACGGAACTCATCTGAGGGTGTTGAGCGCACAGGCTTGCTGTCCCACGGCCCTCTTGGGAATTGCTCGTGAACCGGCACGTGCTTGAATGCGGGAGGTGTGGCACGTGTCTTCTCGACGGTGACCTGCCTGGATGTGAAAATGTGATCGCAAAGCTGATTTTTCATCTTGATCACTTCTGTATCTGTAAACAACATCATCATAACGTCTTGAAGGTGATAGCATCCACATGGTGCAGACCATGCATATACATACACAAGCAATCAAATCTCCATCGCCCTGGCAATGAGCAGCCAATCAACGAATCAATTGACACTTAGAGGCAGTATATTGACTTGGGCAATGGCAATGTCCATGGCAATCGATGGCAGGTGGGATCCGATGAATGAAATCCAATGCAACGGCTGATTCACGATTCACGCTTTCTCGCAGCCAGAGCCTAGAGGCTGAGAGCGCAGCAGAAACAATGATGCCAAGCCTGTATGATGCCCCGCGGCTCTGTGTCAGAACCCTCCGGATCATGTTTCGTCTGCGAGGAGGGACGCTTCTCCCGCACCAGTAAATGGCACGCTCTCGTGATCATTTTCTTGCAAGCGCGCCAGCCCCGGCTCCAGTTTGCTCTCCGGCAGATCGCTCGATTGCTGCGACGGTGTGGTGTGGGACCGCGATGCAGCAGGCCGCGCGTCGTCTCTCCATCTGGCTGGGCCACGGACCACTAATTGTTCCCCATTGCTCTCATCGTTTGCTCTGTTCCTGGATCTCGGGTTAACGTACATCGGCGGAGACTTTTAATTTTAAACCCAGGTAAGCCGTGCATGTACGGATGTGCCTGGTGTGGTATAGATCCCTACCTTGACCTAACTTGATGTTTCGCGGCCAACAGCTCTCGCAGCCTTGCATTCATCACGTCCATCACCTCACCTCCCGTTCAAATTCACCTGCGTCAAGTATCCTGCGTCTCGATCCTGATTCTTCAGCAAGAGGCTGCGTGCCAAGAAGCATCTGAGTGGTTTGCGTCAACTTGCATCGTCAATCACGTTCCGGTCTTCCGAGCATTCCATTTGGCTGTAGAGTTCTTTTCTCCTCCAAAAAACCGTCAGACCCTCAGACCGTCAGACCGTCATACACAACCGCGGTGGTGGTGGTGGTGGTGGTGGTGCGGTGTTCCATGTCCACGCTAAGTATCTAGCAACCCAGCTCCTCCGGCGCTTGACAGAGCCGCTGTCCGCTGCCCATTATCCCGACACATCATGCTTGGCGCTTGCTGGAGGCTGGGCGTGGATCCTCTTTTTTATGGATGCTTTTTACAAATTAGCTCCGTACGGCATTTATGAGTGCTCTGGTGGCCGCCACATCCTGGACTCTGGAGCTTCTTTATTTTCCCTCATCGCATCTTTAGTTTGTGATCAGTAAACTCTTGTGGGAGCGAGCGGCCTGCCAGCTCAGCGAAGCAATAAACTCACTGTACCCCGGTTCCTGGTTACTGCTTTGCCGACTCCGTCCGGCCCCGAAGCCGCTGTCATGTTCGTTGTTGTCATTGTTGATTTTGACAACCGCCGCCATTGACCTCGTGCGCCCCCCTTGCCTGCACTGAGCAGCATTGCTTGAGCAGCAGCACAGTGCAGACCACAGACGCTCGGGTTTGATCGGACAAAGTCTGGAGTCTTGCGGTGCATTCCAAACGCATGACGAATGTTTGCTGCAGCTTTGTCCAGACGACTCTACACTGCCCCAAAGCCAAAAAGGTTGCCACCTGAAAAGTCAACTACTTTCATATGTTCTAGCCTGTGTGCTTAGATATCTACTCGGGCTCTCTTTAAATGTCATTATTATAGCGCTCATTAACATTATTCTCGCTCTCTTTGTTCCCTCCATCACTTCATGTTCGCTACACCATAACCCCCCTACTCCGTACAACATACATACACGATCACTACGACATTTTGATGGGCCTTAGACTCGGTTATTCTTGTGCTCATCCCTCCGGCCATCAGAAATCCAAAAGAGAAAAGAAAGAAGAAGAAGGAGAAGGAGAAGGAGAAGTAGCGTCAATCATGAAATCAACTTCTTTTTTCGCCGTCCTGTCCTCGTTCTTTTTCAAGCCCATACCCGCAGTGTCACTACCGCAGACCAGGGAAGATGGCTTGAGAGTTGTCAATTTGGAAACTGAGCGGCGCCCAGCGCGGCATCCCGTCCACAGAGACAATCTCAGGAAAAGGGGTACTGTCACAGTAGGCTTGGATAATGAGGTATGACTTCACTCCCTCCTGGGCTCCGAGCACTCACAACTAACTGTTGGGCAGGAAACACTCTACTTGATCAACATCACTATCGGCACCCCCCCGACCTCTCTGAGGTTGCACATCGACACCGGTAGTAGCGACCTCTGGGTCAACACCCCAGGCTCGTCGCTTTGCCAGTCCTCTGACAAACCGTGCGCCTTTGCGGGCACCTACTCGGCAAACTCGTCTTCGACCTACGAATACGTTGGCAGTTGGTTCAACATCTCGTACGTCGACGGTTCGGGGGCGAGCGGTGACTACGCCTCAGACACCATCACCATCGGCGGAAAGAAGATTGAGCGGCTTCAGTTCGGTATCGGTTATGAAAGTTCTAACAACCAAGGTATCCTCGGCATCGGCTATCCCCTCAACGAAGTCCAGGTCGGCCGCGCCGGCAAAAAGGCCTACAACAACCTCCCGGCCCAGCTCGTCGCCGATGGTGCTATCCGGTCCAAGGCGTACAGCCTATGGCTGAACGACCTCAGTGCCAATACCGGCAACATTCTTTTCGGCGGCATCGACACTGAAAGATATTCTGGCGCGCTGAAGATTCTTCCTGTCGAGTCCGAAGCCGGTATTTACGCAGAGTTTTTCATCACCCTCACCAAGCTGCAGCTGGGCGACCACGCCATCGGCGGCGATCTTGCCCTCGCGGTTCTGCTTGATACGGGCTCCTCGCTCACCTACCTCCCCGATCCCCTCGTGCAAGAAATCTACAGCCTCGTCGGCGCGACCTTCGACGCGGGCGCCAACGCCGCCTATATCCCCTGCTCCGCCGCCCAAAACACTACCCAACTGCTCTTCACCTTCACCGAGCCGACCATCGCAGTCGACATGAACGAGCTGGTCCTCGACATCCTGGCTTCCAACGGCAAGCGTCCAACCTTCTCGAATGGCCAGCCAGCCTGCCTGTTCGGCATCGCCCCCGCCGGCGCCGGCACCAACGTGCTGGGCGACACCTTCCTGCGCTCGGCCTATGTGGTCTACGACCTTGACAATAACGAGATCGCCCTTGCTCCCACCCGCTTCAACGTCACGACCAGCCGCGTGCTCGAAATCGGCACGGGCGAGAACGCCATCCCGGGTGCAACTCGCGTCGCCAACCCGGTTGCTGCTACCGAAGGCCTGCACGGTCCCAACGCCGCCACAGGCATCAATAATGCTGCCGCCGGGTCCCTAATATTTACATCAGGCTTGACTGCCTCTGGGTTGGCTGCAGGTGTCGCAATTGTCGTGGGCATGTTGCTCATGATATAATGGGTCCGAGTGATTTAATGTTCTCGATTTGTTTCTTTTTTTTTTGTTGTTGTTGTTGTTGTTTTGTTTTTCTAGAAAAAATCTACCTTCTTTTCTTGGAGTTTTTGTGCTGCATACGGGTGTCAATAATCCACCTTTGCATTGCCTCGGCGTTCATCATTTTGGGAAGAAGTGTTAGCTTTCGTGGTACTGGGTTTTGGGTTTTGGCGTCTAAGATTTTTCTGGAAAACAAAAACAGTCTGCAAGGCTTGGACGCTTTACGGCATGGAATGACAGGGAATCTCGAACTGTGTGTCTTGGACAATTGAGCATTGTGTGGTCAGAGAGAGGTGTCTTGCATTATTCATGTCAGCTATTAGAGACGATAGACGGGAAGCAGCTGGATGCCCATTATGGCATGTCCGGAAGCTACATTGTCACGATACTGGTACTGTTACATGCAGATAGCAGAGAGCCAGCAATTACTGAATCAGCTGCCTAGTTTTAATCACTCTACGTGGAGCGTTGCAACAATGTCATGTATGAATGGATGCTCATGACAACCATTTCACGTGGCAACTGAAGGCTTTGGCTGTTTGAATATCGCTTTCGGCTTTGAAGGCAAGCAAAAATCACATACTTTCAAGAAAGCTTAGTACCGTCTAACAAATTACTTTTCCGGCGATGAAAGAACGTTAAATTCTATGTACTTAACATCTCAAAAAAAAAAAAAAATTAACTAACCACAGCAAGCAATTACAATACAGTCCCTGAAGATAACTAAGATAAAGCAGGCAGAGGTTCCATCATGGACAACCTCGAACTGAATTGTCAAAACAGGTCGCCGTTCTCTAAATGGTTGTAATAAAGCACAACAAGAAGTAGCAAACCCAGGCACCCGAGAGGAAGAAGCCCAGAAATGAATACCCATCATCATGATCATTGACCATAAGAATACTGTGGTGAACCGAATCCATCCGCCATACACTCAACACGCCGGACGCCCTACCCTTTGTTTGTCCCATGCCGTCCCAGAGAAGCCGATCCTATCCCATCCCAACCTGTACTGAGGTCCAGTGACTTACTGTCGTCTTCTCATCTTGCCGTCCGTCACTATCTTTATCGGAGAGGTCGGGGGCGACCAGGCCGGCCCAGCCTAAACCAGTACCATAGACCGGAAGAACTTGGCACAAGAGAATAAAGCGGAGCAAATGCTGAGCCCCGGGAACAAACAACAAGATGAAGAAAAGATAGCGACAATTCGACCCGATGGCTGTTAAAAACAAGGTGAAAATATGAGTGCCAGTTCGAACATGAATAGCTAGAGAGGTATATATAGATACGTTGCTCGGGCCGTGCTGTGTACTGGAACGAGTATGGTATATGGTATCAGGTAAAACCCCCCCTTCCCCCGAAAGCCCCGGGAAAAAAAAAAGGTACGCATCCCAACGCTTTCCCCAAAACGCGTTTGATTCTGGGTGCGGTTTGCCCCAAAGGCAAACGATATTAAGTATTCGTAAAAGCCGAAAACCAGCATTGTGTAAAAGAAAAGAAGCACCCCAGGCCATGGCGTTTGAGACTTTCAGCAAATGTCAACTGGTGCCTAGATGTTCCTGAATCATGTCAGGCATCCGGAGTCTTTGTTTTCACTGGTTGTCACCAATGAAGAACCGTTCGCTTGAGTAGATGCAGCCTGATGGGAGCTGAGGGGAAGCCCCCCGGCACCAGAGATCCGGAGCTAGGAAGCAATTTCAGACGAACTTGGAGCAGGGTGGTTGGATTGAGTAGAGTTGCCGTTCTGAGTGGCAGCCTGGGCCTGAACTTGTGGCTGGGGCTGCGGGCGGTTGATGGCTGCCCATAACCGGTCAACGGCTGCCGCCTGCCGTCCGGAATGGCCTTGCTTCCTCAAAATATCGAAAAGTGGGCGCATTTTCACACACAGGACATCGCGGTCTTGACCCTTAAGAGTGTCAAGTAGTTTCTCTGGTCCACAACGTTAGCAAGGAGGGTTCTCGTCAGGTCGTAAATAGTAACACATAACGTACGGATGACATAGTTGCCATAAGGATCCTTCATCAACTGCAGAAGCGAATTCTGGGTGTCATTTGCTGGCAAAATTTGGTCCCTAATGGCACGCTGTTGCTCAGGCGTGCCATGTGCAATGCAAGTCTCGACCACGTTGGAAGCAAACTTGTGCTTGGAGAGCCCAACAACCTGCGGGATCACGACTTCGATCATCTTCGATCGGTCTTCGGGTTTGCCGTGCTGAATGACGTGTTGAGCCACATAGTTGCCGTACTGGTCCACTACGAGCATCTGCGCGCAAGCGTGAAGCTCCTTCAGGATGAAGGCCTTGTCATCATCGGTGCCCCGTTCCAGCACCCTCTGAACGACGCGACATGCGTACGCATCGGAGGCCAGCTCGCTGATCCGACCTTTCATGCTGTCCATGATAAAATCGATCTCTGACCGCGAGACTACGGCAATGATTTGCTGGACGACATGATTGCCGTTCTGGTTCTTAATCACCTTGAGGATCTCCGGCTGTAACTCCTTGACGAGGACAGCTTGCTCTTCGACGAGAACATGCTCCAAAGCCTATGCAAAAGTCAGTCACGGACGTCTGTCATTCTTAAAACTCTATATGTGGACTCCTTACCTTTTGTACAACTCGGCATCCATATGTTTGAGTGGAAAGATCAAACATTTTGCCGTGCATTGCTTGAGCGAGCTTCGTCTTGTGTGCCATGCTGCCGTGCTCAAAAAACTTTTGAATCACGTAGTTGCCAAACAGGTCTTTCATCAGTTGGACAGCATTTGGCTCAATCTCGCGGAAGATCCACTCCTTTTCCTCGCTGTTCGCGGTCAGCAGTTTTTGCTGGATGAATCGCGAGCCATCTTGATCACCACTAAACTCAACGATGTGACCACGTATGTCTTTAAGCTCCCAGCGCTTTGAAGACTTGGAGCTCGACTTAAACTCTTCAAGAAGGACGCTCCGGACATCGCGGGAAGGGTCATGGTCTCGGGAGCCGAATGGGACGGCTCCAGGCCCGATGCCATAAAGATTCAGAAGTGGAACCGCAGACATCGAAGGGAAGTTAGGCCTCACAGGGGAGTAAGTATCGAACGGCGCTGGTGGATAAGGTGGGAAGTTCGCTCCATAGAACGAACTGGGGGGCATCAACGTTTGGGGAGCCTGGATGAAAGGCTGGTTGAAACCTCGACGATCCATATCTGGCCGCACCCTAGGATCCTGTTGTGAGGATGATGGGGCCCATAGGTTCATCGTCTGTTGCTGCTGACTAGTCCTGGAGCCATTCAGCGCGCTGGCAAGAGTAGCGAAGTAAGCGACGTCATCTGCAGGAGTCGGAGCAGGAGTCGGAAGCGTAGGCCGGGCGGCACCAAAACCAAGAGGATTTTCCTGAGAACTTTCCCATGGCTGCGAGATAGGGTTGAACTGGAAAGCCTGGGAACCATTTGTGGACGACCCAAAGCTCCCAAAACCGCTTGTTGGAGCGCCGTTCGAGAGGCCGTTCGAAAGCCCGTTTGAGACGCCATTGGAGACTCCATTAGAACCACCGTTACTTGCAATGCCGTTCAAGCCACTCCCAATTGTGACATTACGCAGTGTGTTTTCAATGTCGGATATACTCGAAGTCTCCTCAGCATGTCCATTGGTGTTAGAAACGTTATATCCCGTCGAGATTGCAGCAAGAGAGGGTCGCTGAGAATGCGAAGCCGATGGAGGATACGCGAACCCTCCAAACGGGTGTGGCAAAGAAGTTCTTGTGCCCTCCGAGTGGTTTGTTCCAACAGCTCCATTCAAAAGGGACTGCCCAAACGGCCGCTGGTTCCGAGGAAACGCGGTGAACCTCTCCGAATCAGCCCTGAGCTGGGGATAAGAATCGGAAGTGCCATTCTCATGGGGGTAGTCGGCAAAAGATGTGTTGTTGTAGGAGGGCTCCATCGAGGATGTTTGCGGTCTGGACCGTGCTTGCGTCCTCTGGGCATTGGATGGCGTAGAGTCCAGCTGTGCCGTCGATCCGTAAGTTTCGTAGACCGAGGCATGACTCCGAGGAGATGTGTTTCCCGATTGAGGGCGCGGCAGTGATGCGGTCTGGCTCCACGGGGAAGTCCAGCTGGCGAGGGCATGCCCACCATTTGTGACCGAGCTACCATCCACATCATTGGACCTCGACAGCCCATCCGCCGCCCTCGATAGCGTCTCGATTGTCGAAGAACCCCGACGAACACTGGCAGCTCCTGCGCCATTAGGCAATGAGTTCGAGACCCCATTGGTCCCCCAGATGCTCGAAGTGCCGGTTGGCCAGCCTGTAAATCCATTCCCGTTCACCAACTCTTGCTGCTGAGATCTGCCATTACCATTCCCCGTGGAGCTTGAGGAAGCCCCGAAGAAGCGACTAGTTGTCGCGATTGTGGGTCGAGGCTGGTTAGAAGACCAAGCGGTTGTCAGCACAATCCAAGTCATCGAGATCTGCTCAGTGCGTCATGTTCAAGAAGAGTAGTTTCCAAAGGGCGGGAAGAAAAGGAAACTCTTACAGAATTTGTCATGCTGGATGTAGTCTATGTGTGCCAGAGCGTTTGTAGATGCGTTTTGTGCTTTTGAGCCGGATCGTGAAATGTCTCGAGGATCGAGTTGACACAACGAATGTAGTTGACAAGGTTCGAGTTCGGTTAACGTAGGATCGAAGCGAAATCCAATACCGAAAAGCACGGATGCTGCAAGATGGTAACGACGAGGTCAGCACATACTGAACAATAGGGCAGACACGGAAAAGCCAGAGTCAAACGAGTACTGCGCTGTGGTGACCATGGTGGTCACCATGTGGGGGAGGGGAGAGGAAACGAACGAGGGGCGTTGGTAAGGCTGGAGCGACCGGTTCAGGTGCCGCAGCTATCCCAGAGCCTGGCCAAGCTTTCGGGAGGGGCAAGTTCAGGCCATCCGTGATTTCGATTGTGGATTTGAAAGCCCCTCGCGTCTCCTCCTTACCAGACAGCGAGCCGTGGAACAAACGGGGGGAGGGGGGAGCAGTGATGAAGTAGTTAAGTGCAGTGACTTGGATATATCGAATAAAAGAGGGGCAACAGCTTACTACAAGGCACTTGGGTATCCGTGTAAATCAAAGCTGCAGCTATTCACAGACACGGGTTCCAACGGCGTTTTGGGCGTGGTTGCAAACGTAAGTAGGTTGTAGAAAGCTTGCGATTCGCGATGGTAGACAATCGAACGTATGTTGTTCGAAGGTGATGATAGGAGAAGAAAGGTCTGCGTGGGCGAGTAGTGTTTTTGTATTCAAAGACCGGTGGGCGATCACGGGCATGCGTCACTGAACGCTTGTGATGGACGCTGAACGCACAGATTTTGGACAGGCTGACGTCGATATGGAGATAGAAGCACGGCTGAGGATGGGTCAAGAACCGGACAGAGTGAATATGATGCGTGCAGCGTCGTTTCGTACGTTGGTGCGGTCCTCTTGGTCGATGCGTTGCTCCCGGAGGCCGGGCAGCTGCGGATGTCGCGATGCGCAAGACACAAGTGGATTTGGATGGCGATCGGCAGGCGGGTAGGCAGGCAGCTAGAACTTTCCGCTCTCGTGCTCTCTCACTCTCTGTCTCTCTCGCGTCCAGAGACGGGATGAAATTCACGTGCAGCCAGATGGGGATTGGCTGCAGAACGCTGCGTCTCGAGGATTTTGCCCGCCGGGTGCCAGATGCAGGCTTTCGCACGCACACGAGGAAGATGATGCGGCTGTGATGGCGAGAGAAGAACAAGTTGTTCAGGTTAGGGCCAGGAGCTGTTCCAGAGCTGCAGGCGCAATCGAAGGTTACCTGCGCTGTGGGTTTAGCCAGGCTAACGTTAGATCGGGGGACCAGGGTCCAGCCCACGGGTGCTGTGGACGCTAAGACGCAGAGGGGATGGGACCCAGTCACCCTGGGCACCCCAAAAAAGAAGCCGCTGTGGGGGATACGGTCTGGGGCGCTTTTCTGGGATTTCGATTTTTTTTTTTTTTTTTCCCTTTGGCTTTTCCAGG
>Ga0065720_1021531_pt1 | contig 10304 bp, 8 predicted proteins | sample Thericmetagenome_FD_59107 | JGI IMG/M metagenome (GOLD analysis project Ga0065720, IMG submission 59107) | Thermophilic microbial communities from the Joint Bioenergy Institute, California, USA of rice/straw/compost enrichment - eDNA_2 v2... | ecosystem: Engineered > Solid waste > Grass >... | reverse complement strand
AAAAAAAAAAAAAAAGACCCTGATCCACAGGATTGGCTCTGGAGAGCCTTTTCTGAGGACAAACCCGAAGCAGCCATAAAGCTGGTCCTAGTCGAGGTCTGAACACAGTAAGAGAGATGATGGAACCTCTTGACCGTCAAGCGTTCGCGCTTCGGTTTGTGCCTCTTGTTCATGCACCTAAGGATGCGTCAACTGCACCAAGACCTACCTCTGCGCTGTATGAATGTGTTAAGTACACTGTGTACGGGTCTGGTTCTGGATCCCTCCTTTTGGAACCCGCTGCCAGCCGTCAAGAGCTGTCTGCCAACCGCACAAATTTTCCCGCTAGGCTTGGCCAGCACCGGACGATGGCGGCCAATTGAAGCTTGGCAGATGCTCCAACTTTTCGATCGCAGACGGCCTGGTCGACCATCAACGGATACCCAGCCCGCACGCCGCATAACCCCGCGAGCCTGGAGCAGTCCAGCTCTCCAGACCCGACTTGACCGTCTTAATTCGACTGCGGACCGGCCGCCGCTGAGTGTGATCGCTTCCGACCGTCTCTCCCGAACGTCGGCCTGATGGACAAGATCCTCCGCCGGGTGCGCATGGCCGAGCGCCAGGTCGCACGCCGGAACAAGGAGCGTGCGTTTCGCGAGTACATGCAGGAGAAGCGCAATCGCAGGAGAACGAGGGCGAAATTGGCAGCAGAGGTCCGTCTCGACATTGGCTATGCCATCGGACGCCGCCATGAGGACCTCGAGATGGGTCCCATCACCCCCAACCGTGATATCATGAAGGTCAACCGCTTCGGCAACTACTACGGCTCGATCTCGACCAGCCGTGCCCTGCTGGACTTTCCGATTACTGAGAAAGAGAGGGAAGCCCGCTGTGCCTGGGCTGGCGGTTCTAAGTACTTATGTCTGGCTCCCGGCGACCGCGTTGTCATTACCGAGGGGCACCTGAAGGGCCGCATCACCACTATCGAGAGCATCGACCGCAACCTCATGACCGTCGAGCTGGCTGCCGACTTCACTCTTGTGAGTCAGCTTCTTCCTGGCTGATATACCAGCCCTACCCCTCGCTCGCTCACTCACATCGCCCTTCAGGTCAACGCCACTGTCCCTGAATATGTCCGCGAGCCCGGCCAGAGCCCCGTCCAGCTCGTCAAGGCCCGTTTCCCCATATCTGCCATCCGGCTGGTCCACCCGGTTGCTGACCCGGTTACGGGCGTGACCCGCGATGTAATCATCCGGGAGCTCAAGCCATTCGGCATCGTCCACGACCGGGTCACCCGGAAGGTGACCTGGGCGCGGTTCGTGCCAGGGCAGAACATTAAGATCCCATGGCCGAAGCTGGAGCCAAAGGAGAAGCCAGAGTACGCGGGTGACACGTTACGCATCGACATGGAAGAGCGCACGTTCGTGCCGACGCTGCTGCGCCCGCCGATGCCCGAGCAGGTGATCGATGAGCTGCGCAACCGCTACTCCAAGTTCCGCACCCGCCACACCGCCGAGTACATCGCCGAAAAGGAGGCCGAGGAAGCCGAGAAGAAGGCCCGCAAGAAGGCCGCCGACGCCATGCTCCTACCCATCCAGGAGTACAACCGCCGCATGCGCGAGCTGCGCCGTGCCCGTGGCCAGCCCGTCCTCACTGAGGGCATGCTCGAGAAGATTGGCCAGATCATTGCCCAAAACCTGGCCCGTCGCCAGGCTGCTGCTCGCCCTGCGCCCCAGCCGGCTCGCGTGGCCGGTGTTACTGCCCTTACTTCCAGCCAGGAGAAGAAGGACGAGAGCGTCGAGAAGCTCGAGAAGGCAGTCGAGCAGCTGTCGCTTGGTGGGGATGCGGCGACACCATCAACGCCAGATCAGCCAACAACGTCGTCATCATAATTGCTTGCTAGGAGACTGGCGAGGCTTCTTTGAGTTGGCGCCGGTGTCCGGTGTTTTACGTACGGGTTCTCGAACAGATGCGCTAAAACCCCCTCACTCCTTGACCTTCGTTCAGCCATCACTCATTAGTGGTGCTGCACAAAGCCATGTCAGAGTCATCGGAGCTGTTCCTGGATGTGGCGTTGGCGCTGGCTTTGACGACGAATCTGTGGACTCCACGGAGGCGCTGAGCTGCGTTCGTTCTGAAGTCCACGGCTTGTAACGATAGCTGTGAGATGTCTTTTATTGTAGTATATACATGTGATGGGATACAATCTAAACATGTCTGGCCATTGAGATTTTGGTGCCAATGCTGGCTATGGGATCAGCAGGCTGGGAGGGTGGGCTTGGGAGCAGGTTGCTTCACGTCCACCGCTGGTAGACTAGTTTACAGAATGCCGCTCCTTCGATCCTCTTTCCCTCCTCACACTTGCTTTGCTCAGATCCTATCGGCCCTCTCCCCCTACTTGTCGTTCCTCCAAAATGGCCGACCGATTCGCCCCTTGCGGTGGCTGTCTCTTAAGGGCCCGGTAAGTAATCTTTTACACGGTTGCATACGTAATCAGAGAATGTTGCGGAGAACCCTGCAGCTCGTAGATGTTCTAGCTTCAACAAACCAAACAAGAGGGGCTTTCATAACCCGGTATCTCAACAGAATCTTGTAGTTTATATACCCTTTACTTTCGTAGGGCACAACCGAGAGGTTGACAACAATATTAGGCAACCAATCAAATCAGCCCGGCTCCCCGAGGCAGCCTATAAACCGGAAATCACAAGCAGCTACCTCCATAGCTTTGTTGAGATATCTGGTGTCAGATCTGACCACAAGCTTGCCACCTACTAACTTTTCAGCTTGTAAAGGATGAATAAGTATAGCTGGATGTTGGCCCTGCTAACGCCTGTTTGGCTGAAGCGTAACTACCTGTTTCCAGCCGGCAGCATTCGGGGCCGCTGCAGTGCGCAACCTTGCCCATTCCTAAGCTCACGTTGACCATTGGACTTCCCTCCTCGGGATCTATCGCTAGCGTGGGTGGAAAATGGAGCATAGGATTGAATGGACCATATGTCTCTCTTATTGAGGTATGTCTTTTCCTTCTACTCTTCGTTCATTATTAAGTTGTTGTTTGCAAAGGAATCCGCGCTTGTCCATTATAGATGCCAATCCCAATGGCCACTTTTCCAAGTTATCATTCTATTCCTTTGTCCCAACCTGACTTCGAGCACCCAACAACCTATCCAAGCCAGGGTCCTATAACTCACATCACTATCTTGATTCACAGCAGTTACCATGGGAGTTTTCCGATCAGAGGACAGCAGAAGCTGAAGCTGGCACTTCCAGAAGGGATGTCGATGGTTTCGCTTGGTGGAGTATTACCTGGCGCCTAGTACCCTTTCTCATCTTCAGCCCCTTGCTCATTGCGATCCTCAAAGTCTACGCAGACAAGCGCGGGATAGGCACGTCGAAGCGGCGGACGTCCAACGTCCTGATCATCCTTTTTCATCACTTATCAGCTTATGCCTTGGGTCGCCACTTGGCCCTTAGGTGCTACCATCCGCTGGTGGTTGCTGGCAGAGCGCTCGCACACCGTAAGAGAAGTTGACTTTCTCTTGGGCATCAGCAATCGCCCTGTGGTACTCAAGTTCATGTGGCATGGCTTGACCAGTCGGTGGAATTTGAGGCTCCCTCTTAGGTTGCAATCGACTGCAACTCTATCAGTTGCATATCTAGTAGTCAATATACTTGTTCGGTTAAGTGTGGCATTCGTCGGCCTGGGATATAACTTGAAGGAGGACAAGATATGTGCAGTTATGGTCGTCGACTTCAGCTACAAGAATACAACCTTCCAGTTTGGTAAGTTTGACTCCAATGCCATATTAGGACTCTGATATATATTGGCATCTAATAAGACGTCAAAGCCGAGGTACCGAGAGGATGCTGTGCGAATGAGATACATGCGAGCCTTAAGTTTTGATGGGATTCCTAACTACGCTCACACAATTTAAAAACGGCCCTTCGACCTGGATCATAAGAAATCTGGGCAGTGTCAACAAAATACACTGGCACCGCCATTTACACATGATATCTCCGTGAATATCTTGGCCAGGAGGAATACCCGTCCCTCCATATGGATGTGCAGAGCTCCGCGACCTACAGGTCTCCCATTTTCGACAGAAATCAGCTCATTTGTAACGTTTATGCAAATGGCACCTTGGATTCCAGTGCCCCTCCTTGTAAGTCACTCTGAACGCTCAACGATAACCCTTTGCTTGAGCTTAATACTTACAGATTCCAATCCAAATATACTAAGAGGTTGAAGGGAGAACCCCCTGAGTGGTTGCAATTAGTGCATGCCATAGTTATCGAGGAAGAAGAAAAGCTGATATTTCCCCATAACTTTGTATGATTCATGGATTATGATGATGTAATAACCGGACCCCTTCAGCCTGTCGGACGCACCGTAAGAGGAGATATAGTTATCAAAATCCTAGCTGCTAGAGCCCCGGACTCACTAACATCTCTCCCTAAAACATATCACAGACATTCTTACCGACGCTGATATTCACAACTTGAAAACTTCGGCAGAACCTAGATGACCTTTTGGGTGCATGCACCAGTTGTTTAGGCGACTAGCCGGAAATTCCTGGACTAGGTGCCGGCGTGTTCTTGAACATCCCACCTTCCAACCTTTCCAGAGTAACTGATACTCTTCTCGCTGTCGCTTCTTACGGCAGAAAGTCGGTAATATCCATCATAGAATTTATCTTGATTGGCATGCTAGCCATCTATATGGAGAAGTACTGCTAGTGGAAGTCGGCGAATCCAGCGGTGAACGTTCCCTGACATTTTCAAGCCCGAGAAAGATTGGTCAAGAGCCAAAATTCCCATGCGCTAGACGCTGAAGGCCGCGCATCTGGCAGCTTGTCTACCAACATTGGCCATTCTCTGCGCGGAGATCCATCTACCGCACGTGTTCTTTGACCCTGAGGCATTGGAGAGTGTGATTCTAGCCAGGATCGAAGCAAGTGGCAGTGATTGAGCGTGGGTTGGTGGTTGTTACCATAGTAATAATCGTGCTGGTCAAGCTCCTTACTCGTAATGTGTCTATTCCCGAGCATGATAGTTACTTGGGAGTGGCAAAGCTCCTGCGAACGGCGGTTAATCAGGTAGAGGGACGAAGTGCAGCATTCAGGGATGAACTAGCAAGGAATTTACATGAGAAACCGGAGACTGATAGAGTCGGATATTGGTCAAGAAGAGTCGATGGAATGACGAGGTGTTTGGATTTGTGGGAGGATGTAGCTGGCAAGTTCCTTAAGGAAGTCAAATATGACTGAAGGGTTTGCAAATTGGTACGATGATACCAACATAAAGAGTAGGAATTGGCCTATTGGAACATATTTGGGCCTTTGGGCATCAAAGGAGGCATCTCGGGGCTTCAATTAGTCTGCATGATCGATGAACTTGTGTGGTTGAGTTGGCAAATTGTTGCCTCGTCATCGAACTAGAAGTGTGAACACCTGAACTGAGATGTTGACCGAAGTATAGTAGGGCAACCATCCAAATCAGTCCGCAGTATGGAGTCGCCCTCCGAAGGATGCGGCTGGCCGGGCGTTGCCACCACGTCAGCTGTCAATCAGCCTTACCGCTTCGCTCAGCTTCCAACACCATTTTTCCACATGCCCCATTCCGTTGGACCCGGTGAGCTAGTTTGGCTCGGCACTCAACACAATTCAACAGACTGCATCTCAACTAAAGCCGGAGCATTTGGAGTGCCGGGCGGTCTGTCAGATGTTGGATGGATAGATTATAGATTGACACCAAGCTATGGACGGATCTCTTCGGGAACCGTGTCGCTTGTATCAGGCTACTTGTTCACTTTAGATCGCCTCCTAAAATCTTGATGGGTGCTAAAAATATTTGCCACATCCAACGGCACCGTAGGAAGGAGAATTTGTCATTTGTCTTTATGTAACTTGTGATGTCAACTTCGGCTGACACCGATTGCTCAGGCGGTCAAGGGGAAAGGGTTACGTGTTTCCCTTTCGGACTTACACAGTAATAACACAAGCCGCTCCTTCCAAGAAAGGCCTCCTCTGAGCAAACACACAATTTTTTTTCCTGAAAAGTTCGCACTTGATTCACGAGCATAAATTTAAAAACAACTCAAATCTCCATGGACCGAAAGACATAACATCAGCAGAGCATCCTGCTTTAAAAACAGAAACCAAACCCCCCAAGAGCCTTTATCGACCATTTGCAACCAAACTGTCAAGCAGTTGCTTGAACGATTAGGGTCCAATGTCCTCACAAGTCCTCCGTCATTATACAGACCGATCGTCAAGAAAAAAAGGTCACTCCAACTCTCAGGTCATCGATCAGCTAACTTCCGTCATCTCCCATACTATCTCTGCTCAGACAACTGACCAACAAAACAACATCATGATAAGATTAAATCAATGAGAAACTAAGGAACGGTGGTAACATAGTCCAGAGAGCACACTTAAGCCCTGAACGACGTCACAGCAGCTCAAACCAGAAAAGAATGGGGCATACCTTTTCCATAGCCCACAACCTCGTTATCGAGGAACACCAGCCCCGGGAATATACCGGCGAAATTTCAAGTCACTAGGACTAGTGATCAAAAAACGTACTGCATACGAAAGTCAAGCTCAAACAAATCAAGTTGGAGAGGGAAGGGGAAGGGTAGGAATTTTCGAAACGCAAAACGACAACAATGATGATGGCAAACAAAGTTCTACCAACCGTCTCAGTCATAACGTCATCAAACCAACTTGCCTACCCTCGACGCATCAGCAACGGCCAAACGAACTAAGGACAGTGTTTGTCCCATTCGAATCAGCCTTTGACAGAGAAGAGGGCGGGACAAGGACATGCCAAGTGGGGCATTGCCCGAAGGAACACAACCCTGCGATTAACACGCGCGGCTCCAACGCCGTCTTTCCTCCGAAGGTCCACTTTCAACATCATCTCTTTCCTTCAACAATCGTAGTTTTTCATCGAACTCCATGAGCTGTCGCTCAGGTTGGACCAACAGGGATAATTGAGACTGGCCTTATGGTGATTCCATAGCTAGGTATGGCTGGTGAGTCCATTCTCCAGTTTAGTGTATTTTTGTTTCTGTCGATGCCCTTCTTGACATCTCTCCGCTTCGTTTTGCCTTTCTCCAGCTACTGCGGTCTTCTCAACGGCGGCGTGGATCCTTTTGCATCCATCTAGCTCCCAAGCGGGAGCGTTACTCACACAAGTCCGGATGTTGGAATATCGGAGGAAGTCTTCTGGCCTTCTTGAACGCCGCCTCACTGAGCCAACCGTTACGATACATGTGATCGACGACGTTCTGGTCCGACACCTGGACTTTAGGAGTGCTGCCATCTTTCCGGATGTGCTTGTGGATATGCTTCATCCGCTTCTCAAAGTTTTCTTCGAGGCTGTGCGGGTCGCTAGGCAATGTGGCCTTGAAGCGTTTAGTACAGAACCAACAGAAGAGCTCAGGCGGATATGCTTCCCCTAAGTGTTTCGCGTGGTGTTCTATCCATGAACTTCGGTCTTCGGCCTGGAACAGCTGGCGGCAAAGTTTGAGTTCCCAAAATTCGCACCACAGTTCGCCAGGGCCCGGTTCAGCTGAAGAGTGTTCAGTCTCCTCGCTATCCTGGTCTTGCTCAGTTCTGGTGGGAACACGGTTAGCCCACCAGACATCGAAGTCAGACCCAGGGGCCCCGCGTTCCGAGGGGACTGTGAAGACTGACTGTGTGTCATGACTATGGGCACCACTGGAAAATAACGACATCGTGTGGGTGTTGGCATGTGACGTCACCGTTGTTCCGGATAGTGCAGACTCGGATTGGGTGTCTACACTATCTTCAACTAGCAGAGGTATGGAGCGTGGATGAAACTTGTCGAAGTCTTCATAGGCACGGTCTTTATAGGTGTTGAGAAAATACCAGATGCATTGTGGGTCGACACTGTTGTTCGCCATGGTGTCTGCGTTGTGACCTGTGAGCGGGAGGCGGTTCAGCTCAGGTGCAGCTGGGACAGTGTGAGGGGCGATGAAGGTAATGGGTGCAGTACCGCAGTGTGGCTGCTGCACCGCAGATGAATCAAATTACTGGGATCGTGAACGAAAAGGGAAACAGAGAGAAAGTAACGCTAACGAAATGTCTTGCGCCAGAGCACGCTCTCTTCTTTCCCTTGGATGATGCCACAAGGAAGATGAGTTAAGGTGGGGTTGGAGGGATCGTGTTGGGTGGTTATGTGGTGGAGGGAGGCCAAGTAATCAGAGGTCGGGAAGCCGGAAGCACCCGGGGGATTCTCTTCTCGTGCTTCTCGAGTTAAGGAGTGGTGAGAGCGAAGCTTGTGGAGTTGAGCTTTTTGTCTTGAAATCGTCCTTGGGGATGCATGCGGTTTAAGTGCTTGTGAGTGTCAGGATCTTTTTGCGCTTGAGCGATCATCTGCCCAGTCTAAGAGCATCTATCGGCATTCGGTTCCAGCCGAACGGTGCTTTCACTTTTCTCGACTGCGGGTTGCGTCTCGTCCCGCAACACGTTGCCCCGGACTCGTCTACCCACCCTTCCTCAGACCCTTCAAGCCAGCACAACCCTCTTCTTGTGGCTGTCAGGCAGAAATGGAGTAGTTGCAGGAACTCATCCAGATGATCATTTGTGGCAGGCTCTTCGAATACATAAACATGCTTTATGAAACCTACAATCCACATCTAGCATATAATACCTTTTAAATCAATAGTCAATCCATTCTTTTCTTCCGCACTGTCTCGAGATCACCGTGCATGACACTGCTTCCAATCTGCACCTTTTTCGCTGCTCATGGCATTCGACATCCAGCAAGGACTCAATCTGAAAAAGAATGGACCTAACCCTTCACTTCCTCTTTTTGTGCTGTTCCGTCTCTCTAGAGCATGCAGCTCCGCGTAGTTCGTGAAGCACTGTCAACTCTTCCTCTTCACTCACTGGACATCATTGCAGCCCTCATGCAGCTTCGGGACTGGCTAGGTTATAAGCATGGCAGCCCGTCTTTGGAAGTCCGCTCATGACCCAGTCCTTCACCGAAAACCAGTACAAAGGTTCCGTCAGACGTGTCAGGTAGATAGGGAGGGCACATCGCTCACTTCCTGCTCACACATTTGCGCGCTGCTGGACTGAGCTATCAGCCACATGTTGGAGAGCAGTTCCTGGCGCAGTGATCCTAAGCCTATCAACGACTGACACGAGGATGTAGATGGCAGCTCTCTCGGGACCATCCGCAAATGTGCTTATGGCAGCACGATCTTGATTTTCTCAAAGGACGCCGCGCTCTTGCAGAATGTGCAACGTATGTTGACGCAAGCGCGCGAATCGATTGTTGCGATGACTGTCTTCGGGTTGTCTCTCCTGTCCACAGGCCTCAACCAATGCCTGTGTAACGCAGGGTGAGGGAGCAAGAGGTACAGATTTGAGCCTCAAATAAGCTCAACTATCACAACATCTGGCAGAACTTGGTTCCTCATTCGGTTTCAGTAGCTCTTGTGACAACTGCTTCGGCAGTGCTGTCAAACTTGGCGATAGTTTCCAAAGACTGACTTCCTATGCATGTAGTCATGCGTCGCCTAGGACAGAGAGGTTTGGACCACCAATCAGTGATTTCTGGCTACACCACTCCGAGGACACTTCGTCCTACCAACCTGATTGCGGATTCTTTGACAATAGTGCCGGATCTCCTTTGACTACTACCCCATCTAATGCTGTGATACGCTGGATCACCCGAGACTCTCTATCCTACTAATTGTATTCTCGGCTGTTCTCCTCCTCTCGGTCTCCGAGCGTATGAATAGGTCTGTTGCCATGGGACAAACCTAACTTGGTAATAAGGTCAAGAGATGCAGTCTTACCGCATTCAGGCACTTCGCCCAGAACGCCACCCGAACCACCGACTGTTACACTCATCCATCCAAAGGCCATATTCCAACGTCTTTCTTAAATCAATGGCGCTGGGGTCGCCACGTCGAGGATGACTGTTTATGCATGAATGGAACAGATATTCAGCTATCGCAGAGATGGCTAGGGTACTACAATCACATGAGGGGATGGATGGTAGGAAAGGTTCAAACTGATCTCGATTACAACTGTTCTGCTACTTCTGTGCTACACTCTTATCGCTAAGCTACACACTTGACTGCATGGTATTTGTAGAGAGGGGTACGCTGTCCAAGTCAGCAAGGTACTGTATCTGTGTGCCATGAGGCTCTGCATGCCTGTACTTATTTGATATCTTGACTCAAGCCTAACTCGAGCCGTCCCGTTTGGTGTGCCGTCATCTACCAATCTAACTTCCACAGCATCCAGACGCCGCAGCCACGAAAGCGTTTGTCCATGCGAATC
>Ga0065720_1005855_pt1 | contig 10306 bp, 12 predicted proteins | sample Thericmetagenome_FD_59107 | JGI IMG/M metagenome (GOLD analysis project Ga0065720, IMG submission 59107) | Thermophilic microbial communities from the Joint Bioenergy Institute, California, USA of rice/straw/compost enrichment - eDNA_2 v2... | ecosystem: Engineered > Solid waste > Grass >... | reverse complement strand
GGTGTCACGAGTACCTCGGAAGTCCGCTATCCTCTTACCTGTCACCGCGCCAAGCGGACCGACAAGGCAGGTTGCCCGAGTGGCCAAAGGGAGCGGTCTGTAAAACCGTCGGCTCAGCCTACCCAGGTTCAAATCCTGGACCTGCCACCAGCAGGGGAAGAGGCCTCTGACCAGCAGAAATGCGGGTCAGAGGCCTCTTCGTTTCATGATCCGTGAGTCCCCCTGACTCCCCCCTGTTCCCCGTGAGATGTGGCACGCGTGTGGCACGGATGTGGCACGCGATCAAGCTCGTCTCTGGGCGCGGACGCGCATGCCGCGCCTCCCTGATCATCCCGTCTGCCTCGACCCACCGCGGAGCGGCAGCGGGCCGGCGACGGAGGCTCAAGCCCGTCTTCGCGTGTACGTCAGCCGGTCGCCGTTCCTCGGTCATTTGATGCCAACGGCCACAGACGGGCTTGAGCCGTAGGAGCCGGTCTGCTGGGCTTGCCTGGGTCGGGGCAGACGGGATGATCAGGTTTCCACCTCAGCCAGTTACGGTCTTGGCCAGTGCGCGGGCGATCATCCCGGAGCCGAGGCCCCCGCCGGAGGCGCATCCTTCTTGCCGGAGCTCGTGGAGGTGATCAGGAGCGTGCAGTGCCACCTTGAGCGCGGCCCGAGCCGCCGCCGTCCGCGACCGGCCCCCAGGCCGCACGCGCGGACGGCGGGCGGGCGAGGTGCCGCGTAGCGGCGGCGCCCCGCGCCGCCGCCTTGATCCCTACAAGAGTAATTCGGCAGAGATTCGGTTCGTGCTCAGAGGACTGAGCGGGGTTGATCCTGTCGTCGGCAAGGAGGACGAAGACAGCGGTCCTGCCGCCTAGCTTGAACGCGTGGAATGCCTCGAAGGCCCAAAATGCCTCGGCTTACTTCGCCATTTGGACTCTACTGGCAAAGCCGGAAAGAGACGGTGAGCCTGAGTGAGTCCTTTAGTCAGGCGGTGCGGAGAGCGCCCCTCAATCACTACCAGGGTGATCACCAGGCGTAGGCGGTCGACGTTATATGTCGATAGAGCGATCATCCTGAATAGATTTTTCCGGAGGGCTGATGGGCAACGAGATCGAAGTTCGCGTCACCACGAGCAAGCGGCAGGAGGCCGACCAGATCGTAACGGCGGTTGTGGCCCGACGCCTGGCGGCATCTGCCCAAGTGGTTGCGCAGGTTTCGTCCACATACTGGTGGGAGGGCGAGGTGCAGCAGGCGGAGGAGTGGTTGCTGCTGATGAAGACGACTGCCGATCGCTTCGATGATCTCGCCGCCTGCGTGCGTGAGTTGCACTCGTATCAGGTGCCGCAGATCGTGGCGGTGCCGATCGTGCGGGGGACGCCGGATTACCTGGAGTGGATCAGGCGGGAGACTGACCCAGGGCGCGGCGAGTAGCACGGAGGTCGCCGAGTAGCTCGCGAGCGGCCTGGTCGGGCCGGGCTGCGAGGGCCTTCTCTATCTTCGCGAGGTGCCGCATGCCCCAGCTCGATTCGGTGCGCTGGGCGGCTTCGAGGGCGCGGCGGGCGTAGGCGACTCCTTCGGTGATGTCGCCAAGCTGGAGCTGTGCCTGTGCGATGTCGGCGTACACGACGGATACGCGCTTTCGATCCTGGTCCGGACCGAGAGCCGCGAGGGCGGCTTGGCTGGCCTCTGTCACGCGCTGCTCATCGCCGAGCCGTACGTAGGTCGAGAGCTGGAAAGCGGCCATTCGTCCAGAATCGAGAAAGCGAGTCCATGCCCGCTCTCGGTGAGGCCGGGCTTGATTGTGGGCCTCCTCGGCTCGCTGCAACAGCTCTACGGCTTGGCCATCGCCGAGTGCGGCCAGTTCTTCGGCTTCGCGGGCCAGCAGCCATGCCCGGGTCGCGTCGTCTCCCTCGGCTGGAAGGAACTGTTGTGCTCGCCGGATGTGCTCGACGGCTTCGGGGCCCGTGACCGCGTACGACCGGTAGGCGTAGGTGCATGCCTGGATGATGTGGTGTCCGCTCTCCTTCGCCGCCAAGGCGGCGACGCGCTCGAATGCGGCCGACTGCGTGGGCTGTTTGAGGTCCCAGGCGATCCAGGAGGCCAGGGTTGCGGCTTCGCCGGCGGTTGCCGCGAGGCGGCGCCGATAGCGCTCGGGCGGACCACTTTGGAGCAAGGTGCTCAGCTCATTGATGTGAGTCGTCAGCCCTTGATAGATGGCTCGGGCGGGCAGGACGGATTCCAGGCGATGGAATCCGATGGTCCGCGCTTCGAGCCGTTCAATCGTCTCCTCGTCGAGCATCTGCGGTCCTCTCAGCGCACGGGAGAGGCGTTCCCAGGGGTCCGCCATGGAGGCCGCGGTGTCGACGGTCATTCCAGCCGCGAGGAGCAGCATCGTTCGTCGGTCCATCTGAGAATCCAGCCTTCCCACTACCCACGCCAGCGTCAGAAGATNGACATCCCACAGGTCGTCACTTGGACGCGAGCCGAACAGCACGCCTTCGACGCTAAGGAGTTGTCCCGCTGGGGCCCCATCCCGAGANGGGATAGCGCGACGGGATAAAACGGCCTCGATGATCTGGCCTCGGCCGGGTGAGCGGGGGGCGAGTCCGAGAGCGAGCCGAGCCGAGTCCGGCATGCGCAGCCCGTCGGCTATCCGCTCGAACACGTCGAGTGCGGTGACCTGGGCGGATCCGCGCATGATCTCGCTGACCTTGCCCTGGCTGAGATTCACCGCAATGCCGATGCGAGTCTGACTCACACCCGCGTATTGTCTGATAAGTCGGAAAACCTGTCCGATATTCCGTTTTTGTAGAGCGTCAAGTCATTTCGGGGCGCTCCCAGAGATCGGGCGGTATCGTGACCGGTTCCGCCGCTTCTGCGGGCATAAGTCCTTCCCCTTGCATCGCTTGACTGCTTGTATTTCCAAGCTTCCGGACTGGGGGTAACCCGTCAAGGGATATCGGCATGCCCGACTGGAATATCGGCGCGGGATGGGTTGAGCGGCCAGCAATTACGACCCTTGCCCCATGGTTACGGAGACGGAGAGGTGCTGTGCCTGCCGGGGGAAGGGCTGGCGGCTCGTTCGACGGGCGTCGGCGGATGCCGAGTACCGGCTTGACGGCGTGATCCTGAAGCTGTCCACGGTCACGTGTTTCGAGTGCTCGGGCTCAGGCCGTAGGGCGGTGGCGTCGTGAGCGCGGATCGGCTCGTGGCGGGTCGTCGTCCCCAGGCCCTCACCGCTGCTGAGTGTGCCGAGCGACTGCGCCGGGAGCTGGAGCAGTACGGCGTGGCCGCCGACGTTCACGAGGGGTTCGGGCTGGCGCTGGTGTCGGTCTGGGTCGACTTGGTGGTGTGGACCGACGGCCGCTGGTTCCGCTGGCGCTCGGGCCGTACCTCGACCAGCGGGCGGCCAGTCTATGCTTTCGCCCCGGCCTCCGATGTCGTGACCGCCGCGCGCCGGGTGGCTCATCGGTATGGGCAGCTGCGCCAGCAGTANCCTCCTCCGCCGTGGCTGGCAGGTGGTTCCTCGTGAACGTTCTCGACGAGCCGGACCGCCTGCACGGCGCGCACGTTCCGATCCGCCGGGGATCGGTCCGCCAACTGCAGTGGTGGGAGCCGACGCCAGCCGAGCGGGTGCGAGTCCTGGCCTGGACATGCGACTGTCAGGCCAGGTTCTACGAACTGTGTCAGTCCGGCGGGATGGTGTACATCCGTCGTACCGTCCAGAAGGACCCGGAACCGGAGATCTCCGAGACGCACCGGTGGCCGGTGCAGGAAGGCTGGAGGGTCTGGTTCGACCTGCTGACAGGTGAGGTCCGTTAGGCGGCGGTTTGGCTGCCTCGGGTTATGCGCTTCTGTCGGCCGTGGGCCTTCGCATGACGTGCTTGCACTGCTAGCCTGCTTGGCTAGACAAGCATGTTGATTGCGGGGCCCTGATGTCGTTTCAATACACTCCTCCCAAGTACGCCCAACTGATCGCCGAGCTTGAACGGCGCATCGAGTCAGGCGAATATCCGCCCGGATCGCCGCTGCCCGAGCGAGCACCAGCGTCATGGCCGAGTTCGGCATGGCGCGGCCCACGGTGGTCAAGGCGCTGAGCGTGCTCCGAGATCAAGGATGGATCGTCACCCATCAGGGCAAGGGCCGTTTCGTGCGCGGCCGTCCCGCCATCGCCGCCGGGCGGCAGGTTCGTACTGGTCGGGAACTGCTCGACCGCAGGGAGGCTCAGGTCGGAAGCTCGCTGCTGTCGGCGGGGCCGGTGCCGGCTCCCAACCGCATCGCGGCCTATCTCAACATTGAGCCCAAGTCATCCGTCGTTCTCCGCAAGATCCTCGTCACTCGCGATGAGGAAGCATCTGAGATCTCCTCCACCTGGGTACCAGCCGAGGTGGCCGAAGGCACCCCGCTGACAGGAACCGACGATCTCAAGCAAGGCGTACGGCGCTACGTCGAAGCCGCGGCCGGTGTCCAGTTGGACCACATCGTCGAGCACGTCACCGCGCGCAACCCCAATCAAGAGGAGTGCGACCTCCTCGGCGTCAAGCCCTCTGCCGCCCTGCTGGCTGTCTACGCCGTCGCCTGCGAGGCGAGCGGCAAGCCGTGGGTGGTCGTGGAGACGGTGCTTCCCGGCGATCGTCACGAGCTGGAGGACGCCTACCCGATCAGGTAAGCCAGATTTCCCGCCTGAACCCACTTGGACTACTTGACTAGCCAAGTGGGTTCAGTGCTTAATGGAGGAGCAACTTGGTCAGTCAAGTTGGCTGGCCATACAAGAAGGGAGATGACATGGCTCTGCAGGGACCCATTCCGATCAGCTTCGACCAGATCTTCCCGCACGGCTGCTACGCCGTTGGCGAGGTCGAGCCGGTCAAGGACTTCGAGGCGTCGAGCAACGGCCGGTTCGTCCAGGCGCGGGACAAGCAGACCGGCGAACTCGTCTGGCAGATCCCCGTGATGGACGCCGACCCGTCGCTGAAGGCGGCCCAGAAGACCGTGGCCGTCAAGATCCTCGCTCCGGTTCAGCCGGTGCCACCGGCCCCGGTGGCGGGCCTGCCGTTCACGCCGGTCGAGTTCGACGGGCTGACCGTGACCCCGTACGTCAACGGGTCCGGAAGGCTTGCCTACTCCATCCGGGCTCGGGAGATGCGCGCTCCTCGCGCTCACGCCAAGGCGGGCAACGGCAAGGAGGCGGCGGCGTGACCGAGCAGCCGTACACGCTCCTTTCGATGTCGATCGACCCCGGCGAGCGTCCCCGCATCCGGATCTCGCTCTGCGGCTCCATCATCCGGGCGCGCGCCCGAGTGCTTGAGTCCGGGCGGCCGTACCTGGCCCTGGAGTCCGACGAGGCGGACGTGACGGTCACGACCACCGGGAGCGGGCCGGTCACCGCCAAGGACCTGGACATCGCGCGGCAGATCTTCAGCGCCGCCGCCCGGTACCTGGCCGACTGCGAGCGCATGCACGCCGAACACACCCAGGCCTCCGACTCGGCGGCCTGACGTAAGGCGGGGCCGCTGGAACCGCCATTCCAGCGGCCCCCGGGATCTCTCAAACACGCCAATGCTGAGAGGACACCAAGCCTAATGTTCAAGAAGCTGCCTGGCGACGAGGCCCGCAACCTCGTCTCCACCACCCCGGATACGGCCGTGGTCTTCCGCCCGGCCGTCATGAACACCCCCGCCATCGTCACCCTGGCGATCTGGCTGTACCGGCTCGTCGCGGGCCTGGTCCGCCTCGTCGTGCGGCACCCGCTGGCGACGGCAGTGCCGGTCGGCCTGGGGGTGATCTGGACCCTGTACGGCTGGCGCCTGGCCCTAATCACCGTCGGCTCCATCATCTCGGCCGGGACGTCGTGGCTCCTGCTGGATCGAGCCTCGTTCCTGCGCCTGGTCGGCTGGCGGCTGCTGGCCTGGTGGCGGCTGGTCGCCGTGTACCGGCGGCACTGGCAGCCCGTCATGGTCGTCAGCGGCCTCGGGCGACACATCCGGGGGCGCGACTACCTTCCCCGCCTGGTGCGCGTGGAGTGCGACGGCTGGGCCGATCGCGTCACCGTGAAGATGCTCAACGGCCAGGCCGTCACCGACTGGGCCGACCGCGCCGAGCACCTGGCTCACGGCTTCGGCGCCGCATTCTGCCGGGTGACCGTCGCTCGGGCCGGGCGGCTCGTGCTCACCTTTCCTCGGCGCGACCCCCTGGCCGAACGCCTGCCCGCCGTCCCTATCCCTGATGAGGCATCGGTGGGGCCGGTCGAGATCGGCCGCTGCGAGGACGGCACGCCGTACCGGCTCAAGGTCCATGGCACACACGTGTTGATCGCGGGGGCGACCGGGTCCGGTAAGGGCTCTTACCTGTGGTCGATCATCCGCGGGCTTCTTCCGGCGATGCGGGCGGGCCTGGTGCAGATCTGGGCGCTCGACCCCAAGCGGATGGAACTGTCCTTCGGGCGGGAGCTGTTCGGCGGGAGGTACGCGGCCGACCCGAAGGAATGCGCCGACCTGCTCGACGAGGCGGTCTCGCTGATGCAGGAGCGGGCCGACCGGTTCGCCGGCCTCCAGCGTTCCCACACTCCCACCGTGGCGGACCCGTTCGTCCTGGTGGTCGTTGACGAAGTGGCGTTCCTGACCGCCTATCAGCCCGACAAGCACCTGAGGGCGCGCATCACGGCGGCTTTGGCCACCCTGACCACGCAGGGTCGCGCGGTCGGCATCGGCGTCGTGGCCGCGCTCCAGGATCCGCGCAAGGAAGTCTTGAACATCCGCAACCTGTTCCCCGACAAGATCGCCCTGCGGCTGGATGAGTCCGAACAGGTGGACATGGTCCTCGGCGATGGAGCACGCGACCGCGGCGCACTCGCCGACCACATCTCACCGGTCCCAGAGCAGGGCGCGGGCGTCGGCTACGTCCGGCTCGAAACCAGTCCCGATCCGATGCGCGTGCGCGCCGCCTACGTCTCCGACGCTGACATCCGAGCCATGGTCGCCGAGTTTGCGGGGGAAGGCCGATGATGCGCCTGGCTCACATCCTCGACGACATGCGTTGCTCGGGATGCGGCGCGGTCGATGTGCTGTGGCTCGACCCAGTGCGGGGCATTGTCGAGTGCCGCGAGTGCGGAGAGAAGGCCTTCGCGATAGTCGGCGGTCTCGGCCCGGCTGACCTCCTCGATCCCGTCGGCTGCTGGGACGGTGACGAGTGATCAATTCGCACGACCGCTCCACCCCGCGCGCCGTACGGATGGCACAGCCCCTCGCCCGTGAGGTCGTGGAAGAGATTGCCAAGCAGTACGGCGTCTGCATTCGCCCCGTCGCGCTGAGGCGTCAGGACATCCTCACCGGCCAGGTTGAGGTCATCGACGTTCCATGCGGGGCAACGCTGGAAAGCAAGTGCCCGCCGTGTGCCCAGCGCAACCAGCAGCTCCGGCGGGCGCAGTGCCGGGAGGGCTGGCACCTCGACCACGAACCGGTACACCAGTCTGACAGCGCCGATGAGTATCAGCGGCACCTCGTCGAGCTGCGTGCCGACGCCCAGGTGTGGCGGGACGAGGTGGCAAAGGCCGGTGGCGACACCAGCGACCTGGATGCGGCCATTGAGGACTTGGACGAGAAGATCAACCGGGCGGGCATGCGCGGCAACGTCCTCGGCCGTACCTCCGGCAGGCGCACGCGATCCACGAAACGGCGGCAGGACGCCCCGGATCTGCCCAAACGGCAGATGAGCAAGACCACGCTCGGGCGGACCTTCACCGGCGCGGACGGCAAGACCTACCGGCCTTCGATGTTCGTCACCCTGACCCTGCCGTCGTACGGACGGGTGAGGGATGGCGTGCCCCTCGACCCGGATCGGTACGACTACGCGCGCGCGGCCCGCGACGCGCTGCACTTCGCCAAGCTCGTGGACCGCTTCGTGCAGAACCTCCGCCGGGTGGCTGGCTACGACGTGCAGTACTTCGCCACCGTCGAGCCACAGAAACGGCTTGCCCCGCATCTGCACATGGCGATCCGCGGCACCCTCCCGAGGGCGGTTCTGCGGCAGATCATCGCCGCGACGTACCACCAGGTGTGGTGGCCGCCCATCAATGAAGTGCGGTACGAGGGTGACCACCTCCCGGTCTGGGAGGACGGGGCCGGCTACGCCGACCCGGAGACAGGAGAAGTCCTGCCGACCTGGGAACAGGCCCTCGACGCTCTCGACGCCGATGGCGATGCCGAGCCCTTGCACGTACTCCGATTCGGCGATCAGCTCGACATCAAGAGCGTGCTCGCCGGGACCCCGGATGCCGACCAGCTCATTCGGTACCTCTCGAAGTACCTGACCAAGTCCCTAGGAGACGCCCTCGGCACCGACGACCCACGCCGTAAGACCCACGCCGAACGGTTGCTGGAGGCACTGCGGTTCGAGCCGTGCTCGCCGACCTGCCCGAACTGGTTGCGGTATGGGGTGCAGCCCAAGGGCGCCAAGCCAGGCATGGTCCCAGGCCGATGCAGGGGCAAGGCGCACAGGCCTGATCATCTCGGCTACGCGGGCCGCCGCGTCCTGGTCTCGCGGAAGTGGTCGAACAAGACCCTCGCCGAGCACAAGCAAGATCGCCGCACCTGGGTTCTCGAAGCGCTCGGCGTGGAAGGCGAACCAGTCGATCCCCACCGCTACATCTGGCGACCGGTCAAGCCCGGCGACCCCGAATTGGCCCCGATCGGCGTCCGGCTCCTGCGCTCGATCCACCAACGCCAACGCTGGCGCAACCACATGAACCAGCTCCAAGCGNTCGGCGACGGCCAAGANTTTTCGGCAACTGAAGGGAGGGCAGCGTGACCAGGAAGGCGNGTCAGGAGGCCCTGTCCCTTCAGGAGCTACTTAGCGGGCGGTTGCTCACGGTGAAGGAGGCGGCGGAACGCCTGAACACCTCCGAGCGATTCCCTCGACGGTTGATCGAGGAGCGGCGCATCACCTTCGTCCATGTGGGCCGGAACGTCCGTATCCCGGAAGCGGCGCTTAACGCCTTCATCGCGGCCGGAATCGTGCCAGCCATCACGATTGACGGCTACGGAGGGGGGAGAGCGGCGTAATGGCCAAGCGGGCTTTCGGCAATACGCGAGAGCTGCCCTCCGGACGCTGGCAGGCGCGATATCGGGGACCGGATGGGCGCATGCGCTCGGCCCCTCAGACGTTCGCGAAGAAGCGGGACGCCGAACGCTGGCTCACGCTGAAGGAGGCCGAGATAGCGCGAGGGGAGTGGGTCAACCCCGATGAGGCGAAGATCACTGTNAAGGAGTGGGCGGAGCGCTGGCTCTCGTCGGTGAGCCCNTCGCTCAAGCCCAAGACGCGCGCTTCGTATNNCTCCCTCCTCCGGACGCTCATCGAACCTCGCTTCGGTAAGAACGAGATCGGCCAGGTGCGGCCCATCATGATCAGTGAGTGGGTGGCGAGCCTCACCAAGAGGGGGTTGAGCCCTTCCCGGGTTCGACAGGCATACCGCCTGATGTCTCAGATCATGACGGCGGCGGTGAACAACGACCTGATCAAGGCGACGCCTTGCCGTGGTGTGCGGCTGCCCAGGATGCCTGAGACCGAACCACACATCCTGACCAAGGCGGAAGTCGAGCGGCTGATCTCGGCGATGCGCGAGCCGCACAGCCTGATCGTGCAGCTCCTCGCGTACGGCGGCCTGCGCATCGGTGAGGCGTTCGCGTTGCGGCGGCGGCATGTCGAGCTGGAGCAGGGGCGACTCATCGTGGCGGAATCGCTGGCGGAGATCGCAGGCAAGCACGTCTTCGACACGCCCAAGTCGCACCAGCGGCGGACGATCACGCTCCCCGGATTCGTCATCTCGGCCCTTCGGTCCCACCTCAACCGGCTGCCCGATGATCCGGACACCCTGCTCTTCACTGGCCGGACAGGTAAGGCCCTGCACTACAACGCCTGGCGGCGGTGGCACTTCGACCCGGCCGTCGAGGCGGCGGGTTTGCAGGACGTCACGCCTCATGATCTCCGCGCCACGCACGCAACTTGGGTCGCTGATCGGTACGGCGTGATGGCGGCGGCTCGTCGCCTGGGTCACTCCAACGCGAGCGTCACCACNCGNCACTACGCGCGAGCAGTGGAAGGCCGGGATCGAGAGATCGCGGACGGGTTCGATGCCGAGCGTGGCACAAGGAATGGTTCGGCGGANGGAGTGGCACGTACGTGGCACGAGNAGGGCGACGAGCAGTCGCCCGGTGTGCTGTCACCGCTCTGACCAGCGAAAACGCGGGTCGTGGGCGTGCACAGCACGGCATCTGTAAAACCGTCGGCTCAGCCTACCCAGGTTCAAATCCTGGACCTGCCACCAGCA
>Ga0065720_1005349_pt1 | contig 10307 bp, 11 predicted proteins | sample Thericmetagenome_FD_59107 | JGI IMG/M metagenome (GOLD analysis project Ga0065720, IMG submission 59107) | Thermophilic microbial communities from the Joint Bioenergy Institute, California, USA of rice/straw/compost enrichment - eDNA_2 v2... | ecosystem: Engineered > Solid waste > Grass >... | reverse complement strand
TGGGGAGGTGGTGTTCGGGCCGTTCTTCTCGCCGCGCTTTCCGCTCTTAGCGGTGTGCTTTCCAGTGCGCTTGACGCCGCAAATTCTGGGGCCGCATGGGATTGGCGTTCTGCGCTGATCACCGCTGTCGGTGTGTGGGTGAGCGCCGTCGCCACGCATTTTGGTCTGTGGAATCCTACTGGTGTTGCTGACATGGCGAAGAACGTGCTTGTCAAGGATCGGGTGTATTGATGGATAAGGTGCTGCTGCTTCTCCAGGCCGCCCTAGGGGCATGGGTGATCTGGGAGGCCGCGCTTCGGGAGGGGGGCTACCGCCTCCCTCCCGCCCTCCAGACTGTGATCGTGCTGGGGCTGGCGGCCGGACTGCTGGCGTGCCCGTGGCGGCTGGTGGTGGATGCGGCCTCGGTCGCCGCCGCCGTGGGACTGCTACACAGGGTGACAAGTCGTGACTCTACGCCCATCGTTGTTCAGTCAACGATGGGTCGTACACGGCCGGGCGGCCTGCCGGACCTGCTCTGACCTGCGGTTTTGCCACCAGACGAGAAACGTTTCCGCGAGACTGGCCAAACGTATCCGGTTCCCGGTACAAATGGGACATCCGTTTGACTCATATCGGAGGGATCGGTATGTCTCGCCCCGTTGTGGCCGTACTGGGCACTGCGTCGCCCAGTCAGGCCATCATCGATGATGCTCTGGGCGACTGGCTCAACACTTTCGGTAACCCCGCCCAGATGTGGTTTCCGGCTAGTCGTACCCTCACTACGCAGGGTGTTCGTAACGTCGCTGAGTGGGCGCTTAGCTCTCTCACCGCGCCCGAAGTAGAAGTCCGCGTAGTGTCCGCACCCATGCCGGGACTGCGAGGCAAAGAGATCATCAACGACCTCCAGCCCGATGCGGTGGAGTACACCGACGCAGATGTCCTTGACCAGCTTTTTGAGCGGATTACCTCCATGGAGGGCGACCACCGCTACCTCCTCATTCTGTGGGAGGAGGGACAAGACGATGCGGAAATGGAGGATCTTGCGGAGCGGGCGCTGGCGGCCGGACTACAGGTCAAGGCCCTGTCATCCACTGGCCTGGACGACATTGAGGCCGGTGACGGCGACAACGAAAACGCGTCCGCTGATGAATCTGAGGGCGCGGAAACCCCCTCTGAAGGGGATGACACCGGGGAGGCCGTGAACGCGCCCCAGATTTCCGGGGACAACGCGTCTGAGGCCGATTCCGAGAGCAAGGACCCCGCTCCGGTCCCGGAAGCTTCAGAGCTTGGGCGGCTGTATGCCGACGCGTGCGAGGTGCTTTTTCGGGCGATCGCCGCGACCGCGCGGGAAATCGTGCGGGAAGAGCTGGCCGCGCAACGACGGCGGACGACTCCTGATGAGGGTGCGCCGCGTGCGGGCGAGGACACGGTGACGGTGGTCCGGCTGGCCAGCGGGGAGATCCGGCCCCTGTCTCGCGGCCGTCTCCCGGCCGGGGCGATCAAGATCCAAATCCCCAGGTCGGAGGCGCAAGAGCTGGGTGTGGCGTAGACACAACGGGGGGCCTCCCCCACGGAGGCCCCCCGTGCATCCACACAGACAGAAAGGAACAAAGAGCAGTCAAACGCTCTGCGGCCATACTAGCACAAACCGGACGAAACGCCTAGGAGACCCCTTGGCCGAAGAGATCTATGTCCCTCGGAGGACAGGATACACCGTCATCCCCAACACCCTGTTGGTGCCGGGTGTCATCAGTGCTCGCGCCTACGGCGTGCTCTGCTACCTGCTCTCGCACAGTGAAGGGTGGGTTGTCAGGATATCAGATCTCCGAAAGGTGTTCACGGAGGGTCGTGACGCCATTTATACGGCGTTGGCGGTGCTTGTTTCCGCCGGATACATGGGGATGGAGGATGTGCCGGATCCGGACCGTCCCGGCCTGTATCGAAAGCGTTATGTGGTCTATGCGGATGGTCGTCATGAAGTAACACAGAGTACACCAGATCCTGAAAATCCGGATCCGGAAAACCCGGACCCGGAAATTCCGGATCCGGATTCTCCGGATCCGGAAAAGCCGGATCTTAAGAAATATCAAGTAGAAGAAGTAACAACTCTAAGAAAGAACAACTCTAAGGAGACACGCTCGCGCGGAGCGCGAGCGAGTGCCCGCGACCACTCTCGACGTGTCAGGGATCGACAGCCAGATGAGGGACTTGACCCGGCCGACCTGATCACTGAGCCGGATCCTGCCCCTGCCCCTGTGCCCCAGTCCCGGCCGAGGCCGGACAGTGCCCTGGGCTTGGCCCGGTACTTCCAGGACCAGGTGCACTCTCAGCCGGATGCCTCGTTGGCCGCCCGCGTTGGCACCGTGAACGTCATGGCGTTGGCGCGGCACATCAATAGCTGGCTGACGGCCGGGCTCAAGCCTGCTCAGGTGCGCGCCATGGTGGACGCCTTTGTCGCGGATCCGTCCCTGCGCGTCAGGGGCAAGGCAGATTGGCTGGCCTTCGTATGGCAGCGTGTTGAGCTTGCCCGGCGCGTAGAAGAGCAGCAGACCACCACCACGGCGTACCACGCCGGTACCCCTGGTCACGCCGAATTCTGGGGGCTGCCGGAAGAGCAGGTCAGGCCGCGTGAGCGCTTTAGGACGTGGGCGGAAATCCGGGCCGAGGAGATGCAGAATGCTGCCAATTGACTACTCATGGCGCTGGGAGACCGCTGGCATTCCTCGCTGGTGCCGTGGGCGCGGATTCGACCAATGGCAGGTCTACAGCGAATCGGCTGAGACGGCAGTACGCACATGTGCGGCGTTTGCCGCCGATTTCCCGGAGTATTTCGCGCGGACCTCAACCGATCAGGCAAAGGTCGGCCGGGGAATTCTTTTGGTCGGTGGCACCGGCAGCGGGAAGACAACACTCGCGTGCATGACGATTACGGAGATTCACTGGGCTCACGACAACACGATCCTCTACTACCCGGCACATCTGCTCATTGAGCAGCAGCGGTTGGTTGATGCCAGGGCCGCCGATGAGAGGATTTCTAAGCGCATCAACCGGCTTCACACTGTGCATGTACTTGTGATTGATGACTTGGGCATGGAATACCGCACCCAGTCCGGCTATGTGGGTGCGGAGATCACCGGGCTCCTCAGGCGGCGGCATGAGCTAGGGTTGCCGACGATCGTCACCACTAATCTCCCACTGGCCAAATGGGATCAGATTTACCACCCCACCATGTCGTCGTTTGCCAAGCAGGCATTTCAGATTGTCACGCTCACAGGGATGGATATGCGTGATGTTGCGCGGAGAGATCAGCAATAAAGTCGGCCCCGCCATTATGGTTGTGTGGGAGGGTGTCGCCGCTCAAGTCTTTACAGACGTCCGGCGTGGTCTGCGACGGTCGAAGGATCGTCGCCTGCGATACATCATTGATGAGGTCGTTGAAGCCGCTTTGTGGCGGCTCATGATCACCACAGACATTAATGTCGAGGTTGTGACTTTCCTGGGGGAGAAAGAGGCCGCTCGAATCAGTGAAATCATCAAAGAGCGCAATTATCCGGCTCGCTGGGTTCGTGCTTTCGATTCTCCCGGGCATTTGGCGGATCGGCTGGCCTACGAGCCGTGGGTGATGGCCGTCTATGACGGAGATCCTCGGCGACAGTTCACTTATGGCGGTCTCACGCGCATCGTCACGCAGGCAAATCGGAATATGATCGGGGTTTTCTAGTGGATGTTTTCCGGCAGATCATAAGCCATGTAATCGCGTCCGGCGACCTTCAGCCTATTTTGGACGCCGGAGCGCGACGGGAGTGGTTCGGTGATCCTGATGCTCTCGCGGCATGGGATTTTATTGCCGAGTACAACTCGCGGTATGGTCGCGTCCCGAGCGCTCGCGTTTTCGCCAGTGAGTATCCGAATTATGAGCTTGAGACTGATCTTGAGCCGCTCGATTACGTGTTGGATGAGGCGCGGGAGCGTCGCCGGGCGTTCATCCTTGATTCCGCAATCTATCAGGCGGCTCGCCAGCTCCAGCATGCTGATTCCGAGCGTGCGATGATGACGTTGTCGGCCGCGCTGGCGGAAGTGCAGCTTGAAGTGCCGTCCATGTCGGTCGTGGACATCACGCGCACGGGTGCCAGCCGAATGGCCCGTTACCGCGAGCTGTGGGAGTCGGACGGCGGCCGTCGCGGGATACCGTCTGGTTTTGTGCCGTTTGACGACCGGTACGGCGGTTGGCGGCCTGGTAATTTTGTCGTTTTCGGGGGCCGAGCGAAATCCGGCAAGTCAACGATGCTCTTGCTCTCGGCTATTGCCGCCTGGCAGTCCGGCAAGAAGATCATGTTCGTTTCTTTTGAGATGTCGGAAGAAGAACAGGCTGAGCGGCTGGATGCCATTGAGGCCATGGTCTCCCATACTGCTCTTCGTGAGGGCTCTCTCCCGCCCGCAAAATTGAGGCAGGTGGAGCGTGCGGTCCGGGCAATGGAGGTATACCCGAGCTTCTGGCTCCTCACAGATCCGGATACCGCCACTACCCCCAGCGGGATTCTTGCGCAGGTTGACATTTACCAGCCTGACATTGTCTTCGTGGATGGGCTCTACATGATGTCCGATGATCGCGGTGAGGATCCCGGATCGGATAAGGCACTTCGGCACATCTGCGAAGCGTTCAAATTCGGGGCGATGAAGCGGAAGCTTCCGATCGTCTCCACCACACAGATGCTCCAGTCCAAGATGCGTGGTGAAGAGGTGGAGCTGTATTCTTTCGGCTACAGCTCCGGTATGGCCCAGTGGGCGGATGTGCTCATTGGTGTTCAAGTCACTGACGACCCTATCATCCTTAAAATTCGTTTCCTCGCGCTTCGCAACGGCACGCCTTTTGACATCTGGTTCTACCGGGACTGGTCTCAAGGCAAGTTTTACGCCTCTGAGTACGATCCGTTCGGGGAGAATGATGCGGCGTAAGCTTGAGCGTGGCTGGGGTGCAGTCACCGATGTTATTCCGGGCGACATTGAGGCCGCGATGATCGCTCTTGGGCTGGAAGAGGTGGAGACGGTGGCGGGCGAGATCAAGGCCCGCTGCCCCGCCCATCTTGAGCGTGTCGGCAAAATCGACCGGAACCCCAGTTTCTCCGTGCACGCCGACAAGGGTGTCTTCAACTGTTTCTCTTGCGGTTACAAAGGGCGTTTCGTCGATTTGGTGGCGTACGTGCTGGGTTGCACGTCCGGTCAGGCGGTGGCATGGATTCGCCACCAGGGCACTGTAGCTGCCGTCACGCGGATGTATGAGTCCCAGAAAGACGAACCTGTGCGCAAGCCGGTTTCCGAGGCCGTGCTTGCTCTCTACGATGATCCCCCACTGGAGGAATTGGCCGCGAGAGGCATCAGCCCCGAAGCCGCCAGAAAATTTGGCATTCTATGGGATTCCAAATTCCAGATGTGGATTACCCCTGTCAGAGACCCGTCAGGTAGACTGATGGGCTGGCAGGCAAAGCGTCCAGGTTTTGTAAGGAATAAGCCCTATGGCGTGAAAAAGTCGTTGACATTGTTCGGTATGCACCTGGTCGGCCGTCGCGCCGATACCGGCGTACTCGTGGAGTCTCCTCTGGACTGCGCCGTTCTGAGTACGGCCGGTGTCGCATACCCTGTGTCCAGTTTCGGCGCGAAGGTCAGCCTGCATCAGATCAGCCTGTTGACTAAGTTCGACCGGGTGATTATTTGGATGGACAATGACCATGCTGGCTGGACGGCTGCCGAGTACGTAGCCTGGGAGTTGCGTAAGCGGTACACCTCTGCCTTCGTAGTCACGTATGAAGGTCTGCCACCGGGGTCCGACCCAGGTGGCTACACAGATGCACAGGGTAATCGCGTTCTGCTGACACGTGAACAGATAAAAGATCAACTGCTTTTGACTAAACCCGCTTCGCTTATGGGATGGTAATCAATGCTGCTGACGGAGCTGTACCCCTATCAGGAGGATATTCCCGGCCGCTTGATGGATAAGGGAAGCGTGCTGGGCGCGCTGGACACCGGGCTTGGCAAAACCGTGGCGACTATCGCGGCAGCGGAACGGATGCTCGCCCATGATGAGGCCACTATCCTGATCGTGTGCCCGTCTGGCCTTCGCCTTCAGTGGGCGCGTGCTCTCGCTCAGCACACGGACGTAGAGACACAGATCCGTCGTATCGGCGGCCGGGATATGGCCATTCCGACAGAGCGCTGGTGCGTGATCCTCGGTGGTACCCCGGAAAAGCGGGCTACGCAGGTGAAAGATGTCTATAACCGGCGGCCGAATTATGTCATTGCCGGGTATGAGACTGCCGTAGAGGCCATTCGCAAACTCAGATATTTCGCTGACTTCGTCATCATTGACGAGGGCACGGTACTGTCTTCTTTTAAAGCCAAGCGTGCTGAAAAGCTCCGGTCTATCGCCGGAGAGTACAAGGCGTTGCTGACGGCCACTCCCATCGAGCATGCTCCGGAGAACATTTATGGCCCTATGGCGTGGTTGGCACCAGGACTACTTGGTACGCCTGAGGAATTTGAGAGGGCGTTTATCAGGCGTACTAGGTGGGGGCAGGTAACCAGATACACTAATCTCCCCACGCTTCATAATCTTCTCAAGCCCTATCTTGTTCGTAAACGTATTGAGGACGCTGATGTAGCGCCCTACATGCCGGAGACGCAATTCCACACGTGGACTGTAGGCATGAGCTGGCGGCAGCGTCAGATTTATGGGCAGGTCGCACAGGATCTCGCTGCCGCCCTCGTGGAGGTTAAGGGCGGTGCGGATTTCGATATCGCCGCCTATTACGCGGGAATGGATGAGTCTACAAAAGCGGGCCGGGCAATGGCCATCTACACCACCCTCCAGATGTTACTTAACCATCCGCAATTGGTGAAAAAGTCGGCCGAGGAGTATCTGTCTCAGCGGGATAGTAAGCGGAAGACCACCACGGGAAGCGCCTACGCCGTACGGCTGATGGAGTCCGGCGTACTGGACACCATCGGGGACACGCCCAAATTCCTGCATGTGGTAGAGCGCGTTCGCCGGATCCTGGACGAGGACCCGGCGCATAAAGTCGTTATCGTCAGCCGCTACAAGGGCATGCAGCCGCTATTCATCCGCGCTTTCGCGCCGTACAAGGTGCTGGACTATCACGGTCAGCAGCCTGAGGCGATCCGTATGGCCACGGTAGACTGCTTCAACCAGGATGAGGACGCCCGGATCCTGGTTATGAGCCACGCGGGCGCGTATGGCGTGGATCTGCCGGGCGGCTCGCATTTAATTAATTACGATCCCCCGTTGTCGGCCGGGCAGCGCGTCCAAATCAATGGCCGGATTCGCAGGGCCTCTAGCAGACATCGTCGTGTCGCCATTATCGATGTGGTCACTGAGGGCTCCCTGGAAGTGCGGCAGTATGAACGGCTCACCGTGAAGAGAGCTGTCGCTAGTGCAGTGATCGATGGCTATGGCGCGGACGAGCGCGGCGGTGTCGATGCACGCGTTGTCAGTTTGTCTAGACATGCTGACGAAGCAGCGGCTTGGGTCGGTGTCCAGGAGCCCTAGCTACTAGGCGATGTGCGCGATCTGTGACCCGGACACACTGGGATCTACCTGGGCGTATGCGGTACCTTGAGATTAGTTTCCCCACTGGGACAGAAACGTTTTGGGAGGTACCTGTGACCGTGGTCCGCCGCCGGAGAGGGGCAGATGATCTGCCCTCGCTGGAGGAGATCACGGCGCTCGCAGAGCAGAAAGAGGTCATAGACGCGCAGATCCGCACCCTGACGGAGCGCAGCAGACAGATCAGGGATGTACTGGACGCGTATGCCGCCCACGCTGGTGCCCTGACTGCAAAAGGGCATCGCCGGGTTGAGTTTGCCCGACCCATTACCGTGGGCGGCAAAACCCGGCGCGGGTACACCCGCCAGCGTATGACTAAGACCGTCCTTGACTACGAGTCTTTGGAAGATCTGGCGAAAGAGCGTGGGTTTTGGCCAAAAATCGTCCGGATGGTTGAGGAAATCGATCAGGAGCGCGTTCCTGCACTGGTTTACGAGGGTGACATCAGCAAAGAGGAACTCGACGCCCTGCTCGTCACGTCAACGTCCTACGCCATCAAGGGGTACTGATGGAACACCCTGGGCGCTCTCTCCGGAGCCAACTGCTTGCCCTTGATGACCGTGCCCGGTTGGATTCCCTTCCTTATGTGGACCAGGAAGTCACCATTGGCACTGTCACCAAGCTCATCCGCTTTTACCCGATCGGCACTTACGCTGAGATGCTGAATCGGAAGGTGAAGACCATCTACTACTGGGAAGAGCACGGCATCATCCCGGTTACGCCGTTTAGATACTCGGTATCTGATCGTGCTGAGACCGCCAATTCGCCCCAGGCGGAGAGACGACTTTATACGGAGGGTATGGTTCTCGGGAGCGTCCGAATAGCGCGGGAGGAAGGCGTTCTGGAAAAATACAACTTCCAGCTTCGTCGAACCAAATTCCCCCGCAGAGTAGCAGCTCTTTTCGAGGCGGAGGAACGCGCTCTCAGCGCACAATTTGCAGCCTAGAAAAGATTTATAATCAGATCGGCATCAGACCCCAGATTCGAGTCACTTTAGAGGAAAGGTTGTATTTTAGTGGCTCGAACCCTTTCGCGAACTGGCCGTAGTGCCCCTTCTGCGAGTGAGTATGCCCGTACTGATGTCGATTCCTCTGACGCCCCGCGCCCGGCCCNNAAGGTTTCTCTGAGGGGCTGGGATGCGGTTGAAGAGCAGAAGANGCGNGGTGGTAATTCTAAGTTCGCTGATGTCCTTCAGGTGACGGACCAGCCTCAGATCATCGTGTTCCTTGAGGATGAGCCGTACGCCTGCTACCGAGAGCACTGGGTCAAGCGCGACGGAAAGCAGTCGTTTTTCTGCCACGGTGACGAGTGTCCTCTGTGCGAAGTGATCACTGACCGCAAGCCTCAGCTTCGCGCGCTCTTTAACGTCGTGAGTTTCGCCGATGGCGACCCGAAGGTGGTCACCTTGCGGGCCGGTCGGCAGCTTGTTGACCTTATCACCGACTGGGCTGAGTCGGAGCGTACCAGCCCGATCAATCGAGAGGACATTTACTGGGCTATTTCCCGCATTGAGACCGGTACTGGTGCCAATAAGCGCTACCAGTACAAGCTGACTCCGGTGAAGAAGCGCGACCTTGAAGAGGACCACGGAATTGAGCCTCTTACCGATCAGGAGCGCGCTGAGCTGATGAAGCAGCTCACAACTGAGGAAAGCGTCTACATCGACTCGATTGAGGACCTGGAGGAGCTGGCGGCCGAGATCGCCGGGTAAGCCTCCCCTCCCCCATGGCCCCTCACGAAGTCCTCTCCCGTCGTGAGGGGCCACCTTTTCCTTGGAGCCTGAATGCGTCGTAGCCTGTGCCTTGTGCGTGATGAGGAGCAACTTCATCACGTGATTGAGCGCATTTCCGAGAGCGACCATTTCTCCTGGGATGTAGAGACCATTGGTGAATACGCTCTCCATCCCATCCGGAATGAGGTCGCGTGGATCGCTCTTTCCGCTCCTGGCGTGGACGCAGTTATTCCGATGCGTCACCCCATTGGGAACAAGATCATCGGGTACGACAAAGAGCCGCGTCTCGGCAAAGACGGGAAATGGCGAAACTATAGGGTTCCTATTTGGGAAGAGCCCCCACGTCAGCTTCGACCTAGTGTTGTCTTCGCGGCCCTGGATGAGCTTTTTGACTCCGACCGTCTGAAAATCGCTCATAATCTGGCGTTCGACGCTCTGTCCATCGCCAAGTACCGTGACGGCCGGGTCCCCGCCCCTCCGTATCACTGCACTCTGGTTTCGTCGTGGCTCCTTGACGAAAATCGCCGCAATGATCTGAAGTCGCGCGTCAAGGAGGTTTACGGAAGTAATTACGACCCCGGTAAAACCGGCAAGAAGATCGCCACAACTTTTTTCGATGAGGTAGCGCGCTACGTCTGTCTTGACGCGCGTTTCACGCGGCTGCTCGCCCGGCGCAACATTCAGGAGATCTACGCTAATCGCTTGGACGGCGTCTGGGCGCTGGAGATGGACGTGCTTGAGGTCGTCCTCTCCATGACCCTCACTGGTGCGCCGGTTGATGAGCAAGCTCTCATCCGACTCAAAGACCATTTGGAGAAGCTCATTGAACAGCATGAGGCTCAGGCATACCGTGCGGCGGGCCGTCAGTTCAACCTGAACGCCCCGGCACAGGTCGCAGAGGTGCTTTTCTCCCCCAAGTCTGTAGGAGGTCAGGGCCTTCGCTCATCCAAGCTGACGCCGGGCGGCCGGGCCAAATGG
>Ga0065720_1000272_pt1 | contig 10307 bp, 8 predicted proteins | sample Thericmetagenome_FD_59107 | JGI IMG/M metagenome (GOLD analysis project Ga0065720, IMG submission 59107) | Thermophilic microbial communities from the Joint Bioenergy Institute, California, USA of rice/straw/compost enrichment - eDNA_2 v2... | ecosystem: Engineered > Solid waste > Grass >... | reverse complement strand
GCATTTCGGCGTCCGCGGCGGCCTTCATCGTACTCGAAGGTGCCCCCGCCGCCCGAACAGAAGGTGTTTTTTCCAGCCTGCAAGCGTCGCGCAAGCTTGATGATCTTAAAATTTGCTATCACCGATGAATTGCCGATGGATCGTTTGATCGGCATTTTTCTGCCCCTCATTGCGCTCAGGTAGCTGTACGACGACGGAGCATCCTGACGGGGTGCCCGGCTGTTCGAGGGCTTCTCAGCCACCGGCCGGCGGGTTGGCTGACGGTGTATATTGACCAAATCGGATTGCATGCCGAAAGTTACGCCCCCTTTGTTCGGGGCATCAGCGGCACTTGACATAATCCGTTCGTGGCATAGACGACGTAAAATTATCATGTGAACAAATAGTGCGCGGTCTTTTTGTCGCACTGTAAGACGCATACACCGCGTCTAATCAGCTAGACATGCTGGTCGTAATGCTCGATTCAAATCGAAGTACTATGCGTAGCAGCGCGGTTTTGTGGGGAGGCGTGTCATGAACTGTCAGTCGTTTGTGTTTCTCCGGAAGGGCGACGGTGGACGCGCGGCCATCCGGGAGCATCGACGAGGCCGCACAGTCGACGCTCGCGTGACCTGGCATGCCGTCCGAGTACAAGGGAACGGAGCCGAAGCATGAACACGGTTCTTCAAAGCCGCCCTGCCAGCCGCTATCCCGTCCAGACCTTCGTTCCTGTCCCGCCGGACGACGAGCCGGATGACCAGGATCACAGTGCTGCGGGGACGCCTCATTCCGGACGGGATGCGACAACTCTCGGAAGACTGAGGTTTCTTCAGATCAACAACGACACGCGGCAGGAACTGAAGGCGCTCTGGACCGACATCAAACCTTCGCTACCCGGGATCATCCGGCGCTTCTACCAGCATCTCGGGACGGAGCCGCGTCTCAAGCAGCTCATCGGCCCTCACGAGGAACGTCTGACCGAGGCCCAGTCGGTCCACTGGGAGCGGCTGTTCAGCGGTCGCTTCGACGACGACTACGTGGCCAGCACGCGCCGCATCGGTCTCGTCCACAACCGGATCGGCCTGGAGCCGGCGTGGTACATCGGGGGCTACAACTTCGTCTTGAACGAGCTCGTCCTGTGCCTGGCACGCAGCCATCGCTTCAGCGGCGCTGCGCTGGCGCGGAAGATCGTCACGCTCAACAAGGCCGTGACGCTCGACATGAGCTACGCGATCTCCGTCTACCAGGATGCGTTGCTGGAGGAGCGGGAGAGGCGCGGCAAGACGCTCGCCGAGGCAGTTGTCCAGTTCTCCGGCGCGGTCAACAGGAGCCTTGCCATCGCGGCCGAGGCGAGCCAGGCCCTGTCGGACAGCGCCGAGACNCTCGACGGCGTGACAAGCACGGCGAACGCGCTCGCCAACGACGTGGCCATTGCCGCGAGGCAGACGGCTGCCAACATGGGCACCGGCGCGGCCGCGACCGAGGAACTCGCCGTGTCCGTCCGCGAGATCGGCGAACGGGCGAACCGGTCGGCCCATGTGGCGCGCGNCGCGCTCTCCAGCGCGTGGGAGACGAAGGACACGATCATCGAGCTTGCCGATCACGCCAAGGAGATCGGGGTCGTCGTCGATCTCATCCGCACGGTGGCGAGCCAGACCAACATGCTCGCGCTCAATGCGACCATCGAGGCCGCAAGGGCGGGAGAGGCCGGCCGGGGCTTCGCGGTCGTGGCCGGGGAGGTGAAGGTTCTCGCCAATCAGACCAACGATGCGACGGCCGAGATCGGAAATCGCATCGCCGCGATCCAGGCCGCGACCCAGCGTTCCGTGGAACAGATCGAGCAGATCGCGCGGGTGGTCGAGGAAGTGAGCCGGATCGCAACGGCCATCGCCGCCTCGGTGGAGGAGCAGTCCGCCGTGACCGAGGGGATCGCGACGAACGTGGCCCAGACCACGGAGCACACCGAGGTCGTGGCCGGCAACATCGCGACGCTGAACGCCGAGACCGCCAAGGCGGCGGAGGCTGCCAACCAGGTCGGCGAGGCGAAGAGGACCCTCGACAAGGAACTCGCCAACCTGCGGGACGTNATCTCGACCTTCCTGAAGGTGGCGAACCCGTAAGGCCACAGGGCCTCGCCCGCGAGGCCCCTTCCGGCTCCGCCGGCGCGCAGGCGTCCGGGCCGGACCGTCTCGCGCAGTGTGCAGGGGACGAATGCGCGACGTTCGTGGAAGCCGCGCAGCCTTCGGCCGGTTCGACGCCAGGCCGCGCCCTTGCCGGGAACCGTCTAGGCTGACTTGGCAAGCTTCTCCCCAGCGGAGACGTCGAGCGGTCGCCACGGCGTGTCCTTCAGCGCGTCAAGCGGGCCCGGAAGGGCCGTGCGCGGCGGTACGAGCTCCGGCGCCACGAGGTGGATCCCGGCCGCGGCCTCCGGATCGGCGATGATCTCGAAGGCTCTGGCCAGCATCGCCTCGACATTCTGGCGGATCATGATCACCGGGAAGGGCAGGAAGGATGCGAAGGGATCGTAGTCGTAGCAGCCGANGACGAGATCACGGAACGCGGCTTGCGGGACACCTGCCATGAAACGCAGGAAGCCTTCGAGGTTGATGGTGGAGTTGATGATAATGGCCCGTGGCAGGCGACCCTCGCGCGCGAAGAAGGCCTCGAAGGCGAGGCGCGTGTTGTTGGCCGAATAGCCCGTGGGCTGAATGCAGGCGTCCGGATCGGCGCCGAGCATCCCGCGCTTGACGGTGCGGAAGCCGCGCAGGCGCTCGCGGCTCGCATGGTCGTCCCGTCCGCCGAAGAGATAGAGATCCTCCGGCCGCAGCGGCTCTGTCCGGGCACAGTGGCGGATGACGGCCTCGGTGAGCCGGCAGGCGCCGTCGTAGTTGTCGCTGATGACCGAGGGGGCGAGGGTGCCCGGCAGGTCGATGTTGACGTGTCGCAACCCGGCCTTCTCGCAGATCTCGTGCACGCCGTCGGGGTCGGTGGCGCCGCAGATGAAGAGCTCGTCCACCGAATAGGCGATGAGGCTCTCGGCCGTCTCTCGCTCCGCCTTCGGGTCGCGGCTGGCGCTTGCCACGATCGGGCATTCGCCCCGGGCGCGCACCATCGCCTCGAAGGTCTGGGCCATGGAGGAGAAGTAGCGGTTGTCATAGAGCGGCAGCAGGAGGCCGACGAGGCCGGAACGCGAGCGCCGCAGGCCCCGGGCCTGCCGGTTGGCGGTGTACTGATGGCTGTCGGCGAGCTTGCGGATCAGCGCCGCCGTCTTCTCGCTGATGCGGCGCTTGCGCCATGAGCCGTTGAGCACGGCGCTCACCGTCGACGGCGAGCAGCCCGACAGCGCCGACAGGTCATAGATCGTCTTTCTCTTGCCGCTTCTCTTCATGGTGAATCCGGCAGTCGCCGCGTCTGTCCCGCACCGGTTGGCCCGACGGCGCTTATTCACTGCTTGACGGCAGGATAGCAACTGCGGAATAGTTGCACCATCGATTGTGCAAGCCCCACAGAGATCGGTCAACGACAGGGCTGCGAGCAGGTGTCCGCGCAGGGGGCGGACACGGCTGCCAGGGAGGAAAGCATGAAGAGACTGCTTGTCGCTGCGGTCGCAGCGTCCTTGTCCATCGCATCGGCCTTTTCGGCAGCGGCACAGGAGACCGGCAAGGTCGGCATCGTCGTGAAGATCGGCGGCATTCCGTGGTTCAACGCCATGGAGGCCGGCATCAAGGAGCGGGCCGCCAAGCTCGGCGTCGATGCCTTCATGATCGGCCCGACGAGCGCGGACCCGGCGCTGCAGGTCCGCGCCATCGAGGATCTCATCGCCCAGGGTGTCAAGGTCATCGGCGTCGTGCCGAACGACGCGACGGTGCTGGAGCCGGTGCTGACCAAGGCCCAGCAGAACGGCATCATCGTCATCACCCATGAATCGCCCGGCCAGAAGGGCGCNGACTGGAACTTCGAGCTTGCCTCCGCCAACGGCTTCGGTGAGGCGCATGCCGAGCTGCTTGCCCAGAAGATGGGCGGCAAGGGCAAGTACGCTGTCTTCGTCGGCTCGCTGACGGTGCCGCTGCACAACGCCTGGGCGGACGCCGCCATCGCCTATCTCAAGGAGAAGTATCCGCAGATGGAGCTGGTGGGCGACCGTTACGGCGTCGCCGAGGATGTCGATGCCAGCCGCAAGACGGCGCTCGACCTCATCTCCGCCCATCCGGACCTCAAGGGCTTCCTCGCCTTCGGCAGCCAGGGGCCCATCGGCGCTGGCCGCGCCGTCGAGGAGCGGCGCAAGATCGGCGAGATCTTCGTGCTCGGGCCCTTCTCGCCCGGCCAGGGACGCAAGCTCATCAAGTCCGACGCCATCTCCGGCGGCTTCATGTGGAATCCGAAGCAGGCCGGTGAGGTTTTCGTCACCCTGGCCGATATGNTGATGAAGGGCGCCAAGATCGAGGCCGGCGTGGAGATCGAGGGCCTGGGCAAGGTCACGCCCGAAGGCAACAACCTCATCGTCGACCAGCTCGTTGCCATCAACAAGGATACGGTGGACCAGCTCGCCGACATGGGCCTCTAGCAGCGGGGCCGGAAGAGCGGCTCCGGGAGCTGCGACTGCTCCCGGCCGGGCGGGAGGCCGCCCGGCCCATCGGCTGGCAAGCGAGAGCGGGTAAGACATGGCTACGGCTGTTCCGGGCGCCGCGGCAGCGCCCCGGCCCCTCCTGTCGCTGAGCGACGTCAGCGTCACCTTCGGGGGTGTCCGGGCGCTGAAGGGCGTTTCCTTCGAGGTGATGCCCGGTGAGGTGCACTGTCTCGCCGGCGAGAACGGCTCGGGCAAGAGCACGCTCATCAAGGTCATTACCGGTGTCTACCGGCCGGACGGGGTGGCGCGCATCACCTTCGACGGCGTGGTCTACGATCACATGACCCCGGTGGCCGCGCAGGCCGCCGGCATCCGCGTCATCTGGCAGGATCTCGCCCTCTTCCCGGAAATGACCGTGGCCGAGAACATCGCCTTCCAGGAAGTGGTCGGCGCCCGCCCGCGCCTCGTCGACCACAGGGCGATGCGCGAGACGGCGCGCCGCGTGCTCGCCCGGCTCGGCACCAGCCTCGATCTCGACCTGCCGCTGCGGGACTATTCCATCGCCCGCCGGCAGATCGTCGCCATCGCCCGCGCGCTCGTCGGCGAGGCGAAGATCATCTTCATGGACGAGCCGACGGCCTCCCTGACGCAGGCGGAGACGAGGCACCTCCTCGACATCGTGCGCACCCTCTCGCGCGAGGGGATCGCGGTCGTCTTCGTCAGCCATCGCCTCGCCGAGGTCATCGAGGTCTCGGACCGGATAACGGTGCTGCGCGACGGGCGCCTTGTTGGCGTCTATCCGGCCAAGGAGATGACCCCCTCGCGCATCACGGAGCTGATGACGGGCCGCACCTTCGACACCAACGTGCGCGCCCGCTCCCGTGCCGGGGCGCCTGCCGTGCTCACGGTGGAGGGTCTCACCCGGCGCGGCGAGTTCGAGAACGTTTCGCTCGAGGTGCGGCGCGGGGAGACACTCGGCATCACGGGCCTGCTCGGCGCCGGGCGCACCGAGCTGGCGCTCACGCTCTTCGGCATGCGCCGCCCGCATGCGGGCACCATCCGTCTCGACGGCGAGCCGGTGCGCTTCGCCTCCAACCGGGATGCGATCCGCGCCGGCATCGCCTACCTGTCGGAGGACCGGCTGGCGCTCGGGCTCATCCAGCCCCAGTCCATCGCCGACAATCTCGTCATCGCCTCCCTTGACCGGATCATCCGCGGCGGGCTCATCTCGCGGCGCCGGAAGGAGGAGCTTGTCTCCCGCTGGATCAGCGAGCTCGGCATCAGGATCGGCCGGCCGGAGGATGCCGTCTCGACGCTCTCGGGCGGCAACCAGCAGCGCGTCGCCATCGCAAAGTGGCTCGCCACCGACCCGCGCCTGCTCATCCTCGATGCGCCGACCGTGGGGGTCGACGTCGGGGCCCGCGCCGGCATCTTCGACATCGTCGCGCGGCTGGCAGAGGAGGGGCTCGCCATCATCCTCATCTCCGACGAGCTGCCGGAGGTCTACTACAACGCCGACCGGGTGCTGCATATGGCCCGCGGACGCATCGTCGGCGAATACGACCCGCGCAGCATCACGCTGCCGGAGCTGGAGGCGGCGGTCTATGCTTAGGAAGCTTCAGACCCAGGCCACCGAGATGGTGCTGCTCGCAGTGATCGCGGCGATCTGCCTCGTCCTGTCGCTGGCGAGCGACCGCTTCTTCACGCTCGTCAACCTGTTTGACCTCCTCAACGCCAGCGCCGTCAACATCATCTTCGCGGTCGGCCTGCTCGTGGTGCTGATCGCGGGCGGCATCGACATCTCCTTCGCCGTCGCGGCCTCGGTGGTCCAGTACCTGACGGCGCTCGCGCTGGCCCGGATCGGCGGCGGCGGATGGGCGAGCGGCCTGCTCATCGCCGGTTCCATCGGCATCCTGCTCGGCGCCTTCAACGCCTTCCTCATCCACCGCTTCCGCATCATCTCCATCGTCGTCACCATCGCCACCTTCAACATCTACTTCGGCCTGCTGATGTTCTTCACGCGGGGGGTGTCGATCTACGACCTGCCGGACTGGTGGACGGAAAAGGTCATTCTCTTCGAGCGGCAGATGGCGGATGGCAGCTGGGCGGAGCTGCGGCTGCCGGTGCTGGTCATGGCCCTGTGCGTCGCCGCCACCTGGGCGCTCATCCGCCACACCACAACGGGGCGCCAGCTTTATGCCTTCGGCGACAATCCTGAGGGGGCGCGCCCGCTTCGGCATCTCCGTCGCCGCCATGCAGTTCATCGCCTTCGGCTGGCTTGGTCTGATGGCCGGCATTGGCGGCCTCGTGCAGGCCCATTATGCGCAGGAGGTGGTGCCCAACGCGCTCTACGGGCGTGAGCTCGACGTGCTGGCCGCAGTCGTCCTCGGCGGGGCGCGGCTCGGCGGGGGGCGGGGCTCCGTGCTCGGCTGTGTGCTGGGGGTGCTGCTCGTCGCCATCGTGCAGAACGGGCTCAACCTGCTCGGAGCCTCGCCCTACGCTTTCCGCATGATCATCGGCGTCATCATCCTCGTCGCCATCACCTTGTCCAATGCGCAGGTCGGCAAGCTGCTGGCCCCGCGCCGTGAGGGAAGGGCGGCGCCATGACCTCTCCCTTCCTCGTCCTGCCCCTCAGGCGCCCGCAGCAGGGCCTGAGCGCCGACCTCGCCGGGCCGCTCGCCGCCTTCGTCCTGGTGATGCTGGTCTTCAGCCTGGCGACGCCGCGCTTCCTGTCGTCGGCCACCTTCGGCTCCGTCGCCTTCCAGTTGCCGGAGCTCGGCCTGCTGACGCTCGCCATGCTGCTGCCGATCCTCACCGGCGGGCTCAACCTTGCCATCACCTTCACCGCCAACATCGCCGGGCTGACGGTCGCCTGGGTGCTGCACCGGAACGGCGGGATCGATGCGGGCCCGGCAGCCTTCGCGCTCGGGGTTGTGCTGGCGCTGGCGGCGGGGGCGGCGAGCGGTCTCGTCATGGGGCTCGTCATCGCCTTCTCCCGCGCCCACCCCATCCTCGTGACGCTGGCGATGATGATCTTCCTGCGCGGGCTCGGCGAGTTCCTGACGCGCGGCGGTGACATCTCCGGCTTTCCGGCCTTCATCCGGCCACTCGGGCACGGGTCTGTCCTCGGTGTGCCGGTGCCGCTCGTCGTTTTCCTCGCCTGCGCGGGGCTGTGGCACCTGCTGCTGTCGCGCACGCGGCTCGGCTTCAACATCTACATGATCGGCTCGAACATCGCCGCCGCCCGCTATTCCGGCGTCGACACGCGCAAGGTCATCGTTCTCGTCTACACGCTCTCGGGCCTCATGTGCTCGGTCGCGGGCATCATCATGCTGGCGCGCTTCAACTCCGTGCGTGTGGGCCACGGCGAGGCCTATCTGCTCATCACCGTGCTCGCCTGCTTCCTCGGCGGTGTCGACCCCTTCGGCGGCTTCGGCCGGGCAATTCCCGTCGTCGTGGCGCTCGTCGTCCTGCAGCTCCTGTCGTCCGGGCTCAATCTCCTCGGCGCCAGCCAGCATCTGGCGACGGCCGTCTGGGGCATGCTGCTGGTGGCGGTGATGATCCTGCGCTGGCTGGCGGGGCAGGCGGTGGCACGCATCGAACGACGAAGACGGAGGTAGCCATGCAGGGATTCGGCGTCCACACGAGCATGTGGACCATGACCTGGGACCGGGCCGGGGCCGAGCGGGCAGTCGCCGCCGCAAAGTCCTATGGCGTGGATTTCATCGAGATCGCGCTGCTCAACGCGCCGGCGGTCGATGCCGCGCATTCGCGCGCACTGCTCGAGAAGGCCGGCCTGAGGGCCGTCTGCTCGCTCGGCCTGCCGGAGCATGCCTGGGCCTCGCGCCGGCCCGAGGCGGCGATCGACTATCTCAAGGTCGCCATTGACAAGACGGCGGACATCGGCGCCGAGGCGCTGTCGGGCGTCATCTTCGGCGGTATCGGCGAGCGCACCGGNGTGCCGCCGACCCAGCAGGAATACGACAACATCGCCCGTGCNCTGACGGCCGCCGCCAGGCATGCCAAGNCCCGCGGCATCGAGCTCGGCATCGAGGCGGTCAACCGCTACGAAAACCATCTCATCAACACCGCGCGGCAGGCGGTGGAGATGGTGGAGCGCATCGGCGCCGACAACATCTTCGTCCACCTCGATACCTACCACATGAACATCGAGGAGAAGGGCGCCGCCAACGGCATCCTCGATGCGCGCGAGCATCTCAAGTACATCCACATGTCCGAGAGCGACCGCGGCACGCCCGGCTGCGGCAACGTGCCATGGGACGAGATCTGCGCCACGCTGGCGGCCATCGGCTTCCGCGGCGGCCTCGCCATGGAGAGCTTCATCAACATGCCGCCGGAGGTGGCCTACGGTCTCGCCGTCTGGCGGCCGGTGGCGAAGGACGAGGCCGAGGTGATGGGCAACGGCCTGCCCTTCCTGCGCAACAAGGCCCGCCAATACGGCCTGATCTGACGGAGGGCCGGGATGGCCGGGATGCGCTCCGATGGCGTCTTGGCGGTATTCGACGTCGGCAAGACGAACATCAAGCTGAGCGCGGTCGATGCCGGCGGCCGCGTGCTCGAGACGCTGAGCCTCGCCAACCCGGTGCGTGAGGGCCCGCCGTGGCGGCATCACGACCTTGCCGCCATCCGCGCATGGCTGTTCGACGGGCTCGGGGCGCTTGCAAGGCGCCATGCGCTCGCCGGGTTCGTGCCGGTGGGGCACGGCTCCGGCGGCGTCCTGGTGCGGGACGATCCCGACATGGGCGGCGACGGAGCGGCCCTGCCGATGATCGACTACGAGCAGCCACTGCCGGAGGAGGTACGCCGCGCCTATGCAACGCTCGCCGGCCCCTTCTTCGACCGCGGCAGCGCGCTGATGCACGGGGCGACCCATCAGGCGCGTCAGCTTTTCTGGATGGAGCGTGAGGCGCCGCAGGCGGTTGCCTCGGCCAGGTGGTATCTTGGCATTCCGCAGTACTGGGCGTGGGTCATGTCGGGCGTTGCCGTGTCCGAGGCGAGCGTGCTCGGCGCCCAGTCGCACCTGTGGAACGTGCCCGAGCGGCGCTGGGCCGCCATCGTTCCGGCGCGCGGCTGGGGCCGGCTGATGCCGCCCTTCGCCAGGGCCTGGGAAAGGGTTGGCAGCATCCGGCCGGCGCTTGCGGCCCGCCATGGCCTGCCACCGGATCTCGCCGTCTTCGCCGGTGGCCACGACAGCAGCGTGAACTTCTACCGCTACCAGGCGGCGGGCCTGCGCGAGGCGACGGTCATCTCCACCGGCACCTGGATCGTCGGGCTGTCGGGCACGACGCCGCTCGAGCTGCTCGACGAGCATCGCGGCATGACCTGCAACAGCGACGTCTTCGGCGCTCCGCTCGGCGGTGTTCTCAGCATGGGCGGGCGGGAATACGCGGCGATCGCCGGGCCGGACGCGCCGCAGGTGCCCGTCGCCGTCGAGACGGCTGCCCGCCTTGCGGCGCGCGGCACGATGGCGTCTGCCATCCTTCGGCGACAGCGACAGCCTGTTTCCCGGCAGTGCCGGGCGCGGCCGCATTCTCGGCGAGCCGCCGGCGACGGCCGCCGAACGCAAGGCCCTCGCCGTGCTCTACTGCGCCCTGCTGACGGCCGAATGCCTCGACGCGCTGGGGCCGGGCAGGGAGGTGGTCCTCGACGGCAGCTTCGTGCGCGAGCCGCTCTATCCGGCGCTCGTCGGCGCCTTCGCGCCCGGCCGGCGCGTGCGCTTCAGCCTCGATGCCTATGGCGT
>Ga0065720_1005453_pt1 | contig 10310 bp, 8 predicted proteins | sample Thericmetagenome_FD_59107 | JGI IMG/M metagenome (GOLD analysis project Ga0065720, IMG submission 59107) | Thermophilic microbial communities from the Joint Bioenergy Institute, California, USA of rice/straw/compost enrichment - eDNA_2 v2... | ecosystem: Engineered > Solid waste > Grass >... | reverse complement strand
CGCTGACAGCCGACGAGCGGCGCGCCGTTTTGCTGCTGACGCCCATTCTCCGCATCGCCGACGGATTGGACCGCAGCCGTGAGCGCCGCGTGGAGGGTATCGACTGCCAGATCAGAAATGGCGGCGTGGTCTTGAGCATCTACTCCGAGCAGGACACTGCTTTAGAGCAGTGGGCGGCGGAGCAGGCGGGAGAAGTCTTTCGTCAGGTTTACGACAAGCCGTTTTTAGTCGTCCATGCCAGCAGGACTCCGAATGCGACGCTTGCGTGAGCGCGGCTTGCCCGTTACTTGAAGAACACCTGAATGTCGTGCTTGGCTTGCAACGGCTTTGCTCCTTGCGGGCCAAGGACGCTCAGCGCTGTGGCAAGGGCATCTGCCTCCATCGCCGTCTTCGCAATGACTGACACTGGTTTCGAGTTCGGCAGCGGCATGCCCGTGCGCGGATCAACGATGTGGGAATAGCGAACGCCATCAATCTCCAGGAACTGAAATTCGTCGCCGGAGGTGGAAACCCCGAGGTTCGAAAGCGTGAGGATCCGGTCGAATACCTGCACCTGCCAGCCTGGCTTTCCCGGCGGAGCTTCGCCGATGGCAAGGTCCCCACTCACGGCGACGAGAGCGCTCCGAATGCCCATCTTCCGCAGTACGGCCAACGCCTCGTCCGCGGCGTAGCCTTTGGCAATCCCGCCAGCATCCAGCTGCATCCCTGGCGCCCGGCAGTAGGCTCTCCGGCCAATCAGTTCGAGTTTGCGATATCCGGACCGGCTCAGGGCATCGGCAGTTTCTGAGGGATCGGGCAGGCGGTGCTGCTTCCGCAGCGATCGCCAGAGCCGCGTCAACGGACCGATGGTGACGTCAAAAGCTCCTTCGGTCTCTGCGGCGAACTTCTGGGCTGTTGTGAGGACAGTGAAGAGTTCGGGGCTGAGGTCTTGTTCTGTATCGCAAACGCGGGAGAGTTCGCTGTCAGGCTTGTAGTCGGAGAGGAGGTTGTTCAGCTCTTCCACCCTTCGGAAGGCGGCGGCGAAGGCCTCCTGGGCCTGTTCGCCGCTTTCCGCATAAAGGGTGATTGTCGCGACCGTGCCCATGTGGGGCTCAGAGGCACGGTACCGGTCAGCGCCCGGCAGAATGGCAGTAGAAGCCGCGAGAAGAATGAGCAGCCTACGGCTCGTGCTCGACACCGCTATTCCAGTACTTGTACATCTCCTCTGCAGATGGAACACGGAGAGGTCTCACAAGCCGGAGCCCCAATCCCTGCGCGTCGGTGTGATACCAGATGCTCTTGGGCAACTGCGGATCCTGCTGCTTCCAGGAAGGATCGGAGCCAACCCGGGCGCCGCAGCGAAGACTGCTCGCTGGATCCATCCACGACCCGCCTCGAACCGACTGCGGATAAGGCTCAGTGGAAACTCTCCACGGGTCGACATCCGACAAACCCTGATATCCGGACGGATCATACTGGTCGAGCGTCCACTCCATCACGTTGCCGTGCATGTCGTGCAAGCCCCATGGGTTCGGTTTCTTCGTACCGACCTTCTGATACTTGCCTTCGGAGTTGTCCGCGTACCACGCGTATTCGCCCAACTGGGAGGGATCATCGCCGAAGGAGTATGCGGTTGTCGTGCCCGCCCGGCAGGCGTACTCCCATTCCGCCTCCGTCGGCAGCCGGTAGAAGTGACCCGTCTTCGCGCTGACCCACTCGGCAAACTTGTTCGCCGCGTGCTGGGTCATGCTGATGGCGGGATAGCCGTTGATGCCCATGCCGAAGCTCATCTCAACGTACGGCCTTGTCGGGCGGCTGATGGCGTCGACGAGGGGATCTTTGTTGATGTCCTCTTTCGCAAGCTGGGAGAACATGAAGAGCCGGTACTCATCCCAGGTTACTTCGTACTTGCCCATCCAGAAAGGAGAAATCTTGACCTTTCTTTGTGGGCCTTCGTCCGGCTTGCGTCCGGCCTCCGACTCGGGAGTTCCCATCACAAACTCTCCGCCCGGGATCGGAACCATTTCGAAGGTTGCCTCCGAATTCGGAATGGTCACCTTGTAGGGCTTCATGTCCGCTTCGGTCTTTTCCTTCGTATTGGCCAGGATGCGCGCGTGGAGCTGCTTCACCAGTTCGCGTTCATCCTTGGCGGGAGCCGCTTTCGCGGGAGCGGGGGAGGAGGACATCGTCAGAACCCGGCCTTCCGGCCAGATCGCGCCTTCTGCGATCCACTGCCGAATCACGTCCCGATCTTCCTTTGCCAACTGCCGCCCCGGGGGCATCGCTTTCGGCTTGCCGGGCGGCAGTTCAAGAACCTGGTAGAGGACGGACTGTTCGGGCTTGCCTGCAATCACCAGAGCTTTCTGCATCAGTGCGGCTTTCGAATCCAGCCGTACGTTGCCGAGGGAGTTCCCCTCGCGATGACAACCCAAGCACTGCTTTGTAAGGATTGGCTGAACCTGGGTTTCAAAGTCGACGGCGGCGGACATTACGGCCGCCGTCCCAAGCGCAAGAAAAAGAACCCGCATCGTTAGAAGAACTTTGTGATCCCAGGACGAGCCATCGGCTGCACCGGCAAGCTCATGTTCCATTCGAGTTTTTCGGGCACAAGCCGCTCCTGCGAGTTCATCGCCTGCTCCCAAGTGATCGTCTGGCCCGTGTACGCCGCCATGCGGCCCATAATGGCGAGCAGCGTGCTCGTTGCCATTCGCTCTCCGTCATTGACGGGGCTTCCCCGGCGGATCGAAGCGAACAGCACGTCGTGCTCGGCTTGGTACATGTCGTTCTTGACGCCCTCGAAGGTCCACTTGGTTTCGCCTTCGATGCGAGGAAGCGGACCTCGGCCGATGGTGCACACGCCCTTGGTTCCCATGATGTAGTCGGCGTTCTCGTTGTAACAGCCTTCCATCTGCCGGCAGCCAAGGAACGCGCGGACGTTATTGGGATAGAGATAGTTCACTTCGAAGTGGTCGTAGATATTGCCGCCGTGGGCCGGGATCTGCCGCCCACCTACCGCGACGCAGCTGATCGGGGGCTTGTCGTCGAAGGCCCAGGCAATTTTGTCTGCCGTATGAACTGCCTGCTCCACGAGGCCGTCGCCGCAGGTCCACACGAAGTTGTACCAGTTCTGGATCTGCCATTCGACGTCGCTCATGCCGGCGGGGCGCTGGCTCTCGGGAGGCATTGGTTTCACGGGGCTTGTGTAATACGTGCCGTAGTAGGCAACGATATCGCCGATAGCGCCTTTCTTGATCTGCTCGAAGGTCGCCTGGATATAGTTGCTGTAGCGCCAGCAGAAGCCTGCCACAATCGACAGGTTCTTTTCCTTTGCGCGCCGGACCGTCTCCAGGACGTCGCGGACGCCGGGAGCGTCGACAGCGACCGGTTTTTCGCAGAAGACATGCTTGTTGGCTGCGATCGCTGCGCGGAGATGCTGCGGGCGGAAGCCGGGAGGCGTCGCCAGCAGGACTACGTCGACGCCGCTGTCAATCAGCTTTTGATAGGCGTCGAGCCCGACGAACATCTTGCTGCGCTCCACCTTGACCTTGCCCTTCGCCACGCGGGAGAGCCGCTCCAGGCAGCTGTCAATTCGATCCTGATATACGTCGGCGACAGCCGTCAGTTCCGAATAGTCGTCAGCTTTGAGTGCTTGCGCTGCGGCTCCGGTGCCGCGGCCGCCGCAACCAACGAGTCCAACTTTAATCGCATTGGTGGCGGTCGCACCCTTGAGAAATGCAGGCGCAGCCAGGAGCGCGCCGCTCTTCAAAATTTCGCGCCGAGACGCGGATCGAATCTGTTCAGACATATTTCCCGAGACCTCGCAAACCGAAAGCCATTTGTCAGCATTATCTCTCATTGGAGGGCCCAGCCGCTTACACTGCCCCGGCCTGCTGCCGAATCCTGGTGGAGCATAATAGGGAGACGCCGATGAAACTGACGAGGAGATCCTTGATCGAGTGCGGCTTGGCGGCCGCCGCCCCGATGAGCGCCAAAACTTCGCAAAACCGGCCCAACATCCTATTTTTAATCTCCGACGACCACACGTATAAAGACCTCGGCTGCTACGGCAACACCGTAATCCGAACGCCAAATCTGGATCGATTGGCTCGCGAAGGGATGCGGTTCAACAACTGCTATGTCGCGTCGCCTCAGTGCAGTCCGAACCGGTCGGCAATCCTCACGGGTTGCACCCCGCACACGACGGCTACATCGCGTCTTCATACTCCCATGCCCGAATGGGAGCCGACGTTTCTGGAGCCTCTCAAAGAGCGGGGATACTTCGTGGGAGCCTACCGCAAGGTTCATCAGGGTGCCGACTTTGACAAGCGCTGGAACTTCTATGGCAATCGGTCGACGCCTTTTGAGAAGTTCTTCGATGTGCGGCCGACAGATCGTCCGTTCTTCCTCCACGTCGGCTTCACGGATCCTCACCGGCCCTACCGGCCCGGCGCCTTCTCGCCGCCTCACAATCCCAAAGATGTCACGGTGCTGCCGTTCCTTCCCGACACTCCCGAAGTGCGGGAGGACTTAGCGCACTATCACGACGCGATCGCCAGGATGGACTCAGAGTGTGGCCAGATCCTGGAGATCCTCAAGCGGCGCAGCCTACTTGAAAATACGATTGTATTTTTCACCGGTGATAATGGCATGCCCTTCCCGCGTGCGAAGGGAACCAACTACGATCCCGGCATTCGAGTGCCGCTGATTGTCTGGGCGCCCGGCAGGATCCAGGCGGGCAGCGTGCGCGAGGAGCTGATCTCCCACGTCGATCTTGCCCCGACATGGTTGGACATTGCCGGAATCGAAAAGCCCCCCAAGATGCAGGGGCGCAGTTTCCTTCCCCTGCTCGAAAACCGTCCTTACCAGCCTCGCACTGAGGTTTTTTCAGAGCGAAACTGGCATGACAACTTTGACCCCATCCGCTCCGTGCGCACCAGCCGTTACAAGCTGATCTTCAACGCCGCGCCGCATTTCCCCTACCGTCCGGCGTGGGATCTGGCTGACTCGCCTTCGTGGAAGTCGATTTTGCGACTCTCCACCCAGGGTGGCTTGAACGCCAATCAGCTCCAGATGATGAATCCGAGCCGCCCTCTGTTGGAGCTTTACGACCTTGAGAAAGATCCGGACGAATTCAACAACCTGGCGACGAGCCCAGAGCATCGCGAAATTCTGCTGAGCCTGCAGCACAAGCTGAGCCAGTGGATGCACCAAACCTACGACTATCTCCCTCCGGCGTTCGCCGCGCCCGGCGAGCCGAAGGGAAGAGGCTGGCCGGTGTCTCTATGAGGCGATGCGCAATCGGTTTTCCAATCGGGTTCGGGAACCCGGAGTAGCTAAACTAGGTGCAGTTGGAGCTGCGAATGAAACCGTCCGATTCGGGGAAATCCGCCTCTGAACTAATCGACGAGAGAATCAAACAACTTGGGGACTGGCGTGGGAAAATGCTCGCCAGAGTCCGCGGGCTCATACACGAGGCAGACCCTGAGATCGTCGAAGAGTGGAAGTGGAGAGGAACCCCTGTCTGGTCCCATGGCGGCATCGTCTGCACGGGGGAGACGTACAAGAANGTCGTCAAGNTAACATTCGCCAAAGGAGCCGCATTGGAGGACCCTTCCAGCCTGTTCAACTCCAGCCTGGAAGGGAATGTCAGGCGTGCGATTGACATCCGAGAAGGTGACAAGCTCGATGAGGCAGCCTTCAAGGATCTCATCCGCGCCGCGGTGGCGCTCAACCTCGACGGCAAGGCGAAATCCCGGCGAGCAGGCAGCAAGCCGGCCGGGTAGCTCTCCGAAGTCTCACCTGAAGTGTTATAGCGGCAGAGCGGGCAGCGGCTTGCCTACCGCGGGTGACTGTACTCGCCGGCATTCGGAATGAGTTGCTGGTACAACGAAGACGGGATTGGCGAGTCCCAGTGTCCTGTGAGTTTTGCGTAGCCGACGACGCCGAGAAATATCAGGACCACAGCTCCAGCGAGCAACAGCGGCTCGGTCCGGATGCCACCGGCAGGCCGGCGGCCTAGCACAGAGAGATCGAGTGCGCCTTCGGCAGGGCAGACGGCCACGCACTCGAGGCATCCGAGGCATTCCGCGGAATGTATGGACACGTTTGTGTCGACAGGCAAATGCGATGGGCAGGCTTTGGCGCACTTGCCGCAGTCGATGCACTTGTCCTTGTTCCGTCGGATCCACAGGGGACTGAAGAGTGCGGCCAGACCCATAAGGGCTCCATACGGACACAGGTAGCGGCACCAGAAGTTGCGGATCAATACGGATAGCAGTGCAAGTACACCGATGACAATCGCCGCAGTGACGCTCAAGTAGCGAAAGAAGTTCAGCATCTGCACATCGACGATCAATCCATACGGTGACTGCATAAACGCTTGGATCGCGGGCGCGGGCATTGTAATGATGGCCCACAGGAACAGCCCAAGAAGCACGTACTTGAGCGAGCGAAGCGGGATATCCACCCATCGCGACAGAACGATGTTGCGTCCGAATGTCTCGCGGCCCGTCTTCCACAACAACTCGGAGATCGTGCCGACGGGACAGAGCCACCCGCAAAACGCCTTCCGAAGAAGCAGAGACATCAGCAGAAAGGCTGCGACGAGGAACATTGCCGCGGGATGAATCAACGGAATCGCACCGGTTGTGAGCGCAGCTTTCAGGTTCATCAGGCCGGCGATGGGCAGCCACCCCTCCACGCCTGCCGGCCGCGACCACTGCGGCTGGGAATCAAAAGCCTCGTACTGCCGGACAAACAGATAAAACTGAATCCCTATCCAGACGTTCAGCACCAGGAAGGAGACCTGCACCGCCCGGCGCACCGCCTGCGACCGGTCCGGCAGAAGCCTTTTCTGGTACGGCTTTCTATCGCGGACCGGGTGGCAGACGCGGCGAGTCGGGTCCTTCAAAATCGGAAAAGGCGTCACGGGATCGGGCAATCCGCGTTCCATTCCCGTTTCCAATCGTTATGCGGCCTGAGCGGCGCTATCCCATTTGGCGGCTTTCACAAGCGTAAGCAGCATCAGAAGCGGAGTCCGCGCGATGATTCCATGGGTGAGGTTCGGTTGCATATGGATGAGGCAGCCCGCGCTAACCGAGCGAGATTCGGTGCCCAATGTCACTTCAGCGTCGCCCTGTAAGATTTGAATCGTCGCGGGCATCGGCGCTGTATGAGCCGTCAGCTCCTGGCCGGGTGCAAAAGCGAACAGGATGATCTTTACGTTTCCGTCGCTGTGGATCGTACGGCTCAGGATGCCTTTCTCCGGAACGGCGATTTCGTCGAAGACGCTAGGAATTACGGTATAGTCAGCAGCCATCTCAATCTCCTTCTGATTTGTCTCATTCCCTGACCGCGATCAGGCTTATGGCGCACAGATACTGCTGGAATTTCCGGAACAAGCGCCGCATTGCCAGGGCGCGCCGCCGCGCTTGGGGATCACGCAACGCGTTATAGAGGATATGCATCGCGCCCCGGAGTCCTTCGTCCCGGAGCAAGCGCGCCGGTTCGAGCAGACGCATTGGGGATCGGAACGCTCGGGTAACGCGGAATCCGTTCCGCTCAAGCAGCGCTCGCCACTCCGCTTCGGTGGCCGGCTGGACGCCGACGTGGATCTCGAGAGATAGCTCGCGCTCGATCAGCCGCCGCGTCGACGCGTCAATCGAGTCCGGCGTGAAGCAGAGCTCGTGAATTCCGTATCTGCCTCCAGGGGCAAGCAGCCTTGCAGCCTCGCGGATGATCCGTTCCTTTTGCGAAGCGCCCTGTATGCTAAGCATCGCTTCGCCCCAAACCACCGTCGCCACTCCGGCCTCCAGGCCAGTTTTGTCTGCACTGGCATGAACGAAGGAGGCATGGCGATCGGTCCGGAAGCTTTCAGAGAGCGCCCGCACGACATTCATGTCGCGGTCAACGCCAATGTAGCGGCTGCATTTCGGTATGACCCGTCGCGCAGTCTGGCCCAGTCCTGGTGCGAACTCCACAGCCACGTCAGAGGAGGTAATCCCGAGTCCGTCCAGCATCTGGTGCGTCAATTTAACACCGCCAGGCCGCAGCACTCGCTTTCCAAGCCGGGCGAGTACCCAATGACCGGGCATCTTCGTCACGGATGGCCCGCCAATTTGTGCCTGCATGATGTCGGTTGCCATATGCCTGATTCCTTTTTATGGTTCTCCGGCCGCCGCGGCAGTGACTTTGGTCACAAACGAAATTCCCCCGCGATGTGACTTTTGTCATAGCTGCAAGCATGGCCTGTCCTTACTCTGGAACTGGAGTTGAAAGCCATGCGAACGAAGCAAGAAGGTTCAGGGTTGTGGAAGCACGGATTACTCCTGACGATGCTTTTCGGTTTCACCGTAATGCTGGTTGGCGGTGCCTACATATATAAGACTCGAGCGCCGATTCCAGAGCGTGTGGTGGATCCGTCCGGGCGGGTTCTGTTTACCCGGGAGGATATCGAAAAGGGTCAGGAGTTCTTTCGCAAGCGCAATCTTATGAACTATGGTTCCGTGCTGGGACACGGCGCCTATCTCGGACCGGACTATACGGCTGAGGCCCTGCACTGGATGACAGAGGCGATGCGCCAGGAGCGGAGCGACGGCAAGTATGAGGCGCTCAGCGTAGGACAGAGAGCCGCAATCGATGCAGAGATCGCCGTCGAGTTGAAGCAGAACCGGTACAACCCGCAGACCGGAGTTCTCACCTTTACGCCCGCTCAAGCACGGGCTTGGGAATCCGTCGCAGCCCGCTACACAGAAGTATTTGGCGCCGGCCGTCCGGAACGTTCCCTGCAGCCCGGCTCGCTGCTTCCGGCAGGGGAAGGCGGCGGCAACGTGGAGCTGAGCGCGAAAGCCGCACGCCGGATGGCTGCATTCGCAACCTGGACCGCCTGGCTCTCGGTCGCGAAGAGGCCCGAAGCAAACCACTCGTATACGAACAACTGGCCGTATGACCGCGCAGCGGGAAACACGGCTACGGCGGCAGCGATGCTCTGGTCAGGCGCAAGCGTCGCGCTACTGTTGCTGGCGCTTGGCGCCATCTTGTACTTCTATCACCGCTATCAACTTGTTCCCGTAGATGTCGAAGGGGCCACTCTGCGCTTCGACGTTGGTTCAAGCCCGCTCACGCCGTCGCAGCGCGCCACTGCCAAGTTCTTCGTAGTCGCGTTCCTCCTGTTTCTCGCCCAGACGCTGCTCGGCGGCAAGATGGCTCATGACTATGCGGACGGCACAAGCTTCTACGGCTTTGCACTGTCGGAGTGGCTGCCTTTTCAGATCGCGCGTGCCTGGCACCTGCAACTGGCCATCTTCTGGATCGCGACGGCCTGGCTTGGCATGGGCATCTTTATCGCCCCGCTGGTAAGCGGCCGGGAACCAAAGGGTCAGAAGCATCTGGTGAATATCCTGTTCGGCGCACTGGTGGCCGTAGTGGTGGGAAGTCTGGCGGGCGAGTACCTGGCCTATAAGGGCCTTCTCGGTCAAGCCTGGTGGTGGCTCGGGACACAAGGATGGGAGTACCTTGAACTCGGCCGTCTGTGGATGTACCTGCTGATCGGCGGCATGGGCATCTGGCTCTTCATCGTATTCCGAGGCCTGCGCGCCGGTCTGAAGGCCGAAAGCGACCGAGGCGGACTCACACATCTGCTGTTCTACTCGGCGGTGGCAATACCGGTGTTCTACTGCTTTGCGCTGTTCATCGGCAAGAACAGCCACATCACGATGGCCGATTACTGGCGGTGGTGGCTGATCCATCTTTGGGTGGAAGGCATGTTTGAAGTGTTCGCCGTCGTCGTCATCGGATTCCTGATGGTGAGACTTGGGCTGGTTACGGCCCAGTCGACGCTGCGTGCGATGTACTTTCAGCTCATGATTCTGCTCGGCAGCGGCATCATCGGCACCGGGCATCATTACTACTGGATTGGCGCTCCGGAGGCCTGGATGGCGCTGGGCAGCGTGTTCTCGGCGCTCGAGGTGATCCCGCTGTCGCTGCTGATGGTGGAAGCCTACAGCCAGTACAAGGTGATCAAGGAAGGTGGCATCGACTTCCCGTACAAGGCGCCGTTCTGGTTCCTGGTTGCGACGGCATTCTGGAATCTGTTTGGTGCCGGCGTATTAGGATTCCTGATCAATCTGCCGATCGTGAGCTACTACCAGCACGGCTCTTTCCTCACCGCTGCGCACGGGCACGGGGCGCTGATGGGCGTTTACGGTATGCTTGCGCTCGCGCTTGCGACGTTCTCCCTTCGGAATATCGTGCAGCCGCAGCATTGGAAAGAAAAGTGGATCATGGCGGGGGTCTGGGGACTGAACGCCGGGCTGATGGGTATGGTCCTGCTC
>Ga0065720_1021529_pt1 | contig 10312 bp, 5 predicted proteins | sample Thericmetagenome_FD_59107 | JGI IMG/M metagenome (GOLD analysis project Ga0065720, IMG submission 59107) | Thermophilic microbial communities from the Joint Bioenergy Institute, California, USA of rice/straw/compost enrichment - eDNA_2 v2... | ecosystem: Engineered > Solid waste > Grass >... | reverse complement strand
AAAAAAAAAAAAAAAAAAAAAAAAAAGACCTCCAAAGAAACAAGCTCACCACCTCCCTCTGTTAGGAAGAGGTCCCAAGTTGGGACTTGCCCTCCCACTTGCCGTGACACTCGCGGGGCCGGCTGAGGACGAAGCGGGTGTTGGGCCAAAGCACTGGTCGATCTTAGCGACCCAATCCATCTTGTCACGCTCGCTGCGAGCTGCAAAAAGCCATGTGTTGTCGGTCCCATAGACGGCAAACACGCCGGCCTGCAGGCGCTCGCTGAGGCGAGAGATGCCCGGCCCGTCACTATCGCGCCTGGGGCGGTTCCCAGATGGCGTTGACCGCGGGCTGGGGCTACCTGTAGTACTGGTCGGCCAGAGCGAGGATATCAAACTTCCTGTGGATGCGGATGGTGATACAGTCCCTATCCGAGGGGTGCCATTTGGGCCTGTGTTGGCGGAGGAAGATGCAGCATCCCCCTCGCCTTCAACAGCAGCCAGCCCATAGTCATCCTCCGCCCCTCCTCTCACGTTCAGCAGCCCCAAGATCCCGGGCTGACTCTCAACTCTGGCATTCCTCAGCCCAACAACGGCCACTTCCTCTCCGTTCTCCACCCCATATACATGCATGTATGGACGCCGAAGCTCCACAAAACGTTTCACCCATCTGGTGGCCTCGGCGTTGGGGACGAGAAGGTAGCCAGACCGCAGCACTGATGGGTTCTTCGGCACGCGAACAACTGTGGCGACAAACCACGGCGAGTGGCTGTCATCATCGTCGGCGGGGGCTCCATCTTCCGGGGGAGAGGTGTTGGCGGGGGAGAGAAGCTTGAGAGTTGGGTCTTGATAGCGCTGCCAGAGGTTGAGAATGCGCTTGAGAAGGGCTTCCTGCTCGGGAGTGTATTCGGAGGTCGGTTCAGTGGTGTTGTTTGGCTGCTCAGATATGGTACCATCTTTTGGATCTGGGGTCTGATCGGCCTCTTGTTGGTCGGCTTTGGGGGATGATTGCTCTTCATCGTCGTCCCTAAGCAGTTCCGCAATCTCATCGTTGTCGCTGATAACGGGCGGGGGAGGTGGAATATCATCATCCTGGGTTTCCTTGGGCTTCTTCTCGAGGGCGCCAATCTTCTTCAGGAAGTTCTGCATCGCCATGATCTCAGCCGCCATGCGCCTCCTCTTCCGCGCAGCAATGTAGTCCGCCACGAGGGACACGCCACGGGGTGTCCATGCCGTCAGGTTTTCTTCGCCTTTGACATAATCGTGCTGAGAGTTCATGCGCCATAGATCGCCCACCCGTTTAATAGGCGCGGGGCGCAGCTGCAAGGTGAATATGCCGGTGACAGAGTGAACGATTTTAATCTGCTGCCACAGCGATGCGAACATAGAGGTCTGGCGTACGAATGAGCGCGAGACCACCTGAACGCAAACCGGCAGGGAAAAGCGGACAGGTTCAGCCAGCTTTTCGGCACAGGCTACTTCCCAAGCGAGAGTCATCTGTACACGGTACTTGTCGGGAGTGACACGATCCAGCAGCAATGAGCTATGCAGGCTTGAGTCCCATTGGGCATAGAAGGTGATGCTACGGGTTCCGTTGGCATTTGTGCGGAACACCGGCTTGGCAGCCAGCTTGAGCGGCAGCATATCTTGGTTGGAGGACATGTCGGGAGTTTTCCCAGCGCTGTCAAGCAGTTGCACCTTGCCGACGCGTAGCGAAACAACGTCGTCCCATGGTAGAGCGTCGCCGGCGCTGTGCACCAACTTGATGGCAATGCGACGCTGCAGGCCTTGATGCAGCTGGAATGTGCCAGCGTCCATCTCATTCATCTGTGTTACCTCGACCGGCACGTACTCCCCATCCTCGTTCATCTCCTGGATCTGTACCCGCGCGAGCAGATCATGCTTCTCCTCCGTGTAGAAGTGTGCTTCGTTGATACGCGCACCTTTGGGCTTGCCTTGCGAAGCAGGTACAGCATCGCGCATATCGTCCCAGCTAAGAAGTTTGTCAAGATGCGTGGCCGATACCTTTGCGAATATAGCCACTCTCAGCGTCGTGTGCGGGGGCGCGAAAAGGGGTACGCTCATGCTATGAACGCTCTCGAACCGAATCGGGCCCTCGTCGAAGTCCTTAATCATTTGCGTGGTTGTGATACCGTCCTCAGAAATACCGGGGATGAAGAGCTGAGCGTGTACCTCAGTGCCCTCACGCTCAGCGAAACCAATCATTTCGTGCATCACGACATTAAACTTGAGTGTGTTGGACGGCGCACGTGCACTTGAAGGCTCCAGCGCAAGCTTAATGATGCCGATGGCCTGCTGCGTGTGCGGTGAGTAGACATCAAGAGTAAAGTCTTGGACGCGGCTCTCGAAGACAGCCTTGAGAGGCACATCGGCCTCGCCCACAAGTGTGTACTGCGGCATGCATGCCTCGACAAAAGGGTTATCGATGCTGAGGTGCTGTGCATATTCGGGCTGGTCGAGGTATTGGTACATCTGCCGCATTTGCCGGACGCGATCGTGAAGCTTCTCGATGCTCCAAAGATGGACGACACCGTGCTTATAGTCGATGACGCGTACACCGATGCATGGTTTCGGTGCTTCTTCGAGTGCAATGTCGTCTCCCTCGCTGCTCAACCCATTGAGCACCATGTCGTATGACGAGCACACGACATGGCCAACGTCGACGACAGTGAACTGGAACACAACATGCTCGTCCAACTCGTGGCTCATGATCTGAGCTTCCTTCAACGTCGACGCATGCTGCAAGACAGTCATCGCCATACGCACATAGTGGCGGCTCCGCCAACGCTTGACAGCCGCTTTGGCACGCTCGATTTCCTCGGGAGAAAGCTTCTGCTTCGGCTTGGGCCGACGCAGCGGATCGAGCCTCTCGATCTTGGCTTCATACTCGCGCCGCTGCTCCTCCAGCTTCTTCTGCATATCAGCCTTGAGCTGGACCAAGGTCTCCTCCATCTTGGCCTTCTCCTTTTTGATCTCTTCCATAGCAACGTTTGCTGCCTCAGCATCTTTGAGCTGCTCCTGAAACTCTTCCTTTTGTTTCTCGAGCTGGCTCTGCATCTCATCGCGCATCTCCCGCAGCCGCTCATCTCCCGTCTCACCTTGCTTGGGCGTCGACGGCATGGTTAAGGCTGTGTCGAGTGAGAAGTTGTCAATCGTACCAGCCGACATGTATTTCTCCCTAATCGGATATGACGTCGTCGACTCTCCGTCTTCTTCGCCGTCGGCTTCGCGGCCATTGACTCTCTCAGCCCGCGCCCGCTGCACGTCCTCAAACAGAGCATTGAGTTCCTCGTCTGTCAGCTTTGACAGGTTGTTTTGGTCGGTCCCAAGGATCGCCGGAGCGGCTTCTCTGCGAGCAAAGGACCAGTCCAGTTCCTTTGTATTTCGCTGCCAGGTTGCAGGAGACTCAGGGCGACTGTCGCTCAGCTCCGATAAGGCCGTACTGAGAGTCCTGTCATGACCCATCCTTGACGGGCTCGGAGAAGTCTTTTCGAGGGCCTGCAGCTGGCTCGCTGTAATGGACTGTCGAAGCAGGCTTTGTTCCGCTTTTTCGGCTCGTTCAGCACGCGCCTCCAATGGATGATTGAAACGGAAGATATGGAAGTCTCCCAGGATAATGCGGTAGCCCGAGTGCAGCCTGGTCTTTTCCGTTATGCGTTTGCCATTCACCATCACCGCGGCCCCTTCCTCGGGTGTGAGGGTCACCGTTCCGTCGGGAGCATTCTCAAAGACGCAGTGTTTCTCGAGGATCTTGGTACCATTCAGTCGGATGTTGACCTGGTGATCCTGGTTCGACTCAACATTGCCAACCGTCGTGAGGCCAGGTTTCAGATTATAAACAAGACACTCAGCTAAGAGGGGGTCGTCTGAAAGGTTGACCAAATGAGGCATCTTTTTAGGTGTCGACATGCCAATGAAGCCCTTCTCGATGCTGATACCAAGTTCCTCCAGCGCTTGCTCGCGCTCCTTGTGGATGGCCTCCGTTTTGGCGAGCTTTTCCTCCCAGGTCTGGTTGAGATCCTTCAGCAGCTTCTCGCTCTGCATCAACTGCTCCGCGATCTCCGCCTTCGAAACCTTCTTGACCGTGCCGTCTGGCTGCGTGATGCTCACGATCTGCTTGTCCAGCGGCGTATCAGGAGGATACACCTCATCCACGGGAATGCCACCGCCACCTCCAGCCCCACTGTTCAACTTGCTGCGCAACAGCGCCAGTTCCTCCTTGAGCTCGCGGATCATGCGCGCGTTGGCGTCTTCGTTGATGACTGCGTGGTTCTTGATACGCTTCGCTGAGTCGGCGTATCGCAGTGTGCTAAGGGTCTCGTCGTAGTTGATGTCGGCTGGACTGATGGCTGCGATCATGGCAGTCATGCTGTTGCCACCGAGGGAATCCTTGAGCAGCCAGGTCAGGACGCTGTCACGGTAAGGAACCTGGGCCACTGTTCCTTTCTTCTTCTTCCCAGTAGACAGATCGGCCAGGGCTGCGATAACACGACCAAGCGTGGAAAGAGAGCGGTTGATCTCAGCACCTTCTTTGAGCCGTGCGCCTGTAGCGCCGGTAGAGTTCGCTCTTTCCGAGCCCGCAAGGTCAACAAGGCTAATCTTCGCAGCTTTCTCCATCTCCATTTTGGTTTCAGGGTCGTAGCGCTTCTGCGTAAGCATAATGGTGAAAACGGCGTGACTACGACTTGACGTCTCGTTCATGTTGGTGGCAGCGACTGTGCGTGCCTTGTTTCCTTCATCCATGAGATGCTCAATTTCCTGAAAACTCGTAACGACGAGCTTCGCCAGGTCCTCGACGTAGGGACCCGTGGAGGGGTGTTCTCGGACTCGAAGATTGCCCTTGTTTGCCGGGTTTAACAGGTCACGCACGCGCTCGTTGTAGATTTCGAGATATGAGACCTCGACGGTACAGTGCAAATTGGGATCCTTCTGCATTTCGTTGATGCGGCGAAACATGTCCTGACAGATGTTGGGAATGATGCCGGCATCTTTGCCATAGCCCATCATGGAGTACGACTTGCCGGCGCCAGTTTGACCATAGGCGAATATACAGTTGTTATAGCCTTGGAAGGCATTGTCCAGCAGTGGCTTGCCCAGATCTTCGAACAGATGCTGCTGGCCCGCATAGTTGGGTGCATTCTTGTCGAAGGACCAGTACGACTTGTCGAAGGCGAACACCTTGGGCTCACGGTCCTTGGCTGACTTACCTCCAGCATCTGGTGGAGGGGTCAGGATGGTCTGGTTATCTTGCATCTCGACGATACACTTTGCACCGCGGTCAAGTTCTGTGGCGAGCAGCACAGGATCAGCCTTCCTTATCCTCACGATCACCGCAACCGGCACCAGCTAGTAAAGCCCCGCTCACCTCTTGTATTGAATGGCCGCACTCTTACTACCACCTTGATGTTCCCTCCTCCACCGGAGGAGGAAGACGTGGCGGGAGCCATGATGGTAAGAGAGTTCGACAGCAGCTGCGACGGCAACAGAGACAGCGAGAAGGCACTGAGCAGCTGGATGCTAGCTACCCCTATACGGCGACTGCAGCTTGACAGTGGGTACGATAGCAGCCTTCGTCTTTAAGATTCCCGGCCTGCGCGACAGCACCCGGGCGCATCCTCGCGCCGCGTGCCCCTGTTGTGTAAGTGCGCCGGAGGGGTTACGGAGGGGTCGCGGATCGGTGTGAGGGCGAGGGTCGGGTCTTGAGTTTGTTGACCGCCGGGGCTGTCGAATCGCCGGGTCAAGGACGGTGTGGGCGGTATTTGGGAGCCAGCGCGTCAAACTTTTAATGTTTATTACCGTTGCTGTGTTGATTATGGCTGTCGAGGTTGTGTGGTACTTATGGCCGGGGTGGAAGGGCGTCGGGGCGTTGGTATTGCCGGGGTGTCGTCGGTGTCAGGACGAGAGTATCCCTTGTCGGAATAGCACGACTGGCTACTTGTTTGTACGTGTGTGTGTGCGTTGATCCGGCCGAGCCGAAGACACGGGCTCAAGAGTTGTAGATGGACGGTGGATGCTTGGAATGGAAATCGATACAGAGGTCGAGTGCGTCTTGGTGTCAACAAATTGCAGTGGACCGCGAGGGTGGGACAACCTGGAAACGGGCAGCCCCAGTACCCTGGCTCCCCCTAAGCTTCTGTGGATGGAAGCAAGTTTACCGACGCGCTGCGCGACAACTCCTCCCAGGTGGGCAGTAGCAAGCAGCCAAGCAGTCAGGGCACTGGGCTGCTTGGTGCTTGTGCCGCTGCTGCAGGGGCCTGGGCCATCTCACAGGCGGGGCTCCTGATTGGTTGCCCCGCTGCCGTCGTCATTGTTGGAGAGTGAGCTCCCTTTCACGTGGAAATATCCCGAGAAATCCCCCAATCAACTTCCACAAGTCCACCTCGGCGCTTTTGCCTGTTTACCACATAGTAAGAGTCGAGCTTTTTATAAGGTTTATGCGGCCTCCCTGCCAGATATTCCGCTTTAAAGCTCGCGTTTTCTTCAAGTTTATGGAACAATAACAATCTGCAAGTTACATTTGCAACCTTTGCAGGCATCGGCATTCCCGTGAGGATCAATCGCCTGTCCTGACGACTTGGACATTCTCGACTACCAGGTGTACGCTGTAGACCAGTGACCAGAGCTTAGTCCGTACATACAGCGATGGAAGCAATCTGTCCTGTGGTTAGGCATCCATATGGGATATCAGGATGGTTTTCATGTGCCTTAGGTACAAGGCGGTCGCACGAGTCATCGAGACGTCGGACACCACTGCTTCTGACGTGCTTCATATATCTAAGCTAGGTTGAGGTAGGCACCAACAGCATCCAAACTTGCGACTGAATGGCGGTGGCAAGCCATATATACAACGGCATTTAAATCACGATTGTCTCACCACGCATCACAATTTCTTTTCAGCAAGCCCCAGGTCTTTCTCCACAAGCTGGCGGCAGATCGGATGATAGAAGTCGCGGTTCTTCTCGAACGTCTTTGCCGCAAGGTCATAATCAACCTTGCTCAGACTCCGATAGAGCGGCCGAACAAACTTCATACGTCCAACTTTGCCCAGAAGCTCGGCAACTGCAGGGTAGGCGCTGGTATCCTTGGCTCGCATGGCGATCTGGAAGTAGGCGGTCTTCAGTTCGACATTCTTGGACTCTGTCAACCCGTAGACTTTGCCCAGATTTTGCTGCGCACATGTTAGCATATGCATTGAGATGCGTATCCTCGGATCCTCTGTCGAAACTCACCGATTGCTCGACCGTCAGAGGCTCCTCGAAATTCTGGATAGCGTTCAAGAATACCAGGACTTGGTTGCTAGTGAAAGATGCTGTGTCGGAAGGGCTGGGCTCAAAGTCTCGCCGCTTCCACTTGTTCGCCAGTTCGAAGCACACATCTACAAGTGATGTGTTGAACTCGGGCTTGGGTGGGAGCCCAGTATTGTAGAAGCGTCCTTCCCAGTCAATCCCTGAGATCTTGTCCTTCAGATCCGCATACTCGGGAGCACTGAAGAACTCCAGGAAGGTGTCCCGGAAGTCGTATGAGTCCAGAGACTTGTTGGACCACTTCTTAAAGTAATAAGGGATGAATTTGTCAAAGTTCTCCCTTCCAACGAGCCTGTCAAGATAATAGATGAAATGAAAGCCCTTCTCGTAAGGAACCGTGCTGAATGCATCATCCGGATCGATCCCCTTATGGCTAATGCAGAGCTTCGTAAACTCATGGTCCTTACCAAATTCCTCAATCGCCTCCTCTAAAAAAAAAAAAAAAAAATTAAAGCTTGTCAGCAAGGATGTGCGTTAATGCTTTTGCATTGAATTGGGCCTCACCAAGATGCTTCCAGCCAATTATGGCGGAAAAGTCGAAGTAGGCATCGTTTTTGTGGATGGCAGCAAGAATCCGTCTCTCCAAGTACATTGTCCAACCCTCGTTCAGCCAACTGCATGCAATAGTCAGCTACTCTTTCGTCCGTCGCCGGAGTGTGTAGTAAGGTTGGACATACAAATGTTCCCAGCTGCAACTCGTCACCAAGTTGCCGCTCCAGCTGTGGGCCAACTCGTGGGCGATGACATCGATGTTTTGCCTATCACCACTAATGATGGTAGGCGTCGCAAACGTGAAGATTGGGTTCTCCATGCCCCCATACGGGAAACTCGGCGGAAGGATAAGGACATTGTACTCACCCCATTGATAGGGGAAGACAATGCGCTCAGCAGCATCCAGGAACTTGTCCATATCTTCCTCGAGCTCCCACTGAGACGCTTCCAGCTCATTCGGGCCGGTAGCAACCACCGAACGCTTGCCAATGGGCGCCATAGCAATATCACCTGATGCCAGGGCGAACAGGTAAGACGGGATTGGAACCTTCTGAACGAACTTGTACACCTTCTCCCCGTCAACATCCTTAGTGGCCTCTGGCACTGGAACACCGCTGGCCACGACAACATGGGGGCTGCGAATATTGAACTCATAGGTGCTCTTCACATCAGGAGTATCCTGGCAAGGGAAGATGGAGCGGGCATGTATAGCCTGACACTGGCTGAACATGAAGGGTGCCTTTTTGTTGCTGGTCTGAGCCGGTGTGAGCCATTGCAGCGCCGTACATTTGTCTGTCGTGGCGACATCAATCTCAAGCGTCACCGTCTCCCCCTTGTCAGCACCTTCCGGTACCGAGATGTGCACAGGTGAACCATTGGGCCCGGCACGCTCCTTGACCTCCCACTGCGCAGGTGTCGAGCCAAGTTTGATGCCAGCCAGATCAAGGTAGCTGGAATCCAGGATGATCTCCTTGCTGGCCTTGTCTGTCTGGGACTCAAGCTCGAGGATAACAGAACCACGCAAGCATTGTTTGGCAAAGTCCACGGTGAAGTTGGCGATGGTGTGTTTGGTCCGCCACTCGTGGTAGTTGGACAGGGTATTCGGGTCCCTCACAGGCGCCATTCTCGCAGCGCTTGCTCTTAAGGCAGCAAAACCAAAGCAACGGCGCTGCAAACTCGATATTGGTGATCTAGATGATGCTGTTGTGTCGGCTGCGATTGACTTTGCTGATGCTTGAGCAAGTCTTGCCCTCCCAAGACAGTGGAAACCCCACATCAGATCCCCACTTCCTGCAGTCGCTCACCTCAGACTTCGTGGTGAGCCGATGCCTAAACAACTTGCAGGATGCTTTTGTTATTCACTCCTTCCTTCTTTGTCTCAACTCCATCCAGCTTCTCTGATAGGCAGAGAGAAGCAGCCGCTTTTATCACGTGAAGCGGGGCAGCAATCAACGGCTCGACCTGCTCCTGGCGTCTTGGCAACGGAAAAACTCTAACCCTTCGCAAGTTCATCAAGAGATGCGATGGGCTCCACAATGACATCTTTTCACCCTTCCGTCCCCCCAATTCATATGACTGGATGTTGTATGTCCTCCAGTCTTATCTGCTCATTGTATTCACTTTCACGTGTTCCCTAGTATTCCTTCGAGAATCTTAAGACATGTTTCTGAGTTCTGACTGTTGCCGAGGTGGCATCGGACAGGCAGTTTGGTACTCAAAGGCGCATGATGCGAAACATGTTTCGAATGGTAGCTTCCGGTGCCGTGGCGAGACAAGGAATGGTAACGAGAATACGGGAGATCTATCTCGGTACCGGCTTCTCTCTCTCTCTCTCTCTTTTTTTTCCACCGCTGAATGTCGCTCTTGCCAGTAAACAGTGCCGCCAATCGATAATGGAGGGCAAGCCCTCTGGCTAAATGCCCAACACTCATACAATTCAACCTGTTTCGAAGCCTTAGAAGTTTATATAGAAAATTCATGTGTCTTTATTCATGCTGCTTAATCTTCGGTTCTTATTGCTGCCTTTTATGCTTTGGCTGAATGTATAGAATTCTCGTTCCTGTAGAGACAAAGTGTCGTCATGAAACCATGTACGCTTGACTTCAGTTGCTTCAAGGAGTAGAACAATTAGGCAAACTATTATTTATTTTATGCTCAAATTTTTTTCACATATCTACCAAAGTCAACTTGGTAGCTTGCAAGCTGGAAAGCCGTGACACGGGGGTTTACGTCTCTAATGCTCTTGATATGAACGCGAAGCATAGGAAAAATATCCTGGTAACCTGGGGAAAGAGCTTCTTATCTGTGTGAATCCTCCTCTTCGTGAGCGTATGTTTGGGAGGAGAAGTTGGTCTTAAGAGAACGCATGAGTCTGATCATCCTTCAAGTCGAGGGCAGGATCATCATCGCAATATCTAGTCTCTTTTGTTTCTCTTGCAACCATGCGAACTCACCTTCACATAACATTTGTCATTTCAGAAGGGCTTGCTGGGCGCCTACTGGATGGTAAATGTTAC
>Ga0065720_1021527_pt1 | contig 10314 bp, 12 predicted proteins | sample Thericmetagenome_FD_59107 | JGI IMG/M metagenome (GOLD analysis project Ga0065720, IMG submission 59107) | Thermophilic microbial communities from the Joint Bioenergy Institute, California, USA of rice/straw/compost enrichment - eDNA_2 v2... | ecosystem: Engineered > Solid waste > Grass >... | reverse complement strand
GAAGGGCCGAGCCGACGTCAAACTCGACGGGATCGAGTGAAGCCGGCGGCAGCATGAGACTCCGAGAATAAAAGAAAGCCCCGCGACATGCGCGGGGCGAAATTGGGTCAGGTTGCTTCTGAGAGCTCAGGGATAAACCTGCTCATGTTGGTCACCAGCAAGTCCGGTTGCCCTTCGACGTTCACAACCTCGAAGTCCACCGGATAGGTGGCCATCTGTGTCTCTGAAGGATGCAAGGCCGTACTCACACCGCGGGCACGCGCTTCCGCCTCCTTCTGCTCGAGCACAGGGCGGCGCACGCGAACAAGGGCTCCGTTGTACCGCCGAACCATCTTGGCTTCGTTCACGAAGCGCACGTCTGTGATGACGTACCGGACATCCGGGTTCGCCTTGATGATGTCCTCCACCTGATCGATCCAGTAAGAGTCCTTTCCGAACTCACTTTCACGTCGGTACTCGGTACCCCACAGCTGCATAGTCCAGCGGGGACTACGTGCGGCGAGTAGATCCCGTGCGGTGAGGAACGGATCCAAGAGCTTACCCTTCAAGCCGTGCTTCAGGCTGTCTTTACGAAGCCCCTTGAGAGTTCGCAAAGCCACTCTCACAAAATCACGATCCTTGCAGCGGATGAGCGCAAGCCTTCGAAGCGGCTTCTCCTTCGTATCGCGGTTCTCGAGGAACGCGACCGCCACTCCGTAAGCAGTCGATACCTCGCGGTAAAGCGCATCGGCGAAACTCGCCCGCACGAAGCCGAGCTTCGCGATGAGCAGCTTTGCCAACGTGTCTTTGCCACAGCCTTTGGCTCCGAGTAGCCCAATCAGTCTCATTGTTTTCCTCCACATGTGACCATACCTGCGTATAGCCACGAGGTTTGCGGGCTCGAGCCTCGAGGAGGAAGTCAGCGCAATAAACAAAAAGCCCGCACACAAGGCGCGGGCTTCGTGAGGGTAAGGACGTTGGTGGACTTACTTGTTCGCGTCGATCCACGCAGACAGGAGCTTGCCGTCGGCGAGTGCCTCGGCGGGAATCTCGGCGCCTTTGCGCTCAGCGATGCTCTTGGCGTAGCTCAGCTGACGCTCCGAGGGAGCCTTCGCAGCTGCCTGGTTCTCATCGATGTACGCGCGGCAGGCGTCGAAGTTGTTCTCCACTTCTTCCGGGAGATCCTGACCAAGTTTCGTAGCGATTCGCTTTGCGTAATCCAACATCTTGGTCGTCGGTTTGTTGGCCCGAGGGGCCTGATTGGTTTGTTCAGTCATGTTGTTTTTATTATCCGAAGTTCCCCCTCCGATAGGAGCGGCTTGCTGCAATGTAGCGACGATCTCTTTCACTCGAGCGATGACGGTGGCTTCGAACTTCGAACCGCCGCCTCGGGTCGCCACTGCATCGAGCTCCGCTTCCCATCGCGCAGTCAACGCGACGTCGGTGAGCTCATTGCAATGAGTGTCCAGCCAGCGAATTAGGGCTTCGCCCTTCTCCGTTGGCACGATGTGCTTGCCTGAAAGCTTCACGTACTTGTGAGCCTTCAAGGTTTCGATAATTGAGTCGCGCGTTGCGGGCGTTCCCAGACCGCTTACTTGTTTGAGCACTGAGCGAAGCGCCGGATCCTCCACATACTTGCCGGCATTCTTCATCTCTTCGATCAGCGTACCTTCGCTGTAACGCGCTGGCGGTCGTGTCTTCTTCTCTGCAACGCGAACCGCGAGAACCGTGGCTATTTCGCCATCGGTAAGCGGAGGGAGAACCTGCTCGCACTTACGCTCCTCAGGCGCGGGAGATTTCTTTGCCATGGCTACTCGACCACCCAAAGCGGATGAATGGTGCGCTGAATATCATTTATGGAAATGAGCCCCAGGTAGCGCGAGTCGAAGCTCATCTTCGCTTCAGGTACGCCTAAAAAAGTGTAGCCAACAGGAATCGTTTCAGGAAGCTCGATTGCCGGCACGGGTCGTCCTGCGCTGTCTTGCGTCACGACTCGGCCGACATCGCGGCAATGTAGGTCGTTGCACAGGCGCACGAGATCTCCTTCACGAACGATGCGATCGCCCGGAAGGCCTAGGACCTTTTTGCAAAGAAGAGAACCTTCCGGGAAGTAGTGTCGAGCCTTCGCCCAGTCAGGGGCCGTGTACTCGAAGCACACCTTGTCCTCGTATTGCAGAGGCTGGCGGGTCGGCGTGAACCAATAAAAACCGACCGGAAGGCTGTCCGAACGATTCCAGGCAATCCCAACTGGTAGGTGCTGCTGATTTGCCAGCAAGGCAAGCAGCGTGATCGAGACAAGCAACACGTATCCGAGGGTTAGGTTGCGTCGAACAATGGCCTCTGAAGGCGTCATGGTAGGACGTCCTCTTCCTTCGGGGCCGGACGCGGCGAGACAGTGATCGCATCGAGTCGAGGGCCTGTGCCCAGCATTGTCGGCGCGATATCGAGCACGTACTTCGTGGGATCTGCTGTCGGTACGTCGACGGGCATGCCGAGACGCTCCAGCACCTCATCGGTGATGTCCCGCATTTCGCCTTGCACCACGGCTTGTCGAACCACGACCAAGGTATTGGCTCCTGCGACCTCCCGAATGACATCTCGGGTGCGCTGTGACACATCGAGCAAGAGCGGTGCTGCCTCGTCGACGGCGTCTTTGCCGATCACGAACTTGGAGGCTACCGCGCGTTGGGAGTTGGCGTACTTGATGACGTCAAAGACGACGACCGAGGGAGCGCCGAGCGCGCTGTAGCGCAGGACGACCAGAACTAGGGTTGCGGCAAGCAACGCGGCGCCGAGGAGCTGCGGAACGAGGGCGGCCCAGTCCGTGCCCCCGCTCGGTTCACTTACCCCCTCTGCCGAGGTGCGCTCACCCCGCCAGCGTTGAAGCTTTTCGTCAATTTGTGTCAGCAGACCCATCAACTTCCTCCGGCCACATCCGGGCGTAATCTTCCCGGGCGAGCTTGTCGATGGCGTCTACAATGGACATGCCGTCTTTCGTCAACGCGTCGATGCGGTTGATGTCGACCGGGTTTGTGGTAAACGTGTAGTAGCTGTGTCTATCCGTTACGAACCGGTATAGGCCGGAGCCCAACTCACCGCGTACGAAGACCTCTGAATACCCCTTACCGGATTTGACGGTGCGCATCAGATCCATCATGGCTTGACCGCCGACGATGCGCTGATTCTTCAACGCAAACTCGAGCGACTCCGGGCGCTGGTGGAGCACGAACTGCCACGCTGCGTTTTCGATCGTTGCACGCGCTGCCGGGGACCTTTCGAAGTCCTCGAAGGACTGCGTGATGACGCCCGCAATGGCGTTGTACTTTCTTGCTCTGCGGAACGCTGTTTCAATAAACCGACCGGTCTTCATTCCCCCAAGGAGGTCCCAGGCCTCATCAATTGCTAGAATTTTCGGGACCTTACGGTCGGTCAGGTACATCTCCTTGGTCACCTGATGAATTACGAGCTGCAGAACGACGGCCTGCAGGTTGGGATCCTGTTTCAATTCTTCGAGTTCGATAACGACCAGCGGATTGGTGAACTCCACCGTACGGGGACCGGAGAACCACGCCTTGTAGCGGCCGACTGCGAACGGCTCGAGCTGCAACGCGAGGTCGGAGGCGCGACCTTGCGGATCGCTGAACTCCTTGAGCCACTGATACACATCGACCAACTCAGTTGCGCCCTTCTTCTTCGACCATGCGTCTTGGATCGCCTTTTCGATCAGCTGGTATTGGAACGCAGGGGTCTCTTCTTCCGGCGTCAAGGGATACGCCATCAGACGCAACAGATCCTTGAGCATCGGCAAGAGCTCGTTCAAATCTTCCTGTGTGTGAATGTTGTGAAAGGGGTTTAAGCTGACCGGGGTCTCCGCGGAGAACACCACGTTCTGGCCACCCATGACTGTACAGAAGCGGTGGTAGCTTCGACCAACGTCGATCAATCGAGCCATGCCGCCCTTCGACAAGAAGTCGCAGACGATTTCGTTCGCCAAGAAGGATTTGCCGGAACCGGATGCCGCGATCACGACGAAGTTGTAGTTCGTCTGTGTCTTGAGCAGATCGAAGGAGGCCAGTTGCCCCTTACGAGAGACGAACAGTGCACCACCATGCTCCGGGCCTGTACCGCGCCAGTCACCCTGCAACATCAGCATTGAGGCCGCATTGAGCGAGCTCATGAGCCAGGCCCGCTGCAGGCCCTTGTTCGGGGGATCAAGCGCAGGGGTGTATTGGCAAGGTAGAGACGCCAGGAACACAGGCAGCGAAATGTACTTCTCTTCGGACATGCGGAAGCCCGCTCGACGCCACAAGCCTTTGACGTACTCGGTTTGCACCTTGACGTCTTCCGGCGGGCAGTACAGGTTCATGCCGGCATAGGCCCGCACCAGCCGATGGCCCTTGGTGGTCTCAGACATCAACGCCTGCGTGGCGTCTCGTCGTTCGAACAAGTGTGCCATCATCGAGCGGTACCAGGCGCTCTCAGACATTGTCTGCTTGTTGAGCATACCCATGCGCATCGTGAGGTTGTCGCGCGCGTTCTCGGCATCGAGCACGTGAACGGTGGTGTACGCCCAGTACGGGCACGTCACTCGGTCATCCGGCGATTCAGGGGCACCCAGCACCTGGGCCATCATCGGAAGCGTCAACATGCGCGGCGCCGCGTCCACCGTCAGGCACGACACGGCCACATCAGGCTTGCCACCCGGGCCGTTCGAGAAATTCAAGACCCCTTCGGGGCTCACCGAAATATTGGCGTTGCGATCGATCAGGTCCTTGTGCATCGGCACCTCAGGGGTGGCCGTGCGGATTCGATCAGACGGTGCCATCTGAGGATTCAAGAGTTCGCGCAACAAAAAGCGCACACCGTCCTCATTCAGTGGCTCGGAAGCGATGCCGCAGGAGCGCAAGGCACCCCCGATCGTGTTACGAAGGTCGTCGGTCTGCTTCAAGAAGCCGTTGAGCTCGGCGCGGCTCGAAGGGTCGCCTTTGAACGGAACACGCACCGCGACGTACCACTGCAGCATGCGCGGATGCAGCTGACCTTGCGGCAACATCGAGGGGCCCGTCGCTGTTTTGAGCATGAACTCACGGCGACGCAACGCGATCTGTCGAAGAAGCGGATTTGAGTTCTTTTCAAGACGCGCATTCGTCCACGTGTTGAGGAAGCCTTCGACTTGTGGAGTGGACAAGACGCCAAACTGCACAATGGTGTCGGGAGGGCAGGCGTTGAACACCGCCTCGAGCTGCGCTTCGGCATCAACACCGGCAAACATCAACGGGTTGATCGCAAGCACAAACCCCACAGCAGGCTCTTCGCCATCATCGAGATGGATGAAATTCCGCTCATCGAAATCGCGATACGTCAGGAGCGATGAAAAGCGAGCACGCTCGGTCAAGGCTCGAGCGGCTGCAACCGTCAAAGGCTCGGCGCCCGGAGGATCCGGGCGGAGCCATGACTGCAAATTCTTGAGCAAAATCGTAGCAAGTTTCATGTAACCCTCATCGCGACAGCACGGGCCAGCCGCGTCTCAAACAGTTCAGTCTTTTACGGCGTCAGTGTCTGCATCGGCTGCGTGATGCCATCCCGCGTGGTCGAGGCAGGCGTCGGCGCATTCGGCTTCGGCGGTGCCGAAGTCTTGCTCGGAACTTCGACCGGATTGAAGCCAAGATCTCCCGGTCGCGACGGACCAAACGTAGCGCCGGAGGCCACACCGGATTCACGGGTCGTGCCGTAGGCCCACTCGCCTGGGGTGGAGAAATAGGCGTATTCGCCGCTTCGCAGGTTGCCGTCCGCATCGACGTACGGAGCGAGCCAAACGCGGTAGACACGTGGCTGCTTGAAGACCGGCTGACCCTGATCCCCCGGCTCCATGTGTGCTTTGCCGTTGTGGTACATGGGCATTGGGGCGGCGGTACCGTTGCCTTGCGTCTCGAAAACGTGCTCACGATGCACGTTGCGAGGCGCCTTGCGAGCGGCGTTGTAGATCTCCTGCATGTTGGCGCAGGAGCCCGTGCCGTTCAGCTGACACGAGTAAGGCTTGTTGGAAGCGCACGCGCTCAAGGTGAGTACTGCGGCGACGACGATTAAAACTCGATTCATGTTGTGCTCCGAAAAGCGGTTCTAATAGGTACAGCGCTTGAGGTTTATCTGCGGGTCTCAGGCTTCACATCGCGCACAAACTGTGCGTCGACCTCGCCCCAGCCGAGGTTTACGTCTTCTGTGAACACAGCCGTCGCATCTCGACCGCCCTGGACGGAGATGATCGGGAAAATGTTCTGGGCTTCTTTCAGGTAGAAGTCAGCTAACTGCCCGGCAGCCGTAGCTGCGCCCGACAAGCCAGATGCGCGCATTGCCTCAGAGCCGCTGATGGACTGAGTGGCCCCAAGCACGCCGTGCGTGAAGGTACCTTGGGCACCGCCGAGCGCATTGGAGAGACCTTCTGCGAAGCCTGCGAGCAAGGCCTTACCCAAACGGGCACCCTGGCGGTCGGTCACCTTGCCGCGGAGGCCGAGGACGTTGTCAGAGTCGACGATGTACCCCTGCACTTCGGTCGAGAGCACCAAGCGATCGCGGCTATCGACACAGGACAGCCGTGCGAGGCGAATATAGACGCGCTCAGCGGAGAGCTCGCCGTAGCCGGAGCCCAGCAGGAAACAAGAGCGCAACGAATACTTCGAAGCACCTGGGAGGATGGCGTGATCCTGGACACGCATCAGAATCGGCATCGGATTGGAGCGCGCGCCGGAGGAGGTGCCCGCATCGATACCGTTCAGCAGGACCACAGGAGCGAACGCACCTGCGACCATCATTCCGGAATGCGCATTCTTCTTGTACTCGACCTTCGCCGCGACGTCCGGGTCCCCTCCTTTTGCTTTGCGCTTGGTCGGCGTGAAGACGAGCGGCTCAGCCCGAGCCTGATCGAAATCAGACGTGAACGGAGGCGGTACCGCGGTCGGTGCAACAGGCCCAGCACCGCTGTTGTTGCTGACAGCGGGCGGGACCGGCGGAGGCGGCACAACCGTAGGCTGCGTGAGCGGCGTCGTGCCGGATCCGTCGACTGTCGGGGGCGGTACGACGTTGGAGGGCAACGGCTGCTGCACCGCCGGCGGCGGTGCATTCTTCAGGCGCTCAATCTCACGCTGCAGGTGACTGATCTGGCTGCTCAGCTCGCTGTTCGTCTTCATGATTCTCTGAATGTCTTCCTGCGAGCGGGCCTGCCAGGAGCGTTGGTCCGCGCCCTTCGGCGTCAGATCGATCATCTGCGACGGCTGCTCTTTCTTCGGCAGCTCGGCGGGCTTGTCGGACATCAGGGAAGAGACGACGAGCGCGAACGCGCCGACGCCGACCATCACCATGATCCAGCGCTTCTTGACATCTTTCTTAGCGGGCATGCCGATGGGGCGAGCCGCAGCGGGCTTCGCATCGACAAACAAGCCGCCGTCTTTGAGTTCCTCACTCATCAGCACTAACCTCTTCGATTACGTAAAGCGTGGGGGCGTTCGTGACGTCGACGACATCTCCATCGATCGAAATGGCCGTGATGCCTGGACGATAAAATTGAGGAGGCGCAACGACAGCCGTTTGCCCTGGTGCCGCGACGAGTGAGTACACCGTCACTCGACGTGAGAACCCATCACTCCAGCCCGAAAGCGGAATGACGCTGAACTTATCGAAACGGGTCGGCGCCGGCAGGGCCACCGGTTCGAAGTCTTCAGGCAGCTGCCCGGAAACGAGCCGCTTCATCAGCTCGACATCTTCCGCTCGAGCACCTGTGCCCCGCGGTGCGCTTGCTGAGGAGCGAACGCCGCGCTTTTCACTCGCGCCATCGACACGCTTGGTGATGCCGGCGATCGGACGTGGCCGCAGCCAGAATTTGTAGACCGAGCCGTTCTCGAGCTCGACGATCATGTTGAAGGGCTTGCTCGCCCCGCTTTCGAGTTGCAGCAGCAACTGCGTGTTGTTCGCCAAGTACACCGGATTGCCAAGCACGGGCGAGCCGGCCGGAAAAATCGGGCCATTGACGATTGCCGCGGGGAACACGAAGTGGTTGAAGTCGCGATCGGACACGACGATCTCATTCTCGAGCGGCGGAGAAAAGGACTCCGTGCCCTGAGATTCGCCTTGAGCGTTCGCTCCGGTCGTTTTGGCTGACACCGCGGTCGAGGCGAGTGCCAGAGCAATACAGGTGACGAGTGCCTTACTGCGTGAGTTCGAGATTGGCCACATGTAGGAAACCCTTCTGATTGCGATAGGTCACGATGACGCGAGTTTTGTTGCGAACCGACTCTTTGGAGCCCTCCCAGCGCACGAGGAAGCCGTCGACGACGACGCGGTTGCCTTTCAAGTCCACCTGAACTGCTTCGGGGTAGAAGGCTTGACTGGTGCCCGCCGACCGAAGATCGCGTGCATCCGCAAGCAAGCGCACGTTTTCGCGTGAGTACAGCTCACTGGTGGTGCGATTCAAGAAGCGCTGGTATTGCATCTCCACGTTGGCAGGCTGCCAGGTGAGGATCAGGGCGATGTCGCCGAGGGCGATTTGCGCAAGGTAATCGGGACTTGTGCCGGCGAAATCGGCGGGATGAACACTGACCTTGCCGTTGAGCTCGGCAAAGTTAGCGGGAACCAAAACGGTTGGCGTGTTCCGCGCTTGCCAGACCAAAGTAAAGGCCAGCAATGCGCACAGGCAGCTAACGGCGAGAGTGGTCATCTTCCAGGCGCGAGCCTCGGAAAATGCATTGGCAAGGATGTCCGTGTATCGACGATTCATCGACGTAAAAACCTCTATGGTGATCTTTTATAGCGCGCGCGATTTACACCGCACGCACCTTTACTCAACGAACTCGTTTACCCAAGCTGGCGGGAAGCGTTTCGCGATCGATTTATCCAGCTGAAGCCCCATGGACCACAGCATGTGCTGCATGGCGCCGCGTTTAGCACCACGTTTTAAATATCGACTGCCGAGGAGCACGCCCATGCCGGCGGCCATACCGGCCATCCACATGTTCATGATCGTGCCGAAGCCCATTAGGGAGATCGCCAATACGAATTCCAGCGGATCCCAGAACATGATCGGAATCGGATCCTCGAGCTGATGAGGAACGACGTGGGACTGAGGGTCGAACTGACTCATATAAAGTGCACCTACCTAAGGGGCACGGGCCGTGGCGAAAGATCACGGCGCGTGTCACGACTGTCACCGAGGGGTGGCTTAGAACAAACCACCGCTCACCATCATCGTCTTGATGATTTCCGGGCCCCAGTGCAAGAAAGCTGCACCGGCAACGCCCGAAAGAGCGGGCATCGGACTGTTCTTCGCGACGCCAATTGCGCCGCCCATAAGCAACATCGTGATCGCAAGGCCGGTGCCGAGGGCGCCGCCGACCCAGTTATCTACGGTCTCGTAGAACGTGTAGAAAGCATCGTTCTGGTCGACGGTACCGGCAAATGCTGGCGTCGCCGCAAGAGCGCCCACCGCGATAGCGGCTTTTGAGTTGAGGAAAGATCGCAGTTTCATCACAGGCTCCTGTAAGACAAGGTCTCGGCTGCTCCCGAGGACGCTTGGTTTCTGGTGTATGGATGTCATCCGTCCGTTGTATAGCGACAGCCTTCGAAGAGCCCACTGCTGAATTCCTGTCTCCGAAATGACAAAACCCCCGGCAACCGGGGGTCTTATCATCAGTCGTTTGCTGAAAGTTCCGTCGTCGATACGCTTAGAACACCCCGCCGCTCACCATCATCGTCTTGATGATTTCCGGGCCCCAGTGCAAGAAAGCTGCACCGGCAACGCCCGAAAGGGCGGGCATCGGGCTGTTCTGCGCCACGCCGATGGCACCACCCATGAGCAACATCGTGATCGCAAGGCCGGTGCCGAGGGCGCCGCCGACCCAGTTATCTACGGTCTCGTAGAACGTGTAGAAAGCATCGTTCTGGTCGATGGTACCCGCGAACACAGGGGAAGTAATCAGAAAGCACATCGCGAACGCGAGTACTACCGACTTGATCGAAGAAGCAGTCATTTTCATCGTCGTCTCCATGTCATGCCGGTGCTCCGCGTCGCGGTACCGGAGTTTGTTCAAAGCTGTCGATGGGTATAGCAACCGGCGTTTTCTTTTTCTTACAGCGGTGCCGGTCAGTTCTTTTCGGAGTCTCCTGCTGCCGCCGTCTTCGCTCGATCCCGTCGAGTTTGACGTCGGCTCGGCCCTTCGGGCCTCACAATGAGTTCACGGTTCGTCGTGCCAAGCCCTCCTGGCCGGAGACCTATCGCCTCCGCGGAATCAACGGCACTCCCCGTACTTAACTTCCCCGGCTCCTCCGGGTAGCCAGCCTCCAGCGCTG
>Ga0065720_1004097_pt1 | contig 10315 bp, 7 predicted proteins | sample Thericmetagenome_FD_59107 | JGI IMG/M metagenome (GOLD analysis project Ga0065720, IMG submission 59107) | Thermophilic microbial communities from the Joint Bioenergy Institute, California, USA of rice/straw/compost enrichment - eDNA_2 v2... | ecosystem: Engineered > Solid waste > Grass >... | reverse complement strand
CGGCGACGGTGCCGTAGCGGGCGATGAGGGCGCGGCGTACGAACATGCGGGCGGCGGCGACCGACTCGCCTCGGCCGGGGAACATCGCCTGGCCGAGCATGTTGGGGGCGGTCATCGGAGCACCGCCGCGATCCGCTCGGCCGCGTCCTCGGCGTAGGCCGCCACCTGGCATCTTCGGCCGCGGCCCCAGGTGAACACCCAGCGGTTGCTGTGCTCGGTCGCCATGATCCTGCGGGAGTCGTGCGGGCCGCGCAGGAGGAGGACGGGTTCGGCCTGGGGCGGGAGCTCCACGAGTGTGGCCAGTCCGAGTTGCCGCAGATCCCAGGCAAGCCGGACCAAGTGGAGGAATTGCCATTCCGTCTGGCCGTACATCGATCACCACCCTCGAAGTGTCTGCGTAGGCACTGGTTGTGCCGCGTTGCGCTAGCGAGGATGGCGGACGATGACTACGATCAGTAATGCTTTGGTCACTACTCTTATTCGGCAATCAAAAGCGTCGCTCCCGTAGCGTCCTCCAAGGTCGTGTAGCACGGTCGGAAGGAAGCCGTCACATGCCTGCCCCTCTCCCCCTCGATCCAAGCAGCAGCATGCTCGCCTATTGGGGCGCAGAACTGCGAAAACTCCGACTCGCGGCAGGGATGACCCAGAGGGAGTTGGGGAAAAGAACGTGCTACTCGACGTCGTACATCGGGCATGTCGAGACCGCCAGGCGATGCGCAAGCCGGGACTTCGCCGTTGCATGCGACAGAGTATTCGGCACGGACACCCTCACCCCCCTCTGGGACTCGATTGGCGAAGATGCTCATAAACCCTGGTTCCGCCCATATATGGAGATGGAGCGCAAGGCTCGCAGCCTCAAGATCTGGTCGCCACTCCTGATTCCAGGGCTTGTACAGACCGCCGACTATGCACGTGTCCTGATTACGACGAGCAACCCTTGGTGGACGGCCGACCAGGTAGAGGAGGCGGTCGCAAGCAGAATGAAGCGTCAGCAATTCCTGGCGCGCGAGGATCCGCCGGCGTTATTGGTGATCCTCGATGAGGCCATCTTGCTGAGGCCCCTTGGTGGGCCCACCGTGATGAGGGCGCAGCTCCAGCACCTGTTGGACTTGGCCGAGAGCCGAGAACGCACTTCCATCCAAATCGTTCCGCTCGCCACGCACACCCATGCCGGGCTCACGGGGCCTATAGTGGTCACGAGCTACAGGGGCCAGCCGGATGTCATTTACCTGGAATCTGCATGGCGAGGTGAGGTGGTCACTGATCCCGAGGGGGTCGAGGAGCTGACGAGTCAATTCGACGCTATCCGCGTGCTGGCCATGCCGCAGCCGGAGTCGCTCGCGATGATCAGGAAGGCGTGTGAGCAATGGACCTGAACAAGGCCGAATGGCGCAAGAGCACCTATAGCGGCGGCAACATGGGGGACTGTGTAGAGGTCGCCACCAACATCCCTGGGGTCGTAGCAGTACGCGACAGCAAGAACCCCAAGGGCCCCACCCTCACCTTCACGCGCGACGAATGGCGCACCTTCCTCAAGGACGTCAAGGGCCTCGCTTAGGGATCGTGGTGTTCCGACTGTCCGAGTAATCGCTGCGGGCCTAGGAACAGAGCTGGCGGATTGCTCAACTCGCCAGGTCTGAGGGGTCGGTGTTGGCTCCGCAGATGACGACGGCGAGGCGTTCGCCTTCTTGNGGCTTGTACGCGCCGCTGAGCAGGGCCGCGAAGGAGGTGGCGGCGCCGTACTCGACTGCNATGCGGTACTTGTCCCAGAGGAATCGGCGGGCCTCGCGGATGGCGTCCTCGGTGACGAGGACGGACTCGGCCTGTGTGTCGACCGCGACNCTNTAGGCGATCTCGCCGATGACGGAGGCGCCGAGGGAGTCGGCGGCGATGCCGGAGACCTCGACGTCCGTGGGGCGGCCTTCGGCGAGGGCGGTGTTGAGTGTGGGGGCGCGTTCCGGTTCGACCGCGATGACGCGGGCGTGACCGTGGACGGCCGCCGCGACCCCGGCGAGCAGGCCACCGCCGCCTACCGCGACGAGGACGGTGTCGATGTCCTGGACCTGGTCGAGGAGTTCGAGGCCCAGGGTGCCCTGGCCGGCGCAGACCTCGGGCTGGTCGTAGGCGTGGCAGAAGAGGGCGCCGGTTATCTCGCTCTCGCGTACGGCCGCCTGGTACGCGTCGTTGTAGATCTGTCCGGTCTGCACGACCTCGGCGCCGAGTTTGCGCAGCTTCTCCACCTTGACCCGCGGGGCGGTCGTGGGGACGAAGACGCGGGCGCGGACTCCGATCTGCTGCGCGGCGTAGGCGACGCCGAGACCGGCGTTGCCTCCGGACGCTGCGATAACGCCGACCTCGGGCAGTTCGCCGTCCTCGGCCGCCTTCAGGATGCGGTTGAAGGCACCGCGCGGCTTGAACGACCCGGTGTGCTGCAGGAACTCGAGCTTGAGCCACAGCGATCCGCTCGGGTGGAGCTCCTCGTGCTCCAGCTCGATGACAGGTGTCCTGCGGACTCGGCCCCGGATGCGGTCCGCCGCCGCCCGGACGTCTGCCGGTGAAAGGTTCATGAGCTGATCGTCTCATGACGACGACGATGACGGCCGACCGGCCCGTCAGGAATTCCGGCCGGAGGACGCATTTTTCGTCCGTCCATAATTGAAATGTGGTCGTGATTCAACGGTCGGTTGTCCGCGCTGGCCCGATGTGGAGATGGTCACGATGTGTTGGCATTCATTACAACACGGGAAAATTGATCATCTTGTACGGAACTGCCACGGTTTGCAGTTGACCGGTCCTTGGTAGACAGCCTGCATGAGCCATGTTCGGGCTGCCCTCTATCTCGACTTTGACAATGTGTTCAGCGGCATCTACAAGTTGGACCCGGATGCGGCCGTCAGGTTCGCCAGTGATCCGGGAGCATGGCTCCGTCGCCTGTCGACTTCCTTCACCACGGGCGCCCCGCGACGCTGGTTGGTTCTGCGCTGCTACCTCAATCCGGCCGGGCGGGTACCCTATCGGGCTCCCGCTGGCGAGCTGCCGCGGTGGTACTTCTCCAGATTCCGGCAGTCCTTTGTCCGTGCGGGCTTCGAGGTGATCGACTGTCCTCGCTACAACGCCACGAAGAACGGCGCCGACATCAGGATGGTCATCGACGCCGTTGATGCGCTGTCGGCGGAGACCGAGTATCAGGAGTTCGTCATCGTCTCCGGTGATTCCGACATGACGCCGCTGCTGCAGCGGATACGGCGCGCCGACCGGCGAACCACGATCGTGTCCCCGGTCGTCGCCGCCGAGGCGTACACGTCGATCGCCGATCGCGCCCTCGACAGCCAGCACCTGCTGGCGCTGGTGCAGGGCGAGCAGATCGACCTCGACGATGACGATGAGGACACGGCCGACGAGGCCGGCGCATCCGACGCGATGAGGAGCGCGGTGGGGGACGTCGACGGCCGGGTTCCGCGAATCTCCCGGATCACCGCCGCGGCCGTGGACGAGGCCTACGAGGCGTTCCGGGCGCGCGTCACCGCCGAGTACGACAAGGCGACCGCGGCGTTGAACATGGCGGGCCTGGCGAAGCAACTCCGCGACGACCTGGGCGACGTGGTCAAGGAGAGCAACTGGTTCGGCTACGGCGGTTTCCGCCGGGCGGTGGAGAGCCTGGGACTGCCCAGCCTGCGCATCTCACAGCACCACCTGTGGAACGAGGACCGTCACCCGGCACCCGCCATCCACAACGCGGCCGATCAGCGCACGCCTCTGCCGGAGCCCGTCGAGCGGCTGGCCGAGATCATCAACCTCCCCCGGTTGCCCCGGGAGTCGTGGCCGGCGATCTACCAGGCGCTTTCCGACTACACCAACACCCACCCGTTCAACCTGACCCAGTGCACGAGCTGGTGCCGTGACCGGCTGCAGGACCAGGGCTTCGCCGTGAGCCGGAACAGCGTCGCCTTCGTCGCCCGCGGCACCTCGTACGGGGGTTGCCCGCTCTATCGCCAGCCGCCGCCGACCGCTACGGAGATCGGCACGGCCTTCGTCGACAACGTGCTCAACCACGCCGACTCGGCGGAGCTGTCGCTCACCGACGGCGAGATCGCCGTGGTTCGGTCCTGGCTGGGTGCCGAGACGTAGGGCGCCCGCGCCGCCTGGGCGATCGCGTGTGGCATCGCGTCCGACGCTTCTCCCCATGGCCGGACGCCTGGCACGCCCGCTTCGGCACGGGTAGACGCCGATCCGTTCCCTGAGGAGACACCAAAGAGCGCCCACTGGCATTCGAGTTGTGTCTTCAGTTCACAGATGACATACTCGGTGCGGGCGTCGGTCTCGCAGCCGACCAGGAGTCGACGAAGAGGCAGCGCCGGTACAGGGCGGCACACCCTAACGCGGCGAGACCCGGTGATCACAACCTCATAACACGGCGGTACCCGTCCGTAGGCATTTGCCCTGAGTGGCCACCTGCCTCTTGGACCGTGCCATACGCTGCCTCCCGCGCCGAGCGGATCGCGATCACTTCGCGACGTCCGCTCGCCCCCGCACCCCCGTCAAGGAGGACGACCAGATGAGCGTGGCTTCACGGGCCCGCGACCCCAAGCTGATCGGCAGCACGACCCGGCTGGTGGAGTTCCTCCGGGATCTGGCCTCCGCGCGGCGCGCACCGGTCCGTGACGTCGCGAAGCACGAGAAGGCGCTCTGGCTCGCGAACCTGCCCGAGGGCGTCACCGCCCGGGACGACGCCGGACTCGGCGAGGTGCTGCTCTCCGTCGGCTTCGTCCGGCCCGTCGCGCCGCCCTCCCCGCCCAAGGAGCTGGACGGATGGCTCGGGCGTGAGGAGGTGAACGATCCCGAGCGGGACGCGCCCGAGCTCGCCGAGACCGGCCCGGGACGCGTCGAGGTGATCGACGAGGACGGCACGGCCTCGTGGCGGAGCGAGACGATCGACGACCGTCCGGACGTCCGCAGGCTGTACGAGACGTGGCTGCCCACGTGGCGGGCGTGGGCGGAGCGGGAGCGTGAGCGTGCCCGGCAGCGGCGGTGGCATCGCGAGCTCTTCACGGTCGCCGGTCAGCTGTCCCAGATGGACGACGAGTGGGAGCTGGTGCTCGCCACCGGCCTGCTCACCTGGACGGCACCGGACGGCACCCGCGTACGCAACCATTTGATCGTCACCCGCGCCCACGTCCAGGTCGACCCCGACACCGAGCGCGTCGATGTGATCCTCGGCGAGACGGCGCCCGCGCTGCAGGACCGGGAGCTGTTGGGAGACCTGCCGTCGTTCACCCCCGCGCGCACCGACCGGCTGCGCGAGCGCACCCGCGAGGGCGAGGGCGTCGGCCTCGGGGACGCCGTGGCCGAGTTGCTGCGCGCCTGGTGCGACCGCGGGCTGGAGACCCCCGCGACGTACCTGCCCGACTGGGCGCCCGCCGAGAAGACCGGCGGCGAGCCCGAGGTACGGCTCGCCCCCGCACTCGTGCTGCGCCGACGGGACCAAGGCGCGTTGATCGCCTACTACGACAGGATGATCGCCGCGCTCACCGGGCCGGACGCGCACTCGCCGCTCGGGCTGGCGCAGCTCGTGCAGCCGATGGAGCAGGCCGAGCGCGTCGCCTTCCTCCGCGAGCGGGACGGCGGGCGCCGCGACGCGCTCGGCGACGACCCGCTCTTCCCGCTGCCGGCGAACCCCGAGCAGCGCCTGATCATGACCCGGTTGTCCCAGGACAGCGGCGTCGTCGTGCAGGGCCCGCCGGGCACCGGCAAGACCCACAGTATCGCCAACCTGCTGTCCGCCCTGCTCGCGCAGGGGCAGCGGGTGCTCGTCACCAGCCAGAAGGCGCAGGCGCTCCGGGTGCTCCGCGACAAGCTGCCCAAGGAGATCGCCGACCTGTGTATCTCCATGACCGATCTGGGCCGGGGCGGCTCGGCCGAGCTCGAGGGCGGGGTAAAGGCGCTCTCCGCCAGGTTCGCCGGGTACGACGCCGGGCAGCAGGCCAAGCGCATCGCCGAGAAGCGCGACCAGCTGCACGCTGCCCGCCGTAAAGTCGCCGAGCTGACCGATCGCATCCGTGCGCTGCGGGAGTCGGAGACATACTCCCACCCCGAGATCGCGCCCGGCTACCGGGGCACTCTCGCGCAGATCGTCCGCAGGCTCAAGGAGGAGGAGCCGCACTGCTCGTGGATGCCGGTCCCGATGCCGCCCGGCGCCCCCGCCCAACCTCCCATCGGCGTCGGTGAGGTGGCCAAGCTCGTCGAGCTGCTCGCCGGGGAGACCCCGCAGCGCAAGCAGCGGCCGCATCAGCGCATCCCCGACGTGTCGGCGCTGCCGACCGCCGAGCAGGTGCAGGCCCTGATCGCCGAGGAGGGCGCCGCGCGGTCCCTGGCCGCGCAGGCGCAGACCGAGATCTCCGCGCGGCTCGACGGCCTCGACGCCGAGGTGCTCGCCCGGCTCGGGCACATCGAGGCCGATGTACGGGCCCACCTGCACCGGCTCGACCTCATCGGTCCGTACGCCGACCGCAGCGACCGCAACTGGGTGATCCGCGCCCTCGCCGACGGCATCGCCGGGCGCGAGATGGCGCTGTGGGAGCAGCTCGCCGCCCTCTCCGGGCGGCTCACGGCGCTGCGGGAGACGGTCCGGCGCGTCAACTTCCGCCTCGTCACCCACCCACCGCTGGACGGCCCGGCCGCCGCGGGCGCGTACCTGCAGGCCATGCGCGCGTTGCGGGATCACCTCGCCGCCGGGAACCGGCTCAAGCGGGGTCTGCTGAAGTCCGCCGCGCAGCGAGCGGCCGAGCCGTACCTCGGGCAGGTGTCCGTGGACGGGGTCTCCCCCAGCAACGCCGAGCTGCTGTCGATCGTCATCGACGACATGGAGGCGCGGCAGATCGCCGAGCAGCTGAGGCGCGGCTGGCGGGCGGTCGGCGTGGAGTTCCCGGTCGACCAGCCGCTGGAGGCGATCGCCGCGCAGTTCGAGGACGCCTTCGGCAAGCTCGACACGGTACGCACGATCCGCGCGGCCGTGAACACCACGGTCGAGACACTCGGCAGGATGGGCGTCTTCCTCCCGCTGCGCACGCCGGCGGACTGGGAGGCGTACGCCGAGGCTTTGGGCGCCGCCCGGCTGCGGCTCGACGCGGAACGTGCCACCGCCGCCCTTGAGGAGCTGCGCGAGAGCCTGGAACGGCAGGCCAAGGTCGGCACCCCGGCGCCGGAGCTGCTCGAGGCGATCCGGGCGATCGCCACGCGCGACGCCGTCACCTACCGGTTGTGCCTCACCGCGCTCACCACCGCGCAGCACGAGCTCGCCCAGCAGCGGCAGTGCGACGAGCTCGCCGCCCGGATCCGGCAGACCCATCCGGCCCTGCTGGAGGTGCTTGCCGCCGCCGGGAAGTGGCAGCCGTACCTGTCCGGCTGGGAGCGCGCCTGGGCGTGGGCGAAGGCGTACACCTTCTTCAGCGAACAGCGGCAGCCCGGGCTGGAGCAGCGGCTCGAGGCCGAGCTGGAGGCGGCGGTCGCCCGCACGATGCAGCTCACCGCGGAGCTCGCCGCGGAGCAGGCCTGGGATGCCGCGCTGAGCCGGATGACCGCCCATCAGACGACGGCGCTGCGCTCGTACGAGCAGCACATGACCAAGCGGGGCAAGGGCACCGGCAGGCACGCCGCGCGGTTCGAGGCACTCGCCCGGGAGGCGATGGCGGAGGCGCTCGGCGCCGTGCCCGCCTGGATCATGCCGATCCAGCAGGTGCTCGACACGATCCCGCCGAACCGCGACTCGTTCGACGTGATCATCGTCGACGAGGCGAGCCAGGCGAGCATCGACGCGCTGTTCCTGCTGTGGCTGGCGCCGCGGGTCATCGTCGTGGGCGACGACAAGCAGTGCGCGCCCTCGGCGGTCAGCCATGGCGAGCTGGAACCGATCTTCCAGAAGCTGGCGACGTACCTGCCGGACATGCCCGCCTATCTCCGCGACGCGTTCACCCCGAATTCGAGCCTGTTCGACCTGCTCCGGACCCGCTTCGGCGGGCTGCTCCGGCTCAAGGAGCACTTCCGCTGCATGCCGGAGATCATCGAGTTCTCGTCGCGGCAGTTCTACTCCGACGAGCCGCTCGTGCCGCTGCGGCAGTTCGGCGCCGACCGGCTGCCGCCGCTCAAGGTCGAGCGCGTCATCGGCGCCTACACCGAGGGCAGGGACACCCGGCTGCGCAATCCGGTCGAGGCCGAGGCGATCGTCGACCGCCTGCTGGAGTGCGTCGCCGACCCCGCCTATGACGGCAAGACGTTCGGCGTCGTCGTGCTGCAGGGCACCGAACAGGGCAGGCTCATCCACAACCTGCTGCTGGAACGGCTCGACCCGAAGGAGTGGGAGAAGCGGCGGCTGCGGGTGGGTACGCCGCCGGACTTCCAGGGCGACGAGCGGGACGTGGTGTTCCTCTCGATGGTGATCGCCGAGAGGCGGCCGGCGTTGACCCGCACCGAGTGGCAGCGGCGGTACAACGTCGCCGCGTCCCGTGCCAGGGACCAGATGTGGCTGTTCCACTCGGTCAGCCCCGACCTGCTCTCCCCCCACTGTCTGCGGCGGTCGCTGCTCACGTACATGCTGACCCCGCCGGCCGCCCTCGGCGCCGAGCCGCTGGCGGACGTACGGCCCGACGAGCCGCACCCCGCCTTCGACTCGCTCTTCGAGCAGCGGGTCTTCCTGCGCATCCGGGAACGCGGCTACCACGTCGTCCCCCAGTTCGAGGTGAACGGGCGCCGGATCGATCTCGTCGTGAGCGGCGCGCAGGGGCGGCTGGCGGTCGAGTGCGACGGCGACTACTGGCACGGGCCCGAGCAGCGCGAGGCGGACCTTGACCGGGAGCGGGAGCTCAAGCGCGCGGGGTGGCGGTTCTGGCGCGTCCGCGAGAGCGAGTTCTACTTCGACCCGGACGCCGCGCTCGCACCGCTGTGGGAGGAACTCGAGCGCCGCGGCATCCGGCCGGGCGAGGTGGTCGCCGACGGCACGAGTGGTTCCGGAACCGGTTGGACAGCCGTGCCGCTCGCCTCGGACGACAGCCGGGATGGTCTCGACGAGGACGGACTCGTCGAGGAGGACGACTTCTCGCTCCCAGTTCCGGACGCCCGGCCGGGCGGGGCGCCCGGTGGCACCGTCGCGCCGCCTGCTCGACGTGCGGCCACAGCCGCGCAGGGTGCGGAGATACGGGCGTGGGCGCGCCGCAACGGCTTCCAGGTCGGCAGCCGTGGCCGTCTGCCCGAGGAGGTCATCGAGGCCTACCGCCGTGCGAACCGTACCGGATGACACAGGTTCCGGATACGCCGTATCAGGCGGACTCGCCCTCGGCAATGGGGAATGCCACTGATCCGGCCTGGCCAGGGTTCGAAGGAGGCGACGGCGGGGCTGATCACCTCTGGCCGCGCCAAGGCTGGGGCGTCAAGGGCCCGGAAGGTCACCGCCGATACGTGGGCGGNTCTTGGTGCGACGTACGGGCGCGCAGGTGGGCGGTCTCGGTTTCCAGGGTTTCGGTCATCTCGGTGATGAAGTCGGTGATGATGCGGAGGGCGGGCTCGTCGTAGCGGCTCATCAGGGCGGTGACGCGGCGGCCGAAGTCGGCGAAGACGGCGGAGATGTCGCGGTAGGCGGGGCTGTCGGTGATGGGGTGGATGACCGTGCGGCGGCGGTCGNNGGGGTCGGGCTCGCGGCGGATGAGGCCGGCGCGTTCCAGGCGGGCGAGGACCTGGGCGGTGGCGGCGGTNGACATGCCGGTGAGATCGGCGAGGCGGCCGGGGTGGGTGGGGCCGACGCGGAAGAGGATGTCGGAGCACTTGTAGTCGGTGACGTTGAGGCCGACGCGGGCGGCCACCGCGGAGTGGAAGAGGACGACCGCGGTGCTGAAGCGGCCGCCGACCTGGCGGCCGAGCTCCATCAGTAGGCGCTCGCGCGGATCCGTCTCGCCGGTCACCTCGGCCTCGTTCTCCCTCACGAGTGGACATCCTAACCGGATCGTGCTAGTCATTAGCTAAATTTTTTAGTAAATGACTTAGCCAAGGAGGTTGTCATGGCGAAGGCGCCGTCACGGGTGCTCATCGCGGGCGGCGGGATCGGCGGGCTGTGCCTGGCGCAGGGGCTGCGCCGGGCCGGGGTCGACGTGACCGTGTTCGAGCGGGCCTCGGCCCCGGAGGAGTTCCGGGAGGGGTACCGGCTGCACATCGATCCGGACGGGAGCCGGGCGCTGCACGCCTGCCTGCCGCCGGACCGGTTCGAGCTGCTGCGCGCCGCGTGCGGCAGGCCGCCGCTCGCGTTCGCCTTCATCACCGAACGGCTGGGCAC
>Ga0065720_1004212_pt1 | contig 10316 bp, 9 predicted proteins | sample Thericmetagenome_FD_59107 | JGI IMG/M metagenome (GOLD analysis project Ga0065720, IMG submission 59107) | Thermophilic microbial communities from the Joint Bioenergy Institute, California, USA of rice/straw/compost enrichment - eDNA_2 v2... | ecosystem: Engineered > Solid waste > Grass >... | reverse complement strand
CCCGCCTGGCGCGCCTGCTCGGCAATGACGAAGCGGTGTTCCGCGTTGGCGATCACGACGGGCGCCGCAAAGCCCGGCTGGCCGGCGACGCGCGCCAGCGTCTGCTGTAGCAGCGTCTCCGCGCCGGCCAGGGCCAGGAGCTGCTTGGGGTAGGCTTCGCGCGACAGCGGCCACAGGCGCGTGCCGGTGCCACCGGACAGAACGACCGGGACAATCCCCGGATGCTTCCTCATGCGGGCCTCCTGCCAGGTCGACGGAAGCTGCCGGCGCCGGGCCTATCCGTCGGGTGCCATCGCGCGAGTCGCGACGATGCGGGCTTCCTAACGCAAAGCCGCAATCTTGGAAACGGCGTCTCGGAGAGCGGGCGTCACAGGCTAGGGAGCCCTATTGCCGGGCTTCGGCTTCAGCCTGAGGCGCATGATGATGTCCTGATCGTGGTTGCCAAAGCCGCGGCCGAAGATGTTCAGCCCGCCGGGATGGCGCGCATGCTCATCAATACCGATACGCATGCGGATGCCGTGGTGCATGTCAAGCTCAAGCCGGTCGAGCGTTACGGAAGAGATCTGCACATCGTTGACGGAAGTTCCGCTGCGGCTGATCTGCCAAGTGACGAGCTTGCCGTACTGTGAGCCTTCGAGCTTCCACCAGTGAGGGGTGTAGATGCCCCGCTTATCGCCGAAGTCGCCAGGTGAGATCCAGCTACCCACCTTAACGTCGTTAACCCAGAGACTGATCTCCGACGGCCAATCGAGGCTCGTCCCCGGCACCTCCGACGACAGCTCCATGACGAATTCGAGCCGGTCGATCTCGGCGCCGAGGATCTTGCCGTTGTTGGGAAACTTGTATTCGAGATAGCCACGGCTGAACCAGACGAGCGATGCGTTCATACGCTGCGGATCGAGGAAGAAGTCCGGCACGTCAAGCACGCCGAGCACGCCCTCGGTCGAGCATAGCCCGCACGGGGCGGTGACCTGGCAGCTCGTGTAGAGACCGATGGGCATGGACACCTCAAGATAGTCCTTGCCGGCCAAGGCATTCTGCTCATCTAGACGAATGATGATCTCATCATAGCGCACGGAGCAGACTTTCTGCTGCCCTTTGGAGGCCTTCTTCGTCTCCGTCTCGACAAGGCCGGCCCGCTCGAGCACCTGCAGGTGGGTGGCGATGGTAGACTGCGGCAGGTCTAGCGCCTCGGCAATCTCGTTCACGTTGAGCGCTCCGCGCTCGCGCAGCAGCTTCAACGCCCGCACGCGCGCAGGCGAAGCGAGAGCGCGGATCGCCTCACCGCTTTCGGAAACGGATAAGGTCAAGAACTTCCTCTTGAAATCGGTCATCTGGCCTCCGGTGCAGCGGACTGCCGACAGCTTCCCGATTTAAATCGGGCTTTTCGATATATATCAATTCCTCGTTGACTGATACAACGATGCCGGTGTTAACTCAAAAGAAAAAAGCCGTAACGGCCCCGGAGGAAACACCATGCACATGTTGCGCGCGCTTTCGCTTGCATCAGGGCTGCTTCTCGGCGCGGGAAGTCTGGGCTTCCACACGCAGGCTGCCGCCCAAGTCACCGTACCTGGAGTACCAAGATCCCAGACCATCATCCTCGAGAATCCGGAAGGCACCATCAAGAATCCAGGCTGGTTCAACATTTGGACGCTGAACGCTGGCGGCCAGTATACGGGCCTGCACCAGCTCGCCCTCGACACGTTGTGGTACATCGATCCCGAGCAGGGTCTTGAGGGAGCTTGGGAAAATTCCCTCGCCGCCGATCGGCCGATCTACAATCAGGACTTCACCGAAATGACGGTGAAGCTGCGGCCGGGCATCTACTGGAGCGACGGAGTCGAGTTCACGGCCGATGACGTCGTCTACACCGTTGAGACGCAGATCAAGAACCCCGGCATGCGCTGGAGCGCCCTGCTCGCTCTGAACGTGGAGAGTGTGACAGCACCTGATCGGCACACGGTGCACTTCAAGCTCAAGAAGCCGAACTCTCGTTTCCATGCACTCTTCACCGTGCGCTTCAACGCCATCTGGATCATGCCGAAGCACGTCTTCGAAAAGGCCGGCGATCCGATGAAATTCGACTTCAATCCGCCCGTGTCGCTCGGAGCGTACAAGCTGCACAGCTTTGATCCCAACGGCAAATGGTACATCTGGCAGAAGCGTGACGACTGGCAGCGCACGACGCTCGGCCGCTACGGAGAACCGGGCCCGAAATTCGCGGCGTATGTCGACCCGGGCCCGCCTGACAAGCGTGTCATCGCCCAGCTCAACCACGACCTCGATGTGGTACACGACATCGCGCCGGAGGGCATGTTCACGCTCACCAAGCAGTCGGAAAGCCTGAAGACCTGGTTCAAGAACTTCCCGTTCGCACACCCGGATCCGACGCTGCCGTCGGTGATCTTCAACATGCAGAATCCGTCCTTCGCGAGCCGGGACGTGCGCTGGGCGCTTGCGCTGCTCATCGACATTAAGGCTGTCTCGATGGCCGCCTATCGTGGCGCCGCCACCCTCTCGCCGATCGCCGTCCCCCCTACGGGAACGCACCCGCAGGATTATCACGTGCCGATGCGCGAATGGCTCGCCTCCTTCGAGCTCGACACCGGCAAGCGGAAGATCCGTCCCTACGATCCGACCATCGGCCCCCAGATCGCCGATATGCTGCGCCCGAGCCTCAAGGAGCAGATCCCAACAGATCCGGCCGAGATCGACCGCGCCTTCGGCTACGGCTGGTGGAAGCCCGACCCGCAGGCCGCCACGGAGCTCCTCGAGAAGGCCGGTTTCACCAAGCGCGGCAACAGCTGGTACATGCCGGACGGCAAGCCCTTCACTATCAAGGTGATGGTGGAGGGTGAAACGCGGCCGATTTTGACCCGCGCCGGCACGATGATCGTGCAACAGTGGCGCCAGTTCGGCATTGACGCCAAGACCGACGTTGCGCCGGGCACGACGATGCTCGACCGTCGCGGTGCCGGCGACTTCGACGTCCTGATTTCCTGGAGTGTCGAGACCTACGGAGGCCATCCGGATCTCGCCTTCTTCCTTGACAGCTGGCACTCCCAGTTCGTGGCGGAACCCGGCAAGACCCAGTCGCCCCGCAACTGGCAGCGCTGGGCCAATCCCGAGCTCGACAAGATCATTGAGGACATCCGTCGCATCGATTTCGACGACCCGAAGTCGATCGAACTCGGTCGGCAGTACGTGAAGCTCATGGTCCGCGAGATGCCGATCATCCCGCTCATGGCATACAACGTCTTCACGGCCATGGATGAGCACTACTGGACCGGCTACCCGACGGCCGAGGACCCTTACGGCAATCCGGTGCCCAACTGGGGCAACTCGCGCACGATGATGGTCAGGCTGAAGCCGACCGGCAAGTGACGCCGAGCGGGCAGGCGCCCTGCGCCTGCCCGCTGAAGGCCGGGAGTGGTTCATGAAGGCATACCTGACCTATCTGTCGAAACGTCTCATCCAGTTCGCCGTCGTGGTGTTCGTAGGCATCAACGTGGCCTACGTTGTGACCCACATGACACCCATCAACCCGGTGGAGCAGACGATCGCGGCCGCAACCTCCTTCGGCAGCACGAGCCCGGAAGCCATTGAGATGATGCGCCGCTCGCTCAGCGAGCTCTATGGCCTCGAAGGGTCGCCGTGGGAGCAGTACCTGACGTTCTGGAAGCGGGTACTGGTGGGCGACTTCGGCCCCTCGCTCTCGGCCTTCCCCACACCTGTTTCCGAACTCATCAAGCGGGCCCTGCCATGGACGGTCGGCCTACTGCTGGTCTCGACCCTGCTCACCTGGGTTCTGGGCAACCTGCTGGGCGGCCTTGCCGGCTACTATCGCGACAGCCGCCTCCTGAAGGCCTTCGGCGTCGTGACCGCCGGCCTGCACCCGGTCCCGTACTATGTTGTAGCCTTCGTGATGCTGCTGATTTTCGGCTATCTGTGGCCGATCCTGCCGATCAGCGGCGGGGCCTCGATGGCTACCGACCGATCGGACCTTCTTGGATATGCGCTGGACGTGGTGATCCACTCCATCCTGCCGGTGCTTTCTCTCATGGCGGTCGGCATCGGAGGCTGGTTCATGGGCATGCGGTCGCTCGTCTCCAATATCGTGACGGAAGACTACGTGACCTATGCCGAACTCGCCGGCGTGGAGCGCCACAAGATCCTTCGCCACTATGTGATGCGGAACGCCGTCAGCCCGCAAGTCACGGGCCTGGCCCTGCAACTGGGCGCCATCTTCAACGGCGCGATCATCACGGAGCAGGTCTTCGGCTATCCCGGCATCGGCTCGCTACTCATCAGTGGCGTGCACACCGGCGACTACAGCCTTGTCCTCGGCATCACGACGATCTCGATCCTCGGCGTGTCGGTCATGGTGCTCCTGATCGATCTCCTCTACCCGCTGATCGATCCTCGCGTGGAGGCCGCCTCATGAACACGCTGAAGATCCTGCGCGACCTCTTCCACTACAATAAGGAATTCGCCGCTGGGCTGCTCATCGTCCTCGTGGTCCTTGCCATAGCGGCCTGCTCCTTCTTCTCGCCCTACCCGCCGCTCGACGTCTATGTCGTGCCGCCGGACATGCCGCCGTCTTGGGAATATCCCTTCGGCACCACGTCCCGCGGACAGGACGTGTTCTGGCAGCTCACCTTCGCCGTCCGCAACACGCTGCTCTTCGGCATCGTGGTGGCCGTCATCAGCCGCGTGATTTCCCTGTGTGTCGGCCTGGTCTCCGGCTACCGCGGCGGATGGATCGACCGGCTGCTGATGTCCATCAACGACACGTTCGTCGTCATTCCGCTCTTCCCGATCCTTGTTCTGTTCTACTTCATCATGCGGGACCAGATGACGTGGGCGATGCTGGCGATCATCGTTTCGCTGCTCGGCTGGGCCTATGATGCCCGCCTCATCCGCTCTATCGCCATGAGCCTGCGCACCCGCGAGTTTACGCGCCAGGCCGTCTTCTCGGGCATGGGCACGGGAAGGATCGTGTGGCAGGAGCACCTGCCCTTCGTCCTGCCGATCGTGTTCTCGACGACGCTGAACAACATCAACTGGTCGATCGGAATCGAGGTGACGCTCTCCGTCCTCGGCTTCACCGACATCAATACCCCCACTATCGGCGGAATGATCTATTGGGCGAACCAGCACACCGCGCTCGTCTCCGGAGTCTGGTGGTGGGTGACGTTTCCCATCGCGATCGTGGTGCTGCTCTTCATCGGGTTGTTCCTGCTTGCCATCTCGATGAATGAATACATCGACCCGCGCAGCCGTCTCAGCCGCCTGGGAGGACCGTCATGACCTTCCAACCCGCAACGGCCTCCGGCAACGTCGAGGCGGCATACTCGACGCCGGTCCTATCGGTCGACGCTCTCAAGGCCTACTACCGCCTCAAGCTGTTTGGCATCGAGCGTGAGGTCCGCGCCGTCGATGACCTCACCTTCGAGATTGGCCGCAACGAGATCTACGGGCTCGCTGGGGAGTCGAGCTCAGGCAAGAGCACACTCATCAGGACCATCGCCCGCGCCATCCGCCCGCCCCTGGCGGTGGAGGCAGGTTCGGTGCGGTTCAACTTCTCCGACGGCACGCGCGACATGTACCGTCTGTCACCGCAAGAGCTCGCCGGCATCCGCTGGAAGCGCCTGTCTTACATCATGCAGGGCTCGATGAGTGTCCTCAATCCGGTGCGGCGCATCAAGCATTCCTTCATCGATTTTGCGATGCCGCACGTGCCGGAGAAGGGTGCGGCCTTCTTTGATCGCATCGGGCGTCACCTCGAGAAGTTGCACCTCGACCGCTCTGTTCTCAACGCCTTCCCGCATGAGCTGTCGGGCGGCATGCGCCAGCGTGTCACCATTGCGCTCGCCACTGTTTGCGGACCGGAGTTCATCATCGCCGACGAGCCGACAACCGCCCTTGACGTCATCGTGCAGAAGGGCGTGCTGGCCATGCTCCGCGAAATCCAGCGCGAGCTCGGCTCCTCCGTCCTCTTTGTCACGCACGACATGGCAGTGCACGCCAATCTGACGGACAGGCTCGGCATCATGTATGCGGGCCGGCTTGTCGAAGAGGGGTGGACGCGCGACCTGTTCCGGCGGCCACTGCACCCCTACACGCGCCACCTCATCTCCAGCCTGCCCCAGATCGGCGACGACACGCCGAAGAAGGGGCTGGAGGGTTCACCGCCCAACCTAGCCGCGCCGCCTAGCGGCTGCCGATTCCACCCGCGTTGCCCCCTGGCCGTGGACATCTGCCGCAGGCAGGCGCCGCCCATGGTGACGGTGACCCCCGGGCGGCGTGTGGCCTGCCACGTCGTCACGGCCGATCCCGGCCTTTCCGCCCCGGCAATGGAGGAGGCGCGCCCGTGAAGTCGAACCTTCTTGATGTCGAGCACGTCAGCAAGGTATTCAGCGGTCGTGGGCTTTTCTCGCGCCGCGTCAAGCACGCGGTTCAGGACGTGAGCTTCTCGCTCGACGCCGACAGGCCCGAGGTCTTCACCATCATTGGGGAATCTGGCAGCGGCAAGTCGACGCTCGCCGGCATGATCCTTAACACCCTGCGGCCAACGAACGGCCATATTCGCTTCGCCGGGCGCGACCTCGCCTACATCCGCAGCAGAAAGGACCGGCTCGCCTTTATGAGCCGTGTGCAGGCCATCTTCCAGAACCCCTTCGAGGCCTTCAACCCGCTAAAGCCCGTCGACCGCTATCTCTTCATGGCGGCCGAAGTCTTCGCCGGCTGCCGCACGAAGGAAGCGCGCGAGACGCGGGTGGACGACGCGCTTCACAAGGTAGGCCTGTCGCTCGCCGAGGTGGGCGGACGCTATCCGCATGAGATGTCGGGCGGGCAGTTGCAGCGTATTGCCATCGCCCGCGCGCTCGTGTCGAACCCGGCCCTGATCGTTGCCGACGAACCGGTGTCGATGATCGACGCCTCGCTGCGCATGACGGTGATCAACCTCTTTCGCATGCTGCGCGACGAGCTCGGCGTGTCAATCATCTACATCACCCACGACCTGGCCACCGCCTACTACATCAGTGACCGCCTCATAATCATGCAGGGCGGCAAGGTGGTCGAAGCGGGCGATGCACGGCAGATCCTCGCCGCTCCCCAGCATCCCTATTCGCTTCGGCTCCGCGAAGCCGTTCTTTCCGTCGATGGAGCCTGGCGCGGCAGCAGGCTCGACGTTGACGCCCTCGAATCCAGCTCATGACCGTCACCTCTGCTACCTCGGAGCCATCATGAAAGAAGCTCACGTCATCGCCGATCGCGACTTCGTCATCGGAGATACCGATCCCCGCCTCTTCGGCGCCTTCGTCGAACACCTCGGCCGCTGCGTCTACGGTGGCCTCTACGAGCCGGGCCACCCGACGGCCGACGAGCACGGCTTCCGTGGCGACGTGCTGGCCCTCGTGCGGGAGCTGGGTCCAACGATTATCCGCTATCCGGGCGGCAACTTCGTTTCGGGCTACAACTGGGAAGATGGGGTCGGACCGGTCGAGAAGCGGCCGCGCCGGCTCGATCTGGCCTGGATGTCAACGGAGCCCAACGCCTTCGGTACAAACGAGTTCATCGACTGGTGCCGCGCGGCCGACGTAGAGCCAATGCTCGCGGTCAATCTGGGCACCCGAGGCCCAGACGATGCGCGCCGCCTCGTCGAATATTGCAACTTCCCTGGTGGTACGGAATTGTCGGACCTGCGTCGCCAGCACGGCTGGGAGAAGCCGCACGGCATCAAGTTCTGGTGCCTCGGCAACGAGATGGACGGCCCGTGGCAGATGGAGACGAAGACGGCGACGGAATATGGCCGCGTCGCCACCGAGGCCGCCAAACTGATGAAGTGGATCGACCCCACTATCGAGCTCGCCGCCTGCGGCTCTTCCGCCCGCACCATGCCAACTTTCGGCATCTGGGAAGACACGGTACTGGAGCACTGCTTCGACCACGTCGAGTTCATCTCGCTCCATACCTATCTCAACAACTATGCCGACGACACGCCGGCCTTCCTGGCGAGCCCGGATCTGATGGACACCTTCATCGAGGAGGTAGTGGCCATCGCTGATGCGGTTGCCGCCCGGCGGCGCTCGCCGAAGCGGATCATGCTGAGCTTTGACGAGTGGAACGTCTGGTACCGCACCCGGCGCAAGAACGAGGGCCGCACCAAGCTCGGCTGGCCGATCGCCCCGCAGATCCTCGAAGAGGTGTACGACATGCAGGACGCGCTCGCCTTCGGCGGCGCCTGCCTCGCGCTGCTCAACCACGCGGACCGGGTACGGGCCGCCTGCCTCGCCCAGCTCGTCAACGCCATCGCGCCGATCATGACCGAGACCGGCGGGCCGGCGTGGCGGCAGACGATCTTCTATCCCTTCCGTGACATGAGCAAGTTGGGGCGCGGCCGCGTGCTACGCACGCGCGTCTCCTCGCCCACCTACTCGGCCATCTACTATGACCCGCGCGGCACTGCGGACCTTCACTTCCCGCTACCTGAGGTGCCGTATCTCAAGCTCTCTGTCGTGGACAACGCCGCAGAGGGCACCGTAACCCTCTTCATGCTCAACCGGCACCTCGACGAAACACTCACCGTCGACGCCCAAGTCCGCGGCTTCGGCACGCTGTCGGTGGCGGAGGCGCATGAGCTGCACCACGGCAACCTGAAAGCGACGAACACCAAAGACCGACCGAACGAGGTCAAGCCGGCACCGCTCAACCGCGTGGAGATCTCCGATGATCACCTGCGCGTGCGATTGGCTCCCGCATCCTGGAACGTCGTCCGCCTCTCCGTCCGGCCGAACTGACGTCGGACCCAGGCCTGACGGCGCAGCCCCGCCCGCGCCGTCAGGCCGTAGCTGGCTGAACGCGCCTGTCAGGCAATGATCTCAATGTGCGCCTCTGTCGGCCTGCGGCCGGCGCCGTTAATCGGCGTAATGTCTTGCGGGCAGGCTGAAAAGACGACGTAACACTCCCTCACCGCCCGCAGGGTGACGTAGTCGCCCGGCTTGGTCTGGGGCTCACCCTGCGTGAGCGAGAAGTCGCGCTTGATCGGAATGTTCATGAAGAGGTTGAGCGGCTGCGGCACGTAGGCCGCGGCGATGCCGAGTTCCGCCATTGCCTCGACCATGTTGTCAGCGCAGTTGCGGTGGTACTCCTTGCAGCCGAGATGCTCGTAGCGCCAGCGATCGCAGGCTGCCATCAGCGTGTCGTGGATGCCTGGCGACGTATCCTCCTCCAGAACCAGAATGGGCTCGCGCCTGTTCGTGAACAACGTCTGCCCGACGGCCGGCATCAGCCGGCCATTTTCCACGCGCGTATGCTCCATCGACATATGGTGCGAAAGATCCTCCACGCAGAAAGCCCAGGTGTCGACCACCTGTGCCCCGTGCGTGTTGATGATCTTGATGGTCTCACCCATAGCAAGGCGCACGGCCTTGCCGCGAGTGGCCGGAATGACGTCACGCTTCATCGTCACGGCGTTCATCCTTCTCAGGCCGCCCGAGCGAGGCGACGCGTCTTCCAGTGTGGCTGTGCGCAAATGTGGCCGAGGAACTCGATGACGGTGAGCGCACCGATATAAGCAGTGACGCCCGTGCCGACATCGAGCGGTGGGTTGACCTCTACGAAGTCGAACCCCGCAATGTCGTGACGCTCGGCGATTGCCTTGAGGCTGTCGCGCAGCTCCGGATAGGTCATGCCGTTCGGCTCGGCCGAGACGCACCCTGGAACCAGCGACATGTCGAGCGCATCGACGTCGATGGAAACATAGACGCGTGAGCCTTTCGGCAGGAGCTCGGCGATTCCGGCCGGCCCCAGGCGGCGGAACTCGCCCATGTTGATCACGCGATTGCCCGAGATGATCACATCCTCCACCTGGTCGGCCGAATGGCGCAGGCTGCGGATGCCGACCTGCGTCAGCGAGAGCATGTTCGCGAAGCCGGCGATGTGGCGGAAGGCCTGACTGTTGGTGTGCATCAGGTCGTGCTCGAAGGGCGCGTAGTCGGTATGCGCGTCGAAATGGATGATGTGCAGCTTCTCGTCGAAAGCGCGAAAGACCGGATACGTGATGGAGTGGTCCCCCCCAAGGACAACCGGCAAGGCTCCACGTGCGATGATGCCGCGCACGGCCTCGGTGATGTTGGCGAAGGTGCGCTCTGCATTGGCGGGGCTGCGAAGACCTCGAAAGGTGCGAAGGTATTCCCCTGCGGCAGCGACTGGATAACGGCGTCGATCTCGCCGTTAGCAAGCGCCACGTAGCTCTCCGGGAAGGAGGGGAACAGCTTAAGATCCTTGAAGCCGGATCCGCCGCCCGC
>Ga0065720_1021530_pt1 | contig 10317 bp, 11 predicted proteins | sample Thericmetagenome_FD_59107 | JGI IMG/M metagenome (GOLD analysis project Ga0065720, IMG submission 59107) | Thermophilic microbial communities from the Joint Bioenergy Institute, California, USA of rice/straw/compost enrichment - eDNA_2 v2... | ecosystem: Engineered > Solid waste > Grass >... | reverse complement strand
GCGGCGGCGAGCAGCCGCTCCCGGTTGCGGCGCGCGTCGGCCCGCACGGCGACCTCCCGTTGACAAGCGGAGTATGGACTCCGATTATTCGGAGTCATGACTCCGATTCTAGCTCCGCGAGACGTTCTTCACCGGCTCGTCGACGGTGTGGTGAACCGGCGCTGGGACGAGTTGCCCGAGCTGTACGCGCCCGACGCCGTCGTGATCCATCCGCTCGGACCGGTCCCGCCGCTGCGCGGGCGCGAGGCGCTGCGCGCCCACTTCGCCGCGGCCGACGCGCTTCCGCTCCGCATGCGGGCCGAGGAGGTCGCCGTGCACGAGACCGCCGATCCGGAGGTGGTGATCGGGGAGTTCCGCTACGTCGGCCGCAACACCGCGACCGGGCGGGACTTCGTCGCGCACAACGTGTTCGTGGTCCGGGTGCGCGACGGCCTCATCGTCGAGTCCCGCGACTACGTCGACCACCTCGGGCTCGCGATCGCAGGCGACCGCGCGGATCAGCTCGTCGCAGCCCGGGTCGGCGCCCTGACGCCCGACGTCCACACCGCAGCGCCCCGGCCGGAGATCCCCCGCGGGTGATCCGCACCGTCTCGCCCACGCCGTCGAACGCCGCGGGCGAGGACGAGGCGCGGACGTACGGGAGCCGATCGTTGCCGGGCCGCCTCACACCGCGAGGTACGCCTCCAGCCCCGCGCGCCCGCCTTCCCGGCCGAACCCGGACTGCCGGTACCCGCCGAACGGGCTGGCCGGGTCGAAGCGGTTGAACGTGTTCGCCCACACCACGCCGGCGCGCAGCCGCTGCGCCGTCCAGAGCGCCTTCGAGCCCTTCTCCGTCCACACCCCCGCCGACAGCCCGTACGGGGTGTTGTTCGCCTTCGCGACGGCTTCCTCGGGCGTGCGGAAGGTGAGCACCGACAGCACCGGGCCGAAGATCTCCTCGCGGGCGATCCGCATCGTCTGCTCCACGCCCTCGAACACTGTGGGCGGGAAGAACAGGCCGCGCTCGGGCAGCGGGCAGGAGCTGGTCCAGCGCCGCGCCCCCTCCTCGTCGCCGGCCGCGGCGAGATCCACGATGCGGTCCAGCTGGGCGCGGGAGTTGATCGCCCCGACATCGGTGTTCTTGTCCAGCGGATCGCCCACCCGCAGCGTCTCGACGCGGGCGTGCAGCAGTTCGAGGAACTCCTCGGCGATCGACTCCTGCACGAGCAGTCGCGACCCGGCGCAGCAGACGTGGCCCTGGTTGAAGAAGATGCCGTCCACGACGCCGTCGACGGCCTGGTCGATCGCCGCGTCCGCGTAGACGATGTTGGCCGCCTTGCCGCCCAGCTCCAGGGTGAGCCGCCGGCCGGTGCCGGCCAGCCGCCGCTGGATCTGGACACCCACCTCGGTGGACCCGGTGAACGCCACCTTGTCGACGGCCGCCCCGACCACCGCCGCGCCGACGTCGCCCGCGCCGGGCAGCACGTTCACCACGCCCGGCGGCAGCCCGGCCTCCGCGGCGATCTCGGCGAGGACGAGCGCGGTGAGCGGGGTGGTCTCGGCCGGCTTGAGCACGATCGTGTTGCCGCACGCGAGCGCGGGCCCCACCTTCCAGGCCGCCATGAGCAGTGGGAAGTTCCACGGGATCACCGCGCCGACCACCCCGACCGGCTTCGGTGCCGGTCCCAGCCCCGCGTACTCCAGCTTGTCGGCCCAGCCGGCGTGGTGGAACAGGTGCGCCGCCGCGGTCGGGACGTCGACGTCGCGGGACTCGCGGATCGGCTTGCCGTTGTCGAGGGTCTCCAGCACGGCGAGCTCGCGGGAGCGCTCGGCGACGATCCGCGCGATGCGGAAGAGGTACTTGGCGCGCTCGGCGCCCGGCATCCGGCCCCACACCTCGTCGTGGGCGCGGCGCGCCGCCGCGACGGCCCGGTCGACGTCCTCCTGCGCCGCCGTGCCGACCTCGGCCAGCACCTCCTCGGTGGCCGGGTTGATCGTCTTGAGCGGCTCCCCGCCGCCGTCGACGAACTCGCCGTCGATGAAGGGGCGGTAGGTGGGCTCGAGGTTCGCGATCGCCGCGTTCTCCGGCGCGGGGGAGTAGGTCCAGTCCATCACGCCCGCCCGATGTGGTCGGCGCTGGTGTAGTGGCCGGTCAGCTGAGTGCGCCGCTGCCGCAGCAGGTCGCCCAGCAGGGCTGACGCCCCGAACCGGAACAGATCGGGGGTGAGCCAGTCCGGCCCGGCGACCTCGTTGACGGCCACCAGGTGCCGGATCGCGTCCTTGGCCGAGCGGATGCCGCCCGCCGCCTTGACGCCGCGGTGTTCCCCGGTGAGCCGGTGCCAGTCGCGCACCGCCTGCAGCATCACCTGCACGACCGGCAGCGTGGCCGCCGGGCTGATCTTGCCGGTGGACGTCTTGATCACGTCGGCGCCGGCCAGCAGCGCGAGCCACGAAGCGCGCCGCACGTCGTCGTAGCCGGCCAGCTCGCCGGTCTCGAGGATCACCTTGAGGTGCGCGTCCCCGCAGACCTCCTTGATGGCGACGATCTCCTCGTACACCTGGGCGTAGCGGCCGGACAGGAAAGCGCCGCGGTCGATCACCATGTCGATCTCGGTCGCGCCGGCCTCGACGGCCAACCGGGTGTCGGCGATCTTGACGTCGAGCGAGGAGCGACCCGAGGGGAACGCCGTGGCCACGGCGGCGACCCCGACGCCGCTGCCGGCCAGTCGCTCGGCCGCGAAACCGGCCAGGTCGGGGTACACGCAGACGGCCGCGACCGACGGCGCGTCGGGGTACTCGGGATCGGGCCTGCGGGCCTGCGCGCAGAGCGCCGCCACCTTGCCGCGGGTGTCGGCGCCCTCCAGCGTGGTGAGGTCGATCATCGAGATCGCCAGGTCGATCGCCCGGCGTTTGCTCTCGGCCTTGATACTGCGCGTGGCCAGCACGGCCGAGCGGCGCTCGAGGCCCACCTGGTCGACACCGGGCAGGCCGTGGAGGAACCGCCGCAGGGATCGATCATCGGTGCCGACCTGCACCGCTCCGCCCCGCCTCGACGGTGAGGCGTCGGCGGTCGGCCGCGGAGCGGGAACGGTGCTCGTCACGGGGAGCGAGTCTAGGGCCGTACGGGCGGTCTCGCGGGGGTCGATCCCGCCCGATCACTCGGTTCAGGCCGAGTTGTGCAGCCGGACCACTCCGACGGTGACGTCCTCGAGCCCGCCGCGGTCGAAGTCGCGGCGCAGCTGGTCGGCTTTGATCGTGGCGGTGAGCCCGTCGAAGGGCCCGTGTGCGTCGATCTCGCCGGTCTGCGGGTCGACCGCGAGAACGACGTATCCGTCGCATTGCGTGAGCTTCTCCGCCGCGGCGACGAGCGTCGCCTCGTCAGACGTCGAGTTCTCCGGCACCGGATCACCTCCTGGTCATGTAGTACAGCGTCGGCGGGCCCTCGGATGTCACAGGGTTTGAGCCACACCACCCGTTCGGGTCAGGGTGAAAGAGGCGAGCGGTCACCAGCCGTGCTCAACGCCGGACGGTGTGTGCAGAGGTGATGCTAACGTGCGAGTTCCGTGCACGTTCTTGCACGCTTCGTGATCATCTGCCGGACGCCGCGACGGCCCGGGCAGAGTCCCTCCTGAGGTCCACCCGGCCCGTCCGGAACAGCTCCTGGGCGCGACGGGAGCAGGCCGATCCCGGTTGCGCTACGTGATCATCTGCGGTGGCTCGCTCGCCCCGTCACGACCTCGACGACGCGGCGGGCCGTGCCGGCGTCGACCGCGTCCCCTCGCCAGGCCACGTAGCCATCCGGTCGGACGAGCACCAGCCGGCGCTCGTAGGCCTCCCGCAGCCGATCCGCCGCAGCACCGGACGTGAACGCCTCCACCCGCAGTGGTGCGCCGGCCTCGGCGGCGGCCTCCGCGAGCGGACCGGGCGTTGCTTCCTCCCCGATGGCGAGCAGCGGGTAGCCCCGCCCGAACGGGTCGAGCGTCGACACCGCGTTCTCCGCGCGGGAGTAGGTCCAGTCCCTCACGCCGCCCGATGTGGTCGGCGCTGGCGTAGTGGCCGGGCAGCGCACACGGCCCGAGGGGTCGGCTGACCAGGAGGGCGGAGGCGTTGATCGACTTCTGTCGTCGACGCGCGAGTCCGTCGTGAGCCAGGATCGGGCCATGCGCATCCTCCGCACCCCCGACGAGCGCTTCGCCGGCATCGCCGACTTCCCCCACCCGCCGCACTACGCCGACGTCCCCGACCCCGACGGCGGCAGCCTGCGCATGGCGTGGGTCGAGGCCGGGCCGGCGGACGGGCCGCCGGTGCTCCTGCTGCACGGCGAGCCCACGTGGTCCTACCTGTACCGGCGGATGCTGCCGGTCCTGGCCGGGGCGGGGCTGCGGGCGATCGCGCCCGATCTCGTCGGGTTCGGCCGCTCCGACAAGCCGGCCGAGCCGGCCGACCACAGCTACGCTCGGCACGTCGAGTGGGTGCGCGCGCTGGCCTTCGACGTGCTCGACCTGCGCGACGTCACGCTCGTCGGGCAGGACTGGGGCGGGCTGATCGGGCTGCGGCTGGTGGCCGAGCATCCGCAGCGGTTCCGCGCGTGCGTCGCCGCCAACACCGGGCTGCCGACCGGTGACCGGGACATGCCGGAGGTGTGGTGGCGGTTCCGGCGCACCGTGGAGAAGGCGGAGGTGCTCGACGTCGCCCGGCTCGTGCGGTCGGGCTGCCGGATGCCGCTGGGCCCGGCCGCGCACGCCGCCTACGACGCCCCGTTCCCCGACGAGTCGTTCAAGGCCGGGCCCCGCGTGATGCCCACGCTGGTCCCCACCCGGCCGGACGATCCGGCGACCCCGGCCAACCGCGCCGCGTGGGAGGTGCTGCGCACCCTCGATCTGCCGCTGCTCTGCGCGTTCAGCGACGGCGATCCGATCACCGCGCCGATGCTGCCGCTGCTGCGCGAGCTGCCGGGTGCCGCAGGGCGGGAGCACCCGACGATCGCGGGCGCGGGACACTTCCTCCAGGAGGACGCCGGTCCTCAGCTCGCGGCGGAGATCGTGCGGTTCATCGCGTCGGTGCGCTAGCCCGCAGCGGTCGCAGCGCCTCCGCCCAGGCGATCACCTGCGACAGCATCGCCTGCAGCGCCGCCTCGTGCTCCGGGCGGGGCGTGAACACCGTGAAGTCGGCGAAGTCGGTGAACACCGACAGCGCCACCTGGTCGGCGACTGCGGCCACGCGCAGCTGCCCCAGCACCTGGCGCAGCTGCTCGACGGCGCGCACGCCGCCGTCGCCGCCGTAGCCGACGAACCCGGCCGCCTTGTGGTGCCACTCCTGGTAGAGGAAATCGATCGCGTTCTTCAGCGCTCCGGGGATCCCGTGGTTGTACTCGGGCGTGACGAACACGAACCCGTCGAACGGTCGGACGGTCTCGGCCCACCGCACCGTGTGCGGCTGCTCGTAGCGGCCCATGATCGGCGACAGCGGCTCGTCGAGCAGCGGCAGACCGGCGTCACGCAGGTCGATCATCGAGAACTCCGCGTCACCCCGCGTGGCCGCCACCTCGTGCACCCACCGGGCGACCGGCTCGCCGATGCGCTGGGGTCGGGTGCTGCCGAGGATGATCGCGATCTTCGTCATGGTCCCGACGCTACGAGCCGCCGAGGAGACGATCCATGCGCTTGAGTCCGGCGATGATGCGCGATCGTCTCGCTTTCGCCCTGGCGTCTAGACTCGCGGAGGTGGACGTCCTCGGCCAGGCGATCGCGGCGATGCGCAGCGGTGCGCCGCGGTCGTTCGAGGTGGAGTGCCGTGCTCCGTGGGGGCGGCGCTACCCTGCCGTGCCCGGCGCCGGGTTCCACGTGATCCTGCAGGGCTCCGCGTGGCTGATCCCGCGCAGCGGCGAACCGCGGGCGCTCGGTCTCGGCGACGTCGTGCTGCTGCCGCACGGCACCCCGCACGGCATGGCCGACCGGCCGGACGCCCCGCTGCGTGAGATGGATCCCGCCCCCGGGGAGCCGCTGGTGTCGTACCGGGCCACGCTCGGGCCGGACGGCCCCGGCCCGGATGCGCCGCCCACCGCGATGCTCTGCGGCAGCTACCCGCTCGATCGGTCCCGCCCGCACCCGCTGGTGGCCGATCTGCCCGAGGTGGTCCACGTCCCGGCCCGCCTCGGCCGGCACCAGGCGCTGCGCGGTGCCGTCGATCTGCTCGCCGCGGAGCTGCAGGCCGTCCGTCCGGGATCCGCTGTCGCGGTGGCCGCGCTGCTCGACCTGATCCTCGTGCAGATCCTGCGCGCGTGGTTCGCCGAGCAGCCGGACGAGGGCTGGGGTGCGGCGCTCGCCGACCCGGCCGTCAGCGCGGCGCTGCGGCTGATCCACGCCAGGCCGGAACGGCCGTGGACGGTGGCCGGCCTCGCCGCCGAGGTCGGGCTCTCCCGCGCGGCGTTCGCCCGCCGGTTCCGCGAGCTGGTCGGGTGGGCGCCGTTGAACTACCTGACGTGGTGGCGAATGATGATCGCGGCCCGGCTGTTGCGGGACTCGCGCGCGCCGCTCGGCAGCGTCGCCCGCAGCGTCGGCTACACCTCGGAGTTCGCCTTCGCGAACGCGTTCAAGCGTGAGCACGGGATCGCTCCGGGGCGCTACCGCACGCAGCACAGGATCGAACACCCTCCCGCACCGATGGCCCGCTGAGGTCCCCGTCCACCCCGCCAGAAAGGCGCCCGGCATGGTTCAGCGCGACGGAACCCCTGGCTACGACATCACCGATCCCGCCGACCCCGCCGACGTGGGCGTCCAGGGCCGGGTCGACGCGGGCTACGAACCACTGGCGGTGGCCTTCGCCCGCCTCCTCGCCGAGGACGAGCTGGGTGCCGCGCTGTGCGTGGTGCGCGGTGGCCGGACCGTCGTCGACCTGTGGGGCGGCACCGCCGACACCACGACCGGTGCCGCGTGGACGGCCGATACCCGGGTACTCACGTTCTCCTGCACGAAGTCGCTGGCCAGCGCCTGCGCCGCGGCCCTCGTCGACGCCGGCGAGCTGGACCTCGACGCCCCGGTCGCGCGGTACTGGCCCGAGTTCGCCGCCGCCGGCAAGGCCGAGCACACCGTGCGCGAGGTCCTCTGCCACCGGGCCGGGCTGGTCTACCCCGAAACCGACCTCACCCTGGGCGACCTGCAGGCCTGGACCCCGGTCGTCGAGGTGTTGCAGGCGCAGCGCCCGCAGTGGCCCCGCGGCGCGGGCTTCGCCTACCACCCGCTCACGTTCGGCTGGCTCGTCGGCGAGATCATCCGCCGGATCACCGGTACCGCACCGCGCACGGCGTTCCGCGAGCTGCTGGCCGACCCGGTCGGCGTCGGCGTGCGCATCGGCGTCGAGCCGGACGACGCCGACCCGCCGATCGCGCGCCTCGAACCCCGCCGCTTCGAGTTCGACGACCCCGAGCTGGCTGCGGCCGAGGAGGCCGCCTTCTCCGATCCCCGCGTCGCCCGCGCGTTCACCCTCGGCGGCGCACTGCAGTTCCCGATCCGCGGCCTCGGCACCACCACGAACTTCAACGACCCCGCCGTGCGGGCCCTCGACATGCCCGCGGTGAACGCGACCGGCTCCGCCCGTGACCTCGCACTGCTGCACGCGGCGCTGGTCGGGGCGCACGGTGGGTCGCCGCTGCTGAGCCGGGCCGTCCGCGACGACGTGCTGCGGCCCCGCTCGAGCGGCGCCGCCGTCTTCGGACCGGAGAACCGCTCGGCTTGGGGCACCGGGTTCATGCTCGACTCCGCGGGTCGCCCGATGCTCGGCCCGCGCAGCTTCGGCCACGACGGCGCCGGTGGCGCGCTCGTGTTCGCCGACGACGCCTACGACCTCGGCTTCGCCTACGTCCCGAACCGCATGGGCGCGTTGCCCGACGAGCGGTCCCGTCGCCTCGTGGCGGCGCTGCGCGCGTGCGTGGCCCGGTGAGGCATCACATCGGGGCGGCCGTCCCGGTCACCGACACCCGTGGATCGTCCGGCCGGATGTCGACGAGCAGCCGGCTGGGCCGGCCCATGTCGGCGCCCTGCAGGATCGTGACGCGAGCAGGCGGGTCGACGAGGCTGAGGTCGCGCAGGTAGCCGCCGAAGGCGGCCGCGGCCGCGCCGGTGGCGGGGTCCTCGACGACGCCGCCCGGCGGGAACGGGTCGCGCGCGTGGAACAGGGTGGGGGACTCGGCCCAGACGAGGTGCGCGGTCGTCCAGCCGTGCTCGGCCATCGCCTTCTCCAGCGCCGGGTAGTCGTAGTCGAGTGCAGCCAGCACCGGCCGTTCTCGGACGGCGAGGACGAGGTGGTCGTTGCCGGCGAAGGCGACGTGCGCGGGGTAGCGCGGGTCCAGGTCGGCGGCGGTCCAGCGCAGGGCAGCGAGGGCGGCGGAGAGCTCTGCGGGCCTCGTCGGCCGGGTGCGCGTGGGCACGCTGGTCAGCGTCGCCGTCACGCCGTCCGCGCCGGTCTCGGTGGCCACGGCGATCGGCCCCGCGGGCGTGGCGAGATGCAGCGTTCCGACGCCGGCGCGTTCGGCGATCGCGACGGCGGTGGCGATCGTGGCGTGCCCGCAGAACGCGACTTCGGCCTGCGGGCTGAAGTAGCGCACCCGGAACCGGTTCGGCTCGTCCTCCGCCTCGACGAAGGCGGTCTCGGAGTAGCCCACCTGCGCCGCGATCCGCAGGCGGGCGTGGTCGTCGAGCCCGGCCGCGTCCAGGACGACCCCGGCCGGGTTGCCGCCGCGGCCGCCGTCGGTGAACGCCGCGTACCGCAGGACGTCCGGGTGCTGATGGGTCATGGGTGTCTCCGGGCCGGGTCGGGCCGGACTCCGCCGGCGGTGATCTCGATCCCGTGGCCGCGCAGCTGCGCCACTAGGTCGAGCGGGTCGATCAGATCCTCCAGGTGCACGACGCCCGGTGCCGGGCCAGCGGTGATCACGTGGTGCGCGGTGAGCGCTGTGATCAGCCCGGTCACCTGGCTCGTGTCGCGTCCGCGGGCCGCCCAGGAGAGCGTCTCGGCGCCGCGCGTGGCCGTCACGTGCACGACGACGTCGTCGGAACCGAGCCGGACCCGGTGCAGCGCCGAGGTCAGCATGCGCCGCCCCGTGCTCCCCCGCAGCAGCCGCAGCACCCCGGCCGTGCGCAGGGCGAAGGCGGCTCCGGTGAGGACGGCCGAGTCGAAGCAGAGCCGGGTCGTCACGGGGATGCCGAGGTGGGCGGCGAGCGTGTGCTGGTCGGAGAACGGGAACGGGTACGCCGACCGCACCCCGAACCCGGGCAGATCGACCCGCGCCCGCCCGGCGCCGGAGGTGTCCGGTGTGACGAGCCCGTCGACGGTCCAGCGGACGGAGTCCTTCCCGTGGTCGCCACCCAGCCCGAGCAGCAGTGCGATGTCGATCGACGTGGCGCCGGGCAGGTCGGTGGCGCACAGCCGGGCGAGCACGTTGGTCAGCCCCGGCGCGAGCCCGACGCTGAGGGCCGCCACGGCCCCACCGTCCTCCGCGATCGCGTCCAGCGCCTCGATCGCGGCGATCACCCCCGGCGTGGCCGCAACGTCGACGACGTGCACGCCGCGCTCCAGGCACGCGACGGCCACCTCCGCGTTGGCCCGCTCCACGCACATGACGACGGCCGCTGCCCCGTCGAGGACGGCCGACAGCTCGTCGGGCAGCCCCACATCGACCCGCCGCGCCCGCACCCCCGGGACGCGGGCCGCGAACGTGGCCGCCGCCCGTTCGTCGCGACCGGCGACCACCACGCGGCCGGGATGCAGATCGGCGAGCGTCCGCGTCACGACTCGGCCCACCGCGCCGTACCCGCCGAGGACGACGACGTCGCCGGATCCATCGTCACTGTGACGCTCGGGCATGGTCCCCCCTTGTTCTCCGAGCTGTGACCAGCCCGACTCCGCGATCACGGTTGCGATCACGGTCGCGAGCGCGACGGCTGCGACCGGCACCACCAGCGCTGCCGAGTACCCGTCGTCGAGCGCCCCGCGCCGGCTCGCCGGCGATCACCGGGACGGTGGCCGCCGTGCGTCCCGCTGTGCAGCACGTCGTTGAGATTGGCACGCAGCTGCGCGCCCGCCCACAGAGTTTCCTGCCGCACGAGCGGCCGCGCAGAACTCCGCTCGATGACCACGAACGCCACGAGCCCCGACCCCCGCCGCAGTACCCCTGCGGTCCGCACCACCCGCCATCCAGCACCCACGCCGCGTCAACCGATCGGCGCCCTGTTCGGTTGGTCCGTCGTCGCTGTGGCGGACGCGGTGATCGATGTGGTGGATCGGGGTGTCGCGGTAGGGGGCGGTGCAGTGGCCGTCGTCGGGGGCTGTGATGGTGGTGGC
>Ga0065720_1021526_pt1 | contig 10325 bp, 9 predicted proteins | sample Thericmetagenome_FD_59107 | JGI IMG/M metagenome (GOLD analysis project Ga0065720, IMG submission 59107) | Thermophilic microbial communities from the Joint Bioenergy Institute, California, USA of rice/straw/compost enrichment - eDNA_2 v2... | ecosystem: Engineered > Solid waste > Grass >... | reverse complement strand
GGGGCGGCCGCCATAGACATCTCCAGGCATCCGACGGAGGACCTCCCCCGCAGCCGGACGACTGCGGGCGGGCTCGTGAAGTCGCTCGCCCTGCTGCTCGTCGCGCTGCTGGTCGCCGTGGCGGTGGGCGTGCTGGCGGTCGCGGCCGCGCAGCGCGCGTTCCCCGGCACACCGGCGTGGAGCGGCATCGTCGCCGGTCTCCTCGCGCTGGTGCTGGTGCTCAGGTGGTTCTCGCGGCGCTTCGCGTGGCTGATGCCGTGGTACTACCTGCTGCCGTCGATCGTCTTCCTCCTGGCCTTCACGTTCTTCCCGGTGATCCTCACCGTGGTGCTGGCGTTCACCGACTACGCCGGCATCCGCAACGGGGAGCTGAACCCCACGACCGAGGTGGGGATCGTGGCGGTGGACGGCCCGGCGCTCACCGTCGCCGACCCCGCCCGGCTCGACTGCGACGACCTGCGCAACGGCTGCAACGGCGTGCGCGCCGTCGTCTACGCCTCGGGCGAGGTCGAGGCCGAGGCGGTCGCCATCGACGGCGCTGCGCTCAGGCTCGCGGCGCCGCCGCCCGCGGGCCGGCGCGTCGACACGGTCCTGCTGTACCTGCCCGACATCGGGTTCGAGGTAGAGATCCGGGTCGTCGAGCAGCAGGGCGCCGAGCTGACGCTCCAGCGCGCCCCGCCCAGCCCGCCCGAGCTCGGCGCCGTGAGGCTGTCGCTCGACAGGCAGCCCGTCGAGGTGCGCATCGCCGAGGAGCGCGGCGACGTGATGGTGCTGGCCTCTCCCCTCCCCGAGGGCCTCGAGCCGGAGAGCATCGCCCGCTACAACGACTTCGGCTTCGTCGGCCTGCGCAACTTCAGGGCCATCGCCGCGCAGGCGTCCCGCGCGCTGCTGCCGGTGTTCGGCTGGAACGTCGCCTTCGCCTTCCTCACCGTGCTGATGAACCTGGCGGCGGGCGTGCTGCTCGCCGTGCTCCTGAACAACAAGGCGCTGCGGTTCCGCAACGTCTACCGGACGCTCCTGATCGTCCCCTGGGCGCTGCCGAGCGTGATCACGATCCAGGTGTGGAAGGGCTTCCTGAACCAGAACTTCGGGGTGATCAACCACCTGCTGGCGCTGCTCGACATCGGTACCGGGCCGGTGAACTGGCTCGGCGACCACCTCGCCGCCAAGGGGGCGCTGCTCCTGGTGAACCTCTGGCTCGGGCTGCCCTTCATGCTGACGGCCACGCTCGGCGCGCTGGCCGCGATCCCCGACGAGGTCTACGAGGCCGCCAGGGTCGACGGGGCCAGCGGCTGGCAGGCGTTCTGGGGCGTCACCGGGCCGATGCTCCGCAGCGCGCTCGTGCCTGTGACGCTCAGCTCGTTCGCCTTCAACTTCAACAACTTCAACCTGATCTTCCTGCTCAACGACGGCGGGCCGCCCGTGCCGTGGGGCACGGCGACGGCGCGCGGCACCGACATCTTGATCAGCTGGGCCTACAACGAGGCGTTCCGCAGCCAGGGCGGCTACGCCTACGGGCTGGGCTCGGCGATATCGCTCATCATCTTCGTGATCACGCTCTCGGTCAGCCTGATGAACTTCAAGGTGACGGGGGCGCTGAAGGACGAGGCCAGGACATGAGGCCAGGCTCGCGGATCCACTACCTCAGCATCCTCGCGGTGGCGGCCGCCGTGGTGCTCGGCATCTGGTGGCTCATCGCCACGGCCCCCGAGCCGGTGATGCGCGACAGGATGCTGGTCATCCCCGGCGGCTGGAAGCGGTTCCTCGGCATCTTCACCCTCGCCTGCGGCGGCGTGGCGGCGATCGCCTACCTCTACGGCCTCGCCACCCGCCCGCTGCGCGCCGCGCGCTACGCGCTGACGATGGGCACCCACGTGTTCATGTGGGTGGTGATCCTGCTCGTCTTCTACCCCGTCGTCTACCTGCTGGCGGTCTCGTTCAACAGGAACAACACGCTGGCGACCGCGCTCCCGCGGGTCGGGAACCTGCTCGTCAGGGCCGGCGTGATCCCCGACCCCGCGAACGTCTCTACGGTCCAGTACGTGAAGGTCACCCAGGAGTTCCACGTGCACTGGTACCAGGTCGCCCTGTTCGCGGTGCTGCTCCTGGCCGTCCTGGGCGTCGTGTACGTCGGACTGCGCGGGCGTTACAGGGGCATGCCGGCGAGCCGGGCCGACACCTGGCGGAGCCGCCTGGGCTGGGTGATCGTGGGCGCGGCGGCGGTGCTGATCGTCTCCGTGACCCCTGACCAGTTCTACGGCGTGACGCCCGAGGGCCGCAGGCTGCCCGCCAGCATCGGCGGGATGGTGCCGCTGTACATCCGCAACACGCTGCTCGTGTCGGGCACCACGGGCCTCATCGCCGTCGCCCTGGCCACGCCAGCCGGCTACGCGTTCTCCCGGCTCAGGTTCCAGGGACGCTACTCGACGCTCCTGACGTTCGTGTTCGTGCAGATGTTCCCGACGTTCATGGCGCTGGTGGCTACCTTCTACCTGATGAGCCGCCTCGACCTGCTGAACACGTTCACGGGCCTGATCCTGGCCTACTCCGGCGGCGCGATCGCCTTCAGCACCTGGATCTTCAAGGGCTACATCGACTCCCTGAGCCCGGCGCTTGAGGAGTCGGCGATGGTCGACGGCGCCACCAGGTTCGGGGCGTTCCTCAGGGTGGTGCTGCCCGTCAGCGTCCCGATGCTGCTGTTCATCTTCCTGAACCAGTTCATCAGCACCTACAGCGAGTTCATCCTCGCCAACACCCTCCTCGTCGGCCAGGAGCGCTGGACCGTCGGCGTGGGCCTGCGGAACTTCTCGACGAACCAGTTCGCCACCCAGTGGGGCGCGATGGCCGCGGCCTCGGTGCTGGGCAGCATCCCCATCCTCGTGATCTTCTACTCGTTCCAGAACTCTCTCACCGGCCAGCACACGGCCGGCGGCGTGAAGGGGTAGGAATGGCAGAGCAGCCAAGGCAGGCCGGCGGCGAGCACGACGAGCAGCGGCGCGACCTCCTCGCCTACGGAACCCAGGTCGTCATGGACGGCCGCTTGGCCGACGCGGCCAGGCTCGGCTCCCGCGAGCTGGCCGAGGGCTTCGTGCGGCGCCTCCTGGCGCAGCTCGAGAACGGCGACGAGCCGCTCGTCGTCGTGATCGAGGAGGACCGCGTCGGGCCGGGGGTCAGCGCCGTGGCTCGCTCCGGCGAGACCGGGGTGATGGTCCACACGTTCACGACGCTGGAGAGGCTCACGATGCGCCTGGTCTCGAGCCGCACCGTCGCGGTGGACGACGTCAGGCGCGCCTTCGTCGAGGCGTTCAAGGTCGGGCGCCACCAGACCCACGTGACCGCCAGGTTCAGGACGATGGCCCTGCACCGCGACGTGCTCGCGGCGCAGCTCGCCGGCGAGCGCGACTACGCCCGGGTCCGCCTCACCGAGCCGCTGAAGCTGTGAGCGAGCACGTCCTCGCGCTCGACCAGGGCACGACCAGCTCGCGGGCGATCGTCTTCGACGCGCGGGGCGCGGTCGTCGCCGTGGCGCAGAAGGAGTTCGAGCAGCGCTACCCGCGCCCGGGCTGGGTCGAGCACGACCCGCTGGACATCTGGTCGAGCCAGGTCGGCGTGGCCGCCGAGGCGCTCTCGCGCGCCGGGCTGCAGGCCGACGACCTGGCCGCCATCGGCATCGCGAACCAGCGCGAGACCACGCTGCTGTGGGACCGCCGCACGCTCGAGCCCGTCGGGAACGCGATCGTCTGGCAGGACCGGCGCACGTCCGACGTGGTCGAGAGGCTGAAGGCCGCGGGGCTGGAGCCCCTGGTCACGCGCCTCACCGGCCTGCTCCTCGACCCCTACTTCTCCGCCACGAAGCTGGCTTGGCTGCTCGACGAGGTGCCGGGCGCCCGCGAGAGGGCCGAGGCGGGCGAGCTCGCCTTCGGCACCGTCGACTCGTGGCTGGCCGCGAGGCTCACCGGGGGACAGGCCCACGTCACCGACGTCAGCAACGCGTCCCGCACGCTGCTGTTCGACATCCGCGGGCTCGACTGGTCCGACGAGCTGCTCGAGGTCTTCCGCGTCCCCCGCGCCGTGCTGCCGCGCGTCGTGCCGACGTCGGGGGTCGTCGCCGAGGTCACTGTCGGGCCCCTCGCCGGCGTCCCGCTGGCGGCGCTGGCGGGCGACCAGCAGGCGGCGACGTTCGGCCAGGCGTGCTTCTCCCCCGGCCTCGCGAAGAACACCTACGGCACCGGCTGCTTCCTGGTGCTGAACACCGGCACGCGGCCGACCGAGTCGCGGCACCGCCTGCTCGCCACGGTCGGTTGGCAGAGGGCGGCGCCGGAGGCCGCCGGTGCGGGCGATGCGCCCGCCCTCCCCGCCACCTACGCGCTCGAGGGCAGCGTGTTCACCGCCGGAGCGACCGTGCAGTGGCTCCGCGACGGTCTCGGCGTTATCCGCGACGCCGCCGAGGTGGAACGCCTCGCCGCCAGCGTGCCGGACTCCGGGGGCGTCTGCTTCGTGCCCGCCCTGACGGGCCTCGGCGCGCCGCACTGGGACCCGTACGCCCGCGGCACGATCGTCGGCGTCACCCGCGGCACGACGGCCGCGCACCTCGCGCGGGCCGCGCTCGAGGGCATCGCCTTCCAGGTGGCCGACGTCGTCGACGCGATGCGCCACGACAGCAGCCTGCCCTTCACCGAGCTCCGCGTCGACGGCGGCGCCGCGACGAACGACCTCCTGATGCAGCTCCAGGCGGACCTCGCCGGCCTCACCGTGGTCCGGCCGGCGGTGACCGAGACCACGGCGCTCGGCGCCGCCTACCTGGCCGGTCTCGCCGTCGGCGTGTGGGGCGGCGAGGACGAGGTCGCGGCGCTGTGGCGCGAGGAGAAGCGGTTCGAGCCGCGCCTGCCCGAGGCGGAGCGCGAGGCGATGCGCTCGCGCTGGGCGGAGGCCGTCGAGCGGGCGAAGGGCTGGGAGCAGGCCGGGGCGTAGCGCCGCGGGCGCCGAGCGCCGACCTACCAGGCGCCGCGGCCGCGGTCTTGGGCGACCGGAGCGGCCGGTCGGCCCCGTGTCGCCGCCGCGGACGTCGTCAGCGCGCCCGGTTACGATGTGCGGCGGCGTTCCCGTGCCGGGATGGCGGAACAGGTAGACGCAGCAGACTTAAAATCTGCCGCCCCTCGGGGCGTGCGGGTTCGAGCCCCGCTCCCGGCACCACGTCCTGCACGTGATGAGGTGCCGCGCCGGCGGGTCCGGTGGCGTCGCGAACGCCCCCGTGCCACCGGAGGTCGGCCGCGGCGTGAGTTCGCCGTTCGGCGGCTAGGTCGGCGCCACCGCCGAGCCGGGTATCCCCTTCTCGCGCGCCCAGACGACGGCCTGAGAGCGCGAGTGCACCTTGATCTTCTGGTAGATGCGCGCCACGTGGTTCCTGACCGTCTGGTGCGACACGCCCAGCTCCTCGGCGATCGCCTTGTCGGTCATGCCCAGCGCGATGCGGGCGAGCACCTGCTGCTCCCGCGGCGTGAGCTCGGGCGCGGGCTCGCGGTGCCGGTTCGGGTCGCCGGCGCGCGACAGCCGCTCGACGATGTTCCGGCTGAACCACGCCGCCTCGGCCATCACGTCCTTGATCGCGCGGCTGACCTGCTCCTGGGCGCGCTTGTTCGCGGTGTTGTCGATGAACATCTTCAGCCGCACGGGCTCGCCTCCCCAGCTGATCAGCGACGCCGACCCGAGCACGTCGAGCACCTCGCCGTCCTTGCGCGTCACCTTCAGCTCCAGCTCCCGGTAGCCGTCGGCGCCTTCCAGCGCCCGCGCGATGCGCTCGGAGTCCTCGGGCCCTGACCACAGGCCCAGCTCGGCCGTGCGACGCCCCACCGCCTCGTCGACGGCGTAGCCCGTGAGGCGCACGAACGCCTGGTTCACCTCGATCACGCGCTCGTCGTCGATCGTCACGATGCACGCCGCCACGGGGGCGTCAGAGAACGCGCGGCTGAACCGCGCCTCGCTGTCGCGGAGCTCCTGGGTGCGCCTCTCGACCATCCTCTCGAGGGACACGTTGAGGCGCCGCAGCTCCTCCTCGCGCTGCCGCAGCAGGTCCTCGAGCCGCTGACGCTCCGTGAGGTCGTAGTAGTAGCAGACGACGGCGTAGCGACCGTCGGGCATGACGATCCGCTCGAGCCGCCAGTCGTACGCCTCCACGACGTTCCGGTCGGCGCGGAGCTGGACGGTGTCCTTGGAAGCGAACCTCTCGCCGGTCTCCAGCGTGCGCTCGAAGCTCGCCACGGCGCCGTCGACGAAGTCCGGGAACCAGATCGCTCGCAGGGCCTCGCCGAGGTCCTTGCCGATCAGGTCGGGCTGTACGCCGAACGTCTCGTGCGCCGTGCGGCTCGCCAGCACGATGCGGAGGTCGGCGTCGACCACGTACACGCCGAAGGGCGCGTTCACGATCAGCCTCTCGAAGGTCTCGGCGTTCTGCCGCAGGCGGCGCTCGGCGCGCATCGCCTCGGCGGCGGCCCACGCCCTCTGGGCGGTCTCCTCGATCAACGCCACCTCGTCCGGCTGCCAGGGGCGCGGCGTGAGGCAGGCGACGCTCATGATCGCCTCCCAGCGGCCCGACCTGGTCACCGGGGCGATCACGGTGGCGCACAGGCCGTAGGAGAGCATCGCGTCCCGGACCCTCTCGTCGACGTGCTCGTCGGACGAGGCGTCGGCGACGGCGAACGCCTGGCCGCGCGCCAGCCCTTGGGTCACGTCCGGGTACGGCCCGAACGCGTAGCTGCCGACGAAGTCGACGCGGCCGCTCTTGACGTACGACTCCCTCACGACGATGGCGCCGGCCTCGTGGTCGACCTCGGCGAAGAGCGCCAGGTCGGTCCCCAGCTCCTCGACGACGGCCTCGAGCGCGGTGGCCAGCGCGGTGTCGGGCTCCCGGCAGCGGCTCAGGGCGTCGTTCAGTCGCACCCGGTAGGCGTCGAGCGCCGCCGCGCGGCGCAGCATCCGCTCGGTGCGCCGGCGCAGCTCCGTCTCGCGGGTCAGCGCCACGTTCGTCTGGCGCAGGCGGGCGATCGTCGCCTCCTGGTCGACGGCGGCGCCGGCGCGGCGACCCTGCTTCATCGTGTCGGTGACGTCCTCGACCTGGATCACCAGGTACTCGACGTCGGAGCGCTCGTCCAGCACCGGCGCGACCACCGGCGACCACCAGCGCTCGACGAAGGCTTCGGGGGCGTCCACCGCCGGGATGTCGTAGCGGACCACGGGCAGCACGGAGGGCGAGCGGGACCTGATGACCCGCCTGAGCCCCTCGCTGAGGGCCAGCCGCTGGTCGGGGGCCAGGGAGGACGGGCTCGCCGGGAAGGCCTCGAACAGCGGGCGCCCGATCAGGTCCTCCCGCCTGGCGCCCGTCGTGCGCAGCACGGCGGCGTTCGCGGCGACGATCGTGAACCCGCGCGGCGAGAGCACGACGCAGGGTACCGGTGCGGCTTCGAACAGGGCTTGGTACGGCAGCGCCTGGGCAGCGTCGGGCGTGGCCACGCCGCCGCGTCTGCCGGCGCGGCGCGCCCCTAGTGGATCGTGCTCCGGCTTCGCGGCCCCGCGCTCACCGGGCCTCGCGACCTCGGGCGCGGGACCGTCCTGGCTGCCGTCCAAAGCGCACCCCTGACCTCGGGCGTAGAGCGGCGCCGATAGCAACCGCACCCGAAAGCCTCACGGCCGTCCCTTTCCTCTGTCCTAGGCGTCCTTATAGCCTGAACCTAGATGAAAAGTAAGTGAGGGCCCTCGCCGCCAGCGCCAGGCGGCTCGCGGTCCTACGGGAGGCGAGGACGCGACCCCTTGAGGAGTCGCGTCCTGGACGTGGTAGCGATGCGGGGACTTGAACCCCGGACCTCACGATTATGAGATGGGCCCGGCCCGAACCGACGCGTAACCGTCGCATATGAATTCGCGTGCTGGACACGGTCCGGCGAGGGACGGGCGCTCGACCACGCCTCGACCGAAGGCGCGATTCCGGCTCGGCGTTGGATAAGTCGTTGGATAAGCTCCCCGCCGCACCATGAACCTACGAGGCCTTCGCCAGGCGCCGCCGCACGCTCGGAGTCATCTCCTCCGGCGCGTGATGTTCATGAAGCGCCATGAACCGGTCGAGCTCCGCGCGGCTGAAGATCTGCTTCTTCCCGAACCGCGTGCACCTCAGCGCTCCGGCGTTCACCAGCTTGTAGATGCGGTCCCGGCCGATGCGCAGCAGCTTCGCCGCCTCGTCGGCCGTGAGGTACTCGAGCTGCGCGAGTCGCGCCAGCTCCGGGTCCGACCGGATCGCGGCGCCGTTCTGGGCGATGCGGTCGGCCGTCTCGACAGCGGATCGCAGATCCTTTAGTGGCCCCTCCAGGCCGGCGGCGACTGCCTCCTTGATCACATCGCGGAGCGCCTCATCGAGCGTGCTCACGAGCGCAGTATGCACCGCCACGGAGCGCACCACGCCTCCCTGAACGTGTGTATCGTTACACTCCTGGATGGCCCGCGCCCCCTTTCCCCCCAAGTGCTGGGCGCGGGCCCCACTACCCGACCCCGAGGTTCCCATCGGTGACCCGTGTTGCCGGCGTACGCCGGTACATGTGACAATCTGTACTTCAGGGAGGGGCCCGTCACGACGACGATGCTCCATCCCGAGCGCCGGAGGAGCAACACAATGACCAAGCTGAAGGCCTTCACACGAGGCGTGATCCGCTCTATGGACACGTTCGCTGCTGGCAGGCTTCCGCTCAAGTCGTTGCCGACAGCGAACGCCTCAGGACCTGCGGCCGACCTAAGCGCGATGCGCAAGGACTGGGAAGCCGTTGGCCGAGACATCCGCCGCGCAGCCTCACGCGTCACAGAGCGTGGCTAAGAGCCCACAGAAGAAACGGAAGCCACCCGCGCCGTCGGAGTCCCCCGACGGCGCAACCGTTGTGCAGGCGCCTCCCCAAGTCGTGGAGGTCCTCGAAGGGCTCAATCCCCAACAGCAAGCAGTCCTTCAGCCGTACATCGAGATGGCCTACTCGGGACCGCTACCACCCGCTCACGAGCTCGCCGGATACGACCGAGTCATTCCCAATGGGGCTGACCGCATCATGGCCATGGCCGAGCGTGAGCAAGAACACCGGCACAAGATGGACGACCGCAGGGAAGCTCGACTGGATGGAGTCGCCGACCTCGACAAGAAGTTAGCCCTTCGCGGGCAGGCGATAGGCGCAGCGTTGATGATCGTTTTGATTGCCGCTGCACTCGTCTTCGCATACCTGGACAAGTTCCCGCAGGCCCTTGGAACGGTCCTATCCGCGGTCGCAGTGCAGGTCGGCGCTTGGGCCCTCAACCGAGCATCACGTCAGCAGACCCCGTCACAGCAGAACCCAACTCCCGACGCGAAGAAGAAGTAGCGCCAAGCTGGGGCCTACTTGCTCTTCTTCCCCATCGAGTACGAGATCCAGCCGGTCAGGACGGACATGACCACGCCGAGCCCGACCGTCTGCAGCACGCTCGAGTTGTTGCCCGCCTTCTCCGTCAACGCGGTGAGCTTCTCCTCGATGCGGGCCACCGCCTCCGGCACGGTGCTGAGACGGCTCACGTCCGCCTCGAGGCGGCCGAGGCGGTTCTCGACGATCGACAGTCGAATCTCCAGCGTCGGCGTCGCTGCGCCCTCTTGAGCGAGTGCGCCCGCGAGGAAGAGCGCGGCGCTGAGCATGACGAGGATCTTCTTCACGGGTGCCCCTTGGATCTCTGGTCGGCCTCGTCAGCCGCCGATGAACTTGTGCCACGCCCACGCCCCCAGCAGGAGGGCGGGTACGGCGCCGACGATGATGCCTTCGATGGTGACGCGGGACCAGAAGCGCTCCCACGCGTTCGGTTCTCTCACAGGGGTTCTCCCTCTCGGGTCTCGAGGCGGCCGACCAGACGGCCGGCCAGCGCGGCGGCCGCGATCGCGGCCACAACCAACAGGGCGCTCACGGAGGCACCGTGTAGCTGAACCCGACGCGCCACGCCTGCGGACGGCCGATGACGGGCACGCCCCAGGTGTCCGGCGCGGCGAGCTCCGCCCACGCCGACCACCACTCCATCGACACCGTCAGGATGACGAACGGCGCCAGGTACGACTCGCGGCCGCTCGACGGAGCCGCCAACTGCGCGTCCAGGCCAACGCTGAACGCCGCGGGACCCAGGGTCGCGACGGGGACCTCGTAGAAGCACCCGCCTACGAGCTGCGGGCCCGCGACGCTGCAGGACACCGTGTGCCCCGCCAGGCTGCCTTCAGCGGCGGCGGTGCCGCTCGCTAGTGCGAGCGCGGCCAGGATCGGGAGGAGCGGCTGGCGCACCTACGGGGC
>Ga0065720_1021525_pt1 | contig 10327 bp, 16 predicted proteins | sample Thericmetagenome_FD_59107 | JGI IMG/M metagenome (GOLD analysis project Ga0065720, IMG submission 59107) | Thermophilic microbial communities from the Joint Bioenergy Institute, California, USA of rice/straw/compost enrichment - eDNA_2 v2... | ecosystem: Engineered > Solid waste > Grass >... | reverse complement strand
ACCCGCGACCTGCTGGACATTGCCGAGCAGCTACAGGCCAAGGGCGCAGGCCTGCGCAGTCTGGCCGAGCCGTGGGCCGACACGACCAGCCCGGCCGGACGCATGGTGCTGACCGTGTTCGCCGGCATTGCCGAGTTCGAGCGCAGCCTGATCGTGGAGCGTACCCGCAACGGCCGGGAAGCGGCCATGAAGCGGGGCGTTCGCTTCGGCCGCCGCCCTACCCTCACCCCGGCGCAGATCGCCCACGCCCGCCGCCTGATAGACGCCGAGGGCCGCACCGCGAAGGAAGTTGCCAGCTTGCTAGGCGTGCACCGCGCGACCCTCTACCGGGCCTTGGCCAAGCAAGCATGCCTTTGAAGCTGGCCTTGCAGGCAGCCCGCGATGAGTACGAAACGAGGCGAGAAAGGCAGCGCCAGGGCATCGAGAAGGCCAAGCAGGAAGGTCGCTATGCAGGCCGCCCCAAGGACAGCCGCCGACACCAACAGGTGATAGTCCTGCGTCAAGCCGGACACAGCATTACCGCGACGGCGCGGATCACTGGCTACAGCCCCGCCCAGGTAAAACGCATATTGGCAGCGCATAGGGAGCCGTCTTGTTAGCTTGATAGCAAGCTATCATGATAGCTTTATAGCTTGATAGCATGATAGCTTTATAGCAAGATATCATCTACATCATTTTTGGAGGTGCACAGTGACGACCTATGCAGTGGTCAACACCAAGGGCGGCGTTGGAAAGACAACGGTTTCCGTTCATTTGGCCACCATGCTTGCCAAGCGTGGCCTAACACTGCTGATTGACGGCGACCCCCAGGCCAGCGCTGCGAGCTGGGCCGCGTGGCGGCGCGAAAACTCCAACCTGACACCTAGCCCGACGACAACTTGCCTGACCGGCAAAGCCGTTTTCAACGAGGGCAAGGCATTAGCGGGCGGGTTCGAGCATGTTGTCGTGGATGCCGGAGGCCGCGACACAGCGGGCCTCCGAGCGGCTTTGTTGCTGGCACAGCGGGCCATCATCCCGGTTGGCGCATCAAACCTCGATGCCGCCGCCATGACCGACCTGCTGACCGTGGTCGAGCTGGCCCGCGACTACAACCCGGATCTGGACGTGCGCGTGCTGCTGAACCGGGTCGATCCCCGCACAAAGGACACCGCCGAGATGCTGGAATGGCTGGCCGAGCAACAGTTGGCCGTCTTGAGCGCGCGGGTGTGCGAGCGCGTGGCGTTTCGCCGTGCCATCGGGGAGGGCGCGACCGTGCAGGAGTTAGGCCGTGACCATGCGGCCGTGAGCGAGATCGAGGCGTTTTTCGCGGAGGTGACGGCATGAAGAACAAACCGGACCTGACAGGTTTTCAGCGCCCGGCGCTGATCAAGGATCCCTCCGCGTTCCTGGATGGAGCAGAAGCCGACCGTGCGGAAGGCAAAGCGGGCGCAGTGGGCAAGGCAGAACCGAAAGAGAAGGCCACGGAGCAACCTACGGTGCAAAAGCTCTTTCGCCTGCGTCCGAAGACCGTTGCGGCGCTGAAACTGGCGGCAGCGGAGCGCAGCGCGGCGCTTGGGCGGAGAGTATCGGAGCAGGAGATCGTAGAGCAGGCCCTAAGCGAACACCTGAAGCTATCTTGATAGCATGATATCAAGCTATCTTGCTATCAAGATATCAAGATAGCTTTCGATCAGGTATGGACGTATTTGAAAACCTTGCTGCCGATGGCAGAATGGGGCATCATCCTATGCGGGATTCGCAGCAATTGAACGTGGTAACGCCAAAAGTCTTTCGTGAACTGTGCGCTACGGGCGCAGTGCAAGGCGCGACAATCCGGGCTGCGGAAGATGGAGCCGGGTTGATCGTTGTCGCGGACGTGGGGCAGCAGCACCGCATCCTCGGACAAGCGAAGGTCCGTAGCCCGCGGCTGTTCATGAGCTTTGATGCTGCGGCTTCGACCTTGCAGCAGTACGGCATCACCACGTTTCGCGGTGAAACCGAAGGCTGGACGCCGAGGTATCAGACGTACCGAAACGGCGGAGCCTAGAAAAAGCAAAAGCCTCGTTTGGCGACGAGGCTTTGCAGGGATCGGGTCTAGCTTGGGTGCCGTTGGCAGCGGCTAACCAAGCGAAGAACCGTAGAATGAAGGCCCACCAAAGTGGACTAAGCAGCTTTCATTCTACGGCCTGACCCCGGTGTTGACAAGTGTTGACGTGCGTTGACGCGCGTCGAGCACGTACAGGGGTTTATAGGCTGGCATGGCGGCGCAACTGGCATTGGCATTAGAGGACCCCGCCGACGAGGCGGCGGCCTACCACGACCCGAAAAGACCGGGTTTCTTCTCCCTGTTGGTGCAAGTCGGGGCCGACAAGCGGCAGTCCAGCCACCTGCTTTCGGACATGCCCCGAGTACTGGGGATGCTGGACCCAAGCCGCGACACCTGGCTTTCGCAGGCCGAGTTCATCCGGCCCAATCGGCGTGTGGTCAATCTTGCCCGCATCGGCCTGCTGTTCGCCGACCTAGACACCTACCACGAGGAATGGGCAGCGGGCCGAACGCCGGACCAACTGGCTGCCGCCGTGCTGTATCACTGCGCCCAAGAGGGCATCCCGACCCCTTCCATTCTGGTCTACAGCGGCCGGGGAATACAGGCCAAATGGCTCCTCGATAGCACCCTGCCGCGCCAAGCCTTGCCCCGGTGGAACGCCGTGCAACGCTATTTAGTCGACCGACTGGCTCCCCTTGGGGCTGATCCGCAGGCCAAGGACGCCAGCCGCGTGCTGCGGGCGGTTGCCACCGTCAACACGAAGTCGGGCGAGGTGTGCCGCGTGGTCCACGTCGAGACCGACCAGGACGGCCAGCCCGTCCGCTACAGCTTCGAGTATCTGGCCGAAATCCTCTTGCCCGTGGCCCGCTGGACCATCGAGCAGCAGCGCCGCGAGCGGGCCGATCGCCGCCAACTCAAGCTTCTGCCGGGCGGCAAATCTGACAATCTGCGCGGCTTTTCGGGGCGGCAGCTCGCTTGGGACCGCCTAGAGGACCTACGCAAGCTGGCCGCCTTGCGCGGAGGCGTGCGCGAAGGCGAGCGCATGATGCACCTGTTTTGGCGGCTCAACTTCCTGCTGCTTTCCGGGGCCACGAACAGCCGCGAGATGTTCAAGGAGGCAGCCGCACTGGCCGCCGAGCTGGACCCTCGATGGACACACCGCAGCGCCGAGCTACGCACCCTCTACCGCAAAGCAAAGGCATTCGAGGCAGGCGAGCGGGTCGAGTTTGGCGGCCGCGAGCTGCCGCCCCTCTACACCCCCAAGAACGACACCCTGATTTCCCTGTTCCGCATCACGGACGAGGAACAGCGGCACCTCCGCACCCTCATCAGCACCGACCTTGCCAAGGAACGACGCAGGGAGCGCGACAGGAAGCGCGACGAGGCCCGCAGGCGGGCAGCCGGGGCCGTGGACAGGGAGACATACCTGGAAGCCGCTGAGGCGAAGCGGGTGCAGGTTCAGGCGCTTAGGGCACAGGGGCTTTCCGTGCGAGCCATCGCCCAACGGTTGGGCATCAGCAAGTCTTTGGTGGCCCTGTACGCCAAGGAGGCAGGTGTCCAAAGTCCCTCCCCTATTACTAATGGCGAAGCCACGGGCCAGAGGCCCATACTGCCGAAGGCAGGAGTAGCCCCGTGAATTTATATTTCACGAGTAGCCCGCAAGCCTTGTGTGTCAACGCGGAGCCGCAGGCGGTGCGTTGTCCACAAGGCGCGCAGGCCGCGAAGCGGCCGGAGTGGCCCGAAGGGCCGAGTAGCCCTTTCCCCCAAGGGGGCCAGCGATGAGAGCTCGGCGCTCATTTCCTCCGGCCTTGCTCGATCGCTTGCGGGCCATGACGCCGCAGGAAGCCATGACGCTCCTGGGTGTCTACTGGAAGCGAGACCCGGATTTTCGTCCGACGAAAGATCCGCGCACCGTCCGCTTGTATGTGTCGCTGGACGGTGGAGTCATCGAGCTATTAGCGACTGGCCCCAAGTGGTATGACACCCGGCGCGAGCAAGGCGGCGGAGGGGCAATCGACCTGACCATGCACCTGTTCAGGCTCGACTTTGTGACGGCGGTCAAACGGCTGGAATCGGCTTTGAACTAGACCGGCAACGTCTCTCAAGTGTCAACGAAAGCGCTCCTCAAGAGCTAATGAACTCTGCGGCGACCGCGCGTGCGCGGTCTTGCCAAAGGGGCGCTGCCCCTCTGGACTCCCCGCGCTCGCCGCGTGGCAGGGGAGCAGGACGGGCGGCCTTCGGCCTTTCGACCTGCCCCCCATGCCCTAAGCGTAGATGGGTTCCAGCCGCATCAAGGGCCGCTTGCGCTTTCCGGGGCGGCCCGTGTCCTCGGGCTTCGCCCTGCGGGCCGCGCCAGCCGCCCCTACACCCTTGACCCGGCTTCCACCCTCCAAACCCGATTTAGGCGACCTTCGGGGCATGCATCACGTCGAGAGGGTCAAACTTTTGGGCTAAATGCGCAGCATTGGATGATGCATAAATGATGCAAGTATTGCGCACAAGTTATCCAAGTGTGATGCATAAATGATGCAGGTATTGTGCAGAAGTTATTCAAACTTGAAAAACAAAAGTATTGACAGCTATTGACAAGTCGTTGATTTAAAAGGGATTTTTACTTGACGTTGAATAATGAGCTGCCCATAATTGACTAAAATTTTGCATATAACGGGGCGCTTATGGAAAAGCACTTTATTGTTGTGGCCGCCGGTGAACGATTTTCCGAATGGCGGTTTTTAGCGGGCTTAGATAACGCCAAACACCCCATTTGGGCCGACGCAGGAGAGGCCGCCCGATTCTCGACATTCCAGCAGGCCCGCCGCGTCGCTCGCCGACTGCGTGGCGTCCAAATCTTTGCTTCGTTCAGCGATTCAAAGGAGGCGACCCAATGAGAAAGGCAGTGCTGGCGGCTGCTATGGCCGCCTTTCTTGGAGCATCCGGGCCGGTGCTGGCCTCGGGCATTCCAGTATTCGACGCGACCCGTGCCGCTGACTTCATCCAGCAATTCGCTCGCATGAAAGAGCAGCTCGACACGGCGCGGCAACAGCTTGCCGAGGCGCAGCGGCTTTTCGACTCGATGAGCGGCATACGGGGCTTTGGCGACCTGTTCCGCAATACGGGGCTGCGCGAATACCTGCCGGACGATCTGCGGAGCATCTATGACAGCGTGAACGGCGGCGGCTACGCGGGCATTTCCGGCTCCATCCAGGACATTCTGCGACAGGAACAGCTCGGCAGCGGCAGCATCGATGACTTGCAGCGAGCCATCGGCGAACGGTCACGCAACGCGGCCGCGACGGACAAGGCCGTTGGCCTTCGTGGCTACGAAGGTGCGCAACGCCGCCTCGCGCAGATCGAGGCCCTCACAGATGAGATTGCCCGGACGCAGGACCAGAAGGCCATCGAGGAATTGCAGGCCAGGATCGCCGCCGAGCAGGCCGCGATCCAGAACGAAATGACCAAGCTGCAACTCATTGCCCATCTGAGGCAGGCCGAAAGGGCGCTCATTCAGGAGCAAGAGCAGGAGCTGAATCGCCGCATCCTCAGCAGTGAAAACCGGGGGATGCCGAGCATCAGCCGCAACCGTTGAAAGGGAGGCGATATGGTTCAGAAAGTGGTGATTGCCGCATTGATTGGGGGGCTGCTGGCCGGGTGCAATGATTCGGCAACGGCGCAGGATCAGGGACAGAAGCAGGCCGAGATTCCGAAGGAGCACACTGTCGAGTTCTACATGCACAACTTCGCGGCAAGCATGAGAACGGAGACCAAATGCATGAAGCATCCGGAGCTTGCCGAGACGCCCGAGTGCATCGCCGTCAAGAAGGCTGTGAACCGCAAGAATGCGGAGCTGAGGATGCCGCCGAAGTACCCGGAGGTGGAAGATGGCGGGAAGTGATTTCCAGTTGGTTGGTCCTCTTTTCGAGCGGATCGAGGCGGTTACTCAGACCTATGTGACCGACATTTCGAGCCGCATCATTACCGAGATTACCCCGGTTGTTTCGGTGGGCCTGACGGTGGGCTTCATCGCCTACGGAATGCTCATCATGCGCGGGGCGGTGGAAATGCCCGTGGCGGACTTCCTGCAACGGTGTCTGAGGATCGGGATCATCGTTTCCATCGCTGTGGCCGGAGGGCTTTACCAGTCGCAGATAGCGGACGCCATCATGGCAGCGCCTGACGCGCTGGCGCAGGCCATTTCCGGAAATGCTGGCGGCGTATCAGCAGCAAACGTCATTGACGCTTCCGCTCAACAGGGCGCGGATTACGTATCGAAAGCCTTTGAGAAAGCCGGTGTTTTCAAGGCGAACGGACTTGTGTACGCGGCCATTGGTTCGATTGCCGCTCTTGCGCTGACTGCGATTGTCGGCGTTGGGGCAGTCTTTCTTATCGCGGCGAAGGTTGCGCTCGCCATCCTGGTGGGACTGGGGCCGCTTTTTATCCTGGGGTTGCTATGGCAATCCACGAGCCGCTTCTTCGAGCAATGGATGCATCAGCTGTTGAATTACGTGCTGCTAATTGTCCTGTTCTCGACGGTGTTCATGCTGCTCATGGATATATACCGGGATTACATGGCGCAGGCCGCATTCGACGGGGTTCAGAACGTCAGCTACACGCTGATTGGCATGCTGCTGATTTCCATCGTTTCGCTAGGGCTGTTGTTGCAGTTGCCGAACATCGCCAGCGGCTTGGCCGGTGGAGTTGGCATTAGCTACTGGTACGAGCTACGTGCGATCCGAAGCGGCGCTCGCGGCGCTTACGCGGCAGGCAAGGCCGGCGCCAAGATGGCTGCACATGGTGCGGCTGCGGTTGCTCGTGGCGGCGTGGCAGCCGCCCAGGCTGGCACCAAGGCGGTACGCGCCGTTGCTGGGTATTTCAGGGGGCGCCGCTCATGATGAAATGCACGATCTCTGCATCATGTTGCATCACCGGCGCATCATCTTCGCGTCACCGCTGCATTACTCCCGCCTCATCTTCGCATCATCCCAATGCGCATAGCGCATTGGGACCCATAGGCGGACCCTCTCAGGGTGCGGTGTGTATCGAACGCAGTAGAAAAAGGACCAATCCTTAGCCTTAACTCGTCTATACACCATACGCACCTCTCGGTGCAGCTAAGTCATTGATAGCAAACAATATTTTCGAATCATGGCATGGTGCGCTGTAGTGTTCAGGTACTACAAAACCGCTGTAACACACTGATTTGCCTATAGGTCACGCACTACAGGGCGCACTACAAGGGGCTTCTCTATGTTGGGACACCCAATCACCCTACGACTAACCCCGGAGAGGAAGGCCGTTTTGGAGGTCGCGGCGGCCCGCAGGGGCAAGCCGCTATCTACCTACCTGCGCGACCTGATCGATGACGCGCACGAGCTGCATTGCACGCTTACGGCCCTACAACGGGAGGTGACGCTGTTGCATGACCGGCTGGACGATCCGGGAGAGCGAAGCGCAGCCGGCCCTGCGGCCCCGGCCCCGACGGCCATTCAGGTTGAAACGCTGTTGCTGCTGCGTGCTTTGGCCGGGCCGGATCGCATGAAGGCAGTGCAGGGCGAATTGAAGCGCCTCGGGCACGAAATCTGGACTCCGGGCGAGGCGCAACGATGAGTGCAGTTCCCTATGTCCGCGTGCTCATATCGCCAGAATTGAAGGAGCAATTCAGCCAGATTGCAGCTCACCAAGACCGAGCAGTGAGCCAAGTTTTGCGCGACCTCATGCGGGAATACATCTGGCGGACATCGCAAGCCCGAGCGCCGCTCAACTATGGACGCATCTATTGGCGCTCACGTGGCGACTCGATTCGGGCAGTCATTGATACGGATCTGAAGGCGGAATTTGACGCGGCTGCCCGAAAGAATGGCGTGCTCCCGAGCCGCGCTTTGCGTGACCTGGTGAGTGAGTACGTGAGGCGTCATAGCCGGGGCGAGATTTGGGAGCCAGGAGTGGAGATCAAGCGCAAAGAATTGGCAAAGGGAGGCGTCATCAATGCTTGAGAAGGTTCGAGATACTTTCGTTCAAGTGAACAGGGCTTTTCAGTTCGGCCTTGCGGCTCTTTTCGCCGTCATGGGTGTCATGCTGGCCCTGACGTTTGTGCTCAATCCGTCATGGGTTTTCGCGGGCGACAAGCCCTTGGGAGGCTGCATTCAATTGGCCGGCGCATTGGGTTTGTGCTGGCTGCAATGGCGTTACCGTCACATCGTCTATCCGCAGCTGCGCCGGGACTATCTGGCCGCACAAAGAGGGCCCGCGGTGAGGCTGTAAGGAGACGGCAGTAATAGGCCCGTAGCGCGGGCCTATTAGTAATACGCACGGACTTGTCTCACCGGCCTACGGCTGTGTTGGCTTCGGCGGGTCCATCTGGTTGGAAAGCGGGCCAGATTAGCGATTTCACGTACCGCCCCGGTCCTCGTTTCCTACCGTTCCAGCTCATGCACCTGCAACCTGCCCGCATCGCTACACCGATGCCTGCGAGGTACAGCGGCTCAACCACCTCTGCGGCTTGGGCGTTTGATTATTTTTCTTTCCTTGATCTTCGATGCCAAGTCAGCCAAGCGCTGCGGATCGCGTGTTTCGCACTCCCAAATCACGATCACCTGCCAGCCAGTCGCCTCCAAGGCTACATGGTTGCGCTTATCACGCTCGACATTGCCCGCCAGCTTAGTTCCCCAGAACTCTAGGCGTGACTTCGGAAGTCGCGCGGCCACGCAACCGGGATGACGGTGCCAGAAACAGCCATGCACGAATAGCGCGATACGCCGACCGGGGAATACCAGATCAGGCGATCCAGGTAATTTCTTGTCGTGGAGTCGATAACGAAGGCCTGCGGCGTGCAGGGCCTTGCGAACACGTATTTCTGGTTTGGTGTCGCGTCCTCGCACGAGAGCCATTTGGGCGCTGCGGGCGGGATCGACATCGTTATCGCCGCTATTCCGAGCTTTTTTCTTCATTGCTGTCGCTGTCCTCGTTGTCGGCGGGTTCGTCCTGCGACAACGAGGCATGCTGTACGAACGCGGACAGGAAGTCGCGCACGATATGATCGGTATCGAGATAAGGCGGATTTCGCTCGAAGTGTTCCGCGATACGTCTCTCAATATCCTCGGGCGATGCCTTGTTATCCAAGGACTCAGCCATGGCCCATGCCCGTCCTGGGTGCATGACATCCCAAGGCGAACGCTTGTTAGATCGTGTGGTGGCCGCGTCCCCGTGCTTGCTGATACCCCAACAGATGCCGATCTCGTTATTCCAGATCGGTCTGAACATGGCGATGAGGTGCCGTTCCGCGACGAGTTGGGCATTGGTGGCGCACACCAATCGCCTTGCCAGGAAATCATCGATACGCAACGGGTGTGGAAGACCATTCTTCTCTGCGTAATCTCCAACTATCTCGATCATTCGCCGGTGATCCTTCAAACGACCGAAAAGCCGAGGGCCTTGCTCTCGTGGTGTACGAGCGTTTGGGTTATCAGGGTCGGCTTTGCCCACGTAGATCGGAGTTTCCGTGCCGGCGATTGGAGCGTAGAGCGGGTGATCTCCGCAGTAATAGATGGCATACACCCCGGAACCGTAGGTTCGCGGGACTCGTCCCAATGGAACGCGCTCTTGCGCGATCAGGGCGAGAGCGACCAGCCGACCGGCCGTGTCAGGATCGGCGGGGTCGAACGATGCTCCTGGGTCTTTGATCGGGTCGAGGTCAGCTCGTGCCGACTCTATATCGCTCATCAGCGAAAGAAGTTCAGCCATCGTCTTCTTGGCGGCTGGCTTGCTCAGCGTGGGGAGCAGCGCGCGAAGCCGGATCAGGCGTTCGCGCATTTCCTCGATAACAGATTGAGCGGGAGGTTTTTTTTTGTTCGTCATTACGCTACTGCTACCTGCGCGCCACCGCCTTCCCTCAAGATGGAAGCAATCCATGCTCCCATCTCCTCGGCAAGCTGCACGGGAACCGCGTTGCCGAGCTGGCGCATGCTTTCTGTCCAGGAGCGAGGAAAATGGTACGAGTCCGGCAATCCTTGAAGGCGAGCGGCTTCTCGGACGGTGAAATAGCGTACCGAACCGTCATCCTTGACCATCATGTTCTCGCCGCCAGGTACGCCGTGATCTCCGGCTTTGAGCGCCTTGGCGGGTTGATCAAGAGGGCTGCCAGTATGCCCAGGATACACGCGGGCACCGTCCTGAAAGACGTGGTTTGCCTTGCCGTTCGGTTCGCCGAGACCGGCGAGCGCATCGCGCACGGTGACCCATGGCTTCCCCGGTGGAGGAGATGACCGATTCCGTAAGCGCTTGACTGTTGCGCGATCCGATGCCGGG
>Ga0065720_1006547_pt1 | contig 10335 bp, 11 predicted proteins | sample Thericmetagenome_FD_59107 | JGI IMG/M metagenome (GOLD analysis project Ga0065720, IMG submission 59107) | Thermophilic microbial communities from the Joint Bioenergy Institute, California, USA of rice/straw/compost enrichment - eDNA_2 v2... | ecosystem: Engineered > Solid waste > Grass >... | reverse complement strand
TCGCCCTGCTCGTCTGCATCGTCGACATCATGCCGATTCTCGGCACCGGCTCGGTGCTCGTGCCGTGGGCGTCGTACCTGATCCTCATGAACGGCGACTGGTATACGGGGATCGGCCTGATCGCGCTGTTCCTGTTCATCACGGTCTTCCGCCGCGTCATCGAGCCGAAGGTGCTGGGCGATTCCGTCGGCATCAGCGCCCTGGCCGCGCTGATCAGCTTGTATGTCGGGTTCAAGCTTGTCGGCGTCGTCGGCGTGTTCCTCGGTCCGCTTGTCGTCATCATTTTCATGGCGGCTCGCAAGGCGGGACTGTTCCAATTGAAAATNCGGCTGTAAACGGTGCAGCCGACACATGACCCTTGTCCGATCCGGGATGCCTCCCGCGGACAGGGGTTCTTTTTTTNCACGTCTGCCGCCGCCCGGCGCCGCATACCCTAAATTGGAGCAGTTTTTGCGATGCGATGCAAGGAGGGAATCGCCCGTGAACCAGATTCGGCAATGGCATCCGTTCGTCGGTCCGTTCGATCCGTGCCCGCCGATCACCGTCAAGGCGTATCTCGTGCCGCCGAACTTGTTCATCCCGTTCCAGCCGCCGAACTGGCCGCAGTTTTCGCCCGCGGAAGCACTGAAGCGCGGCACGCTGTGGCCGGCGCTTTACAGTCCGTATGAATCCCGGATGCTGGAAGGGAGGCGGGAAGTGCAATGAGCGCTCCGAAGAAGCCGGACGAAGCGTATTACCAGCTTCTCACCGAGCTGCAGCAGCTCGATTTCGTGCTCGTGGAGCTGATGCTCTATCTGGACACGCACCCTTACGACTTGCAGGCGGTGCAGCAGTTCAACCAGTTCGCGCAGCGCAGGCAGCAGGTCGCGCAAGTTTACGAGAGCCGGTACGGGCCGCTCCTGCAGTTCGGCCACAGCTTTTCCCGCTATCCGTGGGACTGGGCGAACACGCCGTGGCCGTGGCAAGTGTGACGCGCTGAGCCGGTGAGAGGGCAATCTTTTCGGGGAGGGACGGTAACCGATGTGGATTTATGAGAAAAAATTGCAATACCCGGTCCGGGTCAGCAAGTGCGACCCGCGGATGGCCAAATATCTGATCGAGCAGTACGGCGGCGCGGACGGCGAGCTGTCGGCGGCGCTCCGCTACCTGAATCAGCGGTACACGATTCCCGACAAGGTGATCGGATTGCTGACGGACATCGGCACGGAAGAATTTGCGCACCTTGAGATGATCGCGACGATGGTGTACAAACTGACGAAAGATGCGACCGTCGAACAGCTGGAAGCGGCGGGTCTCGGACCCCACTACTCGAACCACGACCGGGCGCTGTTCTACAACAACGCGGCCGGCGTGCCGTGGACGGCGACGTATATTCAGGCGAAGGGCGATCCGATCGCGGACCTCTATGAGGACATTGCGGCGGAAGAAAAAGCGCGGGCGACCTACCAATGGCTCATCGACCAGACGGACGACGTCGACCTCCAGGACAGCCTGAAGTTCCTCCGCGAGCGCGAGATCGTCCACTCGCTGCGGTTCCGAGAGGCGGTCGAGCTGCTGAAGGCGGAGCAGGAGACGAAGAAGGTGTTTTGACGGGAGTGCGATACGGAAGCGCATCTGCGGGATGTCATTCAGCCTGCCGTGGCTGGGACATCCCGTTTTTGGTAGAATCAAGGAAAAATGAACAAGCAACATGCATTTGAACCGCCATCAAAGGAGAGAGCAATTCATGCGGCGCGAGACCTGTGTTCCGACGGGCGTAGACCTGAAAGATACCGGCTTCGGCTACACGCTGTCGTTAATCGGCGGCAAATACAAAATGACGATCTTGTACAAGCTGGCCGAACAGGGGGTCATGCGGCACAACGAACTGAAACGAAGCATCGGCACGATTTCCTTCAAAACGCTGAGCGTCATGCTGAAGGAACTGGAGGCCGACGGCTTGATCATCCGAAAGGAATTCCCCCAGGTCCCTCCCAAAGTCGAATACTCGTTGTCGGAGCGCGGACGCTCCCTCGTTCCGTTGTTGAACATGATGTGCGAGTGGGGCGAAAACAACCGTTTGCCCGAACGGGGGAGCGTACGGTAAAGCCGCCGGTTACATCCTGTCGATAAATCTCAAATAATCCTTCGCGCTTTGGTCCAACGCGTCCGCGGACGATTCATGCTCGGCGCCGGGCACATTGCCGCCGGGCTCCTTTTCCATGCCGTAATGCGCATAGATCGAACGATAATTTGCGCTGCAATACCGAAATGTCGTTTCGAACGGAACCAGGATTTGCTCGAGCGTGTACCGGTATCTGCCGTTATCGCTGTAATCCTCTCGCCGTATTCCCGCAGATACCGCCAAAGCAACTTTGCGATTTTTCATTTTATCCCCTTTTGAGCCGTAAGCCCATCCGTATTCGAGCACGTCGTCCAGCCATTTTTTGAGGAGCGGCGGGCAGTTGAACCAATAAACGGGGAACTGGAGCACCAGATTGCCATGCGCTTCCACCCGTGCTTGTTCTTGTCCGACGTCAATCTTTTCATCGGGATAAGCCTTGTACAATTCGTGAACCGTATATTTTTCCGGGTATTTGCGAAGTTCTTCCACCCATCGCTTGTTGATGACGGATGCTTCGATGTTCGGGTGCGCGACGATGACAAGAGTTTTCAAAGTGCAGGCCTCCTTCAAGAACGGGATGTGTTCCGAGTATAAAAGGTCTGCTGCCATGAAGGAAGTACGCACTTTTAGGCCAGGTACTTACGAAAAGGTGAGTGCCATGGGCGCTAAGCGAACAAAAACCAGCAGCTCAAATCCCCTCCACGAGCCGCTTCGCGCGCTTCGACACTTGCGCAAACAGCTCGTCCTCGTCGATCGTGAGCAGCCGCCGGCCCCGCATCAGCACCCGGCCGTCCACGATCGTCGTGTCCACGTCCGCCCCGACGGCGCAGTACGCGAGCAGGGAAGCGAGCTGGTGGACCGGCTGCAGGTGCGGTTTTCGCAGATCGATTAAAAGGATATCCGCCTTCTTGCCGACTTCCAGTGTCCCGACCTCATGCGCGATTCCGAGGAGCGTTGCGCTTCCCAGCGTGGCCATTTGCAGCGCCTCCATGGCCGGCAGCTTCGCGGGATCGCCGTGGTCCAGCTTCTGCAGCCACGCGGCGGCCCGGATCTCCTCGAACATGTCGAGCGTACCCGCGCTTCCNGCGCCGTCCGTGCCGATNCCGACCGCGATCCCCTGCGCGNTCATGTCCGANACCGGCGCGATGCCGCAGCCCAGCTTGAGATTGCTGACCGGGTTGTGCGACACCCCGCCCCGNATGCCGCGCAGGAGCCCGACATCCCGCCGGTTCAGATGCACGCTGTGCGCAAGCAGCACATGCGCCTTCTCGAACAGCCCGAGATGAACCAGATACTCGGTCGGCGTCTGATTGTAGCGCTCCCGGATGATGGCCACCTCCTCCACCGTTTCCGCCAGATGCGTATGAATCGGGATGTCCTCCNGCTCCGCCAGCTCGATCACCTCGCGCCAGCGCTCCGGCGGCACGGTGTACGGCGAATGCGGNCCGAGCATCGTCGTGATGCGCCCGCCGGCCTTGCCGCTCCAGCGNTTGATCAGGTCGAGCGCCTCCGCCATGCGGCGGCCGCCGTCATCCTCCGTGAACACGAGCCCGCGGGTCAGCGAGGCGCGCATCCCGGTTTCCTCGACCGCCGTTGCGATCTCGTCCATGCGGATGTACATGTCGGCGAACGCCGTCGTGCCCGAGCGGATCATCTCGGCCATCGCGAGCTTCGCGCCCCAATAGATGTCCTCGGGCGTCATCCGGGCTTCGGCGGGGAACATCTTCTTCGCCAGCCAGTCCATCAGCTTCAGATCGTCGGAGAATCCCCTGAGCAGGCTCATCGGCGAGTGCTGGTGGGCGTTGATGAGCCCCGGCATCGCCGCCATCCCTTCGGCCTGGATGACTTCATCGACACCTTCGTCGGGGATGTCCGGCCCAAGTCCCGCGATCCGGTCTCCGTCGATGAGGATGTCCCCGGTGAACGGNTCGTCGTGCCGCATCGTCAGAATCGCCGCGTTCTTGATCAGCATTTTCATTTTGGCAACCTCCTCCTTCGGCGTTTATACTAAACCTTGACGTTGATGGAAGGTCAAGCGGAGAGGAGGTTCGGGAAGCGATGAAAATCAAAGAAGCCGCGGAACGGCTGGGCATCTCGCAGCGGGCGATCCGGTTCTACGAAAAACAAGGGCTCCTCGCGCCGTCCCGACAGGAGCACAATCAATACCGGGAGTTCGGCGAAGACGACATCTGGCGGCTGCAGACGATCATCGCGCTGCGGGAAGCGGGCATGCCGATCGCCGACATCCGGACGGCGCTCGCCGAGATCGACGCGAAGGACGGGAGCCGGCTCATGGAGCTGCTCGAGCTGCAGCGGTCCGTCCTGTTCGCGAAATGGATCGAGATGAAGCAGATGATCGAGACGACCGACCGGATGATCGAGACGCTCCGGCAGAGCCGGACGCCGCAGCTCGACGATATTTATCATCTGGCGGAAGGCTCGAGGAGACTGCGGGAGCAGCGGGCGTGGGAGGACCGGTGGGGGTTCGACGAGCTGGCCGGCGACCACGACCGGCTCGTCCGGGAGGACACGGCGAAGTACCGGGACTACGACGAAGCGCTGCGCCTGATTGTGAAGCGGGCGGCGCCGGTCCGCGGGGAGCGGGGGCTTGACATCGGGACGGGCACGGGCAACCTGGCCGGCCTGTGCCTTGCGGAAGGCGCGGCGATGGCGGCCGTCGACCAGTCGAAGGAGATGCTGAAGGCATGCCGGCGCAAGCATCCCGAGGTGGAGACGCGGCTCGGCAATTTTCTCGCGCTGCCGTACCTGGACGGAAGATTCGACTTCGTCGTCTCCAGCTTCGCGCTGCGCCATCTGACGGGCAGCCAGATTCTGCTCGCCGTGCAGGAAATGCGGCGGGTGCTGAAGCCCCACGGCCGGATCTGCGTCGCGGACCTGATGAGCGGCGGGGAAGGCGGCGAACCGGAAGGCGGCGAGGCGCTGCTGCCGCTTCCCGCGCTTATCGGCGTGCTGGAGACGAGCGGCTACATGACGAAGCTGGACCGGATCAACGAACGCTTGCACGTCGTGCTGGCCGTGCCGATACGGCCGCACCTGCCGGGTTGATCCCGCATGATAATATCCCCCCGCCCGGCCGGCTGCGCCGGCGGAGCGGGGGGATGGTTCATGTCCGCCATTCATCGGGGGCCGTCGGGCCGAAGCCGGCGTCGACGGAGGAGACGGCGGCTTTCGGCTGCCTGCCCGTCCTGTCCGCCGGCCGTCCCTGCGATCGCGCCGCCGCGCCGCCCGCCGTCCGGCCCGCCGCGCGGCCGGCCGTGCCGCCGGCCGTCCTGCCCGTCGTCCGCGAGGACGACCGGCCCGCCGCATTCCCGGCCGTCCGCCGCCGGCGCTGCCGGCTGCGGTACAGCCACAGCGCGTACTGCAGCGGCCGGACGAGCGCAAGCCGGTACGCCTCCTTCTCGCCGGCCCGGCGGAACACGTCGCGCGCCGGCTTCGGATTCACTTCGAGCAGCCAGAACCGGCCGTCGCGGTCGATCGCCAGATCCAGCGCCAGCTCGCACAGCGGGCCGTAGCTGCTCTCGAGATACCGGGCGACGTCGACGCCGAACTGCCCGATCTCTTCCTTCACCTGCTGCGCCTTCTCCTCGCTGCCGAGCCAGCCGGGCAGGACGGAGGAGAGCGGCGCCGCCTGGCCGCCGCCGTGCAGGTTGCTCGTCACGCTGCCCGGCGGTCCGATCCGCACGGCGCAGCCGGTCACGCTCCATTCGCCGCGGCCGTTCTTCTGCACGAGCAGCCGGTAGTCGTGCACCCGGCCGTTCGGAAGCCGGATCTGGATGCCTTGCTGCACGAGATATTTGCGGCCGCGCAGATCCCAGCCGGCGAGCTTCGCCTGCAGCAGGGACGGCCGGATGCGCATCGGGCGGATGATCCGCCGGGAATGGTCGCGCCCCTGGATGATCAGGCTGCGGCCCGAGCCCGTGCGCTGGATGCGCAGAATGCCGCGGCCGCCCGTGCCGCCCGCCGGCTTCAGATAGAGCAGCGGATGGCGCTTCAGCATCTCCGTCAGATCCCGGCTGCTCTCGTAGATCCGCGTATGCGGCAGATGGTCGCGGAACCGGGCGTCGCGGGCGAGCGTCCGGTAGACCGACCATTTGTTGCCGATCGGCTTGTTCAGATACAGGTGGTTCGCATACCGGGCGCGGAACGCTTTGAGCCGTTCAAACCGCGGGCTCCGCTGAATCCGGCACCGGTCGAAGATCATGTGCGGGAAGCCGGTCCATTCCCGCCGCCAGGTGTCGGACTCCGGCACATACCGCTGCGCGTGGATCCGGTTCGTCCTGGTGTTGACGTCGTCCGGCGTGAACACGATCAGATCGAGGCCGAGCTTCCGGGCGGCCAGCGTCATCTTCTTGTAGACCGGCCGCTCTTCGAGCAGTCCGCGGTCATTCAGGTACAGGGTCATGATGCCCAGCACCGGTTTTCCCATGTCAAGGTTCACTCTCCCGTCCGACGGCTTGTTCCGGCGCCGGCGGCAAGGCGCCCGCCAGCCGCACGAAACCGCCTTCCGCATCCTCCGGCGCTTCCGATTCCTGAAGTCCGGCGCGCCGGCACATCGCGACCGCCCGGCCGTCGGAGGCCGGCACGCGGCAGTCCAGCGATCCGGTCCGCGCGAGCAGCGCCCGGGTCAGGCTNGTTCCGATGCCGCGGCCGCGCACGGCGGGATGCACGACGACGACGAAAGCTTCGCGGCCCCGGTCGACCGCCAGCGCGACGCCGGCCGTNCCGCCGCCCAGCTTCGCGACGGCGCAGGCCGCGCCCGTGCGGTCCGGACGGCCGAGCAGCACCGGATCGAGCTCGGCCAGCCGTCGCAGCGTGTCTTCGCCGATCGCGCCCTCGCCGAAGGCCGCCGCGAACGCGAGCAGCCGCCGGCGGTGCAGAATCCATTTGACCGGCGTAACGAAGCGGATGATCGTCTCCATCAGGCTCCGCTCGCTTTCTTCCTTTTCTTCTGCTTGAGCAGGAATTGGCTGTACTGGAAGATGCGCTCGAGCGACTTCTGCCGGATGTGCGGCTCGTCGAACTTCATCGGCTTCGAATTCGCCTCGAAGAACCAGATGCCGCCCTGCTTGTCGACGCCGAGATCCATCGACATCTCGCCGAGCTCATGGCCGGAAGCCCGCTCGATCTGGCGCGCGATGAGCAGAGCCGCGCTCTTCACCTTGGCGAGAATCTTGCGCGCCTGCTCGGGGCCGAACGCGCCGATCAGCAGCTTCTCGGGCTCTTCGATGCTGCCGCCGCGCGGCACGTGGGTCGTGATGCTCGTCGATCCGGCGAGCCGCGCGCCGATGCCGGTGATGTCCCATTGGCCGCGCTGATTTTTCTGGATCAGCACCCGGAGGTCGAACTGGCGGTCGGCATAGGCGGCCAGCTCAATGCCCTGCTGCGCGATGTACCGCTCGCCCTGGCTCTGCTTCTTGATCCGGTTCCACAGCCCTTCGAACGTGCTGCAGCGGAACGTCTTGCTCCGCTTCTTCTGCTGCAGCTTGAGCCGATACGGCAGCTGCTTCTCCTTGTACAGCCGCACGGACATGATGCCGACCCCCGCCTTGCCGCTGACCGGCTTCAGGTACAGGAACGGGTGCTGCTTGAGCATGCGCCTTAAGCCCTCCCGGCTGACGAGCCGGCGCGTTGCCGGAATGTACGGGCGGGTCGTCTTCGACATGCTGAGCCACTCGAACAGGCTCCATTTGTTGAAGAACGCGGGGTTGAACAGCCGGATGTTCGGGTGCTTCAGGCAGGCCGCGATTTTGCGCCGCACCGCGGGAAGCATCTCGTCCTCGCGCATCGGCACCCGGTTGTAGACGATGTCCGGAAGAGGGAACCAGCCTTTTTTCCACGTCTGCGTCTCTTCCGAGAACGTGTAGCCGGCCACGCGCGGCTTCGACAGCTTGAGCTGGCTCGCCGTCACGACGTAGGTCGTGAAGCCGAGCTCCCGGCCGGTCTTGATCAGGTCGGCGAAGTTGTTCCGGTTGCCCCGGAAAAGCTGCACGTCGTCGTCGATCGTCAGAATCGCGAAAGCCGGGCGTTTGGCGGCGACGTTCCCGGCGGGCTGCTCTTGCACGGCAGGATGCTGCATTATGCCTCCCTCCTCCTGAAGCGGGCCAGATACAGGCAATGCTCGAGAATGTATTCCATGGACTGCCGTCCCTGGCTTTTGAGCGCCGGATGCTTGAAGATCGACCGGCCGGGCTTCGCGTTCGCTTCGAACATCCAGACGCCGCCGTTTTTGTCGATGCCGATGTCAAGCCCGAGCTCGCCGAGCGTATGCGGATAGTTCCGCTCGATCGCCTCGGACAGCTTGACGGCGACCTTCTTCGCGTTCTCCAGCACGTCGCCGGCGCGGTCGCCGAACGTCTGCCTGAGCGCCTGCTCGGGCGTCATGAGCGAGCCGCCGTTCTTGATGTGCGTCGTCACGCTGCCGCGCCCGGCCTTCTTCGCGCCGATGCCGACGGCGACCCACTTGTTCTCGCCGTTCTTGTGCATGTGGAAGCGGAAGTCGATCGGACATCCGTCGATCTCAACGAGCCGGATGCCCTGCTGGATGACATAGCGGGACAGCGCGCTGCCGTGCCGCGCCTGCAGCATGCGCATCAGGGAGCGGAAGTTCGGGAACCGGAGCAGCACGTTGCGCCCGTTCTTTCGGTACCTGGCAAAATAGCCCCGCTTCGGGTGATACGTCAGCCGGTAGATGCCCGCCCCGAGGCTTCCGCCCGTCGGCTTGAAGTAGACGAACTGGTGCTTCTCGATCATCTCCTTGATCTTCTCCGGCGTCGGCCCCGACACCGATTCCGGCAGATGCTTCTCGCCGTCCGGATCGCCCTTCAGCAGGTCGTACACGTCCGATTTGTTGAAGAAGCTCCAGTTGAAGAACGGGATGTTTTTGCGGACGAACCGCTCGCGGAGCCCGGTGATCGACGACGTCGTCTCCGCCCTGCGGCTCGGCAGCCGGTTGTAGACGACGTCGGGCAGCGGCACCTTCTTGCGGGTCCATCCGCCCTTCGCGTTCAGGAACCAGCCGTTCACCTGCTCGTGCTGCCAGTCGATGTCGCGCGGCGTGAACGCGAAGAAATACGCCTTCTTGCCGCCGATCGCGAGCAATTGCCGGATGAACGGCGTGCGGGAGCCGAACGGCATCGAGGCGGTCCGGACGGAAGAGTCCGTGAGCACGCCGATGAGCGGGCCGATCTGCACTTCGTCGTTCGCGTTCAGGATATAGACGCTTCCCGCCTTCGGCACGCCCATCAGATTGCGGATGCCGGCCGACAGATAGATGTACTTCCCTTCCCTGCGCAGCGGGCGCAGGACGGCCGTTGCTTTCTCTCTGCCGAGCTTGAGCAGGATCCGCTTTTTGCCGGTCAGCTTGAGCTGCCTGAGCAGCGCACCGGTCACGTACACGATTCGGTCGGCCTGTTGCGAGAAGCGGACGTTGCAATTCGTCAGACTCATCATTGAACCTCCTGCATGTCAGCCGTAGAGTGGGCAGTCGTCCCGTTCATGCAGCGCTTCCGGCGCCGGTCCGCAAGAAGCGCGGGCCCCGGCGCTCCCCGGGCCGGCGCGCCCGCCGCCATCAGGCGGAGGCCGTAGAAAATCGTCCGTTCCGCGGCCAGCCGTTCGCCCGCCTCATCGCCGGTTTCCGCGAAGATGGCGCGCCCGGGCTTNGCGTTCAGTTCAAGCAGCCACAGCCGGCCGTCCGGCCCTACGCCGAAATCGGCGCCGATCTCCGCCAGCCGGCCGAACGCGCGCTCGGCCTCCCGGGCGGCCAGCAGCGCGGCGCCCTCCGCNTCGCCGAGCAGCCGGGCGGCCGCGCGATCNCCCAGCATCGCCGCAAGGAAGGCAAGCGCCGGCCGCGCCGNGCCGCCGCCGTGCAGATTGCTCGCCGCCGCGCCGCGGCGGCCGATCCGGACGGCGGCGCCGGCCCGAACCCAGCGCCCGGCGCCGTCCTTCTGCACGAGCAGGCGGAGATCGAACGGTTCGTCCTCCGCCGTCCGCAAGGGCAGCAGCGGCTGCACGAGGTAGGGGCGGCCGCGGGTCAGCGCCTCGGCGGTCTGCGCGAGCCGCTCCGCGGGCACGCGCAACTCGAACGGCCGGTTCGACATCGTCCGGCCGGTGATCCGGACGATGCCGCCGGGCTCGGGGCGGAGCGCGGCCGTGCCGCGGCCCTGCATGCCGGCGGCCGGCTTGAGGAACAAGCCGGCCGGATGCGCCGCGAG
>Ga0065720_1021523_pt1 | contig 10340 bp, 9 predicted proteins | sample Thericmetagenome_FD_59107 | JGI IMG/M metagenome (GOLD analysis project Ga0065720, IMG submission 59107) | Thermophilic microbial communities from the Joint Bioenergy Institute, California, USA of rice/straw/compost enrichment - eDNA_2 v2... | ecosystem: Engineered > Solid waste > Grass >... | reverse complement strand
AAAAAAAAAAAAAAAAAAAAAAAAAATCGAAGCGGGACGTCTGAATGCCCATTCCGTCTGGCTCCGGAGGTGTGTTTTCTTATATTATTTACATAACACCAGCATATCTTCGTGAGCAATCAACGGCCACCTGGCCAGAGACTCGTGAAAATTAAAGCACCGCAAACATGGATCAACCAGTCAGCCAGCCGGCGATAGCCGTGAAACGGTCGAAGTATGGCTGGTGTGATGTACGACTAAACACCACGAACGCTCCCGTGAGAATGGGCCATGCAAAGATCGGAAATATCGATATCAGCTGCCGGTTTCTGTTCACAAAATCTAAATGGGGTGTCCTAGGAACTTGCAACAGTCCGGCTGGCGTCATTTACTTAGACCTCGACTTCCAAGAGCCCGCGGACTGCAGACTGGAGTCAGCAACCATTACAGTGACAGTATCCGATGGCCAGGACAAGAAGGGCAGACCGAGATCATCCTTCGAATGTCCTATCAGATTCACCCCTTATTGGGGGCCGCAGCGATTGGTTGGTACACCGACGCGTGTGGAAGAAAAGAGGAATTTTCGTTGCGTCCCTGAAGTTCAGGTGCTTGGCCATGGAGCCGGAGGGCTCGGTGTGGACAGCGAGAGAAAAGTACACACAAACAGCCGTTGGAAGCTTGTCAGTCACTTGACGTCGAAGACGGCCGGTCTGTGGTACGCTCCCATGGTTCCTGCTATACAACTCGAATACTAACGCCTCAGGACAGGGATGATACGCTGGTATGGGAACTGAAGGACAATCCATTGGACCGACAGCCCTCGTATAGTAACATATTCAAAACGGCTTTTGTACTCAAACACGATGCCAAGGCATTCTATATGGCTGTCACCATCAAGGGCAAACTGTCAAAGGCATCCGACAGGATCAAACGACGACTGAAATTCGGCAGCAATAAAGACAAACATGATATCGTGGCCAAGATACAGTGGGAAGGACCGTATCCCAGATTCATAAAGCTAGACAAACTTGCCCGTGAGCTCCCAGAGGCGATGGAGAATGAAAATCTGGAAACCATTCCGCTGGAAATACCAACTGCGAGGCCTGCACCCTTCGAGTCAGCAGGCGGAAAGTCGGAGCATCTACATCCTTCTGGTCGACAAGGCCCTGATGTTCTGACTTCCAGCGCCGGCCATACCACATATTCACCACTTTCTCTCAACCACCAGCCAAGACAGCCATCGTGTTGTATACACGACTGGTTAGTCACGGAGAAAAGCACTTTGAATGAGCAGTCGCTTACGGACTTAGAGAAATTGGCCCTCTCTGGCCAGGTCACACCTAATGGACGACTTTATCAGATAATAGCCCGAGAAAGCGAAGCAAAGGCCGCCAAGAGTCCTCGAGCTTTAAATCCCATTCGCCCCGGGTGGGATGAGGAAGAGACCCATCCGGTAGACGGGAGAGTTTCGGAGAAGCATGAGAAGATCCATGGACCGGAAAGAATTGGAAGAATTGAATGGTTGACTGCGTGCTTGATAGAGTGGGTGGTCTGGCTATGTAGTATCTTGGCCAGGTTTCCTTCGCTGTTATGGAACAGCTTGAAAGCCTTCCATGACGTTGGAGGACGGAAGTCCTCAAGCTCGTCCAAAGGGTCAACTTCAAGCAAGAGAGCCGGCGAAGCGATTCGGCCGCGTGTGGAAGTACCTCAGATGAGGTCGCAAGCTGATGGCAAAAGCTGGGAGAACAGCAACGACGACGATGACACTGACAAGACCTGTGTTGCAACAGCTTCAGTTTTTACACCGCGAACAACAACAGCAAATCTTTGGGACAGTAACTTGTATAGAAAACGTGCAAGCAGCTGCAAATGAGAGGATCAGATTAAGCTGGACACAACTGTGATGTCACACAATAATGATAACTATGGGATGCTCAGGTGCCTGACAGAGAATACAGGGGCGAGGGGGGAGAAAGATAATCGAGAACAAAGGCAGAACACCGACGTGTGACTGACAGTGTTCACACAGTCAGGGGGGGAGGTGTATGCATATGCTAAGTAAACATGCGTATATACCATTATCCAAAACAAAGTCCCATTCGCTCACTTGCTCTCGTCATTATATACACACATACCTCCTCGCCTCTTCGTCTTCATAACTTCGACGACCTGTTGCCACCATTAGCATCCTGCTTCTTCCCCTTATTCTCACTCTTCGAGTTGCCCTTCTGCCCAACCTGACCCGTCTTCTTCGTCTCCTGCACCAGCTCCCACGCAAACTCAGCCAGCGGCGTCCGGGCATCACCATACCGCCTCGCCTGCTCGCTGCTCGCCTGACGACCGGCCTGACGAGCAGCAATACCCTGGCAAATAGCTGATAGCCGAAATATGTTGAAGGCCTGGGCCCACTGCAGCTCGCGCTGGCGCACAGCGTCGTCGATGCGTGGGGCGAGGTCAAGAGAAGAGGACTCGGGCCGGTCAACGACCGAGAAGTAGAGCGCCGTGATCTCGTCGTGGGTTGGCAGGCCACGAGTAGCGCGCGGCAGGAAGCCGGGGTGCACGTTGACCGAGCGACGGGGGTCGAGGCGTGCGGTGAAGTAGGGGGTTAGGAGGTTGGAGAGGTCGGAGAGGGGATGGCCTATCGTGGACATTTCCCAGCTGCAAGAGAGGGTCAGTTTTGGACTGAGAAAACGGGGTTTGCCGAAAAAAAAAAAGAAAAAAAAATACTTACTCCAAGACACCAATGACGCGCGGCTCGGTCTTGTGGAAGACCAGGTTATCGATCTTGAAGTCGCCGTGGATAAGGGTACCGCGATCGGCAGGCTGCTGGCTCTCGTCGGCGAAAAATTCCATCATCTCCTCGAAGAACGGCAGCTGGCCAACAGGCTCGCGAGTCTCGATATCGCGGACCTGGGCCTGCGCATCGCAGATCGAGCGCCAAGTAGCGACCTGGCGCGAATAAAAACCCGTGGGCTTGCCAAAGTTTTCGAGGCCGATAGACTTAGGGTCGATGCGGTGAAGCTTAGCCAGGGTGCGCACAGCATCAGCCCAGATAGCGCGCCGGTGGTCGGGTAACACATTGGGGATTACAGGGTCCTCGAAGATGCGGCCGTCGAGGAACTCCATGATATAGAAGGGGGTGCCAATGACAGACTCATCCTCGCACAGGCAGTAAGCGCGCGGCACGGGGACGTCGGTTTTGGCCAGGGCCGAGATGATGCGGTACTCGCGCTCGACCTTGTGGGCAGTCTTGGAGACCAGACGACCCGGCGGCTTCTTGCGCAGCACGAAGCGCTGGCCGTCGGCCGCGGTCAGCTGATAGGTTGGGTTGGACTGGCCAAAGCCAAACTGGAAAGAGGTCAGATACTGCGAGTCTGTTAACGGCGAGATGCGAAGGGCTCAAATCCAGCTCACCTGCTTGACATCGATGGGCAGCTCAATCTCGGGGACGTGCTTGGAGATCCACCGCTCCAAGTTGCCCACGTTGATGGGCTGGCGCACGCGGCCAGCCATTGCGACACGGCAGTCGACACTCGCGATGTGGTGCTGTTGTTGTCGTGGTCGGCGTCGTCGACGAGCTCAGCTACCAGGGGGATGGTGATGGTGTGAGGACGTGAGTGGGATGTCCAGGGGACTAGGACAGCCACAGAAGTGGGATGTTGATTGTTGATGTGTGTTTGGATGCCAGCCTTCTCTTGCCCTTTTCTTTCACTTCCTGGTCCAGCTCCTGGCTGTTTCTTGCCAGCTTCCCCGGATCCCCCGCCCACCGCTACTTGGCTGGCCCAGCACGGTGTTAGCCGTCGCGGTTCCACCGAAAACAGCCAATCACAGGTCTCGAAAGCGCGCCTAGAGCGTTTTGACAGGCCCTGAACCACGTCTTGGGCTCAGCGCAGCGCTGGCCTGACTGCTGTTTCCATCCGAGGCCGAGGCAGGGCGGCGACGCTTCGTCGAATCTGGGGCGCGACTCACACGAGGCCGCTGTCCGAGCCGAGGTTGCATGCAGCTGGGGGGACCGACTCGACCGAGAAAATGCCAGTATTTCCCAGCGTCCAGCAAGCCAGGTCGTCTCCATCTTTTCTCCAACTTTCCTACTTAGGAATGGCCGAGCTGAGTTGCCCAGGGACGCCACGCAAAACATCGGCATTTCCTGGATTGTCGTTTGCCGACCCCGCATTCGCGATGGAGAAGGGCGTTGTCGTCGCGCGGGGAGCGTGTCAATCACCCTTGGCAAGAATTGGAAATGATTTGGAGATGGTATCGTCTCCGGCAAAGAGATGCTCCAAGCGCTTAAGTAGAGAGGAACCTGTGTTGGCGGGGTGTGGTGATGCTGTTGTGATGACATTGGCCATCGTTAAGAACCAAGATGGCGCTGGTGCTCCTGAAGATGCACATCTTTGAATCTGGACGCAAAACAAAAAGAAAACTTTAAAAAAAAATTAATCGCACGCGTTTTTGCAGACTCCTTAGGATGAATTTGCAATGGTACGGAAAAATCAAGTGTGGGCAAAACCAAAGTGCAAAAGTGTAAATCGAATCTGGGATATCCAGAGAGTTTCCAAAGATTGGGTTAGGGAGTATTTCAGGCCAACTCACGGTCACATCCGGTAAAAGGCAGGAAATGAGTTCGGTCTGAGCTGGCCTACTCCAATAGTTGTCTTCGATAATTTTTCCTTATAAAGCTCGCTTCTGTGACTACGAAAACCGGCCCTATCTTATCACTATCGATAAGAGAGAAACCAAAGTAGCCATCAAGGTTCACACTGCCAGCAATCATCAATGGTTCAAGATCGCTACATTGCATACCCAAATGGAATAGTCTAAAGTTGAATCTCTTTATCAAGAGCACGTTGGAAGATAACAGAGCTGAATCATGCAAACGACATTGATCCAAAGATCTTGAATGCATGGCGAAGATCCTGTCCATGGCATCTAACATACATGGTCCTGATCTTTCTGTATCCATGTCAGAAACATTGCACATGATGTCTTTTTTCCATCGAGGAGCAAACGTATGCTCAGCAAAGAACTGCGTGCATATAGAAGAGGAAATAAGCATCTAAGCTGAGGTATCAAACTACCATCTAAGCTGCAGCATCTCATCTACCTTCCCTTGATCGTAACGCACAAGAGAACAGATTCGCACTCTCATTACACACCCTTTCTCAATCGTCCTCAATGTCATCATCACTAATAACTAGCCCCTGCATCGACAGACACCCCACGCCATCATCACCACCCCTCAAGATAGAAACTAATCCGCCCTTCTTCCTCGGCGGGGGCTCCTCCACAGGGCGATCCGTTGCCCAGCTGACCACCTCGGACACACTCCCCGCGACCAAGCCGGTGCCCGTAGCCTCCTCATCCGCGATCGCTTCCTCTCCTTCCTCCTCTCCCGCACCAAGCGTCCCGATGCCATGGAACGAGACAATACGCTCCAGCTCGCGAGTATGTGTCGTCCCATACGTTCGGCGGCGCCGTGCGATGTGCGTCATGTATGGCAGCCGCTCGAGGAGCAGCTCCTGCCGGGCAGCAGTGCCGAGGGAGAGCGGAGGTGGGGGTTGAGAGTGTCGGACATGGTCGCTGGTGACTGCGGTAACAACGGTGGGTGGCTGGGGCTTGGGATGGTGAGCTAACGCAGTGTTGGGAAATCTCTTGCTTGGAGACTTGAAAAGGAATGCAGATGAGCCGGTGAGCTGGGAGTGTTGAGACGGCGGCGGGCCTGGACCGCCGACTTCGCCCTTAAGCATTTTGGTCGCCCACACATCTACAAGACCCTCTATCTCTTCCTTGGTACGCCAGAGCTTGAGGTAGGTCGGGTAGAACATTTTGAAGGCGTCACCTCCGCGGCCAGTGGGGTGGGCCAAACGCTTGACGGGTGACGGCAATGAGAACAACAACCCACGTACGGCAACCTGGAATGCCATCTCATCCTGCCGTAAGATGTGGCTTCCCATGTCCTTGCCGTAATAGCCCGCGTTTCCTGCAAAACCGCCTCTGCCACCGAAAAATACATCCCATGACGGACAAAGCATGTCACTATCCGAGAGATAGTCAAGGCAGCCATTGAGGTAGTCGAGCGAGGAATTGGGGTCCATCGGGCCGGTCTGTTCACATGACAGAGCATAGTTCTCGTGCAATGCCGAGATAAATGTGTGCGTGTCGGTTCCAATTTCGTCCATCAACGAATCGACTGCTACCTCGGAGCGTTTGGGCCTGGCCAGATGAACCATGTATGGGGGTAGAGTCCTCTCCGTCTGTTCCTCCACAGAGCCCGAAGGGAACTCCTCCCTTTTGTTGTAAACCACTTTCCCCACGGCATGGAATATGCCCAGGGTCGCCTCTCGCTGCGATACAAGCTCAAGGCTCTCTTGTTCACCCTTGGTGAGTGCCGGAAGATCCTTGGCTCCTCTCTTTGGTCTTGAGAACCCAACCTTGGAGCCCCAGTCAGCTTCGTGATCGCCCTTGAGACACAGAAACTCCAAGGATGAAATGGCGTTTCGGATGTCGCCAATTTCTGCCAGCCGCTGTAGGACGGCAGGACCAGGGGTCCGCTTTCTCCCAGATTTGCGGGCCTCTTTTTGCACCACGAGCTCAAGTGCCTTGGTCATGAATGTTGGCGCGATGGGGTTGAACTCGATCACACCCGTTCCGGGGTGTCTGAGGATCTCAGGGCCGAGCAAACGGTGTGCAGTAAAGCTGTCAGCTGAAGCCGACGTCGTCGTGAGAAGTGTTTCCGAAACGACCATAACGATAGGTGTGATAGGACCCGCTGGTTGTCCAAACCCGAAGCTTGCCATCGGGGGTGTGTTGGCTTCCAGATATTGCATCACTGCACTCCGGAAGGCAATCAATCCAGTGGACGAGCGCATGAAGGTATTCGGAAATTCCTCAATAAGAATCAGCTTCTTCTCTGACCCGGACCCCGACCCTGCTGCTGCTGTGGCTGAAGAAGAAGCAGGAGGAAGCGGAGACTCCTCTTCATCTTCCAAATCTAACTGGCCAAACTTCCCACCCCGTCCCAAAAACTCTTCGAACTGCGCAGCAGCCGACTGGTATCCAGCCATACCCACAGCACCAAATGAACTAGCTGGATTTCTCCATTCTAACACTTCACAGTGCATGTCTCGTGCAAGCAGCCGCACTGTAGTTGTCTTGCCTGACCCAGCAGGGCCTTTAAGCACCAGCAAGCGCTGACGCAAGCGATTAGAAAAAACATCGTCCAGCCAGCGCCGAACATCCTGCACCTTGCGCTTATGTACAGCCAACTCATCGAGATCGGCTGGCGCGAACCGTTCAGGCCATGGACGGGAGTCATTACCATCCGGGATGGTAGCAGGGGTGGAAGCAAGAGTCGATGACTGAGAGCCATTGCTCCGCGGGGCCGGCCGAAGGAATCGTCTGCCTCCAGTATTGCTCGATAGAGTACCAGCAGCGCTTTGCGTGCTAGTTTGCTGTGTGTTCGAGGGTGCTGTTGAAGCAAATCGTTTCTGAGCGGCTTTGGCTCTGCTGGCCAGACTCGAGGGGGCGGCCGTGGCAGACGACCTGATCAGAGGAATGTTGTCGTCATCGTCATCAATGATGTCGTCCTTGTCTGATACGGATATGGGGTCGCTAATAATGTCGTCCACTATCGCTTTGGCAGTCTTGTTTGTTTTGGTGGTACCGTGGCCATTACTGTGCAGGGACGACTGACTTCTCTGTGCTTGCTGGGAGAATAATGTCAAGAGATTACCAGACTTCCCGCCTTTCTCCTTGTCATCGTCCCCGGCCTTGCGCTTCCGTTGCTGAGTGGCCCTTGTTCGGGTCTTGATTGGGCTTGTATTTGGGCTTCGTGTGGTCGCTTTGGTCGTTTTGACGGCGGCGGCAGCTCGTTTTCGCGGCTGCGGGCTGGACGGGTCGACTGGGACACTGGCGGTTGTTGATGGTGGTTTTTTCTCGGGAGATAGAGAAAGAAACCGGGTCAGGGTATTGTCTTTGTATTGATGTTCTGCCTTTTGTTGTGGGCCATTGTCCATGTACTCGTCATCGTCACTCTCAACGATGGCGCGCTTGCGTCGCTTCGCGGGCGGCGCCATTGCGGATGCTCCTGGGTCGAAAGAAAGGGCATTTGGTTACATGAAAGGCTTTAAAATCCTAGTGATGAACATCAATGGCACGGATTGGCGTAGAGTGCCAATTGCATGGAGCAGAGAGTTTGTGGATGAGCAAGGGAGGTGGTGCCAGGCAGATGCGTAGCTTTGACGTGCACTTGCATGCACTCAAACAGGAACCTAGAACGGCAGTCTCAATCCTTGCTTAACCCTAACCCTGGAATACTGCCACCACAAAACTTGTCCCAGTACGTTGTGTCGTGTGGGATGGAAGCCAGTGTACATAATAATCTACTACGTAAAAACTTATCCAATATAAATCCTTTCTCTTTGTTTAACGTATCTTGAACATACGTTGTTTCCCACTTCAGTCAGTTAAGGCCATGTACACAAGAAGGCTTTGTCAAAATTGACGAGCACGTGGGATTATCAACAGACCAACCTTGCCAGTCTCCGATTAACAATAAAGGTCAAAAATGCCAACTAAATATACAGAAACCTTCTTAAACCTTCCATAGGTTCATTTTGCATACCTTGTTTGCCCATATCCGATAATAGTTATGCATATCAACCTAACGCCTAAAACACCCAACCCTTGAAGTCATCGGCAAAGCGAATGGCGGCAGCAAGATACTTCTCATGGACATCTCCCCAGGTATTGGCAGCTTCTCTCATGGCCCTTAGAGCTGTTTCCGGTCAGTTTGTTAGTGTGTTGCTTCTCAGCGCCTCAGACATTAGGTTCGGAAACTTGCCCTTCACATAATGCACGTCTGTCGCCCATTGTGAAGTCAACGCCTGTTGCTCCACATATTTCCAGCTCTGACCTCCCAGATCTCCTGGAATCAGATCCAGGTCGATTTTTGGCCGCCCAACAGACACGTACACAGCCAAGGCGAGCAGCCACCACTGCCTGACCAGGCTAACGTGGAACTTGGCTGGCACCATTGGAAGTAGGATGCGCACGGCATGACTAGTAGTCAGCACGTGCACCATGAAAAAGTTGTACGAGTGTGTGCTTGGCCGGACAGTCGCAACTAACATGGCCACAGCCGCCTCTTGAGACTCGCGGAACTGCATCGTGATATCACTGTCTGAAGCCGGCAAGTCCCAGGCATTCCAGTACTCAAGAAGCTCTTCCTCGTGTGCGCCAAATAGGGACTCAAAGCTATCAAAGGTAGCTTCAGAATCGGGTTTGACCGAGAACGAGGCGAAGCGGTTATCCGCAGCGAGCTTGTCGAGAAGTTCAAGGGGCGATCGGGAGGAGAAGGGAGCCTTTCTGGTGTAGGCAGGATCGTCGACATACTTGTGAAGAAAATCGTAACAAGTAGCAGCCAGACCAAGGGCTTCCGTTGCAACTTCGCGGCTGTCAAACTCATAGGCATATCCAAGATGGATCAAAGGGTGACCAACTATGATCATGTTAGTTGGTTATACTGATAGCTGGGCAATCACCGAGTGAAGGGCAGACATACGGCCGCTGATGAGACTGTTGATCAGTGGTTCATCACCCTGGAACATGTACTCCTCCATCAGGTTTTTCCAATTCCAACCAAACTTCATGGCTAGTTGGTCATCAAAGAAATCTACCCAGGCTCGCTGGAAGTGGCGTGCGCCCAAGAAGTCTCGCCACTCGTCCCTGGAGATCTCATGGGGAGAGTCTTTCCATGGCTCAAGGGTTTTTGCTTCTTCGTCGTACAAATGATAGATCTGCTGCGTCAAGGCACCCAGATGATATGAAGAGGCCAGGAGATGCGGCAGGTGGTTGTGAAAGCGCAAGTCATGGTAGAGGATGGAGTGGTTGACATGGTTGGCACGGAGGAGGTGTCTGAGGGTGCGCCTCCTCCTATCAATGTTTCCTTCGGCAATGCTGTGCACTTCGACGGGCGGGACATTGACTGTGCTGGGCTGCTTACTAGAAGCCAGCAGCCAGCCAACCAGAGGGATGTTGGAAAGGATGGACGCCATTTCGCCGCGGGTTGTATATGAGCGTGGCTATCTGTTGCTAAATCTGAGTTTACTCGTGGACCATGATAGGAGGTAAAGTGTTGAGGTGGAAACCAGAAACTTGGATGGCGCAAATTGGCCAAAGCAATACGAACTAGAGGTCCTTTTGCTAGTCTCGATCTCAGAGCCTTGAGAGTATTTTGAGGCGATCACAAGCAAATCCGACAATGAGTCCGGCTTGCTCTCAACTCCGCTGTCCAACAAAAAGTGATGTCAGCTCATCCATCGGCCAAGCTCCCCACCGACTTCTGGGCGTTCCCCCCCCCC
>Ga0065720_1004094_pt1 | contig 10346 bp, 8 predicted proteins | sample Thericmetagenome_FD_59107 | JGI IMG/M metagenome (GOLD analysis project Ga0065720, IMG submission 59107) | Thermophilic microbial communities from the Joint Bioenergy Institute, California, USA of rice/straw/compost enrichment - eDNA_2 v2... | ecosystem: Engineered > Solid waste > Grass >... | reverse complement strand
AGGCAGGCTGGTCCCAGGGCGCGCTTCGCACACCGTGCTGCCCGGGGGCGAGACCCAACGGTGGGCTAAGCATGTAGTGCCGGAGATGGAGTGCCTTCGGACGGCGGTTCGACTCCGCCCACCTCCACCACACACAAGGGCCCGGATTTCCGGGCCCTTTTTGCCTGCGGCGAAACTTCGTTTTCTTGCCTGAAATCCCCGCGCCACGCGGGGTTCCCGCCATCACTTCCCGTTGCGCCGCCCAGTCCGTCGGCAGCGGATTCCTCTGGAACCCCAGCAGGCTCATGCAGCGCGTTGCTCGCCCGCCAAGATGGCCTGGATCACGGCAGGTTCGAGCAGCGTCAGGCGCAGCAGTTCGTTGACCGTTGAGTGATGCATTCCTTCGCGTCGAGCGATCTCGCTGCCACTGCTTACCACGCCGTCGTCAAGCAGGTGCGACCAGTAAAAGGCCCGCGTCATCGCTTCGGAAGGCTCTCCGCCGCAGGACAGTCTTGCCAAATTTTGCCAAGCCATCTAAGCTGCCGACATGAGCACGATGAACATCTCCTTGCCCGACAGCCTCAAGGCCTTCGTCGATGAGCAGGTCGCCAACCGCGGCTACGGCACCAGCAGCGAATACGTGCGCGAACTGATCCGCCGCGATCAGGACCGGCTCCAGCTGCGCAAGCTGCTGCTGGCGGGCGCATCGTCGGCTCCCACGGCGCCGGTGAGCGAGACCTACTTCGAGGGCTTGCGCGAGCGGGTACGCGGCGCGGGCAAGGCGGCCGGCAACACGCGCAGCCGGTCGTGAAGATCAAGCCCGTCGTCCCGCGCCAGCAGGCCCACCGGGACGTCGAGGTTGCGATCGCGCACTACCTGGCCGAAGGTGCCGAGGCTGCCGCGCTCGGCTTCATCGACGCCCTGGAGCGCGCCTACCGCCACATCGGCCGACATCCAGCCACCGGCTCACCGCGCTTCGCCCACGAGTTGAACCTGCCGGGCCTTCGATCCTGGCCGCTGACGCGGTATCCCCATCTGGTGTTCTACGTCGAGCACCCCGATCACATCGACGTTTGGCGCGTGTTGCACGGGCAGCGTGACATCCCGGCTTGGTTGCAGGAACCCGGCGACGCGTGAAGCTTGGTCTGCGGGGACGATGGCGCCCTCACGTTTCGTGAGCCCATCGGCCGGGCCAGGCGAAAGGGGGCCTTCCTGGAGAAGTTCCAATACGGGGGCGGCAGCACGCAGCAGCAGGGCCTGGGTCAGGGTGAGCTTGAGGTACGTGCCCGAAGCCAAGTTTGGGACAGCATCATCCCGTTGATAGACTTTCATCTCGTTTCATCCACTCGAGGCGCTTCCAGTNGGCAAGCGCGNACNCCATGANCACAGAACCNTGGGTTTCCGTCGAGCAGGTCGCNCANCACNTAGGCGTGGCCAAGGACACNGTNTACCGCTGGCGGGAACACCGNGGGCTGCCGGCNCACCGCGTNGGGCGGCTNTGGAAGTTCAAGCTGTCCGAGGTGGANGANTGGGTGCGCGCCGGGGGNGGCGGATGAAGGTTCATCCTCGGAAGGGGGCGGGGGAGCCGACGCATGACGGCGACAGAAGCGCAAACCAGACAACAACGCATCGATGCCGACCTGGCTCGCGCAGGCTGGGCCGGTCGTCGCCGCAACCTTCAGGAAGAGGTGCTGCTTCGCGTCGCAGAGCCCACACCTGAAGTACGGGGGCGTCGGATTCGCCGACTACGTGCTGCTGGATGCCTCTGGTAAGCCCATTGCTGTGGTCGAGGCCAAGCGCAGCGCGCGCGATGAGTTGGCAGGGAAACGCCAGGCCGCTGAGTACGCGGACACCATTCGAGCCACGACGGGCACAGATCCGTTCATTTACCTGACCAATGGCCGCGATATCCAGTTTTGGGATCGCGAGCGCTACCCGCCGCGCAAGGTGGCCGGCTTCCACTCACCCGCGGACCTCGAAAGGCTGCTTCACCAACGGCGCTATGCGCAGCCGCTCGAGGCCGTGACCATCGATGTGCGCATTGCCGGGCGCGACTACCAGGCCGAGGCGATTCGCCGCGTGGCGGAAGGCATACAGACCGCCAGGCGCCGCTTCCTGCTGGTCATGGCCACCGGTACCGGCAAGACGCGCACCACCATTGCCCTAGTCGACTTGCTGCTGCGCGCGAAACGGGTGCAGCGCGTGCTGTTTCTGGCCGACCGGCGCGAGCTGGTGCGCCAGGCCATGACCGAGTTCAAGAACCATCTGCCGAACGAGAGTCTGGCCCGGATCGAGAGCGGCGAGGCCCCGTCTGCTCGCATCCATTTCGCCACCTACCCCAGCATGATGCAGGTGTACGAGCGGCTGTCGGTCGGGCATTACGACTTGATCATTGCCGACGAAAGCCACCGCTCCATTTATCAGCGCTACAAGGCGTTGCTCGATCACTTCGACGCCTTGGTGCTGGGCCTGACGGCGACGCCGACCGACTACATCGACCACAACACCTTCCAGCTCTTCAGCTGCGACGATAGCGTGCCCACCTACCTGTACAGCTATGAGCAGGCAGTGGCGGATGGCAACCTCGTCAACTACCGCGTGCTCGATGCCCAGACCCAGTTCCAGATCCAAGGCATCCAGGGCGACAGCCTGCCCGAGCCGCTGCAGCAGATGGCCCGTGATCAGGGCGTCGATCTCGAGGAGCTGGATTTCGAAGGCACCGACCTCGAAAAGTCCGTCGTCAACCAAGGCACCAACGATGCCATCGTGCGCGAGTTCATGACGCGCTGCCGCAAGGACGCCCAAGGCCTACCGCACAAGACCATCGTCTTCGCGGTCAGCCATGCGCACGCCAAGCGGCTCTACGAGAGCTTCAATCGCCTGTACCCCGAGCTGCAACGGCAGGGTCTGGCCGAGATCATCGACAGCCACATGGAGCGCGCCGACGCCTTGCTCGACGACTTCAAGTTCAAGGCCATGCCTCGCGTGGCCATATCGGTGGACATGCTCGACACCGGCGTCGATGTGCCGGCCATCCAGAACCTGGTGTTCGCCAAGCCCGTGTTCTCGAGGGTCAAGTTTTGGCAAATGATCGGCCGCGGCACGCGGCTGTATTCCGACCCGCGAACCGGCGAGAGCAAGCGCGACTTTCTGATCATCGACCACTGGAAGAACTTCGCCTACTTCCAACTCAATCCCGAGGGCGAGATCGATCGGCCCAGCGAGCCCTTGCCGGTACGCCTGTTCCGCGACCGGCTCACCCGCTGGCAGCTCGAAGTGGCGCAGGCGCGGCCGACGGATACCACGGTGCGCCGCCTGCAGGCCATGCTGGCCGCCTTGCCGCGCCAAAGCATCGACGTGCGGCCACATGTGGAAGTGCTGGACCAACTCGCCCAGTCCTGGCCAGCCCCCGATGCGCCCCATATCGAACGCCTGTCGCACACCCTGGCGCCCTTGTTGCGCCTGGTGCCCGGCCAGAGCCTGGATGAGCTGCAGTGGCGCCTGTGGTGTGAACGCGCCGCACTGGCGGTCTTGCAAGGCGATGCCGAGCAAGGGCAGCGGCTGCAAGCGCGCATCCAGGACGCCTTGCGCCGTCTGCCGGAGGCCATCCCGGAAGTGCGGGCCCAGCGCGACGCCTTGGCCTTTGCCCTCTCGCCCGGTTTCTGGCAGCACCTGGACCTTCCCCGGCTGGACGATCTGCAAGAGCGCTTCGCGCCGCTGATGCGCTTTCGGGTGCGCGAAGGCGGCCAGCCCATCGAAATCAACCTGCCCGACCGCATCGCCCAGCGCCACTGGATCATCTACGGCCCCACCGGCGAAGGCGCTTTTGCCGAGAGTTACCGTGAGCAGGTCGAGGCCTGGGTGCGCCGCCTGGCCGACGATCACCCGGTGCTGGCCAAGCTCAAGCGCGGTGAGCCGGTCAGCGATGCCGAACTCGATGCCGTGTCGGCCACGCTCAACCAGGCCGATCTGTTCGTCACCGCCGATACCCTGCGGCAAGCCTTCGACGCCCCCCAGGCCTCGCTGCTGGAGCTGCTGCGCCACATCCTGCGGCAAGACGCGCGCCTGCCCGACCGCGAGGCGCGCGTGCAGCAAGCCTTTGATGCCTTCATCGCCGCCCATCCGCGCCTGCGCGCCAACCAGCTTGCCTTTTTGCGCGCCGTCAAGGCCGCGGTGCTGCGCCATGGCCGCATCAGCCGTGCGGCGCTGTCACAACCACCACTGGCCCATGTTGGCAAGGTCGAGGCGCTGTTTGCGCCGCAAGACATCGACGAACTGCTCGCCTTGACCGAAAAGATCGACGAGCACGCCGCCTGAATACCTACGAGGACACCTCATGCTCACCCCCCATTTGCGCAAGAATGTTGACAAGCTGTGGGACCGCTTCTGGTCCGCCGGCCTCACCAATCCACTGGTGGCCGTAGAACAGATCACCTACCTGCTCTTTCTCAAACGACTGGAAGACCTGGACCGGGATCGCGTTCACGCCGGTAAGGACTCCGTATACGCCAAAAAACTCCCTGAGGAACTCGAGCGAGAAAGGGAAGAACGTGATCGAGCCATCGCCAGTGGAAAACCCGATCCAGGCGAAAAACCTGCACCTGGGGAAACCTGCCGCTGGAGCTACATCCGCCAGCAAAGCACCGACACTAAGCACCTGATCGAAACCGTCTTTCCCTGGCTGCGCACACTCGACCGGCGTCTTTCCGACCATGAGGAGGACACCGAACTCGCCGGCCTCAACGGCCGCATGGCCGATGCTTACTTCCAGCTCGACCCGAACAAGGGTCAGGTGCTGCACGACGCCATCGACCTCATCGACAAGCTGTTCGCCCAGGCGGGCGACGGCAGCGCCGCGCAGGACCTAATGGGCGACACCTTCGAGTACCTGCTCTCCGAAGTGGCCACCGCCGGCAAGAACGGCCAGTTCCGCACGCCGCGCCACTTGATCCGTTTCATGGTCGAACTGCTTGAGCCCAAGCCCGGAGAGCGGCTCATCGACCCCGCCGCCGGTACGGGCGGCTTCCTGTTCAGCGCCCAGCAGTTTCTGCGCCGCGAGTGCTCCACACCCGAGAACATCCGCCTCGAATGGGACGGCGCACCGCACCGGCTCGATCTGGTGCAGGCCAGCAATCAGGAGCGCGCGCTCATCGAAGACGGCGCCTGCTTCGTCGGCATCGACAACGACCGCACCATGGCCCGCATCGGCTGGATGAACCTGGTGCTGCACCACATCCACAACCCCCGGCTGATGCAGGGCGATTCGCTCTCCAAGCGCGAAGGCAAGCCCGAACTGGCGCCGCTGCTGGCCAGCGAGAGCTACCGCTACGTGCTGGCCAACCCGCCCTTCACCGGCACCGTGGACACCGCCGACCTTGAGCGCGACAGCCTGCTCTTCCCTCGCGCCGGTACACGGGGCAAGAAAAAGGAACAGGTGTTGACCAACAAGAGCGAGCTGCTCTTCGTCTGGCTGATGCTGGACCTGCTGCAAGTAGGCGGGCGCTGCGCTGTCATCGTTCCCGAGGGCGTGCTGTTCGGCAACACCGACGCCCACGTCAAGCTGCGCCGCGAATTGCTCACCGAGCATTGCGTGGAGGCGGTCATTTCCCTGCCGGGCGGCGTGTTCCAGCCCTATACCGGCGTCAAGACCTCCATCCTCGTCTTCCGCAAGGAAACTCCACGCGCAGCCAAGACCAGCTTCGAGAAGAACGCCCCCCGCACCGACCAGGTGTGGTTCTACGAGGTGACCGGCGACGGCTTCAGCCTCGACGCCAAGCGCACCCCGCGCCCCGGGCAGGACAACGACCTGTGGGATGCACTCGTCCAGTTCCGCCGCTGGCTGCAGGAGGGCCGTGCCGCCACCGAGGGCGAGGCCACCTACCACCAGCCGCTCTACTGGCGCGAGCGCTGGCGCCAGGCCAGCCTGCGCGATGCCAGCGGCCAGCTCACCCCGGCCGGCTTTGCCTTTGCCGACGACCCGGAGGCCGCACCCGCCTTCGACGGCAAGACCTGGGCCATCCATGAGCTCTTCCCTGAATTGCTGCGCGAGGGGGAGGAGACGATCGACCCGCAAGAGGCCGAGGCCCGTGTGCGCGACCGTGTCGCGCCCCAACTGGCGGAACTTGCCTGCCGCCACTTCGCCCATGCCGCCCCCAAGACCGCCACGACCGAATGGAACCGCGCCACTCGCGAGCTGCAGTGCTACTTTGAAGACGAAGGCCCTGCGCTGGCGCTGTGGAAGCAGCTCGCCACCGCGGCGCGTGACCAGGTGCCCGAAGAGCCGCAGGGCGAGCCTGTGGCGGACCTCGTCGAGGCGCTACGCCCCCTGGCCCGTGAAGTGGCCAAGGTGGACGGCTACGACCTGTGGCTGCGCAGCCCGGCCATCGACCAAGTCCGCCCAGCGAAAGAACGCAAGTGCTGGGCCGTGCCGCTCCGTGCCTGGGCGCCAAACCCCGAATGGCGCTCGGCCGACGGGACGCTGCAAGGCTCACACGATGCCCACGGCCAGGTACGCCCCGAGTACGTAGCCGAGATGCTTCCCAAGCTCTACGACGGCGACACGTTGAACGCGGAGCTGCTGGACCCCGACTGCATCGAAGCACGCGACTGGAATCTTTCGGCAGGTCAGTACAAGCCCTTCGACTTCGCGGCGATGGAAAGCGAAGTGTCGGTCACCGAGCTGATCGACGAGCTGCGCCAGCTCGAGCGCAGCATCCTCGACGGACTGGATCGCCTGCAGGCCATGGTGGAGGGACGGGCATGAAGTGGCCTCATGGGTGGCGAGAGGTTCCATTCCAACCGGCCTTGGGCAAGGTTGTCCGAGGCGTTACGTTCAGCCGCGAGGATGCATCCGACGAGCCGATTCCGGACGGTATTCCAGTGCTTCGCGCAGGGAATATTCAGGAGCGCCTGATTACGAACCAGGATCTCGTTTGGATTCCCAAGAGACTTGTCTCTGACGAGCAAGTCTTACAACGGGGCGACGTTGTGGTCTGCACCTCGTCGGGCAGTTCTCACCTTGTTGGAAAGGCTGCACTGCTCGATCACGAGTTCTATGGGACTTTCGGTGCGTTCAACGCTGTCATGCGGTGCGATCCATCGGTGCTGCTTCCGGAGTACCTGCATTTTTGGCTAATGTCGCCACTGTTTGACCGGTGGCGATCACGTCTTGTAGCGGGGGCAAGTATCCAGAACATTCGACAGAGTGATCTGGCAGCTCTGCGAATCGTTGCCCCTCCCCCGCCTGAACAGCAGCGCATCGTCGAGATGCTGCAAGCGGCCGACCTAAGACCGTTCTACGAAGCAGCTAGTCGTGCCGACTCGTTGCGCGAGGCCATTGTTGGCTTTGCTCTTAGTGGTGGCCTGACAGCGGCTTGGGTTAACCAAAACGCTGCCGAAGTTCAGGAGGCTGCGCTTCAGCGCAACAAACTGCTTGGCATCGAAGAAAAAGCCTCATGTCTTGATTGGCCCATTGTCCCCCTTTTGGCCGTCTGCGAACTCAATCCCAAGCTGGAGGCCAATGTCCGTACAGCCGCAGATTCCCCAGTGACGTTTGTTCCAATGGCGGCCGTTGATGAGCATCTGGGTGCCATCACGTCGCCGGAAGAACGCCCGTACGCTGAAGTACAAAAGGGTTATACGGCCTTTGCCGAGGGCGATGTCCTGTTTGCCAAGGTCACACCTTGCATGGAAAACGGCAAGGCTGCCGTTGCCCACAATCTCATTGGCAGCATCGGCTTTGGCTCAACAGAGTTCCATGTTCTTAGGCCAGATACTCGGCTGATTCTGGCGGAATACTTGCTTCATTTCATACGACAACCAGCGTTCCGCGAACAGGCCAAAGCGGCCTTTGTCGGAACAGGAGGGTTGCAGCGTGTGCCTCCTGACTTTTTCAAGCGCGTCAAACTGCCGTTGCCTTCACTGCCAGAGCAGCGGCGAATTGTTGATGCGTTGAAACATGTCGCGCCGCAGTCTTTCCACAGCGCGATCGAACAAGCCAAACGCCTGCGATCCGCGCTAATCGCCGAAGCCCTCTCCGGCCGCCTCACCGCCGCTTGGCGCGAGCAGCACGCGCAGGCTTTGGCCGAGGCCGCCCGTGAGCGCGACGCGCGGCTCGGGGCACCGGCGCCCCAGGTCACGGTGCGCATCACCGAACATGCCCCTGCCGAGCGCCGCACCGACCTGGCCCGCCCGCGACGGCAGGCGGTGATCGAGCAGCTTTCCAGCTTCCAGCATGCGGTGTGGAACACGCTGCGCGTCGAGTGGCGCGGTGCGGTGCTGACTGACGACCCGGCGGCGTTCGAGGAGTTCTGCACCAGCCCGCAAACCGCCTGGCGCCAGGAGGGATTCGCGGCCGGGCGCGAGCAGGTGCGGCGCGCCCTCGAGCAACTGGCTGCGATGGGCCTGATCCGCAAGATGAGCCTGCCGCGCCCCGACCCCAACACCGGCCGCACCGAGTACCTGACCGCTTTCCGCCCCCTGCGCGAGGCCGAGGACGGCAGCCGCCCCGAAGAAGACACGGCGCTGGCCGATGCCGAGCGGCTGGGGCGCGAGCTCGAGCGCCGCCGGGCGCCGGAGGCGCGTTGAATGCGGCTGCGCTACCTGCACCTGTCGCACTACCCGCCGCTGGCCGATCTGGCGGTGGCCTTCAGCCCGCGCGCGCCCTGGGCCGCGTTCGAGCCGCAGGGCGCGCCGGCCCGGCTGGCCATCCACTTCGTCATCGGTCAAAACGGCAGCGGCAAGAGCCACCTGCTGCGCGCGCTGGCCGAGAGCTTTCTGGCCCTGGCCGATGAGCGCCTGCCGCGCAGCCCGGTGAGCCTGGTCTACGAGCTGGGCCGCCCCGGCGAACCGGGGCACCGCACGCTGATCTTCGACTGCCCCGGCGAAGCCCACGCGACCACGCTGTGGCAGGCGGAGGGTTGGGCCTTCCCCGACACAGCGGACCGCGAGGCCTTCGCCCAGGCGATCACATACTTGCGCACCGTCGAGCGCACGCCGCAGGGCACGCTGGCCGTGCTCAAGCCCCGCATCGCCCGGGGCGACTACCCGCAAAATGTGCGCGATGCGCTGCCACGCGCGCTGTTGGCTTATACCTCGGGCTGGATGGAGCCATGGCGCGCCGCCTGGCAGCCGCCCGTGGATGCCGAGGCGCTGAACGTCGTGACGCAGTCGCCCGACCACGACCCCAGCCAGGAGCGCCCGCCGGGCTGGACGGAGGAGGACGAGGCCAGCGTCGTGATCGACGGCGGCCGCTTCGGCGACAAAGCCACCCGCACTGTGGCTCCGGCCGAGGCGGACACGGCGCCGGCCGACCTGTTCCGCCGCCCGCTGCTGCTGGAGCCGGTGATGCTGAGCGCTGCGCTGCTGGCGGTGGCCTTGCAGGAGGCCGAAGCGCGCCGCCAAGGGCAAGCCGATGAGGCGCTGGCGGATTTGTTCCGCAAGGCCGGCTGGCACCGCCTGGTGGGCGTGCGCCTGCGGGTGAATCTGGACCGTGCCCTGGCCGCGCCGCGCGCCTTGCTCGCGCGCGTGCACGACGCCATCCGGCTGGCCGGCGAGTGCCTGGCCGAGCCCCATCCGGGCAAGGCGCTGCGCAGCCTGTTCTTCGACCTCGACGGGGCGCTGCCTGCCAGCGCCGAACCGCGCGACGCCCAACGCTTTGAAGGCTTGACCACCCAGGGCCAAGCCTTGCGTGCCCTGCTGGGCGAGGAGGGCGACACCGCGTTCGAGCGCTTTGGCACCCTGCTGGGCTGGTGGCGGCACGGGGTGCTGGAGGACATTGAGCTCTTCATCCGCCGCAACGACAAGCCCGACGCGGAAAGCCTGACCGACCTGAGCGACCCGGGTGTGCTGCGCCTGAGCGAGTTTTCCGACGGTGAGAGGCTGGTGCTGGCGCGCTGGGCACTATTCCACCTGCTCGCAGGGCAGGACGACGCGCTGCTGTTGCTGGACGAACCCGAAACCCATTTCAACGACGCTTGGAAGCGCGAGATCGTGCAGGTGGTGGATGCAGCCATGGGAGCGGATGCCAGCCAGGTGCTAATCGCCACCCACTCGGCCATCGTGCTGTCCGACGTGTTCGATGAGGAAGTGGTTCTCATCCGCAAGGCGAACGGCCAATCCACCGCCGAGGGCGTGCCGGACCAAACCTTCGCCACCGACCCCAGCGCGCTGATGATGACGGTGTTCGAAGCCGAGGACAGCATCGGGGCGCGGGCCCAGCAGCGCATCGAGGCCTTTTTGCGCGCCGCCGCCCAAAAGACGCAGCCAACGCCGGACGACGTGCGGCAACTGCAGGCGCTGATCCGTCGCCTGGGCACGGGCTTCTATCGCACCGAGCTGCAAACCTTGCTCAACCGCTGGCAGCAAGC
>Ga0065720_1004797_pt1 | contig 10349 bp, 7 predicted proteins | sample Thericmetagenome_FD_59107 | JGI IMG/M metagenome (GOLD analysis project Ga0065720, IMG submission 59107) | Thermophilic microbial communities from the Joint Bioenergy Institute, California, USA of rice/straw/compost enrichment - eDNA_2 v2... | ecosystem: Engineered > Solid waste > Grass >... | reverse complement strand
GCATTGAATATTTGGAGCTGATTGGGGAGCCCCGAAGCGCTGCCGCCGGTGCCTCTGATAGTGCTCCCGCGGCATCTTAGCATGGTTGCTGGGAAGCCGATCCCGCCGGCATATTTGCTGATGCGGGCCGCGTTAGCAGCCGTGCGCATAATACCCTCGACACTATCCTCGATGCTCAAGATGAAGCATGACATGAGCTGCCGAGAACGTGTACAGGCGTTCAGGAGAGTCGGAGTGGCATGAATGTAGTCATGCTGGGATAACCCTTCGTAGCATTTTCTTATGGCATCAAGTCCAACGTCGGCATAGATCACCACAGCAACACGCATAAATAGGTACTGCGGTCTGTCCATTATTCGACCGTCACTTGTCTTAAGCAGATAAGTATTCTCGAGTGTTACGAGCCCGAGATAATTAAAGAGATAATCGCAATCATGCCTAATCATACCATCAATAGCCTCGGCGTTATGCCTGATAAACTCCAGGTATCGTGGGTCGAGTCGCCCGTGGTGATGCTCCATGCATTCCGAGAATCTACCCGGCGTCATTTTGTGCAGATTGGAGACAAGTATCCGTGACGCTAGGGTCGAATAATCCGGGTGGAGATCAACCTTGAGCGACTCCGCCATGGCCGCGCTGATACGATCAAGCTCCTCGGTGGAGATGCCATCGTAAAGCATTTCTATTGTCATCTTGGCAACTAACGTGGGGTCAACGTTGAGACCAGTACTCAACTCGCGAATTCTGTTACTGATCTCGTCGAAATTAACTTCTTCTTCGCCTTGGTCTCCACGCTTCTTGACGCGCATTTTGTTCGTCATAGACGCTATTGTATAATCAATTTTTACTTTAATAAGCCGCTCGGCGCGGTTGTATATTAGGGAGGAATTCAAAAATTGAATTTTATTAAAGAGATAAATGTATTCCTTGATATCGCATACAAACAATGTCTGCAAACGGACAAAAGGTTAGCGCAAGTGAGCTTGCTGAGCATGTACGCAATACAGGAAACGAGATTATCAAACAATTAAAACTCGAAATTAGCGAACTATCCAAAACTTTCACTGTGGAGTTGACAGAGATAACCATCTTAATCGAGGAAATTAAGAAGACCCTCAGCATGCTAACACCAGCAACCAAAAAGCCTATCAAGAAGCAGGCAGATGATGAGACCGATGAGGAAGCCCCGGCGGCCACGCCGGCACCCAAGAAGGCCTCGGCCAAAAGAGCTACGGCCAAGAAGACTGCGGCGGCCAAGGCCGCGGCGGCCAATGCGGAGACCGAGGCGACTTTGGGCGCGGCGACTTTAGCCGCAACGGAGATGCCCGAAGAAGCACAGGCGGGCCCGGCCGAAGAACCAGCCGCAAAAAAAGCCGCGGCTGCCCCTAAGAAGTCTCCAGCCAAGCGTACGGGTGCCGCAAAGAAGACTGCGGCCGCAAAGAAGACCGCGACGGCCCCTGCCAAGGAGGAGTCGGCCGAGGATGCCCCGGACGAACCTGTCGAGGTAACCAAAGCGACCGCGACCACGACTCCCAAGAAGACCACAGCTGCGGCACCCAAGAAGACAGCGGCCAAGGCATCTCCCGTGGTTCCTGCGACTCTCCCTGCATACTTTAAACAAAAATACGTAGAAGATGAAAAATTTAGAGACACGTATGCTTTACCGGAGGTCACGGCGGACTTGGTCAATGATCCCAATTACATGAAATTGGAGGATGAGCGCGAAAGGATCAAATATGAGGCCAACAAAATCTATGCGCATATCTCAAAAAATGATAAGAACTTGCATGGCAAGATTAAGACAGAATATGAGCAAGCAAAGACCGCTGCAAAACCAGAGGCCGAACAATTAAATGAGGAATCATTCTCGGATGATGAATGAACCATCTTCGTATGAAAAAAAGATTCCTCATTTAACCTGGGTTATTTTTTGCTGTCGATCTCTATTGGGGGCGGGAGTAGACTGCGCCATAATTATAATTGCGCGGATTAATTACACCAGTCCATATCCTTTCTAGGCCGAGTTCAGTCAACAATCTGTGTACCTCGGCCGCGCTTCGATATATCATTGGCTCATACTGGGGAAAGTTGAGGAGGAGATCATCAACGGTACCTTCCCAACCATTGAGCATGTAGACGACATGCTCAAAGTCGACATTGCTTGCTTGCGTCGGGGTTTTGATGTCGTGATCCTTGAACAAGAGGATGCCGCCGGGCTTCATGAGTCGTACAATATCTCGGAGCCTAAACTCAAGTGGTTCATTGGTTATATGGTGTACAACATGGAACAGAACAACAACATCCGCTATTTCGTCAGGCAGGTCGATCGGGCGTTCTTGCTCCTCGAGAACAAACTCCGAGTCGCGATTAGAGCGCGTGTCTGATATGTCAACGCAAATAATCCGACGCGCCCCGGTCGCCTTGCCAAGCGCAGCCACATCGTCGCCGCTACCGCATCCGACGTCCACAATGACCTCGGGCGGGGTCTGGATATACTTTAGGAAGTCTTGATTTTTTCTCAGGAACGACTTGGTCGATTTACCCACTCCCCATTTTGAGTAGTCTCGGTTCATAGATCTGTATTCTTCTAGCAAAGCCCGCAGGTCGTCGGGCCCTTTGACACGGCCGGGATGGAACTTCATGAATTTTTTCATTATCTCTATTTTGCCCGCAGTATCCACCGCGAGGTCCACCGGCCGCGACGTAAGTTTGTCATTCAATATATCATCGAGATTGGTCTCATCACTGCCGGTATGGTCTTGGGATACCGCGGCGGCCGTGGCGGCCGGGGCGGCCTGAGCCGCCGGGTAGTACATAGGGAATCTCTCGCCGCGCTCTTTTATTATTCTTTTCTTCGCGACGGTTTCGCTTATATATTGCCCGCCATAGTTGTTCAGTTGAAAGGTCGCTGGTAGATCCTTATATGCGGCGTCTCTCACCTTCTCGGACATCGATACTAGTTCCCTAATTCTGCCGTGAATAAATGCCTGGCCGCGGACATCTGAGTTGAGTATCAACTTGAGGACCCATATATCCATGAACAAGAATCTCAGCAGTACCCATGGGTTACCGATACGAAGTTTCGGCGCCTTGGCCTTCGCGGTCCTGACCGCCGTGGGCATTTTTGTATCTAGCTCGACCTCAACGAAAGGAATCATCTCGAACGCCGTACAATTGTATATATCGGCCGCTGGTACTCTCACCTGGCCGTTGCTAATATACAAGGTATGCTTGGTGATCTGAAAATCGCTGGGTATATTGAGGTTGTGCTGGACAGTCTGGACGGCGGTTCCTTTGCACCGACGCCCAACAATCCTTGCTATTTCGCTAGGGATCTCGCTGCATATAAGTTGCAAGCGCTTGGGGGATTGCGTGAATCCCAGCTTGGATAATGCAAAGTCACCCACCACCACCCATCCATGTTCGGCGGCCAATTTGAGTAGCTCCGGAGTAGGATCAAAGAGCTTGGGCTCAGACGCGCCGCGTATTTTTTGTGCTACTTTATCAACGAGCACACCCCTTATCGTCTCATATAACTTTTGTTCGCTCTCGAGCTCTTGTTCCCATAAGGCGTTCTTCGCCGGAGTATAGAGATTGCGGTATATGTCCATGAGCTGGATCTCCTCGGGTATGCATTTTATTGAGACTCCCGTAAAGTATCCGCCGCGGGTCACGGGCCCCATCAAATCTATCAAAGATATATCCTTGTGAGGACGCAGGGCGTAGATTTTGAACAAGATCCTCGCCTCGACGAAAATAGTAAACTCCCGGTGTCTGATATTCGTTTGTAGAGCTACCGTGCGTGCCGGTATATGAGGCGAATGAACTTCGGCCAATTCATGGGCCAGGGCCTTTGCTTTGTTAAAGGTATCTTCGCAGTATAGCTCCCAGAAGAATGAATCGGGCCTAAGGGGTCTTCCTATCAGNAGATCAATACCAACGCGGCCGCCCAAGAGCACATTATTGGCTGCACAAAANCTTTCGGCGGCCTCAAAGAATGGTCGATACAAGAGACGATCGTTATCCATGACGAACTGGATAGCCTCTTCCTGTAAACTGGGTAGGATGTTGATCTTCGTATACATGCTAACTGTATAACGGTTATTCAACTTTATAAAAAAAGTATTTTATTTGCCGGTATAACTTACTGTTGCTTCTCGGGCGCGGTCTTCTTTGCTCCGGCCTTCTTTGCGGCCGAGGGTATCTTTGCTCCGGCTTTCTTTGCTCCAGCCGTCTTTGCTCCGGCTTTCTTTGCGGCCGGAGGTGCCACTTGCTCGGCCGAGGGTGCCTTTGCTCCGGCCTTCTTTGCGGCCGGAGGTTTGGCGGTGGCCGAGGGCGCATTTGTAGACAGGTCGGCAGTAGCTGGTTTGGCCATAACCGGGCGTTTAGTTGTCGTCGGCGGTTTGGCCGCGGCCGATGGTTTGGTTACCTCGGCCGAGGCTGCCTCTGACTTGGCCGCCGGGATGTTGTTCGCATGGGCATGTGAGTTGGCGTTTGTGTTTATGTTGTCCTGTGAGTTGGTGTCCACTTGGTCGGGCACTTGGGCAGGAGCCGGGGCGGGAGCCGGGACGGGAGCCGTGACAGCGGCTGACTTATCCCCCGTTTGCCACTTTTTGGAATAAAACGCATAATGTTCGTTTATTCTCTCGAGCGCTTCCCTGTTAAACATGCGGTTATATTCCCTGGACTGCGCCGCTAACATCTTCTTTTGTTCGACCGTTGTATTGATTATACCTATACCCGATCCGATAAATTTCCATCCAATCATACCTGATACGAGTTGCTCACAGAAGCTATAGAGTTTAATGGCCGGGCGGTAATTCTCCGGATGATACACCCCTATGTGTACGCAGGCCGACACCCCGACCTCAAATAGACCGTTTGGTGTCAAGAACCTAAAGACTGGTGGGTCCCTTGGAAAACCGGGCGGTATATCTAACTCAACCAAATACTCACCATCTTTGTATTCCCCTTCATCACCGTCAAACCCACTCAGCATAACAAACCACTTCGTGACGTTCTCGTCAGAGGCATATGCGAACTTGAGGAATTCATGGGGGTCCTTAGTTGCTAATTTCATCTGATTTTGTATGATACGGCAAAATCTGTCCGCCATCTTCGCTGCAACTTTTGATATTTGATATTCAATTTTAACCTTAAACATGCCTATAGCAACAGCAAAAATGCAGTCGTTGGCCGACGATCTCTTGAGTGATGATGACCGTCTCGACATTCATAAGGAAGCCCGACGGGTTCTACTTAATGCTCATGAACAATTGGATAGTCAAAGATCAAGTATATATGACAGGATCAACTCGTATATTAAAAATCATGGCCTGGCCGATAAACTATCACAACTAAGAGAAACTTCGCCAGATGTTCACGAGTACATAGAGTATCTTAAGAAACTTGCCACGGACATATGGTGTCCTACCTGTTCCATGGCAAAGTCGGCCGGAGCCAATGCCGCCGGCGCGGCCAACGCGGCCGACGCAGCCAATGCGGCCGGTGCCGGCGCCGCGGTGGACTTGGATAAACTCAAGAAAAAACTAATAGAACTTGCCAAAAAATACCAAGAGACCCGCGATAAATTCGTGGCAGAGTTCAAGGACCTATCCATACAATTTACGCGCCTCGAGGCCGAAATAAATCTCGGAGGGAAGACCATCGGCATAACTGCCGATGATTTATTGAAGTAGAGAATCATGCTTCTTTTTTGATATTTGAAAATTGACTACTCATTGATATCTATGACAATGGAAGAGTTACTCAAATCGATCGACGCAAAACCAATAAAGTCACTTGACGGATTCGATAAAATAAACGCGTCATACCGCAATGATGCGGCAACTTCTATTTACCATAAAATCGGATATAAGAGAATGACGGAACGCGAGCGTCTTATACGATACGATCAACTTCTAAAAAAGGCCAAATGGGAGGAATTGGGCGACGAAAACTATGCATTTGAGGTCCTGCGCCAAGAGATGTTGAATCTAGAACCCCACGAAAGGAGGTATGTGTTCTATGCATATAAGAAGAATATTAATAATATAATAGACGAGTTGTTCTGGCATTTCCGTAAGCAGAAAGAAAGAATTGTGGCCGCCTCTCATATCGAAGCATTATGTTTGCGTGATCTAAATATCCACCAATTACTGAACACACTTAAAAAAGATAGAGGCAGGATAATATTTAAGAACTTTGAAGCTGTTATGCAACGTCTCCGGAAAGAATTTAGTGATGACTCGGCCATGGCCGAATAACTCCCGACCGTTGTCTAATAGTACGTGTTAATCTTCCTGATAAGTTTAGTTTTTGAGAGCCCACCAAAGGGGATGCCTCTGGACTTCGCCAGCTGCTGTAGCTGAGTTAGGCTCATTGAGCTAGTTGCGCGTGATACCTTTGGTCGGACTTGCTCGACTGTATTTTTGCTACGAATTCGGCGTGGCGAGCCCGAGGATGGGACTGGTTTTCTAGAGCCTCCGCGGGAGCGCTGTGTCCGTCTTGATGTTCTACTTTTCGCCATGACTTATATTAGTTGTTCTAAAAAGTTAGACAAACGAAATGGGCAATCGCGTACCATCCAGGACCATAGCGCCATCAAATTCTAACCCCTCAACAAATGACCAGGCGAAGCAGAATGCTCCCGGGCCCCATTCGGCCGAGTATTTTTTGGCTTGCGCCGCGCAGCTTTTGTATATGAAGTCAATCGGCGCCCCTACATAGTTTTTGAAGTCCATCCAATATATACGCCGGCCATTTACATAGACTGCGCTAATGAAAAGGACGTCAGGTGTAATTATCGGGCGGCCGAACTTCTCTATCTGTTCCGCGGTTAGCTCGTCTTGAGTCTTTAGTTTAATCCCCATACCCAGAAGGAATCTGACGAACCTCATCTCGTTTTCGTATGCCTCTTCCGCGACCTTTTCCTGGTTGAATATACTCTCGGCATCACATCTGCATGCTTGCCTAAACTGAGCAAGGTCACGGCCGCGCAGTATCTCTTGGGCNGGTCGTCCGTTTACAAATACNCCATATATACTCTCGGGGCTGTATTTGTTGTGTAAGAATATACCNCGTAGCAGGTTAAGTGGNGGAAAGTCATATTTGGCCCCNAGTTTACAAATATCTGTCCCGGNGGAATATTCNGCCGATAACTTGTCGATCATAGCATTCATGCGTTGATAATTCCGTATTATCTTGCTCTTTAGCAGATTTGCCCTTATGCTGATTACCTGCCATTTGTCGGGAATCCTAATCGTGCTCACGGGGGTTGTGTCCCTTGAGGATGCAACCCCAGGGGTAGCTCTCGCAAGTCGCAGTTTCAACTCGCGCATAAACGCCATGAGCTTGCGTTGATTAAACACTCCATAATCTGTACTTTTGTTTACCATGTCGGCTATCTCCCGGAACACCACCGACTGCACGGGCCTCGCATCCCATCGTATGTCGAAGGAATCGCCGTGGTTAACTATGCTGAACTCTGTGTCATCCATAGGTACGGATCTATGGCCAGCATCTATACTAATCATAGACATACTTATGACAACCAGGTAAATCACTCTAACGCGTAGGGGGATGTGATGTTCATTGATGATCATGTAAAGTCAACTTTCGATTGTACCATTTTTTCATTTCATGAATATTATGAATGGAGTTGTTACCTTTAGAGATTATAACGGTACTGGTCGCGAATTTAAGGCATTGCGTGTAAGAGGACTGCGTGTCCTTCGGGCGGCCAGGCCCATAATCATAGAAAACCGGTACATAGAATTCCTCGAGCTCGAAGATTGTATCGTTGATAATCTTTCCGCGCCTAGGCTCCATTATCTGTCCTTGTATGACTCATTCATAGCATCGCCCCTGCCCGTAAACTTATATGAACTGAGCATATATCTTCCACCTGTTAACTTTGGCATATTTAAATTCGACAGGCTCAGGTACCTCGAGCTCCAGGGCTGGAAGTCCAACAAGGAACCGATCACCCTTCAACTGCCCGAGCTAGAATATCTCTACTGCGAATCCGTTATCGTCACGTCGCTCGATACGCCAAAGCTCAAGACACTCGTATTGCAGGGCTCGCCGCTACTCGGGAGATATCCTACATCCCTTGAGGACCTCTCTTTGCGCCAAGTCAATGTCGGACGATTAGATGGGCTTGTCAATTTGAGAAGGTTGCATATCAATCCATCGCGCCGCCGCAAAATCTCTCTGATCGCCCCAAAGCTTCACGAGCTTTTCTGTAGGAATGTTGACATTACGCAGGCATATTTACCGTCTCTCAAGTGTTTGTATATGGAACGTGTGAGGTTCATGCCCAGGCTGCCCTCAAATCTTGAGGAATTGATCATGATAAGCTGCCGCAGTCGCAACCTTTCTCATCTATACAAGCTGAGATCACTCATTTGTGTGAATGGATCTGAAAGGCGGCTGGGTTTGCGTGGTTTGCGCAATCTCAAAGAATGCATACTCAGAAATATACACAGAGACAACAATGCAATAATACGGTCAGCACGTAGAGCAGTGTGGGAGTTCCCTGCGCGGCCACATTCGATCTAGCGACCCTTCGGCGGCCCTTCGGCGCCCAAGGCGACCAAAGCGCCCAAGGCGACCAAAGCGCCCAAGGTGGCCATCGGCGGCCAAGGCGCCCAGGGCGGCATCAAAAAATAATCTTGACCATATCGTTGTGTACTTTTTTGTCCGAGCACGTGAGGCGATTATTTATCTTGTTCCGAATACATATGAGGTTTCAGGGCCGCACGTAGCTTTATGTTCATCGCAGATAGACCCTTGAACAGCAAGTCGGCGGTCCAGCTGCTAGAAATTTCTGCGATATCGGCATTATCACCGCAGGTCTTGCATTTGTACATTCCAATGCGCTCATTGACTACGGCGCCGTTGCCACAATTTCTGCAGATGTATACGCTAGTGCCGTCCGAGTCATAATAGAACTTGCTATATAGCGCCTTCATAACACCCTGGGCGCAGTAGACATCCTTCTCCATCTCACCGAGCCTAATACCGCCGTCGTGGCCGCGGCCGGCCAGGGGTTGTCGCGTGAGACTGGAGGTAGGACCACGTCTATTAGCATAGTTCTCGTCGAGAATGAACTTTTGCAAACGTTGATAGGTCGTCGGTCCTATGAATATGAGAGTGTCAATCCACTCTCCCGTCACGCCATTATACATGCGTCTATGGCCGCCATACTTGATGCCAAATTTCTCCAACTCGGCCAAAGCAGCATCTATATCTATCTTGCGGAAGCTAGTTGCATCTATATGCACTCCCTTCATTGCGGCAAGTTGGCTCATCATACATTCGATGATCTGATTTATAGCCATACGTGTGGGGATGCTGTGCGCGTTGACGATCAAATCGGGCACGAGACCGTCCTCGGTGTACGGCATGTCGCACTGGGGTATGGTGATCGAGCAAATACCTTTATTGCCGGTGCGGCTAGAATTGCCCGTCCAGGATACTTTACCATTCCTGCGCACCAGGAAGACCTCCGAGGGCACACTCAGGCAGTGGACGTATCCTTCGTACTGCCCGATCGAGACCTCGGCGTCTGCGTGCGACTCCTCGAGCTTCACGCGGAATCCGGGGCCAATTTCGACACTCACCGACCTTTCCGCGTGGATAGCAAGGCGAGCTATATCATCTGCCAGTTTTTTATTGTGGGTGAAGAACTCCCCGTCCGGCATTAAGGCGTTCAGTAGGATATTGCACTGTGCAGTGCACGCGCCGAATATATATTCTGGCAAGCCTGCGCCATATATATCATTGCGGAGTAGTTCACTCTTGATGATGAAAATGTCCTCCGTCACATATGTGGGCATTCCAAGGTCACGTGCGAGCTTTAGGGCCTCGGTATTTCCAGTATGGACATAGCTCGGCACATATCTTGGGAGATCCGCGTCCGCGGTTTCCCGGATCAACAATCCGAGCAGACTAAGGTAAGTCCCTATGTCGGTTATATACTCACATCCTTTCTCTCCTATATGTCTCAGGCCCTCGGCCGGGTTCTTAGCGGACTTCTTGAACGTGACTGTCCGCCCGAGAAGCGTATCCGCGCGGATGAGCTTGAACTCGGCGCCGGGGGCGTCTCGGACATATAATCTATGGTTTGGAGTTACGCACTGACTGACCCCATTCGACTCTGCATGAACTATATCGCCATGATGGTGATACTTGTATATTTCCAAGGGGTGAGTATATTCAAGACGCTCCCCGTTGACAAGGGTCGCAACCTTGTGCTTTTTGGTAATATGCGCTATTGGTATCCATCCGTCCGTCGTGAGGACTTCATGATCCGGAGTTAGACAGAGTTTATCACCAACATCAAG
>Ga0065720_1001956_pt1 | contig 10349 bp, 10 predicted proteins | sample Thericmetagenome_FD_59107 | JGI IMG/M metagenome (GOLD analysis project Ga0065720, IMG submission 59107) | Thermophilic microbial communities from the Joint Bioenergy Institute, California, USA of rice/straw/compost enrichment - eDNA_2 v2... | ecosystem: Engineered > Solid waste > Grass >... | reverse complement strand
GGCACGCTCGACTTCTCCTTCTCCGGGCTGAAGACCGCGGTGGCCCGCTGGATCGAGGCCCGCGAGGCGGCCGGCGAGCCGGTGCCCGTCGCCGACGTGGCGGCCTCCTTCCAGGAGGCGGTCGTGGACGTGCTCACCCGTAAGGCGCTGCAGGCCTGCGACCGCTACGACGTGAAGGACCTGCTCATCGGCGGCGGCGTCGCGGCGAACTCCCGGCTGCGCGCCCTCGCCCAGGAGCGCTGCGACGCCGCCGGCGTACGGCTGCGCGTGCCCCGCCCGGGCCTGTGCACCGACAACGGCGCCATGGTCGCGGCCCTCGGCGCGGAACTGCTCGCCGCGGGCGTGCCCGCGTCCTCGCTGCAGATCCCCGCGGACTCCTCCCTGCCGGTGACGTCCGTCCACGTCTGACGGGCCCGTCCGGTGCCCGGCCGCATCCGGCCGTCTCCGCTCGCGTAGGCGTCCGACGGCGTGTGCCGGCGTGCGGGCCGGGCGCCGATGCCGTTCAGTCCTTGGCGCGGGCGGGGCGGAGCAGGGCCTCGGCGAGGGCGAGCATCGTCTCCTCGAGGGCGCTGAGGCGGCGGGTGACGGCGACGGTGAACTCCTCGCGGTCCGGACGGGCGTTGATCGCGTCGAGGAGCGGGGACAGGTTCGCGGCGGCCTCGGCGAGCCGACGCTCGAAGACGTCGAAGCGTTCGGTCTGGGCGGCCTGCAGGGTGGTCACGGCCTGCGTGAGGTGGGTGCGCAGCTCGCCGAGGTCGAGGGTGACGGGGAGCTGACCGATGCGCTGGTTCACCGCCTCGATGTGGTCGTCGATGAGGTCGAGGCGCTCGTTGACCTGTTCGAAGCGGGTGTCCGCGGCCGCCATCCGGTTGTCCACGCCCAGCATGCGGGTCTCGATCGCCAGCATGCGCTCGTCGAGGCCGGTGAACCGGCCGTCGATCCGGTTCTCGACGCCGTCGAAACGGTCGTCTTGGCCGCCGATGCGGCCGTCGATCGCGGCCAGCCTGCCGTCCAGGCCGGTCAGCCGGGCGTCGAGGTCGCCCAGGCACTCGTCGATGTTCTCGATGCGGCCGTGCACGGTGCCGAGGCGGCGGTCGAGGCCGCCGAGCCGGTCGTCGAGGTTCGCCTCGACGCCCTCGATCCGGCCGGACACCTCCTCGACGCGTCCGGTGGACTGCTCGACGGCGGCGGTGAGGCTCTCCGACAGGTCCAGCACCCCGCACTCCAGGCGCTCGGCGCGCTGGGTCAGCTCCGCGATCGCCTTGTCGAGCCGGGAGAACCGGCCGGCCGCGGCCTCCATGCTCGCCTGCACCTGCGCCAGGCGCCCGGCGGACTCGGCCATCTGCGCGGCGATCTGCCTGGGTGCCGTCGAGGACCGCGTGCAGGCGCTCCAGCGCCTCCCGCACGTTCTCGCCCAGGGCGCCGAGGTCGGCCCACAGGCTGGGCAGCTCGGCGACGGGCTTGACCTGCTCTCCCAGCGCGTCCATGCCGGCCCGCAGGCCGTCCATGCCGCCGCGCAGGCTGTCCACCCTGCCCCGCAGGCCGTCGACGCCGCCCTGCACGGACTCCAAGCGGCGCCGGACCGCGTCGACGTGCTCACGGACGGCGTCCACGTGCTGGGCGAGCCCCTCGGCCCAGGTCGGCGGCTTGCCGGCGATGTGCTCAAGCCGTCCGCTCACCGCCTCCAGCGTGCCGCTGAGGCCGCCGAGCTCGCGCTCGCGGACCTCGCGGAGCAGCCATTCCATGCCCTCCAGCCGCTGCCGGATCTCGTCGAGGATCGCGCCCTGGGTGCGCTGCTCGTAGACGTGATCCTGGGCTGCGCGGGCGAGCAGCTCGCGCATGCGGTCGCTGATGGCGGTCTGGCTTCCCGCCTGCAGCAAGGTGTGGTTGGAATGGTCCACGGGAGAGCTCCTTCAATTGCCGACGGCGCGCCACACAGTAGTAGTGGGCGGGCGCGTCTCCCGCGGCGACTTTGAAAGATCGTGACTAGCCGTCGACGGCGTGGTTACGCATAGCCGTGCAGATCATGGCATATGGCTTGTCGGAAATGCGGGTTAGTACGACGACGGCCCGGTTCTCCCCGGAAAGTCGTAGGTCGCGGCGGAGCCGCTCGACGTCGACGGCGGATCCGCGCTTCTTGACGACGACCTCGCCGACCCCGCGTTCCCGCAGCGCGGCCCGCAGCCGCTTGCCGGAGAACGGCATCGTCTCCACGATCTCGTAGCAGGCCGCCCAGGGCGTGGGCACGCGGCGATCGCTCGTCACGTAGGCGATCAGCGGGTCGAGCAGGCGCCCGCCGACCATGTCCGCCACCTCGGCCACCAGCCCGGCGCGGATCGCGGCCCCGTCGGGTTCGTACAGGTATCTCCCCATCGGCCCGGCGTCGGCGCGCACCGGCTCGCCGTCCGCCGCAAGCGTCACGCCCTGCGGCAGCAGTGTCGCGCGCCGCCTGGCGGGGACCCCGGGCGTGGCCGGCGCCTCGGCCGGGGCGAGCGCCCCGAGCCACAGCACGGCCTCCTTCACCTCGCCGCCGAAGGACACCCACTCCACCTCGGCGCCCTCGGGCACGAACTCGTACGCCAGCCCGGGAGCCGCCTTGACGCACGCGGCCGCGGACCGCCCGGCGAGGTCCAGCACGCGCGGCCAGGGCGGCGAGTACGCCCGCGGATCGAACACCCGGCCCCCGATGCGGCCGCGGCGCGCCGGGTCGGCGAACAGGGCCTGGTAGCCGCGCGGGTCGACCTCGGCGGCGTCGCCCGTGCGCACGCGTACCTCCGCCAGGCCGAGCGCCTCGGCGTTCGCCCGCGCCACCGCCACGGTGAGCGGATCGAGGTCGATCGCGTCCACCGCGCAGCCTTGCCGGGACAGCGCGATCAGATCGCCGCCGATGCCGCAGCACACGTCGGCGACGCGGACCGGCGGCCCCAGGGCGGCGATCCGGGCCGCCCGGTGCCCGGCGACCTGGGGCCGGGTCGCCTGCTCCAGCCCGTCCGGGGTGAAGTACATGCGCTCGGCGTCCGGGCCGAACTTCGCCACGGCGCGCCGCCGCAGCATGACCTGGGTGAGCGCGGCCGAGGCCGTCGCCGCGTCGTAGGTCCGGCGCATCAGGGTAGCCGCCCGGACCTCGTCCGCGCCCCCGGCGACGATCTCGGCGGCGTCGCGCAGGGCGCGCCGCCCCGCCGGGGTGAGCAGTCGCAGAAACGCCTCCAGGTCCACGGCCTGTGACGGTAGCAGAAACCGCGGAAACCCCTGGTCCGGTTATTCCCGGCGCCGGTGCCGCCAATTCGGGCGCAGCTCACCTCGCGCCCCAGGGCTGAAGCGTTCTCATCCGGTGAAACCGAGTAGTTGAAGGCCGTGGTCGGGGTGGGCGCGGTAGTGGTCGATGGCGGCGGCGATGTTGTTCCAGCCGATCAGGCGGGACAGGCTGATCGCGAGGTTGCGGAAGGTCGCCATGGCCCGGGGCGTGGTCCCGGTACGGATCTTGGAGTGGTCCTCGCGGTAGGTGACGTCACGGATGTGGTGCAGGGCCTCGATCGACCAGTGGCCGCGGGTCAGCGCGGCGATCCGGGCGGGAGTGGCCTGGTGCGGCTTCAGGCTGGTGATGGCGCCAAGCGTGACGATGGTGGTCTTGCCGGTCGTGCGGTCGGTGCGGCGGCGTTTGATCTGGATCGCCTGCGCCGCGTGCGGGAACGGCGGAGCGGGGTGGACCAGGCAGGTCTTGAGCCTGCGGATCTCGCGGCGGCCGTGTCCGGTGCGGCGGTGCGATCGTCCAGCGGGATGTCGCGCCAGGGCAGGTTCTTCAGGACGCGCTGCAGGGCGGGCTGGTTGGCCTTGAGCAGGAAGATGTAGTGGCCGCCGAGCGCGACGATGCGCCGGGCGTGCTCGTGCTGGGTGTGCATGGCGTCGCAGGTGATGACCGTGCCGGCCAGGTCCAGGTGGTCCAGTAGCGGGGTGAAGGCGCCGATCTCGTTGCCGCCGGTGTCGATCTGCCGCTGGGCCAGGACGGTCTGGGTGTCGTGCCGGGTGGCGGCGAGCAGGTGACGGGCGCCTGTGCCGGTACGGCTGCCGCGCAGGGTCTTGCCGTCGATGGCGATGCCGGTCAGGCGGGGCCGGGCGCCGGATCGCGGGGCGGTGTCGTCGGCGGGGTTGTCGGCCAGGCGGGTGAGGTAGCCGTAGACGGCCTGGTCGAGGGCGTCGCCGTCCAGCCGGGACAGCAGGCGGCCGATGGTGCTCACCGCGAGTCGCCCGCGGCGGCGGGCGGGGATCCCGATCCGGTCCAGCAGGTCGGGGGTGCATCCGGAGGCGTATCTGCCGACGGCCGCTAATGAGGTCGCACCGCTCACGACGGCGAGCAGGCATAGCACCAGTAGCGGGCCCAGGCGGTAGCGGCGGCCGCGCGCTGTGCGGGGATCGGGGAGACGGTCGAGTATCTCGGCCAGGCCGGGCAGGCCGGAAGGTTCGGTGTGCGGGTTGGGCGGGGTGAGCGGCTCGGGGTGGCGGACGAGCACGTCGATGGGGGAGGATGGCACGCGAGCGCGGCCCCTGTTCTTGATCGATCGGCTTAGACGACCATGATCATCAGGGGCCGCGCTTACCTTTTACAACTCAATCCCAGCTCAGGCCGCTCCGGGCGTCCGCCATCTCGTGATCCGAGAACGCTCCTGCCCTGCCTCGCGCCCGCGGCGGAGTACGGCGCGGCGGGACGGGAACGGCGGCAGAGGTCTGCCGGCCGTCCGGTGACCACGCGAATCCGGCCCGCCCATTCGGCGGGCTCGGCCCCGGCCGGCGGCGGATCGCCGGCCGCGCGTTCGGCCGGCCGAATGAATACGGCCTAATTGTTTTAGGTGTTCTTACCGTGGCTCGCTTGTCGGGCCCGAAGGCATTCAGATCTACTTGCCGAAGAGCCGTACCCGTCGAGATCGACAGGAAATGAGATGAACAAAGTGATGCTCGCCGTCGCCGCGGCGGCCGCGTTCGGCGTTCCCGCGGCGGCGAACGCCACCGCCCGCACCGACCCGCCCGTCGGCGCCGGGCTCTCCGTCTTCCAATTCACCCCATCGCGCACCATCACGTGTTCCGGACCGGTGGTCGCTGGAAAGTCCAGATCCGTCATCATCGGGGATGTGACCTCCACGCAGGACCAGCCGATGAACGATCTCATCAACGACCGGAGCGTCACCTCGTTCACCATGAACTGTGATAAGGGGGTGATAAGCGGCACGATGACCGCAGATGTGCTTAACCTCATCAGGTTTCCGGCACGATAGCGGAATTCGCGCGAAGCGCCGACCGGCGCGCACGGCGGAGCGCCACCGGCCTCGTCCCTCGGCTTAATCTCACCGCAAGGTAATTCCACGGATTTTCTTTGTTCATGTGTTGGTGCTTCCCCCGTCCGGGAACGGCCGACCGGCGTCGCGGCTCCATAGGCTCCATGCGCAGGAATTGAGCCCCGGACGGACCAGGGTCACATCACTCAAGGAGATCTCATGCGGAAGAAGCTCGTGCTGGCGGGGGCGGTGGCGGCCGTGGCCGCGGGCCTCGGACAGTCCCAGGCCGCCCACGCCGCGACGGCGGGCGCGCAGGCGGCGGGCGCTGTGGCGGGGGACCCCACCGTCTCGGTGACCTGCGTGGGCCCCATCTTCCAGGCACGGCAGAGCGCCACGGTCATCGGCGACATCGTCGGCCTGGTCACGGCGACGGGTGACGCCCTCTCCGACGTCCTCCACGGCCAGGACTCGCTCACGTTCTACTACTCGTGCGCGAACGGCCCGATGAGGAACATCGGGAACACCAACGTGCGTGCGTCGCAGAAGAGGATCTACTGACGTCCGCCCCGGGGGCCCGCGACCAGGGCCGCCGGCGAGAGGGCGGGGGCGGTGCGAGACGCCGTCCCCGCCTTCGCGTTCGCGGCGCGTTTCGGCACAGGCGGATGGCCCGGGATTTCCCCGGCGCCTCGCCGCAAACCTTTCCGGCGGCAAAGGATCGCCGATCACCGCAATATTTTCCAAAGGGTGATTTGGGCAGCCTCATACTGTGGCTCCTTGTTCAGATGTTGCGTGAGATGTCTACTGGTCAGAGGTTCGGTCGCGCCGTGCCGGCCGGGCCGCTCTGAGAATCAGGCGAAGATCGGAGAACTCCGAATGATACGAAAGCTCGTTATGGCGAGCGCCACGGCGGCGGTGGTCGCCGGAATGGGGCTGGCATCTCCGGCCCACGGTGACAGCCTTGTCGATGTCACCTGTGACGGCCCCACCTTCGGCGACACGGACACCACCGTCGAGACCGGGGGGGTGATCGGCACGGTCACCGCGGTCGGTGGCGACGCCTTCAGCGACCTCCTGCACGACGAGTCCATCATGCGATTCGACTATGCGTGCGGCAACGGAAATATCCGTAATGTCGGAAACACCGCGATTGAGTGGCAGCTCTCGCCGAGGCGCCACGTCAAGTACGTGAAGCACGAGGGCAGGCGCGGTGGTCCGCCGCCGTGGGTGCGCGGCCGCCACGAGGGGCACAGCGGCCCGCCGCCGTGGGTGCGCGGCCGCCACGAGAGGCACAGCGGCCCGCCGCCGTGGGCGCGTGGTCACCACGACAGGTACGACGGCCGGCCGCCGTCGGCCGAGCGCGGGCACGACCCGTGGCGGGGGCGCTGACCCCGACCCCGCGGGGGACGGCCACGGCACGCTGTCCCCCTTCCCAGCCCTCCCCGAGCCCCGGGGCGCAGGCCGGCGGGCGTGCCCGGAAAAGGCGGACGCGCCGGCGAAGACGGGCGCGGGAATCGGCCGGCGAATTACGGCATCCGGGTCCGCGGCGGACCGGCCCTTGGCCGAAACCGCACCGGGCCGCCGGGCACAACACCACCGGAGCATTGGCCGCTCCTTCGGGGCGCGGTAATCCACAACCTCCCGAGCACCGCCCGGACGGCGGGGCGCACAGGCCGACGGTTGGCCACGATTCACAAACAATGCCTTTATTCGGCGCTTACCGTATGTCGCTTGTTTTCTCGCCTTTCGGTCGGATCTAATTAGCGATGGCTCGTTCTGTTAGGGACCGGGCCGGGTCCGAGAATCAAGCAAATCGAGCGGGAGATATTCGAATGCTTAGGAAGCTCGTTATCGCGAGCGCTGCGGCCGCCGCGGCAGCCGGTCTTGGGCTGGCGTCCCCGGCCTACGGTGACGATCTCGTCCAGGTCACGTGCGTCGGTCCCACCTTCGGCGACGAGACCAACACCGCCGAGGTCGGTTCCATCATCGGTGCCGTGACCGCGACCGGTGACGCCCTCACGGAACTCATCCACGACGAGGGGGGTCACGCGGTTCACCTACGCCTGCGGCAACGGTTCCATCCGTTCCGTCGGCAACACGACCATCGCCACCGACTCCCCGAGCGTGCTGAACGGCGTGTTGCGGTAGACGGCGGCGCGCCCCGAGGCGGGGTGACCACGCGGTGCGCGTAGGCCCCGGCCCGGATCGGGAGGCGTGCCGAAGCTGAGTCCGGAACATGGAGGGCGGCGATGTCCTGCCGCCCTCCATGCGCTTTTGCCGAGCGAATCAGCCGTCGGCGCGCCGGTCTGATTCAAACCAGATAAGCGGTGAACCTCCGGCGTTTTCTTTCAGGATCTCCAGGCGATTTCTTGGTTGGACGCTTACCTTTCGAGCTTGTTTCGCCGGTCGGTGATCGTGTCTACTTGCGGGGTGGCTCGTTCTGTTAGGGACCGGGCCGGGTCCAAGAATCATCAAGATCGATTCGGGAGATTTTCGAATGCTTAGGAAGCTCGTTATCGCGAGCGCTGCCGCGGCCGCGGCAGCCGGTCTTGGGCTGGCGTCCCCGGCCTACGGCCAGGACCTCGTCGAGGTCACGTGCGTCGGTCCCACCTTCGGTACGGAGACCAACACCGCCGAGGTCGGCGGCGTCATCGGTACCGTGACCGCGGTCGGTGGCGACGCCATCAGCAACCTCATCCACGACGAGTCCACCACTCGATTCGACTACGCCTGCGGCAACGGCAGCGTGCGCAGCGTCGGCAACACCCGAGTCCAGATCGAGGCCCCGGCACGGTGGACCCCCTGGCGGGACTGACGTTCGCCGAGCGAATATGGGAGGACGGCGTTCCGACGCCGTCCTCTTGTATTTCCCGGGGATTGGAACAATCGTCTTCGCCTCCGGCGCCGGCGGGGTGGACGGGTGCCTAACCGGACAATCTCGCGGGACGTCGCGAAAGCCTTCGATGCCGACTTATCCTCCGTCCCCGGCCGCTTGTCTAGGTAATTTCCACGCTCTTGTTTTTACTACCTATTACTGTTTTTCGCTTGTTTCATCGTGGTGTTATCGGTTTACTTGCAAATGGCTCGATCTGCTGAGGAGCGAGCTGATCTGGAGATCTGACCAAGATCGATCGGGGGATTTTCAATGCTTAGGAAGCTCGTATTCGCGGGCGCCGTGGTCGCTGCGGCCTCTGGCTTCGGGCTGGCCACTCCGGCGTACGCCATCGTGCCAGCGGACGGGGGCGTCCGCGTCACCTGCCGCGGCCCTGTCTTCGGCGACGAGACCAACAGCGCCACCACCGGTGACGTCCTCGGGGTCGTCACGGCGACCGGGAACGCCTTCACCGATCTCGTTCCACGACGAGAGCACGCTCGACTTCACCTACCGTTGCGGCAACGGCAGCATCGAGGACGTCGGCAACCGCACCGTCCGCATCGTCCGCTGAAAACCGGAACAGGTCGAGCCGTGACCACCATCCGGTCCGCGGTGCCCGGCCAAGCGACGGCGTACGGCGCGTGGGCGTGTCGGGACGACGACGCGGAAGGGTGTCGCCGGGCACGGTGACGGTGTGGACCGGTGGGGACGCGAAGGCGTCCGACAGAACCAGACCGGCGAGCCGGGGACAGTTGGCCCGGGCCGCCGGGCGAGAAAGGGGCGACGCGCCGCGTCGCCCCTTTCATCGTTCCGGGGAGGTCCTTTCTGTCATGGACACTCCCGATTCCGTGCTCAATCCCGCCATCCGGGGCGCGGGGAGGTCTCGGAGAGCCGCCCGAGCGGGGCTGTGACGGCCGTCCGGGAAGGGGCGCCGGGTCCTGACCCGCCCTTGGGCATAAGCCCTGACCTGCATGGTGGGTTCATGTTGACTGTGCAGACAGGCTTGCATACTGTTTCGTGTTGGCACTCTCGGCTGGAGAGTGCCAATCAAGCGACGAGGCAGGTCTGACACCCGCGACGGCAGGCCGCTGGTCGCCTCTTCAGCTCATCGACGAATTCTGAAGGGGAGGTCCGATCGTGACGACCGCCACCAAGGTTCCGGTTAAGCCGCTCGGTGACCGCATCGTGGTCCAGCCGCTCGAGGCCGAGCAGACGACCGCCTCCGGGCTGGTCATCCCTGACACGGCCAAGGAGAAGCCCCAGGAGGGCAAGGTGCTCGCGGTGGGCCCGGGCAACTGGGACGAGGACGGCGAGAAGCGGATCCCGCTCGACGTCTCCGAGGGCGACATCGTCCTTTACAGCAAGTACGGCGGCACCGAGGTGAAGTACGGCGGCGAGGAGTACCTGGTCCTCTCCGCCCGCGACGTGCTCGCCATCATCGAGAAGTAAGCCCGCCGGGTCATATCGCAATGACGTGTCGAGCCCCGGGCGGTGATGCCCGGGGCTCTGATGCGCTCAAGCCGCTCGGGCGCGGGGGAACCGGACCTGACAGGGCCCGCCGCGATCAGATGGTCCACACCAGGTGGCTCGCGGGTGATCGTGCGTTGACATGGTCGGGACCGGTTCCCGGCGCCCGGGCCGCGACGCCAGACGTCGCAACGAATAGGAGTGCTTAATGCCGAAGATCCTGGAGTTCGAAGAGGATGCGCGCCGCGCGCTCGAGCGTGGTGTCAACGCCCTCGCGGACGCCGTCAAGGTGACCCTGGGCCCGAAGGGCCGCAACGTGGTCATCGACAAGAAGTTCGGTGCCCCCACCATCACCAACGACGGTGTCACCATCGCCCGTGAGGTCGAGCTGGAGGCCCCGTACGAGAACCTCGGCGCCCAGCTCGCCAAGGAGGTGGCCACCAAGACCAACGACATCGCCGGTGACGGCACGACCACCGCGACCGTGCTCGCCCAGGCGATGGTACGCGAGGGCCTGCGCAACGTCGCCGCGGGCGCCTCACCGCTGTCGCTCAAGCGCGGCATCGACGCGGCCGCCCAGGCGGTGAGCGAGCGGCTGCTCAACTCCGCCCGTCACGTCGAGGACAAGAAGGAGATCGCGAACGTCGCCACGATCTCCGCGCAGGACGTGAACATCGGCAACCTGATCGCCGAGGCCTTCGACAAGGTGGGCAAGGACGGTGTCATCACCGTCGAGGAGTCCA
>Ga0065720_1021519_pt1 | contig 10350 bp, 9 predicted proteins | sample Thericmetagenome_FD_59107 | JGI IMG/M metagenome (GOLD analysis project Ga0065720, IMG submission 59107) | Thermophilic microbial communities from the Joint Bioenergy Institute, California, USA of rice/straw/compost enrichment - eDNA_2 v2... | ecosystem: Engineered > Solid waste > Grass >... | reverse complement strand
GGCTGGCCCCGCCGGTGAGCCGGTGCAGCCGCTCGACGCGCACCGGGTGGCCGTGTGCCGCGGTGAGCACCTCGGCCAGCCGCGGGGCGAGTTCGGCGCCGTCCGTCGCTGCCCGCCCCATCAGCGCCTGCCGAAGCCGAACAGCCGCTGGGCCACCCGCCGGATCTGGATCTCCTCGGCGCCCTCGGTGATCCGGTACCGGCGGTGGTGGCGGTAGATGTGCTCGAACGGCTCGTGCCGGCTGTAGCCCACCCCGCCGTGTACCTGCATGGCCCGGTCGGCGGCCTCGCACACCAGCCGGTTGGCCCGGTAGTTGGCCATCGACACCTTGTCGGAGACCTCCATGTGGTGGTTGAGGTCGAGGTGCCAGGCCGCGTAGTAGACCAGCAGCCGCACCATCTGCGCCTCGGTCTGCAGCTCGACCAGCGGCCACTGCACCGCCTGGTTGACGCTCAGCGGCTTGCCGAACACCACCCGCTCGTTGGCGTAGGCCACCGCCCGGTCGATGCAGTACTGGGCCGCCCCCAGGCTGGACGCGGCCTGCCGGATCCGGTTCTCGTGCAGGAAGGTCTGCGCCACCTCCAGGCCGCGGTCCACCTCGCCGAGCACCGCGTCGGCCGGCACCCACACGTCGCGCAGCTCCACCTCGCCGTGGTCGCTGGGCATGTTGAAGGTCCACCAGTAGTAGGGCACCGAGAACCCGGGCGCGTCGGTGGGCACCAGGAACGCGGTGATGCCCCGGGCCTGGCCGGGTTCACCGGAGGTGCGGGCGAAGATCAGGTCGTGGGTGGCCCGGTGCACCCCGGTGTTCCAGCGCTTGCGGCCGTTGATCACCCAGCCGCCGTCGCGGGGTTCGGCGCGGGTCTCCAGCCAGGTGGCGTCCGAGCCGTGGTCGGGCTCGGTCAGGCCGAACGCCATCGAGCGCTCGCCGGTGATCATCGGCTCGATCCACTCGGCCTTCTGCGCCTCGGTGCCGAACCGGTCCATCATGATCACCTGCGGGAAGTTCCCGACGATGGACGACTCGTTCTGCAGGTCGTTGTGCAGGCCGAGGCCCTTGTGCGCCAAGTGTTCCCGAATGATCGCCATGTCCAGGTTGGTGCCGTCGCGGCCGCCGTAGCGGGCCGGCAGGCCGTAGCGCAGCCAGCCGGCGGCGTCGGCGCGCCGGCGCATCTCGTCGAGCAGGTCCTCCCACTCCCGGCGCGGCACCCCGTCGTGCTCCCAGTCGGTGCGGGCGTACTCGCGGCGGTGGTCGAAGTACTGGATGTGTTCGCGCTCCAGCGGTGCGATCTCGGCCTCGATGAAGGCGTCCATCTCGGCCAGCAGGCCGGGGATGTGCTCCGGAAGCTCGAAATCCATTGTGATCTCCCTTGTTCGGGCGCTTACTCGCCGTACAGCGTCCTTTTCCAGATCGTCGCCAGGGTCCGGACGGCGTCGGCGTCGCTCATCCGGATGCCCATGCCGGAGCCGCCGACGAACACCGCGGTGAAGTTCTCGAACATCAACGCGAACGCCGCCGCGGTGTGCTCCGGGTCCAGCCCGGCGGCGTAGCCGTGCTGCTGGGCGCGGCGCACCGAGGCGGCGAAGATGTCCGCCCCGAACCGCCGGAACCGGTCCTGCACGTCGGCGAACCGGGGCTGGGTGGCGGCCAGTTGGGCCACCGCGATCATGATCCCGATGTTCTGTTTGAAGACGTTCCAGTAGCCGGTCACCACCGCGGTGAAGAACTCGTCGTCGTCGGGGGAGTCCGGCATCCGCATGCGCGGACCGGTCGGGGTGAGCACGTCGCGCAGGAACGCCTCGGCCAGCGCGGCGAGCAGATCCTCCTTGTCGGCGAAATAGCGGTAGAACGCCGCCGGGCTCTTGCCCGCCGCGGACATGATGTCGGCCAGCGTGGTGCCGTGGAACCCACGCTCGGCGAACAACTTCCGGGCCGCCTGCTCGATGGCCAGCCGGGTCTGACGGCCCTTCGGGCTCAGCGGCCGCGGGGCGGCGGGGCCGGTCATGGCCGGCTCAGCCGAGTTTCCGGTCCCCGGCGCGCAGCAGCGCGCTGGGCAGGTCGTGGCCGACCAGCCGGCGCGCCACCGCCGCCGCCTCGATCGCCTTTCCGAGGTCGACGTCGACGGCGACACCGCTGTCGCGCAGCAGGTACACCAGGTCCTCGGTGGCGATGTTGCCGCTGGCCCCGGGGGCGAACGGGCAGCCGCCCAGACCGCCCACCGAGGCGTCCAGCCGGGTCACCCCGGCGCAGACGGCCGCCCACGCGCTGGCCAGCCCGGAACCGCGGGTGTTGTGGAAGTGCGCGCCCAGCGGCAGGTCGCCGATCCGCGGCCGCACCGCCTCGATGAGCTCGGTCACCCGGCCGGGGGTGGCGGTGCCGATGGTGTCGGCGATCGCGATCCGGTCCGCCCCGGCGGCCACCGCGGTGTCGACGACGCGCAGCACCCGCTGCGCCGGGGTGGGCCCGTCGAACGGGCAGTCCCACGCGGTGGCGACGATGACCTCCAGGGTCGCCCCGGCGTCGTGGGCGATGGTCGCGATGTCGGCGATCGCCGCGGCCGCCTCGGCGGTGTCGCGGCCCACGTTGGCGCGGCTGTGGGCGTCGGCCGCCGAGACCACGTACTCGATCGAGCGCAGCCCGGCCGCGACCGCGCGGCGCGCACCGTTGGGGCTGGCCACCAGTGCCGAGAAGGCGATGTCGCCGAACTCGTGCAGGTGTGCGGCGAGTTCGGCGGCGTCGGCCAGCGCGGGCACCTTGGTCGGCGACACGAAGGCGGTGACCTCGACCTCGCGCACCCCGGTGGCCGCCACCGCGGCCAGCAGTTCGAGCTTGGCCTCCAACGGGATGGGGGTCTCGATCTGCAGTCCGTCGCGCAGACAGACCTCGCGGATCGTCACCCGTTGCGGCAGTTGCACCTAGATCACCCCCTCGGCCTGCAGCCGCGCCAGCTCCTCGGCGGACTTGCCGAGCAACCCGCGGTAGACCTCCTCGTTGTGCTGCCCGGGCCGGGCCGGCCCGGCGTTGCGGATGGTGCCGGGCGTCTCCGAGAGCACCGGCACCACGCCCGGGCCCTTGACGTTGCGGCCGACGCGTTCGTCGAAGTGGTCGGCGATCATCCCGCGGGCGCGCAGCTGCGGATCCTCGAACACCTCGGCGACGGTGTTGATCGGGCCGGCGATCACCCCGGCGGCCGTGAGCGTCTCGATGATCTCGGCGGGCTGCCGCCCGGCGGCCCACTCGCCGATGATGCGGTCCAGCTCGTCCTGGTTGCGGCCGCGGGCGAGGTGGTCGACGAACCGCTCGTCGGTGGCCAGCTCGGGCCGGCCCATCGCGGCGCACAGCCGGCGGAACACGGTGTCCTGGTTGGCCGCGATCACCACCCAGCTGCCGTCGGCCGCCCGGTAGATGTTCGACGGCGCGATGCCCTCCAGCCGGGTGCCCGACGGGCCGCGCACCACCCCGCCGATGTCGTAGTCGGGGATGGTCGACTCCTGTACCGCCAGGCAGGATTCGGTCAGCGCGGCGTCGACCACCTGGCCGCGGCCGGTGACCGTGCGGCGGTACAGCGCGGCCATCGCGCCCTGGGCGGCGAACATGCCGGCCAGGGTGTCGCCCAGCGACAGCGCCAGCCGCGGCGGCGGCCCGCCCGGGAACCCGTTGAGGTGGCGCAGCCCGCTGGCCGCCTCGGCGACCGAGGCGTAGCCGGGCTTGTGCGCGTCCGGCCCGGTCTGTCCGTAACCGGACACCCGCACCAGGATGAGGCCCGGATTGCGTTGGGACAGCACGTCGTAGCCGAGTTCCCAGCGTTCCAGCGTGCCGGGCCGGAAGTTCTCCACCACGACGTCGGAGCGTTCGACGAGCTCCAGGAACAGCTCCCGGCCGGCCGGCTTGCGCAGGTCCAGGGTGATGGCCTTCTTGTTGCGGGCCTGCACCGTCCAGAAGAACCGGTGCCCGTCGAGTTCGGCCTGCCCCCAGGTGCGCAGCGGATCCGGCTGGCCCGGAGGCTCGATCTTGAGCACCTCCGCACCCATGTCGCCGAGCAGTCGCCCGGCGAACGGCCCGGCGATCAGGGTGCCGAGCTCGAGCACACGGATACCGTCGAGCGGGCCGGCGACCGTCATGCCGCCTCCCCGAAACCGTGCCGGGCCAGCCAGTCGGTCACGATGCCGACCGCCTGACGGAGTTTGTCCCGCTGGTCGGGACCCGCGTAATAGTGGTTCGCGCCGGGAATCTCGTGCATCTCCTTGTCCGGGTGGCCGATCGCCTCGTAGAGCCTGCGGGTGTGGCTGGGGGTGCAGGCGTCGTCGGCCAGATTACCGATCACCAGGGTCGGCACGGCGATGTCGCGGCCGCACCGGATGCCGTCGGCGTTTGCGTCGTCGTAGCTCCACTGCGACAGCCAGCTGCGCAGCGTGCAGAACCGGGCCAGCCCGACCGGGCTCATGTTCACCACCTTCGGATCTCCGAGGTAGCAGGTGCCCGGTTGGCGTTCGTTCGGGTCCACGGTGGGATCCAGCCAGCGCGGGTCGGCCATGGTGCCGTGCACCACGAAGCAGAACTCCTCGTCGGGTCGGCCCTGCGCCTTCAGCTCGGCGAGCTTGTCCTTGACCCAGGCGGTGATCCGGCGGTTGCGGGCGATCTGTGCGCTGCGGTAGCGCTCCAGGAACTCCTGGGTGTACGGCGGCTGGTTGGGGTTGTCCGGGTTGTACAGGTCGAGTTCGGGATCGCGTTTGGTCGGGTCGGACTCGTCGAGGATCGACGCGTCGAGCCACTCGGTCAGCGTGCCGTGCCGGCTGATGTGGGCGGCCAGCAGCATCAGCCCGTCGGCCGGGATCAGCCCGAGCGCGGTCAGGTCCGGGCCGTCGCCGGACGGGCTGGCGGTGACCGTCGGGTGCTGGGCCTGCTGCTGGTAGAACACCGACAGCGAACCGCCCCCGCTCCAGCCGGCCAGCACCACCCTGTCGTAGCCGAGCCGCTGCTTGGCGTCCTTGACGCACTCGCCGAGGTCCTGCACCACCTTCTCCATCAGCAGTGCGGAGTCGGTGCCGCGGAACCGGCTGTTGCAGTAGATGACGTGGTGGCCGGCGCGGGCCAGCGCGTTGATCATCGGCAGATAGGCGCCGCCGCCGATCGGGTGCATGAACACCAGCACGGTGTCCGACGGCCGGTTGCGCGGCTTGAGCAGGTGGCTTTCCAGCACCACCAGCTCGGCGACGCCGCCGTAGACGTCGCGGACCCGCGAATCGTTCTGGTAGGCGATGAGATACGGGATGCGGTCGTATTCGTACTTGGTCACTGGTGCTGCCCCAGGTCGTTGGCCAGAACTTCGGGGGAGGGGACGAGCCGGCGGCGGGTGTCGATCGCGATGACCTGCCAGTCCACGCTGTCGTACTCGTCGAACTTGCGGCGGGAGCGTTCCCGGGCCTTCTCCGGGGCGCCGTGGTGCACGCCCTGCGGGGCGTGGCTGATCAGCCCGGGCGGCATCGGGATGCCGTACAGCGAGCCGCCGTGGAAGAACGCGATCTCGTCGTAGTCGACGTTGCGGTGGTACCACGGCATCCGCTCGGTGCCCGGCACGCTCTCGGCCGGCCGGGGCAGGAAGTTCATCACGTACACGCCGGTGGCCTGCATGAACAGGTGCACCGTCGGCGGCAGGTGCACCCGGGCCGAGGTCACCACGTTGTACTCCTCGATGTTGAACGTGAAGGGGAAGTTGTCGCCCTGCCAGCCCTCGACGTCCAGCGGGTGGTGCCGGTAGTACAGGGTGGTCGGTCCGCCCTCGTGCACCAGCCGCACCACGTACTCGTCGCGGCCGTCGGATTCCAGCGGTTCGGGGTCCGGGACGCGCGCCTGCGAGGGGTCGAACGGGAAGTGCCGGCCGAGGTATCCCGGTGGGGGAACGCGGAATTCGTCGGTGGCCTCGATCATGAGCAGGGTGGTCGCGGACTCCGGCAGCTGGCGCCAGGTGCACGCCTTGGGCAGGTAGATCCAGTCGCCCACCCGGTAGGACAGCGGGCCGAACTCGGTCTCGATCCGCCCGGAGCCGGTGTGTACGAAGCACAGCAGGTCGCCGTCGACGTGGCGGACGTGGAAGGGCATCTCGGCGCTGCGCCGGCTCAGCGAGATCCGGCAGTCGGGGTTGCTGAACAGCAGCAGCGGGGAGCCGGCCGGGTCGGTGGCGTCGGACGGTTCGAGCTGGCCGGCCAGCACGTCGACCGGGCGCAGCGGGCCCTCGGCGCGGAACGCCGTCGGATCGTTGCGGCGGTACAGGCTGGCGGTGCGGCCGGTGAACCCGCCGCGGCCGAGCTCGTCGTCTTTGAGCCCGTCGAGGTCGGCGTGCATCCGCCGCGGCGTGCGCCCCTTGCGCAGCTGGACGAACGATTCCATCGGGGCCTCCTCAGGCACAGAAAGTGAAACTGACTTCAGTTTTACTTCGATGTACCGGTCCGCGGGGCCGGTTTGCCCCTTTTTCTCCGCCGAGCAGTCGCGTACACCGCTGTCGCGGCCGGTTCAGGCGGCGCGCGTCGGCTCGCGGGTGGGTCAGATGAGGGCGAAGGGGGAGACCGGCAGGCCGAGCTCCAGGGCCCCGGCCAGTTCGCGGGCGGTGTCGTAGTCGAACGCCACATGCCCGGCCAGCACGTCGACGTCGCGCTTGTACCGCTGCATCGGGTGCGACAGGAACTGCGCGCTCGCCCCGGAGGCGGCCACCAGATCGGCGATCACCGACCGGGACTCGTGCACGATGTGCGCCGCGGCCAGTCGGGTGTCGGCACGCACCTGCCTGGGCACCTCGGTCCCGGCGGCGACCAGGGCCTCGATCCGGCCCACCGTGTCGTCGAGCAGGCCGTGCAGCGCGCGGATCCGCACCCGGGCCCGGGCCAGATGGGCCTGGGCGATGGGCTTGTCCTTCTGGGCGGTGCCCTCGTAGGCGAGCACCCGGCCGCCGAGCCGTTCGGCGAACAGGTCGGTGACCCGTTCGGCGCTGCCCAGGGCGGGCATGGCGGCCAGCAGCGCCAGCGCGGGCACCATCGGCCAGCGGTAGGTCGGCGCGTCGTGCAGTGCCGCGCCGGGCGCGGTGCCGGCGTTGATGTCGGTGATGTGCAGCAGCCGGTGCTCGGGCACGAACACGTCCTCGACCACGACATCGGCCGAGCCGGTGGCGCGCATCCCGGCGGTGTGCCAGGTGTCCTCGACGCGCACCTGGTCGGCCGGCAGCAGTGCCAGGGCGGGGAAGATGCCGTCGTCGGGGCCGCACAGCGCGCCGACGAGCACCCAGTTGGCGTGCATGATGCCGGTGGCCCACGACCACCGGCCGCTGATGCGCACCCCGCCGTCGGCGGGCAGGCCGCGGCCGTTGGGCGCCAGCGGCGCCGGGGCCAGCACCGGGCGGTCGGCGAACACCTCGCGCTGGGCCTGCTCGGGGAACAGCGCCAGCATCCAGTTGTGCAGCACGAAGAACCCGATGGTCCAGGCGCTGGACGTGCAGCCGTGCGCCAGCCGGCGCACCGGGTCCAGGATCGCCGGGAAGTCGGCCTGGCGGCCGCCGAAGCGGGCGGGCACGAGCAGTTCGGTGAGCCCGGACGCGATCAGGTCGGCGACGGTGGCGTCGGGCAGGCGGCGCAGCTGTTCGGCCTCGGCCGCACGGTCGGCGAGGCGCTTGACGAACTCGGGCGTGACCGGCATGGCCGGGAAGCTACCATACTTTTTTGTATGGATACCCCGGGTTCAGGGGCGCAGCATGAGGTCCAGGAACCGCTCCCAGCGGGGCGCGGCCGCGGGTCCGGGCCGCTCGCCGGACAGGTGCAGGAACCCCACCCCGGCCGCGAAGGTGGCGTCGGCGCGCAGACCGGCCTCCTCGGCGTCGAAGCCGTGGTCGAGGAAGGCCCGGCGCACCGCCTCGAGCACCCGCCGGTCGGCCGCCCGCACGCTGGCGGCCACGGCCGGGTCGGTGCGCGCCCACTCCCGCATCGCGCGCTCCAGCGTCCAGTGCCGTGGGCTGGTCAGGATCGCCATCATCCGCGCGAGCCGCTGCCGCGGCGGCAGGGTGCCGAGCCGATCGACGTCGCGCCGGTCCTCGTCGCGCAAATCGCCCCAGGCCGCCACCAGTCGGCGCCGATAACCGGCCATTGAGTCGAAATGCCAATAAAAGCTGCCCTTGGTGACCCGCAGTCGCTCGCAGAGGCGGTCGAGTTTGAGCGCCCCGATGCCGGATTCGGCGAGCAGCTCGAAGCCGGCACGCAGCCAGTCGTCCTCGGTCAGTCTCCCGTTGACCTGCGCTTTCTCCGAATCCCGCGACCGCGCCATGAGCCGCAGCTTACGGTTGTGTGACGGGTTGACAGGCGTGGTCCGGGGGGCTTTGAATTGTAAGTCTCGTAAATATTTCATTTTCGCAGCTAACCGGCCGGGATGGGGGCAGGGGGGTTTCTGGACGGCTGGTCGCGTGTTTTACTGCTGACGCGACAAGTGTGATATGTGCCCGCGCCTGTGCAGTCGTCACGGTGTCGGGAGCGGTCGAACGATGAATGGATGGTCTATGACGTTCCTGGACAAACTGCGTAGCCGTTGGGCGCGCCGGTTCTCGGTCGCCGCAGTCGTGGCACTGCTGCTGCCCGGTGCGGTGGCCCTCGCCGGTGGGTCCGCCACCGCGGGCGCGTTCTCCCGCCCCGGGCTGCCGGTCGAGTACCTCATGGTGCCGTCGCCGTCGATGGGACGTGAGATCAAGGTCCAGTTCCAGAGCGGTGGTCCCGGCTCGCCGGCGGTTTACCTGCTCGACGGTCTGCGTGCCCGCGACGACTACAACGGCTGGGACCTCGAGACGCAGGCGTTCGAGTGGTTCCTGGACTCCGGGCTGTCGGCGGTGATGCCGGTCGGCGGCCAGTCCAGCTTCTACACCGACTGGTACGGCCCGGCCTGCGGCCACAACGGCTGCCAGACCTACAAGTGGGAGACCTTCCTGACCTCCGAGCTGCCGCAGTGGCTGGCCGCCAACCGCAACGTGCGGTCGACCAACAACGCCGCGGTGGGGCTGTCGATGGCGGGTTCCTCGTCGCTGATCCTGGCCGCCTACCACCCGAACCAGTTCACCTACGCCGCCTCGCTGTCGGGCTTCCTGAACCCGTCCGAGGGCTGGTGGCCGATGCTGATCGGCCTGGCGATGGGGGATGCCGGCGGCTACAGCCCCGATCCGATGTGGGGCCCGGGCGGCAGCGAGGCGTGGCTGCGCAACGACCCGATGGTGCAGATCCCGCGGCTGGTGGAGAACAACACCCGCATCTGGGTCTACTGCGGCAGCGGCCGGCCGGGTGAGCTCGGCGGCGGCGGTCTGCCCGCGGAGTTCCTGGAGGGGCTGACCATCCGCACCAACATCACCTTCCGGGACAACTACATCGCCGCCGGTGGGCACAACGGGGTGTTCAACTTCCCGCCCGACGGCACGCACACCTGGGTGTACTGGGGTGCGCAGCTGCAGCAGATGATCCCCGACCTGCAGCAGCACCTGCTCTGATCCGGTTCGTGGGCGGGCCGGTGGCCGGGAGGCCACCGGCCCGCTCGCGTCGTTCCGGGGACCGGTCGGCCGGGGCGCCGACCGTTACGGCGCCGGTGGTGCGGCCGACCCGGCGAGCTCGCCGGACACCCGCGCCAGGGTGTCCACAAGCTGCGAAAGCCCGGGCTCCTCGACCGGGAAGTGACCGCATTCCTCCAACAGCACCACCTGGGTGCGTGACGGAATCCGTTGCACGAAGCCGACACTCAACTCCGGCGGGGTCCAGGCGTCAAGGGCCGGGTGCACCAGCGTCACCGGGGCCGCAGTGAACCGCTCCGGCGGGGTGTGGGCGAAGGTCAGCCAGGACGCCAGGAACCCGACCGGCACCCGCACCCCACCGCCGCGCGGATCGGTGGCACACCGCCGCGACAGCGCCGGATTACGGCTCATCGCCGCGATGTCGACCACCCACCGGATCGGGATGCGCACCCGGCCGGCCACCCGCGCGGCCGCCCGTGCCAGCGCCGGGGCGGGGCCGGCCGGCCCGGGCCGTCGCATCGCCGCGCGGCGCGCCGCCGGATCGGTCGGGTCCAGCAGGCAGGTGGCCAGCACGTGGTCAACCAGGCCGGTGCGGGCGGCGACCTCATAGCCCAGCAGCCCGCCCATGCTCGCGCCGAGCACCGCCAGCGGCCGGCCGTCGGCGGCCCGCTCGGCCCGCACCAGGTCGCAGACCAGCGCCACCCAGTCCGGGTAGCGCACCGCGGCGGGATCGGCGGCGACGGTGCGCCCGTAGGGCGGCAGGTCCGGGGCGAGCACCTCGAACCCGGCACCGGCGGCCAGCGCCGCCAGTGGCCACAGCGCACCC